>Ga0207865_100137_pt1 | contig 91204 bp, 83 predicted proteins | sample HigsolmetaAR204D_FD_184836 | JGI IMG/M metagenome (GOLD analysis project Ga0207865, IMG submission 184836) | Ionic liquid and high solid enriched microbial communities from the Joint BioEnergy Institute, USA - AR20-4-D (SPAdes) (version 2) ... | reverse complement strand
AAGCTATGATGCGTCCTTCTGCCATCGTAAAAAGCCAGTTCTTATGACCATCACAGAAAAAAAGACTAAAATTACCGGTTTCAGGAATCAGGTTCCAAAACTATCCGCGGACGATCACGGATTCAGGAATACCATTAAAATGGTAATATATTCCATTTTGTTTTCGAAATGATAATTCTTTAGCAGAATTCAGGATCTGGTCATACCGATCCTGAATTCTGCAATAAGTTGATTTTGAAATGAATGTGTGATCAAGTTGCCGGTTCGTCCTTACAACAATTCCCGGCGCAACTCTTCCGGCGATTTGGGCGACAGCAACCCTAACGGAATATCGAAGACCGTTTTCGCCCCGGTTTGGCCTTGCTGATGCAATCGGTGCGCCGCGCGGGCATAAGCGACCAGGACGCTGGCGGTAAATTCCGGATTGCTTTCCAACTTCAGCCCAAATTCGATCACCTGCTTTGTGCCTTTTCCGGTCGTGCCGCTTCGCATAACAAGCCCGCCGTGCGGCATGCCCGCATGTTTTTCCTTTAATTCTTCTTCGCTGATAAAGTGAACGGTGGTATCGTAATCTGCGAAGTAGTTCGGCATTTCCTTAATTTCCCGCTCGATCGCTTTCAGATCGGCGCCTTCTTCCGCTACCACATAACATTCGCGGTAATGCTTCTCGCGCGTGGTAAGATCCGGATTTTCCCCGGCCCGCACGCGTCTGACCGCCTCTTCGACCGGAATGGTGTACTGCACAGCGCCTTTAACGCCCTTGACCCGGCGGATCGCATCCGAGTGTCCCTGGCTCACGCCTTTTCCCCAGAACGTATACTCTTTGCCTTCAGGCAATACCGCTTCTCCCAGCAGGCGGTTCAGGGAGAATAAGCCGGGGTCCCATCCGGTCGATATAATGCTGACGTTTCCTCCTTCCCGTGCGGCCTTGTCCACCGCGTTGAAGTACTCCGGAATCTTCGCATGCGTATCGAAACTGTCCACCGTGGTGAATATCGAAGCGAACTGGGGTCCTTGTACCGGCAAATCGGTTGCCGAACCTCCGCACAAGATCATCACATCGATGTCGTTTTTATATTTTTCCGCTTCGGAAACGTTCAACACTTTCACCGATGCGGAAAGGTTTTCCGGTGATCTGCGGGTAAAAACAGCCGCGAGTTCCATGTCCGGGTTTTGCCCGATCGCCATTTCCACTCCCCGTCCGAGATTCCCGTAGCCGACGATGCCTACTCTGATTCGATTGCTCATATTCGTTGCCTCCATCCCAAAGTTGAAAACCTGGATTCTTGGTTTCCCAGATTTTTTCGTTTCCATTATAGACCTTTGTCGCTCCGAGGAAAAGTCCTTCCTGAAGGAACGAAATCGTTATCCGGCAGTCAAAAAAAGCCGTTCTGCAAGGGAGAACGGCTTTCAACTTTCAACAATATCATTTTTACTTGCAATATTTGTCAAATGCCGCGATCAGATCGGCCGCAATCATATCCGCGGTACGGTCTTCGATCTGATAACGAGGGATGAAATGAACCAGTTTGCCGTCTTTCAACAGGGCAATGGAAGGAGAAGAAGGCGGATGCGGCGCGAAATATTCGCGCGCTTTGGCGGTTGCTTCCTTATCCTGGCCGGCAAATACGGTAAATAAATGGTCCGGTATGACATCGTGCTGCAACGCTTTCGCCACACCCGGACGGCACTGCCCCGCCGCACAGCCGCAAACGGAGTTAACGACAACCATCGCCGTTCCTTTGGCATTTTCCAGGTTTTCCACAACTTCTTCCGGAGTGCGCAATTCCTTAATGCCAAGTCTGGTCAATTCGTCGCGCATCGGCTGAACCATATCTCTCATATATGCTTCAAAAGACATGGACATGACTTCAATCACTCTCCTCAAGGCTGCAAAATACAGGTAACGCCTTTTTATTATTTTATTATACAACCCGGGACAGTGAAAGCAAAGTATTCATTTGACGGGACCTTCACCGTTTTCTTCCCGTTTCGCCGGACCCTCATCTTCTTCCCGGACAACATGTTCTTCCCGGATAGACGGACCCTCTTTCGGCGCTGTTCCGGCATTCTTGTAACCGTAAGCGACGTCTTTATCGGGATGCATGAAGATGCCTCCTTGCGGCAGAATGCCTTTTTCAAAGTAATCGCGGTTTTCGGCGGTGGTAAATCCGATATCCTTGAAAGGATGCACCCATTCGTCTCCTGCCATGATACTGGGATCCGTCTCTTCCGTCCATTGTTCCAAAGGCGAATTCGGCGATTCATACATGTGGTCCCCGATGACGACCCCGTACTTATTGACAAAGGGCTCCCGCGGCCCCCGGTTTTCAAAAAAAGAAGGCAAAAACTGAATTTCAAACGGATCCGGTTCGGACGGCGCCGTTCCATCCGCCCGGCTTTTCAGTAACGGTTTCGTTTCTTCATGCCGATTGTTTTTTTGATTGTTTTTGTTTTCCATGGCCATCTCCCTCTATATCGAAGGCCGGTTCGGGCCCGTCCGTTTCTTGTCCCCGTTTTCGGATGCTTGTTGCCCATTCCGCTTGGCCAAGTTCCGGTTCATGCTTTCCTGCTTCTTTTGTTCCAATGAGTCATTATTTTGCTTCCTCATCCTGATCACTCCTTCGTGATGTTCTGTATTATGCGCCAATTCCTTGCAGATCATCCCCGTTGTACGCAGACATCCCCACTATACGATGATTCGGTTTCTTCGCTTCTTCCTTCACCTTTCTTTCAAGAGTCCGTTCTTCATTTGCCTTCCCTTGCCGGATTCGTTATGATAAACCATGAATTTTACATGGCGAAACAAGAAACAGGTGGAATAAATGATGTATGACGTCATCGTGATCGGAGGAGGCCCCTCCGGATTGATGGCCTGCGTGGCGGCAAGCGCGCAGGGAGCCGACGTATTGTTGGTTGAAAAAGGAGAGAAATTGGGGAGGAAGCTCGCGATATCCGGCGGCGGCCGGTGCAACGTGACAAATGCCGGCGAAATTGAAGAGATCGTCCGCAATATCCCGGGAAACGGCAAGTTTTTATACAGCGCCTTTGCCAAATTCAGCAACAAAGACATTATCGCCTTTTTCGAAGGATTGGGCATACGGCTGAAAGAAGAGGACCGCGGCCGGATGTTCCCCGTTTCCGATAAAGCGCAAACGGTTGTCGACGCGCTGGTGAACAAAGTGAAAAGCCAGGGAGTCCGCATCCTTCTCAACCGTCCGGTCGCGGAAGTGCTCTATGGGGACGGGCGTGTCCGGGGCGTTCGCTTGCGCAACGGGGAAACCATAGCCGGTAAAACGGTGATCGTTGCGTCGGGAGGCAAATCCGTTCCCCATACCGGCTCAACAGGCGACGGCTACGCTTGGGCGAAAGCCGCCGGCCACACCATTACCGAGTTGTACCCGACCGAAGTCCCGATCACGACGGATGAGCCTTTTATCCAAAGCCGCGAGCTGCAAGGCCTGTCCCTGCGCCAAATCACCTTGTCCGTATGGAATCCGCAAGGAAAAAAGATGATCGTTCATGAAGGCGATTTGCTGTTCACCCATTTCGGGCTGTCCGGCCCCGCGGCGCTGCGTTGCAGCCAATTTGTCGTCAAGACGAAGAAACAATACGCCGTCGAAACCGTACTGCTCACCATCGATTTGTTCCCGGGCAAAACACAAGAAACCTTGGAAAAAGAACTTTTCCGGCTTTGCAAGCAAGAACCTAAAAAAACGTTCCGCAACGTGCTGAAAGGATATTTGCCCGAAAGGCTGATTCCGTTCATGCTGAACAAGGCCGGGCTCGATCCGGGTGTGACTTGCGCCCATATTTCCAAAAAAGATTTGCAAACTTTTTGCAACTTGCTTAAATATGTCCCGGTTAACGCCAACGGTACCTTGCCCATCGAGTCGGCTTTTGTCACCGGCGGGGGGGTTCATCTGAAGGAGATCGATCCCCGGACCATGCAATCCAAATTGATGGAAGGGCTGTTTTTTTGCGGCGAAATTCTGGACGTTCACGGATACACCGGAGGATACAATATTACCGCCGCTTTCGCCACAGGGTATACCGCGGGGGAGCATGCGGCCCTGCTTGCCAGAGAACAGGCTTTGTCCCGGTGATTCGCAATCCGCAGCTTCGGCACGTTGTCACAAACGGATTCCGGCGGAAAAGTGGTCATAAGTTTCCCCAGAGGGATCAAAATATTCGTCTTTTTCTTCCATTTCCGTTTCCGTTGCCGATTCCGCTTCCGCCAGGCCCGCTTCCTCTTCCGTTCTTCCAGCCTGGCGGTAATAATGATCCGGCCAATCCTCATTGACGGTATGGGCGGGGATCGGGATGGTATCCAAATGGTAACCCCGGTTCATCAGCCCATATTCGTTGTCTGCCATTGCCTTTTCCAGCAAAGTTCCTCCAAAAGATTGCATAATTTCCAGCGCTGAAGTGATATCGTTGCCCTCCAGATGAACGTGCAGTTCCGGTTTTTCGCCCCTGTCCGCCCAATGCGCGTTGTATCCGAGTTCTTTCAACGTTTCCAGCGCCAAATCGGCGGATTTGTAATCCTGAAACTGAAAAATTATCGCATCACTCATGGCGTTTGTTCCTTTCATAGCGATTTTAGGTCCTATCGGACCGGATCTGCGTTGCAGGAAACCGATCTGATTCGGATTCTTATTCTTTTTTTAGCTTTTTCCGAAGTCCTCATGCGTATTCCTTCATCCAATCTTTGGACAAAAAAAAGTCCGAAAAGGGCAAGGGCCCCTTACGGACGTTTCGGATAGTGATATTCCCCCCGATAGTTTGAAGCGTTGTAAAGCGGGTATTTGTCCGGGACAGCGACCGGTCCGGATGCGGGCGGGCGGTCCTGGGTATAAATGTACATTCTTTGCGGATCCCAAAGGACGATTTCATCGCGGCCGTCGCCTGTAAGATCGAGCACTTCCGCACACAGGTCGGGGTGCCCGTCGTCAGGGAACGTCACAACTCGCCGTCCGAAACCGTCGATCAAACCGCCATGTTTCGTATTGCCGTTCAACAAAATCAGATCCTGGCCGTCTCCCGTCCAGTTGACCGGCGTAATCACATTGCCGTTACATTCCGTCTCGAATTGATGCAGCAATTCGCCTTTGCAATTAAACAAATAAATGATTCCCTGGTAACCCCAAAAGGTTGTTGCGCACAACTCCAGTCCTTCCAGATCGGGCCGGTAATTGCCGGTACTGATTCGTTGTCCGTGTCCGATCTTGTGTTTGACCAGCAAATTGCCTTGCAAATCCGCGATCATCATCCCTTCGTCGCCGGAAACGATGCAAATTTGCATATCCGGTTGGGAAGGATCCCAACGGCCGATGAGAATTTCATCGGTATGATCCGTAGGAACCGGCAAAGTCCATAACAAGGCGCCGTCGTGATCCACCAGATGATAACCGACAAACATCTCGTCTTTGCCGTCCCCGTCCACATCCGCCGTATAAGGAAAATGCCCGGTAATCCGGTTTTGGAATTTCCACAACAGATTCAGCTCGTTGTCATATGCCCAAACCCGGCTATAGCGGTCCTTGATCAATATGTCGGTCGGTTTTTCTTTTCCCGAAAGATTGGCGATCCGGATCGCATCGACGTTGACCCGGTCAAAGGCGTACTGTCCAAACGGGACGCTGAACAGCGTCTCGTCCGCTTCCACAGATAACGGCGTCGGAACCGACCGTTTCACTTTTCCGGTCCGGCCATCCAAAATCATCAGCTTGAAGTCGCGGGCGATGATCACCTCATCATAACCATCCATGTCGATGTCGCAAACCTGGAAAGGCAAATCCGCCGTCAGCAGGGCATGGTCGAATAACGGACTCGGTTCTCCGATTTGCCACAGTATGTTGCCGTCCAAGTCAATCGCCGTCAGGCAACTGATATGGGCGTAGGCATCCTTGTGCCCGCGCTTTTGGTGTTGGGCCAGGACGATTTGCAGTTCATCGGCGCCAAGCAAATGCCCAAATCGGATTTGTCTCGCCGTTCCAAAATTTTTCAAATCGATGGCCTTCCATAGACGTGGTTGCGGGTATTCGCTGCGAAGCCGCGCCAATTCCAGTTCTTCCTTGCGGAATTGTTCCAGCCACGCCGCATGTTGTTGTTCATTCATGGAAACGCGTATATCGGTATATTGCGCCGGCATTCGCGCCGTCAACCCGATTTTTCCATGAGGATAGGAGGAGTCTGCGGCGGACAAGATCACTTTGCCGTCTATGCTTCCGGTCACACGCGATCCGTCGCACTCGATTTTTAAACGGTAATAATGATCCGAATCGTAGGTAAATTCGGCAGAAGCCAACTCTTCCAACCGTTCCTGATCCCTTTTAATCAATCGAATCCGCCCACCCTCGAAACCGAAATAATAATGTCTTCGGCTATGTTGGTATCGGAAAAGGATGCCGCAATGGGAACGGGTCGATAACGGCCGAACCGTCGCTTCCAAGGTATAGTCTCGCCACCCCGTATTTCCAGAAACAAGAATCGGCCAGATGTCCGGCCTGATGGCCAATTGCGGACGGGTTTGTTCCATATACCGTCTGCCTTCGTTCTCGGTGATGATCCATGTAGGCCCTAACCAGCCGTGATAGACAATCGGATCATACCAGTTTCCTGTATAGCCTTGAGGCGGATAATAATGATATTCCCCCGCGGCGGAATGTTTCGGGTCATACGGGAACGGTCCAAGGGGAAAATCGCGGAATGTTTCATAGAGTAATGTAATCAATAGATATCCCTCCCAGTCGCCTATTTTCGGCAAGTAGTCGTTTGGCAATAAATTCCCCTTATCGTGAATTATACCATTTTGTCCAAAATTCGATAACTTTGTCGCCGCCGGAAGAACGGTAACGCTTCACATAATCGTCCCATGTTTTTTCAATGTCCTCATTTCCCAAAATCGCCTTCGCATGGTATTCCTCGACGATCGCATCAAGATTGTACGCCGCCAGGTCGGGGTTGTAAGGCAACGAGGCCGCAATTTTATCCAATTGCCCATATTTCGTGGCCAAATCCAAATTATCCAACACTTGTTCCGAATAATCCGTACTCAAATATGTTCTTACCTCGTCCGTTAGTTGCCCATGTTTGACCAGGGAAAACGCCCAATGAATCGGATGGCGGGTATTTTCGGTTAATTGCGGTTTACCGTCTACCATCTTGTAGTTGTAATCTTCCACTCCTAAATAAACAAACCGTGTGCCTTCCGGTGATAACACCCAATCAAAAAATTCCATCAGTCCTTCCACGTCTTGAGTAGTTGCCGGAATACCGATATAATGGCGGTTGGTCGTATTATACGTAAATTTTGCCGGTTCCCCGTTGGGTCCGAGCGGAGGTTCAATCGCAATATAGTGATCAAAAGTGCCGGGGGCAAATTCCAGGTTCGATTGGAAATGCCAGAATCCGTTAAACACCCCGTACTTCAACGTATTGATTTTTTCGCGGAAAATCGTGCTATTGGATGTGGTCCATTCCGGATCGAGAATTTTTTCCCTGACCAGTTTGTTCATAAATAATAAATATTGCTTGTACTCTTCCGAAATTTCCGGAGGCAGAACTTTGCCGTCTACTACTTTGTAGGTTTCAGCCCCAAAGGCCGCCTTGAACAACCGACCGCCGTATGACAAATCGTTGTTGCCTACTACACCGAACGTATCGTCCTTACCATTGCCGTCGGGGTCCTGTTCGGTGAACGCCTTCATAACTTCGTAGAACTCATCGATCGTTTTCGGCACATCCAATCCTAAGGCATCCAACCAAGTTTTATTGACATAAACAACCTGATTGAATGCATCATGCCGGTGAAAAGGAAATCCCCAAACTCTCCCTTGTTCGTCGGTAACAGGCAACCACGCCTCATCAGGAATATTTTTGAAATTGGGGTATTGGTCCAAATAAGGTTTCAAGTCGGTCAGCATACCGTCCGCCGCAAATTGCAGTAACTTGTTTCGTTGGGACGCGGAAACCATAAAAGCATCCGGGTAATCGCCCGAAGCCATTAATATATTTAACTTATCCATATAGCCGGATGATCCCGGAGACTCGATCTGTATCCGAATCCCGGTCTTTTCCTCAAGAAAGTTGACGTACTCGTTGTCCGTCAGAGACATCCCTTTCGGATCGACATTAAAATCGAACAAAACCCGGTAACTTCTGCTTTTTTTAGCCTCCGTCCCTGTGTTTTGCGCGGTTGTTTGCGTGCCGTCCCCTTCCATCGTTTCCTCTGCGTTTTTCTCTGGAGTCTGGCCGCTGCCGCATCCCCATAGGAACATAAGTACGACAATAAAAATAGCAAGCCACGACTTTTGTAACCTCATGATTAATATCCCTCCCTGTATTCTTGTCTTCCCACCATAGAAATGAATGGGTCATGTTTCATTCTATCCGTCCTCCATGAAAGAACAATTTACATTTTTTATGTTCATGTACACGATTCAAGCTTTGGCAATGTACATTTTTTATGAACGATTTTCCCACTCCCGTCTCCGTATTTTTCTATATTCGTTTGGAGGGATCTTATACATTTTTTTAAATTGACGTATAAAAGTATGAATCGTATCATAACCGCATTGTTCGGCAATTTCCTGGATTGTCAAATCGCCGTTTTCCAAAAAATGAAGGGCTTTTTGTATGCGCAGACGGCTGATGTATTCCACAAATCCGATTCCAAGATAATTTTTAATTAATGCGCTTAAATAAGAAGGGCTCATTGCCAGTTTATCTGCCAAAACCCCTAAAGATATCGGCTTATCGTAATTTTTATCCAAATAATCAATGATCCACTCGGCGGTACTGTTTTTTTCAGCGGTTTCTTTATTCAACTGTCCGATGACATAACGGCAAATGTTAAGCAAATATTCTTTCTTATCGTTTAAAAACTCATAACTGCATAAGGTAAAGAACAAATCTTCCTTATACTGTTTATGCAGATCAATATGATGTTCCAAGGAAAATTTTATAATTCTCGAAAGGAGATTGCTGAAGAGAGCATGAAGCCAGTCAAGTGTCATCGGCTTCTTTTGGAGCAAATGATGAATCATATCGTCAACCGTCGACTCGATTAAATCGATTCTTCCCTGATTTAAATAGACATTGAATTGTTGCAACTGTTCTTCCAACTGTACGGTTGGAAGCAGCAGTTGTCCGGGCGGCAAACTTTCATAATCGATAACCGAACCTTTCCCGTATATACTTTTATAGCCCAGTGCCTGTAAGGCGTGAACATACGCTTCTTGTATACGGGAGATATCGTTCACTAACTCGCTAACCCCGCAACAAACGGTAAGATGGTAATGGTTTTTGATATCAAGTTGGATATATCTGATTACTTCTTTCAATTGATTTCTTAAGGCCGGTTCCGACTCTTCGGACGTGTAACCGATTAAAACCGTTATTTTGGCAACTTCGCTGTTTATGATGTAGGAATTGAACCTGAGATTAAACATCCATTTGATGGCATTAAAAATAATTTTATTCATTAGCAAACGTTCCTGATTCGATTTGGTTATTAAAAAATTGGAATAGTCGTCGATTTCAAATACAATGACTTGAAACAACGGACAATTCAGGTTCACCTGATACTCTGCAGCCTTTTTTGAAAGTTCGGGAATGTCTTTGCCTGACAATAACTCACTAACAAATCCCATCTGCAAATCGGGTAAAGACGATTCGACTTTAAACCGGTACCATTTCTCCCGAACGCGGCGCGAATAATACAAGTAAAGGAAGGAAATGATCGGAACGGCGAGGCCCAGTAGCAAAATCGATAACAATAGCATTGGATTAGAGTGTCTCGGAGGTTCTATAGCGCTTTCAGGAATAACCGTTAACAATTTCCAGTCGCCGTTTGGCGATTCCGAACGAATAACAAAGTGGTGTTTATAGAAAAAGGAAGTTGGGCTTGTGTTCAACAAATGTTCCTTGTTTTCATTAAAAAACTCAAGATAATCGTTGTTATCCGCCATAATGACACGATTCTTGGCATCCAGCCAAAGGAACGAATCGCTGTTATTCAGCACATGATTCCTGATATAGTTTTGGTCAAAATTTAGCGCAATCGCTCCGCTTTTCGATGACTGATGGTTAGGAATGCCGATCACCAGCGAAACCATCTTCTGGTTCGACAGTTGTTCGTTCTTTGCTGAAGCCGCGGGCACCCACATAGAAGGGACGCCTTCCTTGTAATACACCTCAAACAATTCATTGTGAGGAAATGTCGCCAGATCGGAAATCATAAATGAGGTGGACAGTACAAGTCCATTTTTTTTGTTATGCAAATAGATCGACTTCAAGCCTGAATGACTTTGTATATGTACGATAAAGGAATTTTGCAACACACTTAACCGGTACATGTCATCATTTAATTTTCCCGGTCTTCTCAACCATTCATTAAGTTCCTTTTTTAATAATTGCTGATAATAAATGCTGTTGGATTGTTCGGTAAATAAATAAAGCATGGAAAAAGCCTTTTCATGTTTTCGTTCATACCCGTAAATCCGCTCTTGCATGTATTCGGCGCGCATCTGAAAATCGTATAAAAAAACAACTCCTATGGATACGATTACAATCAATGCAAACACGATACCGATATATTTTTCCTTTTCGGAAATTCTGGAATCGGAAGTCAACCAACCCTTCAAATCGTCCCCCTCCTTTGAGTGTAAATTATAGCATAGCCCTCGTTTTATTCACGATTAGCGAAAAAATAATCAAGATAAAAAATTTTTCCAAGCAATAACCGAAAGAAATATACATGTTCTGAAAAAATAAACATAGTCCGGCACGTACTTTTTCTCTAAGATTAGAAAGAGGCGAGTAGAAAGAGGCAAATGACGACTTGGCAGAATACCAAACCAGACCGGCAAATGTGAACGACATTGATCAAAGAGGCGGGGTGGAAGGGTTATGACACAACACCATATGAAAACGGTCCAAGAAATTGCAATGAGCCGGAAAAAGGGGATTATTCGGTTTTGCTCAACAATATGGAGACATAAATTTTTATATTTGCTGTTAATGCCGGGATTTATCTGGTATTTTATTTACAAATATTTGCCGATGTACGGGCTCATCATTGCATTTAAAGAATTTAATTTTATGAAAGGAATTTGGGGAAGTCCCTGGGTAGGCCTCAAGCATTTTGAATTTTTGTTTTCTTATCCCGATTTCTACCGGATTCTTAAGAATACGGTTCTGCTAAATGTATACGAGCTGGTCTTTTCTTTTCCTATGCCCATTATTCTCGCACTATTATTAAACGAATTAAAAAATATGTTATTCAAAAGAACGATTCAGACCGTCGTCTACTTTCCCCATTTTTTGTCGTGGGTCGTCTTTGGCGGAATCATTATTCAGCTTCTTTCTCCCAATGACGGTCTGGTCAATCAAATCAGGGAACTGTTCGGCTTAGAACCCATCCATTTCATGACTCAATCCGCATATTTCCGGCCTATCGTGATCATATCATTGATTTTAAAAGAAACGGGCTGGGGAGCTATTATATATTTGGCGGCGTTGACAACGATTGATCCTGAACAATACGAAGCAGCCACCATGGATGGTGCAACGCGTTTTCAAAAGCTGATTTATGTCACTTTGCCGGGCATTCGCAATACGATCATCTTGTTGTTCATTCTCAAAATTGGCAGCATGCTCGATTACGGGTTTGAGCAGATCTATGTGTTGTATAATCCAACGGTTTACGATGTGGGAGACGTGCTTAGCACTTATATTTACCGTATCGGCCTCCAGGATGCGCGGTTTAGTATGACTACTGCGATCGGATTCTTTCAATCGTTTGTTGGCCTGATTCTAATATGGAGCGCCAACCGACTCGCCAAACGTTATAGCGACGTTTCGATATGGTAAACCGAAAGGAGGAATATCGTGTGTCGTCCCGCATATCGATTGGAAACGCCCTGATCGGTACTATCCTCATCCTCTTTGCCATTTTGACATTTTTGCCCTTTTATTATGTAATTCTCACATCGATCAGCGATCCGCATCAGATTCGGGAAGGAGAATTACTATTATGGCCGCGAGGATTTGACTTGGCAGCTTACCGGATCATCATGGATAATGAACGTTTTTTGACTTCCTTTGCCAATACCGTCACTCGTACCGTTCTGGGAGTGATTGTGAATCTGGCGTTACAGCTCAGTTTTGCCTACGCTTTGTCCAAACGCTATTTGCCAGGACGCAAATTTTTTATGGTGTACATCATTATTACCATGTTGTTCAACGGCGGAATTATTCCTACTTACCTGATTGTTAGAGCGACAGGGTTGATCGACACCATTTGGGCGCTGGTCATCCCGACGGCATTGAGCACCTGGAATGTCATTCTGCTCCGTTCTTTCTTTGAGAATATTCCCGAAAGTCTGGAGGAATCGGCGAAAATAGACGGAGCCAACGATTTTACCATTTTTGTAAAAATCTATTTGCCTTTATCGCTTGCATCGGTAGCAACCATCGGACTATTTATCGCCGTTATGCATTGGAACACCTACATGGATGCCATTATTTATATTAACAAGCCCGAACTCCAAGTATTGCAAACGTTTCTGCGGGATATGGTCGTTCAGCTGGAAATGCTTTCGACGATGGGAGATATGACTCTCCTGAATGAAACATCCATCCTGTCTGTTCGCACAGCGGCCATCTTTTTAACGGTTTTACCGATCGTTGTCGTTTATCCTTTTATTCAGAAATATTTTGTCAAAGGGGTTACGCTGGGAGCGGTGAAGGGATAAGACGAAACGCAGGCTGATCGACGCAACTTGCTTGCAGGGGGACAGCTTGCTTGGGACAAGTAGGACAAGTATAAAGAGCGGCCGTTGCACAGAGGAACGTGTTCGCGCAATAAACAGCGACGCCGCAGGAATGTTTTCCTTCCGGCATCCTGCCGGAATATTCCCGCGGCATCGTCGATCATTTGAAACAAAAAAGCATCATAATGAAAATAAAAAAGTTCTATCGTTCTTCTATCGTTCCGGAGCGGATTCCAAGTCTCTGCTCGTTTTCCGCAACAGCAACTCGTCAGTCAATTGCTTGAGCGACTCATCCAACCGTTGTTTCAATTCCGCGGTCAATTCAAATCCCCCGCCGTCCAGCCGTTTCACCCACTGATCGACCGCATAGACTCCCGGCAAGATATGAGTTCCTCCCAATGCCGCCACCACAGGCTTCAAAGCATAGTCAATCGACAATAAATGGGCGATCGTTCCCCCTATAAACAGAGGAAGGACAATTTTTCCCGACAAACCCTTCTGAGGAAGAAGGTCCAGATAGGTTTTCAATATTCCCGAATATGCGGCTTTATACACCGGACTGGCCAAAATGACCGCCGCCGCCTGCTCGATCAATGACAGAGATTGCCGGATTTGCGGACAATCCCAATTCACCCGCAACAATTCCGCAGCCGGCAGTTCCGATACCCATATCGTATCGACTTCGAATCCGCAACTCTCCAGCATTGCCTGGCTATATTGAGTCAACCCGTGCAACCGGGACTCCGGAACCGGACTACCCGATACGATGGCAATTTTTGTCATTCCCGCTTCCCCTTTCGTTTTCATATCCCCGCTTCTTCCACTTTTAAACCGTGAGCAACGGTACGTTCAACCATTCCTTCCAACGCTTCTATCAGCAGTTCGTATGAGCGGAGCCGCTTGGCGAAATCTTGCACCGCCGTTGTCACAATATATTCATGAACCCCGAATTTTTCGTTTAATTCCGCAAATTTCCTGCGGATCGTATCTTGCGAACCCTGTATGACGGACGCTTGCTGAATGTCTATGGTGTACTCTTCATTGGTTTGCCTGCCGAATTCCTCTGCCTGTTCCACGCTGCGAACGGTCAGCACGTTTCCGCTCGCCAAACGTATTTTGACAATTTTTTGTTCTCCCGCAAGTTCTTTCGCTTCCTTGTCCGTATCGGCAACGATGACGGAAAGCGCCAGGATCGGATAAGGTTTCCGGCCGTTTTCCGCAAGGAATCCGCTGCGGTATGTTTGAATCGCTGCGTGCGCGACTTCCTCGTCATTGCTGATAAATTGCGAAAAAACGTAGGGCAGTCCCAACTTAGCGGCAATTTCCGCGCTGCCCGGACTCGAGCCCAGGATATAAATCTCGGCAGGTTTCTGCGGAACCGGAGTGGCGCGCAACCCTGCAAGAGGATGATCCGCTTCCAGCGCGTCATGAATATACTTTTGCAGTTCGACAATTTTGTCCTGCAAAGATAACGGATCGCTTTTCCCCTGTTGCAGCGCCCTTGTCGAACGCGGCAAACCGCCGGGGGCGCGTCCGATTCCCAGATCGACTCTGCCGGGTCCCAGCGAAGCCAGAACATTAAAATTTTCCGCGACTTTATAAGGACTGTAATGTTGCAGCATCACTCCTCCGGAACCGATCCGGATCCGTTCGGTGCATGCAAGCAAATATGCCATCAATACTTCCGGAGACGATCCGGCCAAACGGTCGGAATCATGGTGTTCCGACACCCAAAACCGGTGATATCCCCATTGTTCCGCATACCGGGCAAGTCCGACAGTGCGGCGGAACGCTTCCGTTCCCGTTTCACCGGGAAAAATGGGGCTTTGATCGAGAATGCCCAGTTTCAAACCCATTATATTTTTCGCTCCCATCCTGATTTCTAAAAAATTGCCGTAAAATCGGCTTCCTTGCGTATCTCCAGAAACAATTCCGACAAAGCCGCTCCTTCTCCTTTCAAGGTGACGACATTGGTGCGGAGAAAAAGACTTTCCAGCGGGGAAAAGGCAACGGGAACCAACAGATTTTCCCGGATCTCTTTATTTACGCTAAGCCACGGTAAAAATCCGATCCCCATTCCCAGCAAAACCAATTTTTTGGCGGTTTCCAGGTTATCGATTTCATACTCCATCGCGGGAGGCCGATCCAAAGATTCAAACAGACGATGAAACCTCATCCAATCCAGCGAGCCGCATTCCACATAGATGAGCGGTTGTTTTGACACCTCTTCGACCGTAACATGCTCTCTTCCGGCGAATGAATGCTTCGGATGAACAAAGAGGCCGATCTGATCTTCATAAAACGGAACAGAATCGATCAACGGATGGCTGACATGACGCACGAAACCCAGATCCACTTCTTTATTTAACAATTGCTTGACGATCAGTTCGCTGGATGCCGTTACGAGTTTGATCCGTATATCCGGACGTTTTCTTTTCAGAATGGGCAAAATCGCCGGAATCATATAGCTGGATGCCGCCAAGGTGCAACCGATCCTCAATTCGTGAGGAGTCTGTTTGTTTTGCAAATACTGTATGCCTTTTTTATAGGACTGCAATATTTGCTGGGCATAAGGCAGAAACTGTTTTCCTTTCTCCGTCAGGGTAAACTGTTTGCCTTCCCTTTCGAACAACCGGGCATCCAATTCACGTTCAAGCGATTTGATCCGCGCGGTAACCGATGGCTGCGACAAAAACAACGCTTCCGCCGCTTTATTGAAGCTGTTGAAATGAATCACATATACAAAGGCCTCAATATTCTCGATATTCATGCGCTTCCTCCCGTTCAAACCAAAAAACGGCTCGTCAAATCAAGGTGTTCCGGACATTCGTACTCCGGAAATCAAACGTTAGTTCGGATGATGGCAAGCCACCTGATGTCCTGTGCCGACTTCGCTCCAATCCGGCGGCGATTCCCGGCATATGGCGGTCGCGACCGGACAGCGGGTATGGAAACGGCAGCCGCGGGGCGGATTGGCCGGCGACGGGATTTCCCCCCTGATCTCCATCCATTCGCGCTTTCGTTCCGGATTGGGACGGGGGATGGAAGCGATCAGCGCTTTCGTGTAAGGGTGTGCCGGGTAGCGGAACAATTCGTCGGCCGGGGCGATTTCCACCAGTTTGCCCAGGTACATCACGCCGATCCGGTCGGAAATATGGCGAACGACATTCAAGCCGTGGGCGATAAACAAGTAAGTCAGACCGAGTTGATGCTGCAAATCCATCAACAAGTTGATGATTTGAGCCTGCACCGACACATCAAGCGCCGAGACGGCTTCGTCCGCCAGCACAAATTTCGGTTTGAGCGCAATAGCGCGGGCTATGCCGATGCGTTGCCTCTGTCCCCCGGAAAACTCGTGCGGGTAACGGTCGTACCATGCCGGATTCAGGCCCACCGCTTCAAGCAGTTGCTCAACGCGTTCTTTCACTTCCTTGCCTCGCAAATCGTTGTGGACTTTGAGCGGCTCGCCGATCAGATCGCCGATTTTCCAACGGGGATTTAACGAACCGTACGGGTCCTGGAAAATCATTTGCATATCTCTCCGGGCTTCCCGCAATGCATCCCGTTTCAGACCGGACAAGTTGCGTCCTTGAAACATCACCTGTCCTTTCGTTGCCGGTTCCAACTGCAGCAACACCCTCCCAAGCGTCGATTTCCCGCTTCCGGATTCGCCGACAAGACCGAACGTCTCCCCCCGTTCAATGGAGAAAGACACATCATCCACCGCAAGAATGGCGGTTCGCATGCGGCCAAACAACCCGTTTTTCACCGGATAATGCTTGTGCAGTCCTTTCACTTCAAATAATGATTCGCGTAATGAATCGCGCAACGGCTCCTCCCCGGTATATCCCTCCCCTGTATGTTCCTCCGCGTTGGAACGTACGGTAACGGAAAGTCCGGACGTTTTCCTGTCATGTTCTGCAAGCGGATCATTGTTGCTTGCTTCTTCCGCATGCCAGCAAGCAATTTGTCTTCCCGCCGCATATTCAAGAGGAGGATCGCCGTTCACGCAGCATTCCGTCGCATAGGGACAGCGGGGATGAAACCGGCACCCTTTGGGCATGTCGGACAATCCGGGAACCGCTCCTTCAATCGAATGCAGTCTGGCGCCCCGTGGCGTATCGAGAGTGGCGACGGACTTTAGCAAACCTTTGGTATAGGGATGGCCCGGACGGTCGAACAATACCTTCGCCGCAGCCTGCTCCACGATTTTCCCGGCATACATCACCGCAATCCGGTCGGCGGTTTCGGCCGCTACGCCGAGATCGTGCGTAACCAACAGGATGGACATATTGTATTCTTTCTGAAGTGTCTTCAACAGGCGCAGAATCTGCGCCTGTATCGTCACATCAAGCGCTGTGGTGGGCTCGTCGGCAATCAGCAGTTCGGGGCCGCAGGACAACGCCATCGCAATCATCGCCCTTTGCAGCATTCCGCCGGACAATTCGTTAGGATACTGGCGCATTCGGATTTCCGGATCCGGAATGCCGACACGGCCGAGCAAATGGACGGCATGCTCCCAGGCCTCGGTTTTCGTTTTTTTGCTGTGCCGCATAATCGCTTGCATGATTTGGCTGCCGATGGTGAAAACCGGATCAAAGGCCGCCATCGGTTCCTGGTAAACGATGGCTATTTTTTTGCCGCGAATTTGCCGCATCTGCTCTTGGGACAACCGGGTCAAATCCGTATCTCCAAAACGGATTGTGCCTCCTGAAATCACACCGTTTTCGTATTCGATCAATCTCATGACCGATTTGCATACGACCGATTTTCCGCTCCCCGATTCCCCGACCAAACAAACCGTTTCGCCGGGAACGATGCGCAGCGAAACTTCCGAAACGGCGGTCAGTTTCTTTTTTCCGACAAGGAATTCGACCGTCAAATTTTGAATATCAAGCAGCGGTTTCACAATGAAAACGACACCTCCTTTGCAAATGGCCGTCGGGAGTATATCTCCCGACCGGACACGGCTTACCGGCTCCGCTTCGGATCAAGCCAATCCCGCAATCGGTCCCCGATCAGATTCACGGACAGCACCAATACCGTGATCGCCAATCCGGGAAAGGCGGTGATCCACCAGGCCACCGTCACATAGCCCCTACCCTGCGACAGCAAAGTCCCCCAATCCGGGATCTCCTTCAATACTCCCAGTCCGAGAAAACTTAACGCCGATCCGGATAAAATGGCCGATCCGACACCGATGGTTCCCATGACCAACAAAGGAGATACACAATTCGGGAGGACGTGCCGCAGAAAGATATGCGCATGGTTCGCCCCGAGCGAACGGGACGCCGCAACAAACGGACGCTGTGCCACCGTCAGCACCTGCCCCCTCATCACTCGCGCATAACCCGGTATGGAAGAGATGCTGATGGCCAGAACGATATTGAACAAACTGGGTCCCAGGGCGGCCGCAATCGCCAACGAAAGCAACAATCCCGGGATCGTCATGAGCACGTCGATCAATCGCATAAGGATAACATCAATCCATCCCCCGACATATCCCGACAAACTTCCGATCAACGCGCCGACGATACCGCCGAATAAGACCGATGCCACGCCTATCAGCAGCGACTCCCTGCATCCGTACACAACCAGGCTGAACACATCCCTGCCGAAATAATCGGTGCCAAACCAGTGCGTTTTGCCGGGAGGCTGTAATATCGCGTCTGCTTTCATCTCGGTCGGATCTTGCAGGGCGATCCATTGCGGGACGGCAGCGCAAATGACGATAAACAGCACCGTTGTCACCGCTGCAATATAAAGAATGCCGGAGAAAGTGAACGGCTGAATATTCGCTTTTTCACGTTTCTTCGGCATACCGATCCTTCGTTCAGGCATGACGCTTTCCGCCGGAACTGCGCTTTTCATCGATGAAATCCTCCTTTCTTCCCGTATCCGCCGGCCTCCCCGCTACGCCGAGCGCCGGACCCGCGGATCGATGACCGAATACGAAATGTCCACCAACAGATTCACCGAAACGTAAATGACGGCTGTAAAAAATACAACCCCTTGCACAACCGGAATGTCTTTGGCCATAATCGCATCCGCCAACAGACGGCCGATACCTTGCCTGGAATAGACGGTTTCGGTTACGACCGCTCCGGCCATCAATTCCCCGAACTGAATGCCTATCATGGTAATTGCGGGAATCAGCGCGTTGCGAAGGGCGTGACGATACATAATGACGGTTTCGGACAACCCTTTGGCTCGCAATGTTGTGATAAACTGTTCGTTTATGGTATCGAGCATGCTGTTTCGCACCATGCGGACGATAAATCCCGATCCGACCAATCCCAACGCCAAGGAAGGAAGCACCAGCGTCTTCCATCCTTCCGAACCGGTGGCCGGAAACCAGTTCAAATGTACCGAAAAAATCTGGATCAGCAAGATGCCGGACCAAAAAGTCGGCATGGAGATGCCGAACAAGCTGATCACCCTTGCCGCAAGATCAATCGGCCGGTTTGGGTGCACCGCCGAGAGCACCCCCAGCAAGATGCCTGCGGCAAGCGCAACCAGGGAACTGGTCAACGTCAGGACAAACGTCGGCGGAAATTGTTCGACGATCTTGGGCAACACCGGCTCGTTAGTGATCAGGGAGGTCCCGAAATCACCCCGCAACATGCCGCCCGCGTACCGGATGAATTGTACCCATATGGGTTGATCGAGTCCCAGTTGATGGCGCAAATGATCGACGGTTTCCTGCGTCGCCGGCGTCCCGGCCAGCATGATCAGGACCGGATCGCCCGGCAACAAATACAGGATAAAGAACACAAGAACCAATGCTCCCGCAATGACCAGCAAAGAATAAATCAGCCTCTGTACGATATATCCGCTCATGCGCAAATGCTCCCCGCATGCGTCTTGTTCCGCACGCTACTTATTGAAATGAACGTCATAAAACAACGGGTAACCGAGGGCGTCGAACTTCAGGCCTTCCGCTTCCTTCACTGCCGCTACGGTGTACGGGAACACGTAAACCGGGAATCCGTACGCATTTTCTACGACATAACGCTGAACCTTTTTGTAAATTTCCGCACGCTTTTCCGGGTCGTGTTCCGCAAGTCCTTCCTCCAGCCATTGATCAAGTTGCGGATCCGATTTCCGGGTATGATTGTGTCCCCATTTTTCCGGTGTGGGTATGGCATTGGTATGAAAAAAGCTGCGCAAAATGTCCGGATCGCCCGATACGTTGCTGACCCCGTACAGATCGTTTGAACCTTTGACCATCACTTCGTTTTGCGTATTCGGCAATATTTGCACATTCACTTCGATTCCGACTTTTTTCAACTGCTGCTGGATCATCGCAGCGATATCATTGCGTTTTTCCCGGTTGGGAGAGCCGTCGATATAAAGCAACGTAAGTTTTTTCCCGTTCTTCACGCGAATGCCGTCCGGGCCGGTCACCCACCCGAGTTCGTCCAGTAAACGGTTCGCTGTCTCCACATCGGGTTTCACGGCGTTTTCCAGCTCGGCGTTATATCCCAGAACGGATGGGGTAAGCGGAGACCATGCCCGGGGATATTGTCCCAAATACAGCGTATTGACAATCGTGTCCAGATCGATGGCCAATTGCACCGCTTTTCTGGCCTTCAACTCGTTCCACGGTTCGTGCGTCTGATTCAGCATTAAGGTGTACGGAATACCTGTCGACTCCGCTTTAAGCAACTGCACATTCGGATCGTTTTGCAATGAAATCAGGTTCTGGGGCGGCACCGTTTCGGCCGCCGAAACCTGACGGCTCAGCACGCTTCCGATCCGTGTCGCTTCTTCCGGAACGATACGGAAAACCAATTTGTCAAGATAAGCCGGTCCCCGATTCTCCGCTATGGGCGGCCCCCATTGATAGTCCGGATTTCGTTCCAAAGTAATGGATGAATTTTCCTTCCAGTCGACAAATTTGAATGCGCCCGTTCCCACCGGATGTTTGATCAGCTGGTCACCATATTTTTCTGCGGCCGCCGGAGACACGATCCCCAGAAACGCCTGGCTCAGACTGCTTAAAAAGGCGCTGTAAGGCGATTTGAGGTTTACTTTTATCGTGTATTCGTCGATCACTTCCGACGATTCATAAGGGCCGATCAACGTCACGGCAAACCGGGACTTGGTTCGCGGATCGACAATGCGGTCGAAATTGTACTTCACCGCAGCGGCGTTAAAAGGAGTCCCGTCGTGAAATTTCACATCTTGGCGCAACTTGAACGTATAACTCTTCCCGTCCGGAGAAACCGTCCACTCTGAGGCCAGCCAGGGCTGAATCGACTTATCCGGCATCTGCGCGACCAGGCTGTCGTAGATCGAGCGCATAACCCGGTAATCCAATGCGGCGGGAACGACGTTCGGATCGAGTCCGCTCGGTGAACCGGCCAAAGCGTATATAAACTCTCCGCCTTGCTTCGGGCTTCCCTTCGCGGTTTCATTTTGCGCCGGGTTCTGCGGTTTGGCCGGGTCCTCGCTGCAACCTGCCAGAAACAACAGGACAGCAGTTGCAAGAAAAACATATCGCAATGATCTTCTCAAATGGAATCGCTCCTTTATCGATACAATTGGTTATCGGGATTTACAATCGGCTGCCGGGATTGATCGGAAGTCCGGCCGCCGGAGATGTTCCGGCAATATGATCGTCACGCGTTCGATTCCGCTTGTTTTGCAAGCGTATAACGGTTGGTCGGCTTGGGTAAACCCAGGTTTCCGCGCAAAGTGTCATGTTCGTATTCACTGCGGAAAATTCCCCGTTCCTGCAAGATCGGAACGACGTGATCGACAAAATCGTCAAGTCCCCTCGGAACGCTGCTTTGTATAATGAATCCGTCCGCTGCTTCCGCCTCGAACCATTGCTGGATCAAATCGGCCACTTGCTCCGGTGTGCCGATAAATCCGCTTTTGGGAGTCGCCACTTGCAAGGCCACTTGCCGAAGCGTCAAGTTGTGCTCCTTGGCCTTTTGCTTTATTTTCTCGGTTGTGCTTTGAAAATTGTTGTAGCCGATATCCCCCAGATCAGGGAACGGTTCGTCAAGCGGAAATTGCGAAAAGTCGAAGTGGTCGAAATATCTCCCCAAATAATCAAGCGCGTTTTCAATGCTCACCAGTTCGGCAACCTGCTGATATTTTTGCTCGGCTTCGGCTTTTGTCCGGCCGATGATGGGACTGATTCCCGGAAATATGAGTATGTCTTCGGGTGAACGGCCCCATTTGGCCGCCCGCTGCTTCACGTCCTGATAAAACCTTCTCGCATCTTCAAGCGTTTCTTGCCCCGTGAATACAGCGTCGGCCGTTTTTGCGGCGAGCGTTTTGCCGCTTTCCGACGAACCGGCCTGAAAAATCAACGGATGTCCTTGCCTGGAACGCGCGATATTCAACGGCCCCTGTACGGAAAAAAATTCTCCCTTGTGATTCAAACGATGCATTTTTCCCGGATCAAAAAATATGCCTGATTCTTTATCCCTGACAAACGCGTCGTCTTCCCATGAGTCCCAAAGTCCTTTCACCACTTGCAAATATTCTTCCGCAATCCGGTACCGCGTGTCGTGTGAAGGATGCTCTTTGCCATAATTTAAACCGGAGCCTTCCAATGGGGAAGTCACCACGTTCCAACCGGCCCTGCCTCCGCTGATATGGTCCATGGACATGAACTGTCTGGCCACCGTAAAAGGTTCGCTGTAAGAAGTCGACACGGTTCCGACGAGTCCGACATGCGATGTCACCGCCCCCAATGCAGACAGGATGGTGATCGGTTCAAACCGGTTCAGAAAGTGCGGGATCGACTTTTCGGTTATGTATAAACCGTCAGCGATAAAGACAAAGTCAAACTTTCCCGACTCCGCTTTCAGCGCCTGCTGTTTGTAAAAATTCACATTAATGCTGGCATCGGACAACATATCGGGGTGCCTCCATAAAGACGTGCTGCTGCCGACGCCGTGAATCATCGCTCCCAATCTCAACTTTCTTTCCTTTGCCATCTGTATCATCCTCCCCGTTATAAAATGAATGAAATCGCAACATTTGGCATGTATTAAATAAGTTTATACCTATAGGTTTTCTTGGTTTTATATCTTAGAATGGTATCACCACCCTTTGCAGCCGTCAATGCAAAATAAATTTTTTCTATTTTTCAATAGAGGAATTCTATGGAAGCATTGCCTCTTGCTAACATTCGTTTTGGCAAAAAAATAAGCCGGAGCACCGCTGCAGCGATGTTTCCGGCATACCGCGACATTTTTATTTTCTTTTCACAATCCGAAAATCGCATCGATTAACGGCTTTGTCGTGCCTCCGGGATAAATGATGTAAAGGAGCAAATACACGACGACTCCGGTTGGCGCTGTCAACAGCCATACGACAGCGGTAAATTTTCCAAGCTTTCTGTGCCTGTCGAACTTTTTGCGCCAGGCGAGCGTCAGGGTCACTATCCCAAATACCGCGGCCGCCGCGGCGAGCACGATATGAAAAAACAGAAACAAATGATAAGTCAGTTTAAGATGCTCCGGCCCTCCGAAAGATGTATTTCCCGCCAGTAACGTCCGTGAAGCATAAATGATGAAAAAGCCTAGCGCAAAAGCCGCTGCTGCCAACATAAATTTTTCATGCGTCTTTCTTTGACCCCGGCGTATATAGTACCAACCGATCGCCACCAATATGGCGCTGATGACTATCATTGACGTGCTTATTGTAGGTAACAGGATAACCGGCATTTACAACCTCCGTAACAATCCAGGATAGAAATGTCTGGGATCAGGTTCTCAGGAAGAAAAAGAGACGGGAACAGATGATAGAAGCTGCCCGTCTCTCCATTTTTACCACCACATCCAGTACAGCGCGGCAATAATGATAGGAATGACAATAACCACACCCAAAATCATGCCCAGGATCGGAAACGTATGTCCCCGATCTTTCATATGCATCCAGTAAACAAGTTGCACAAACGCTTGAATAATCGCCAACCCGACGATAAAGAACAGGACAAACCAGGTTTCCAGTTCGCCGTAGATGACGGCCGCAAAAGCGAACATCGTCAACAAAATTGAAAAGATATAGGTCAAATAATGGTTCTTTGGTCCTTCATGCTTATAGTGCTGACCTTCGGCGGCGGACGGCTCGTGATGTGAACTCATTTGCCTAACCTACCTTTCCCATCAGATAAACTACGGTGAAAATAAACACCCACACGACGTCGATAAAGTGCCAATACAAACCGGCAATATAAAATTTGGGAGCAGTGACGACTGTAAGTCCTTTCTTCAATGTCTGAAGAATCAACAGGCTGATCCAAAGAACCCCGAAAGCCACATGCGCGCCGTGGAAACCGACTAATGTGTAGAAGGATGTGGCAAAAGCATTCGCCACAAAAGTATGCCCTTCGTGAACGTATTCTACAAACTCATATATTTCCAGCCCCAGGAACGCTATGCCAAGCAATACCGTAACCGTCATCCATCCCAACAAGGCGTTCAATTTATGGCGATGCAGCGCGATGGTGGCAAGTACGCTCGTCAAACTGCTCGTTAACAGGATGAACGTGGAAAGCGCAACGACTTCCAACTGGAATAACTCAGCCGCTGTCGGCCCTTCCGGCACCTGATTGCGAAGAGTCAGGTAGGATGCAAACAGCGAACCGAACAATACCACTTCTGCACCCAAAAAGAACCAAAAACCTATGATTTTATTTCTTCCCTCTAAGGTCGCTTTCTCCGGCTCATGAGGCAACACACCGGCATGATTATGTGCGCTGGACATGACTTTTACGCCCCCTTATCCTGAAGTTCGTCGACTTCAATGTGCCAGCCGTGATCGTCGAATACGGACCGCAATAACATGCATATAAGCGTGAAGGCTATACCGATAATGGATACCACATAAACTTGGTAGATAAATCCGTATCCGGCGACAAACAGCCCCAGTGCCATTAAGAGCGGCAGGATCGACGGAGACGGCATATGAATCGGTCCAAGCGGTTCCGCCGGGGTCATCTGTTTGTTCCCGGACATTTTTTCTTTCCAGAAAGCATCGAGACCTCTGACAAGCGGAGTTTGCTTAAAATTGTACACGGGTGCCGGCGAAGAAATGGACCATTCCAGTGTACGTCCGTCCCACGGGTCGTTGGAGACGGTTTGTTTTCTCGTGCTGAGAGCGATATTGATCAACAGTACAATCATGCCAACACCCATCAACATGGCACCGATCGTGCTGATGAAGTTTCCGGTTTCCAAGTTTTGACCGGGCAAATAAGTAAATACCCGCCGCGGCATTCCCATTAAGCCAAGAAAATGTTGCGGGAAGAAGGTCAGGTGGAAACCGATGAAAAACAGCCAGAAATGGAGCTTGCCCAACGTCTCGTTAAGCATGCGCCCGAAAATTTTCGGCCACCAGTAATAAGTGCCTGCAAAGAGCGAAAACATCATGCCGCCGACAATCGTATAGTGGAAGTGAGCAACGACGAAGTAAGTGTCGTGATATTGGAAGTCTGCAGGCGGCACGGACAACATGACTCCCGTCATTCCGCCGATGACGAATGTCGGAATAAATCCGATCGCCCACAAGCTGGCGGAGGTAAATCTGATTTGCCCGCCCCACAACGTAAATAACCAGTTAAATATTTTTATTCCCGTCGGAATAGCGATGGCCATCGTTGCAACCGAGAAAATCGCATTGGCAACCGGGCCCATGCCCACGGTAAACATGTGGTGAATCCAAACCATGAAGGACAAAAACGCGATCAACGCGGTAGCGAACACCATTGAACTGTAGCCGAACAAACGCTTCCTGGAAAATGTGCTTACCACCTCGGAAATAATTCCGAATGCGGGCAAAATCAAGATATATACTTCAGGATGGCCAAAGATCCAGAACAAATGCTGCCATAAAATGACGTTCCCGCCCCTGCTCGGATCATAGAATGCTCCTCCGAACAAGCGGTCGAACATTAATTCGACAAGCCCTACGGTAATGGCCGGAAAAGCGAATAAGATAATCGTCGAAGTGATGAAGGTGGTCCAGGTAAACAGCGGCATCCTCATGAAGGTCATACCTGGCGCGCGCATATTAATGATGGTGACCAGAAAGTTAATACCGCCAATCAACGTACCGATCCCGGAAATTTGCAAACCGAGCACATAAAAATCGGTACCGCGCCCCGTATCGGTCGTAGACAAAGGAGGATATGCGGTCCAGCCGACATCTGTCGCGGCACCCAACAACCAGCTCGTGTTGAACAGCAATCCGCCCAGAAAGAACAGCCAAAATCCCAAAGCGTTGACAAACGGAAAAGCGACGTCTCGCGCTCCGATTTGCAGCGGCACGATACAGTTCATAAAACCTATGATGATAGGCATGGCCGCAAAGAAAATCATCGTCACGCCGTGCATGGAGGTCAACTGGTTAAACGCGTCTCCCACAAATATATCCAAATCGGGATACATCAGTTGAACACGAATCAAGAGGGCTTCCAACCCCCCGACCAGGAAGAAAAACGCGCCTGCTGCCAGGTAAAGAATCCCGATCTTTTTATGGTCGACGGTGGTTAACCAGTCCATAATACCGCTGTAACGTTTTACCGCATGTGCATGTGCCACCGTATGAGCCTCCTTTTTGCAGAAGATGTAATTATTTCAACGTGTTCAAATATTTGACGAGTTCGTCAATATCCTCATCCGATAACGGAAGGGCAGGCATTTTATTCCCCGGCTTCACTTCTTGCGGGTTTTTGATCCAAGCTTTCAAATTTTCATCCGTAAATTCAAGGATACCTGCGATCGTTTCCCTGCTGGCGAATCCGTTCAGATTCGGTCCGAAGCTTAAGCCATTTCCGCTAACCGCATGGCAGGACAAACAGTTGTCTTTAAATATTTGTTCGCCTCTTTGCGCTTCCGCCGGAACCGCGGCCGGAGGCGCGGTCATTTTCGCCACCCAGTTATTGAAATCCTCCTCGGACATCACGTTGACTTTAAAATCCATCAAGGCATGGGAAGCACCGCACAACTCAGCGCACTTGCCTTTTAAAATACCGGTTTCATCCGCTCTGAGATAAAACGTGTTATTGATTCCAACATTGGCATCCAGCTTTCCTCCCAGGGTCGGGATCCAGAACGAATGGTTTACATCGGAAGCAATCACGTCAAATGCTATATACTTTCCTTCAGGAATAACGAGATCTTGCGCTGTCACGATGCCCAGATCGGGATATTCGAACTGCCACCAGTACTGATGGGCGGTTACTTTGACATGCAGCGCATTTTCCTTGTCGCGGTAATCTTCCGCTTGTTTGAAAGTTAACGTAACCGTCGGAACCGCCAGGATTAACAACAAGATGATTGGAATCACTGTCCAAACGATTTCCAGTTTATGATTTCCTTCAACTTGTTTCGGAATGCCATCTTGTCCTTTGCGCTTGCGGTAGCGGATCAGCACATATATATAGATGGCCATAACAACGACAAATACAAAAATCATTATGCCCAAGCTCAACATAACCAGAAACAGTTGTTCTTGCGCAACAGGACCTTTCGGCTTTAAAGCGGACAAGGATTCGTCCCCGCATCCTGTCAACAGAAGCGCCATCATTGCTATGAGGGGCATAAGACGCGTTATCCATTGCCACCGACTCAAATTCATCAACCCCACTTTTCCGTATTAATTCTCCGTTAGCTCCGACTGAGATTCGATTACAGCCTGCAAAAAAGCCGTATTTCACTTAATTAACTATAAATTCGATGTAGTTTTTTGTCAACGTATCTCAAGAAGCTTCACAAATTGTTCTAAAACATCCGGAGATTCCATATCCCTCCTTTGTTTATTTCCCAGGAATAGGATTTTTATGCGCGGAGTGTCACGCTGCGCGCGCATAAAATCAAGCTTCGGGAGAAATGTTATATTAGCAAACAGCTTTGCCGGAAGCGGGATTCAAAAATAGCGAATAACGGACAGATTCCGTAACGGTGATCAGTTTATTAATGATGAACAGCTTCATACCGGCGAACAGTTTCATAATGGTGAACAGCTGTTAATGATGAGAATACCTTCATAACTGATGAACATTAATGAACAGTTTGTTATTGATGAATACTTTCATAATTGGTGAACAGCTTGTTATCGATGAATCCCTTCATACTGGTGAACAAGCTTGTCATTGATGAATACCTTCATACTGGTGAACAGCCGATTAATATGAACAGCTTCATAATAATTTAGGGAGTTTCGAAATCAGGCAGGTTCGGTTCGTTACGGAAATATTAGCGGAAAATTCGGAAGGAAGCTTCGAATCATCAGAAAGAAGTCGAATCATCAGAAAGAAGTTCTGTCTGAATGAAGTTCCGTTTAGAAAGAAATTCCGAATCAAGAAGATCCAAATCAAGAAGATCCGAATCGTCAGAATGAAGTTCCGAATCATTTGTCAGGAAGCGGTGAACGGCTCTGCCGGATTTTCCGGACAATTCCACTAGATGAATATTGAACAAACAAGCTCCACAGGGAGGAGATACGTTTTGTTGACCATGCGTTCCATTACCACACTGCTGCTTCTGATTGTATTGGCAAGCTCCGCCGCAGGTTGCCGGTCCTACAAAGACGGCCCGAGTGAACGCAATTTCGCGAGCCAGAGCGAACCGAGAGCGGAAAATGGCTCCCGCGCTTATCAGACGACCCAGCAATATCAAGCGATAGAGCACAATAACTCAAAAATGGAATTGAGCCAGCCATTGATCGATGTTGTTCAGGGGATCGACGGTGTGAACAGCGCCATTGTCATCCTGACCGACCGCCGTTATGCCTACGTCGCCATCCTGCTCGACCGGGCGGCTACCGGCACGAAAGGTTCGCGGGCCGGACGCGAAGTCGACAATACCGGAACTTCACTCGGCATGTACGATCCGCACAAAGGCGATTATCCGGTCGATCCGCGCATGCTGGCAACCGGAACGAATAATTACGAAACGGTCACAAGACCGGAAGACCTTTCCCATTCATTCAAGCAGCATATCGCAGAGAAAATACGCCTGGCGCGCCCTGAAGTGCACGATGTTTTTATTTCCGCAAATCGGGATTTTGTCAACCGCATGAACGTATACGCACAGGAAAGTTGGAAAGGGCGTTCTCTAGATCCTTATGTCCCGGAATTTAACCGGTTAGTTACGCAAATATTTGGCACGGAACCTGTCCATCGCGACCGGAATGTAACGAGGTAGAACATGTTGCCGAAACCGGCGCAATATACGCAATATAAATGAAACGTCTTGTGAAACGTCCCGCAGCCTCCGTTTGCTTTTTCTTGACGGTGTCCCTTGATCGGAACGAACGGAGGCCATTCCTCTTTCAGCCGGAACTATCCAAATACAATCATTCCTTTTCCGCTTGCCAATATGATATTGGTAATCATGAATTGCCAATATAAAAAAATGCAAAACTACATTTTTTATCCATAAAAACCATTTATTCGGAAAGAAAAGCTGAAAAAATGCAGGAATTTCGCCTCGTATGTTCTGAAATCGGCAATTTGCAGAAAAATTTCCTGTACATTCGCAGGAATTAGCCGGTTTGAGTCGTGATAGGGATGAAAAAAATGCAGCATTGCAGGCTTTTGTTCTTCCCCCGACCTTTTCCCCTTGCCTTTTCCCTCGTCTTACAAACCTAATGCCTGGCAATCCCGTTCGCTTTCCCGTTCGGCACTTCTCCGTATTACCTCATGCGCATGAACACACGTAAAGAGACTATCGATTCATTGTGTAAAATGTGAGTAGAAAGTGAAATAATTGCCTTCCGGCGAGTTTGGCTTTCCATTCCCTATCTTTAAATTCTTTATTGGATCAAGGAATGGAAAACAAGATGTCTGAGTTTTAGGAAGGCAACATTTCACTTCAAGCCGTATATTTTTGCACCATCAACAATGAATCGACAGTCTCATAACCACATTTTATTTTGCGACATCCGGCCGTTCGTTGGGACAGTCTCTTCCACAATCCGATTTACCGGCATAATAACAAGTTGTAAAATAAGGTTATAAAATAAAATAAGATGGAAGCAGAGATAATAAACTTCAAATAGAACGTGAAATAAGTAAAAAAATTTGCTTCTAGGAGGTTGTTTATGTCGGACGGAAGAAAGCGGATCTTCATATTTGTCGGGCCAAACGGGGCCGGAAGGCATACGGTGGCGGAAATGGCAGGATCTACCCTTGATATCAAAAAAGTGTTGTCTTACACTACCCGGCCCCCGCGCCAGTCCGAAGTAGACGGGCAAGATTATCACTTTATTACCGAAGAGGAATTTAATGAAGCGCAGCGCAACGGCGAATTTGTTGAAGTCATGGAATATGAAGGCAACCATTATGGTGTCAAGCGGGCGGATATTGAGAAGGAACTGAAGGAACACCGCGCGGTTTATCTGGTGATGAGCCGTCACGGCGGAGAAGTGTTAAAACAGGTTTACGGCGATCAGGCCGTGCGGATTTTTATCTACGCCGATCTTGACCGGATCGTGGAAAGAAACCGCCAGAAAGGCGCGTCGGAAGAAAACATCCGGCAATTTATCGCTCATTATGATGAAGAAATGGATTATAAATCCGAATGCGAGCATGTTTTTGAAAATATCGATCTTGCCCATACGGTATTTGATCTGTCCAAGACGTTGGAAAAATATTTGGATCGCAATCTTATCGATCTGGATTAGGATTGAACAAACTTCGTGAAACCAGGTCCTTTCGAAGTATCGCATTTTCCTTCGGAAAATGCTCTGTAGGAGGCAATATATGAAAATCGTATCGATTGAACCAACCCCAAGCCCTAACAGCATGAAAATTAACCTTAGCGAATCTTTGCCCAAAGGAAAGAAGTACGCGTTTACGAAGGAAGAAATGGACCAAGCTCCGGAACATTTGCGAAAACTGCTTGCGATCGAAGGCGTTAAAAGCGTATTTCACGCGGCCGATTTTATCGCTCTGGACCGGATGCCCAAATACAATTGGCAACAGATATTGGCCGAAGCCAGAGAAGCGCTCGGCGAACATACCTCTCCGGAAGGCCAGAAAAAGGGCGGGAATGACAACGCCGACAGCGCCGCGGCAAAAGAAACGTACGGTGAAGTGAAAGTACTGGTGCAACATTTCCGGGGCATTCCCATACAGGTTAGGGTAAGCAACGAACAGGAAGAACTGCGGGCCGCCCTTCCCGAACGATTCAACCAAGCGATCATGAAAGCGACGGAAAATCATCCTTACCTTATTAAAGAACGGCGTTTGGAAGAACTGGGTGTCCGGTACGGAGAACTACAGGATATTCTCGACGAGGTCGTCCAGGAATTGGATGCCTCTTATGACGACGAACGGTTATCCGCTCTCGTCCAGCAAGCGGTTTCCGGCACTCCTGAAGATTTTTCTGGGGAAAGGAACGTCCGGCCAAGAAAACGGCTTTCTCCGGAAGAAATCGCCCGGCAGCTTGATGACCCCGATTGGAAAAAGAGGTATGCCGCCCTGGAACAAATCGATCCGTCCCCGGAAACCTTGCCGCTGCTGGTCAAGGCGCTTCAGGACGAGAATACGTCCATCCGGCGTCTGGCCACGGTGTACCTGGGAGATATTAAAAAACCGGAAGTGTTGCCATATTTGTTCCAGGCCCTCCGGGACGAAAACGCCTCAGTGCGGCGAACGGCAGGCGACACGTTGTCGGATCTGGGCGATCCGGCCGCAATCGGCCCCATGTGCGAAGCGCTGAAGGACAAAAACAAGCTCGTTCGCTGGCGGGCCGCACGGTTTCTTTACGAAGTCGGGGACGAATCGGCGGTAAGCGCCTTGCGCGCCGCGCAAAACGATCCCGAATTCGAAGTGCGCATGCAAGTGAACATGGCGCTGGAGAGAATCGAAGGCGGACACGCTGCCGAAGGGTCGGTGTGGCAGCAAATGACGCGCCGCAACAAGGAATGATGACCATTTTCGTACGGATAGCGCAAACATCCGGCATGCTTGCCATGCGGCCCTTACGTCCCGTCCCTTTTCCGTCCCTTTGCTGTCTCTTTGCTGTCTCTTTGCCGTCTCTGTTCCGTCTCTTTACTGTCCCTTTTCCGATCCTTTGCTGTCTCTTTAACGTCCCTTGCCGCTTGCCGTCCCTTTTCCGTCCCTTTGCGGTTCCTTTCGGACGATACATGCCTATCAGATCCGCATGGTCTCACCGAGCCGCAACATACGCAACCGTTCCCGGTCCAGCCCCCGGCGCGTCCACTCCGCCTCCAGCCGGTCCAACGCTTCCTTCGGCGTATCATCGGCAAGGCGGAACGCCCCGTAATGCATAGGAACGAACGTTTCGCCGCGGCAGTCAAGAAAGGCCTGCACCGCCTCTTCCGGGGAAACGTGTTGCCCCGCCATAAACCACTCCGGCTCGTATGCCCCGATCGGCAAAAGGGCGCAACCGATATCAAAACGGACGCCGATCTCCCGGAATCCGCGGAAATAGCCGGAGTCTCCCGCAAAATAAACCGCTTTCTCCCGTTTCCGTTCGACGGGGGCATCCTGTCCATCCTTCAATCCGGATTGTCCATCCTCCAGTCCGGATTGTCCATCCTTCAGTCCGGATTGTATGACCCACCCGCCCCAGTGGGAACGGTTCGTATCCCACAATGTGCGCCTAGACCAATGCTGGGCGGGGACAAAATGAAACTCCACACCTTGAACATCCGTTTTTTCCCACCAGGCCAATTCCTGTACGCGCCTATACCCTTTCATGCGCATTTTCCGCCTCAGCCCCGAAGGTACGAGATAAAGCGGCGATCCGGGCAATCTGCGCAGAGTGGAAAAGTGCAAGTGATCATAGTGGCTGTGGGAGATCAGGACGATGTCGGGTTCGGGCAGTTCATTCAAAGACAGTCCCGGTGCGGACAACCTTTTGAAAAAACCCATCCTGTTCCCCCACACCGGATCTGTCAATATGTTCAATCCGCGAAATTGGATAAGGAAAGTGGAATGTCCGATCCACGTTATCGTGTTCACGGTACGATTATTTTGCAAAAACCGTACCTCTTTCACGTCGCTGTGGGGTACGGTGAAGCTCAGATCTTTTGCTTTCGCCCGCCTTTCCTTTTGCCACCGGCGCAAATCTTTGAAACTTTTTAAAGTGTCCGCATCGTCGAGGTTTCGGTATTTCAATTTTCTCTACTCCTCCCGCTGGCATGCTTCCTTTACGATTCATTATATCGGAGTCCGGAAAAATATAAAAAGCCGCCTCAATCAGGCGGCAGCTGTAAGGCGCAGACGGGAGGCCGTCCATCAGCCTCATATCCCCATCCCCCATATGATTCCGCTTTTTATTCCGCTTTGCTGAACCACGACAGAGTGCGCTTGCCGATTAACCGTTTGTACCCTTGAAACTGGTCGTACAATTTCAGTTCATATTCGCGCAAACTTGGAGACAAATATTGAAGGGAGGAGGCCGATCCGGTGATTTCGTATTGGCCGGAGCCCAGTCTGAGCACATTCGTTCCGTCCCCGGTCTCCAATTCGATTTCATGCGTAAACTTGATCGTGTTTTCCCCCGATTTGCCGATGTTGGCAAAATCGATGACCAAACGGTGTCCGTCCAACGCGGAGTGCGCATCCCCATTTTTGTCCAGCGTATAATCGAAGCTGAGCAATAGTTCGTCCTGATCCTTAACCGTAGCGTGAATGTTGCTCAGCGATAACCGGTAAGGACCGATTTTCAATTCCTTGAACGACGGTTTCGCTCCGCCTTCGCCGGGAACCTGAAATAATGCCGGGTTCACAAAGCCGTCCGGTCGGGGCAATTCTCCCTCACCATCGCTTCGATCGGCTTCCAAAGCCGCCAGGCGGTTACCGGTGACCGCTTCGCCCACCAACAATTGGATCCTGTCCCAAGTTAACCAGCCCGGAACTTCCCCCCAGAAAGCCAGCAGCACTTTCCCTCCGGGAATGACTTTCCGCGTGGAGGCGGAAACTTTCACCGGAAAATATTGTTCGTCATCCGTTTTGAAATACCCGGCCCATTGCGGCATCGCCGCGTACCTTTTTTCAACGTTTTCCGCTTCCATTTCCACATAAAATATGTGGTTGGCGGAATGTTCGGATGAGTAAGAGTAGACATCGCGAACTCTCATGTTCGTCCTGCTCCCTTCGCTGTCGAACCGGTGCGCACTGTTTGAACCGACCAATGGCGGTCTGCGGAAAACAGCGGGAGACAGGTCGAATTCCAGCATATCGCTGGCCACGCCGCCGTTTACTTCCTGCAAGACGAGGGACGCCTGTTTAAACATGTCGCCGTAAGGCACCTGTCCAAGAACCATGACCTTCATTTCTTTGCCCGGAACGAGGATAACATGTTCGTCGGTCCGCACCACCTGCGCACCGATTTTCGCCACGCCGTCCAGCCGCAAATACGCGGCAAGTTGCGGCACCGGCAAAGCTTTCTCTCCCTCGTTGCCCAAACTCAGGTCGACGGTGATTTGATCCTTGTTTTCCCAGGGGAGACGCTGCGCGTAGTTTAGCCTGACCTGGTACACGCCGTCTGCCGTGGCCATCGAAGCCAGCCGGTTCGTTCCGGCGGCATGTTTCGTTTCCTCCACCCTGTAGAGGGCAACGGGAAATATCCGCTTCGGATCCGGACCCCCTTCACCCGGTTCGTAGACGATCAGGGTCATCCGTTCCATGGGCACATCCGCCGGTATAAAAGCGGACATGTACAACTGTTTTGTTTCCTTCGGCCGTACAGTGGCCCCCTGCCAACCAGGCGTCTCCACCGGATATGTCAATCCGTCGCCCGTCCTTAACAAGAAACCGTACGCCGGTATGCTGACGGTCGCGGAAGACTGATTTTCCATCCGGTAATACAGGCTGATTTGCCGGGTTTCGGCATATTCGGAGACCGTTACTTTGTCCACAAGCGTATGGACCGGTTCGCCATCGATCTCCACAGGATATTCCGTTCCTGCGGGAACCGCCGGCGACTCCTCATCCGGAAGCTCCGGCAACATAAAACGGGCCGCCGGATAATGGGAATCACGTTCTTCATCGGTGAAAAAAACGTACAAACTTCCCTCTCCGGCATCCGCCGCCGGCGGGAGCGTTCCGCCGACCTTCACAGTCCGCCTTTCTTGCGGGTGAATGGTCACAGTTTCCCGGACATTCGGTTCCAGCGCATACAGGTTCCCTTCCGCGGTTTGTACGGCATATTGAAATTCCGGCAGGACGACGCTTCCCTTTCCTTTATTTTCCAATATAAGTGAGACAGTCAGCAATTGACCGGACATCCATTTTAGCCATTGGGGCTTTTCCACATACATGTCCAGCGTTCCGCCGGGAACGGATATGCTGCGCGACCGGTGCGCCGGCGTCAAACTGTCGTAATTTTCCGGAAAATCGAATACGCCCAATTGCCTCTCAAAATTGGCGTATCCGGTATCCAGGGCGAACACCGTAACGGTCAGATCTTGCAATCGGGTGTTTGCTCCTACCTGGGCAACAAAAGTGAATTCCATCGCCGATTTCGGCGCAACCGTTTTTTTCTGTTGATCCGGCGATACCAGCCTCACCTCATACCGGTCTCCGGAACGGCTCTCAAGCCTCACCCAGTAATCGGTCGCCTTCAGCTCCCTTTGATCCCCGTTGTACAGCGACAAAGTGATACTGGCGGCCATGCCCTGTTTGTCCGGGTAAATAAACGCCCGCTGCAATGCGAAATAACTTTTCTCCGTAATGGCAACGGGAGGCAGTTGAACGGTTTCCGCCGGCCGGATGGACGGAGAGGACTCCGGCGAAGGCGTTCTCCCGTCGCCGCCGGCATTCGCGTCGGTTTCGCCCGCCGCGGCCCATGCGGAAAAAGGAGCCGTGGATGGCAAGCAACTGAACAGCAGCAGCGCGGCCAAGAAAGATATCGCCGTTCTTGGATACATATCTTCGTTCTCCCTTCTCTTTCGTATTCCCCGCGTATTCCCCGGCTGATCCGCGCATGTTACCGGGAATCTTCGGGAGGCAATAGAACAATGCGGCCATCTTCCAGGGTGACCCGGACTTTGTTCGTATGTTTCAGACCGGCTGTCTCCAGATAATTGCTCGGAATTTGCAATCTGCCCGCCTGGTCCAGCACCGCATACTCGACATGAGAGTCGGCCTCTTCCGTTTCCATTCCCTGTTCCAGTTCCAACATTTCCTGAGCGTACGATTTGCGCCGCAAAATTTCCGAAGAAGTCTTGCCGTCACGAATCGCCACGACGCGGTCCACTTTTTTGGCCAGCATCGGATCGTGGGTGACGATCACCACCGTCAACCCCAGACTGCGGTTTAATTCGCGAAACAAATCCAAAATTTGGTTGGCCATCGCCGTATCGACCGAACCGGTCGGTTCATCGGCCAACAGCACCTTGGGGTGGTTCGCCAGCGCAATGGCGATGGCAACCCGTTGCTGTTCGCCTCCGGACAGTTCATCCAGGCGGTTTTTGCGGCGATGACCCAGGCCGACGGCATCCAGCAGTTCCAGAGCCCTGAACCTTTTGCGTCGCCCGCGCAGCAAAATCGGAAGCTCGACATTTTCCAACGCCGTCAAATACGGGATTAAATTTCGCGCGTTATTTTGCCATACAAATCCCACCGTCTCCCGCTTATAGCGGACCAAATCTTTTTCCGTAAATTTCAGCAAATCTTTTCCGTCCACGATTAATTTCCCTGCGGACGGGCGGTCCAGACCGCCCAGCATATTCAGCAACGTCGATTTGCCGCTGCCGCTGTTGCCGATAATCGCCATCAGTTCCCCGGCTTCCACATGCAAATCCAGCCCCTGCAGGGCGACCACTTCCAGATCGGCCACTTTGTATATTTTGACAAGGTTTTCGCAATGGATCATCTCAGTCCTCCCCCAGTTTCACCGCCTGATGAATTTTAATCCGGGACAGCATGTAGCCAAGTATGAAAAGCCCGGTCGTGATCATCGTCATGACGATGGCGTACAATTGCAATCGATCCTGCGGATTGTGCGTGACTTCAAACGGAGGAACCTGAGTCCGCGGATCGAACGAAAGCTGGAACATCGGCACGAACAGCTCGCTGGCCGCATTGCCCGTCAACACTCCAATGACGATCGCCGCTCCCGAAGTCAGCATTTGTTCGCCGACAAGCATGAGGAGCAGTTGCGGAAAAGAAATCCCCATTGCCCTCAAAATCCCGAATTGCAGCGTGCGGGCGGATAACGACAGCACCCAATAGAGTAAAAACCCGAAAAAGCTGATACAGACCGATATCAGAAACCCAAGGGTCATGACGCCGTTGATGGCTAGCTGGAACGGGTCGTTTTTCGCCTGGATCAAATCTTGCCGCGAATCTTTCAGCGCTAGGATGGGAATTCCCCGGTCGGCAATCTCCCGATACAGATCCTGGCTCGTGGCATCCGGCTTCAGTTTCAGCCAAACGTCGTACGGCTCCAGGGCAAGATTGTTCTGTATATAGGAGAGATGGCCGACGATCAGCATGGGACGTTTCACATTCGTTTCGCTGTTTTGTCCGGTCGTGAGATGGGTTGCCAGATTCGGATTCGGATTCCAGGACGGCCAGTAATCGATGATGCCGTAAACGTTAAACTGCGCGCTGTCCACCCCTTGCCAGCCGATATAAATGTGGTCGCCGGGCTTCACATTGTGTTCTTCCGCTATCGACCGTGAAATCAATACCGCCGACGGATCCGAAGCGATCAGGTTCAAATAATCGTAAAAATGGTAATCCAGAAGACCGTCGCGAAACCATGCCGTTCTTCCGAACTCATCGGTATCAATCCCCATGAGCTGAACCGTCCCCCTCGCCTGCCCCATGGAGAAAAAAGCATCCGTCCTGACAAACACTTTTGCCGCATGCTCGACGCCCGACAGCTCGGTAAACGGCAAAAACGGCGGTTCACTGTATTGTACCTTGGGTTGGGAAACGGTCAGACCGTCTTCGGCCGCTCCCGAATCCGGCCCTCCTTCTCCTCCCATGGACGGCGGGGGCGCATCATTTTCCCATCGGATCTTCATCGCAATATCGGCCCCATTCCGGTAACGGATGGTGTCCTCGGTATTCTTGTTGATCGTTCGCGCCGCGCTGGCGCTGAACAGTCCCGTGGCCACCGTAATGATAAGAAACACCATAATAAACTGGTACTGCGAGGCCGAACGGCCGACCTGGATCAACGTCGAATACAAAGACGGCGGCCACCATTTGCGCCCGATCCAATAAACGAAACGCACGAACCACGGGTACACGCGAAGAATAATCAGCCCCATGCCCAGCACAAACAAAGCCGGTATCAGAAACAGCAGCGGATCAATCCGCAAATCGGCGGAATCGAGGCCCAGGGAAATCAAATCCTGCATACGGGCGTGAAAATTCCGCAGACCGTATATCGCGACGCCCACGAGCACAAAGTCGATCAAATATTTATGCCAGAACGAGGTCTTCGCCATCCGGGCCATTTGCTGTTTGTGCCCGACAATGGAAACCCGCGTCGCCAGGAGCACCGGAATCAACGTCATAAACAGCGAACAGAGAACGGCGACCAGTGCATATTGGTAAGCTTCTTTGCTCAGCCACACCTCCAGTTTGGCGCGCTGCACAAATTCCAGAAAACCGTTGGAAGCGCCCAGCACTTTGGTGAGCATAAGACCGGCGTAAGGTCCGATGATCATGGCGATCGCTCCCAGTACGGCGCCTTCCGCCACATAGCTCATCACGATTTGCCAGCGGCTTGCCCCCCGGCTGCGCAGGACGGCAATCTCCGTTTTTTGGCGCTCGGTAATCAGGTTGGCCACCATGTACAGGTAAAAGGCCAGCATAAGCATAACCGGCACATTCAGCGACCACAGCAAAGTCTTGAGCCTGGCTTCTTTGTTGTAATAGTTTTCAAGCGTTTTTAACGCCGGCACTTTCACGCTGTAATTGTAAAATCTTCCCGCCAAATAATTTTCCAGCGCTCCGCTCGTGCCGATATACCTGTCAATCGACGACAATTTCATTTGCGAATAATCAAGCACAATGTACCAGTAACTGGACCGCGTTTCCAATTTGCGCGCTTTGGTGAAATCTTTTTCGAACAAACCGAAATCGATCAGAAAACTGGATTTGTAACTGTTCAGCTTGTTGTACCAATATACGTCGTCGTATTCTTTGCGGTCGATCACCCCGACAGGTTTCACGCGAATCGTCTCATTCACGTCTTCATCATTAACAGTGAACACATTGCCCAACACCATGTTCAGATAAGTCAACGCTTCCGGCACGACAAGCGCTTCATATACGCCATCCACAGGTTCCTTGGCGGGCAGACGGCCGTCCACCAGACGGATATGCGATTCCAGATCGCTGATGGCTGTGAAATCGGCGACCCGCCGTTTCGTCGCATCGACCCTCGCCGGGTCCTCCGGCACAAATTGATATTTGTCAGTCGACCGCTCGATGACGAAGTATTGCAGAGGGACGCCGAAGCCGCCGTCCGCCCGGCTTTTCATATATTCGTCGACCTGGCCGAAAACGAGGCTTTTCCGGTTCTCGGGAAAATCGGGCGGCATATGGGCGTATGACCAAAACACCCCCGGATATTGCTGCGTGTTGATTTGCAAGTTCTGCAAATCTTTAATGAGCATCCGTTGCAAAATGGCGTTGGTATAAATCGGCATGCTGCTCGCCAATGCGACGGACAGAACAAGGCCCAACAGCAAACTCAGCTCCAGCCATTTGTTTTTGATCATCTTGCGCAAAATCATAATCAACAGCGCCAAGGGAATTGCCTCCTATAGAGAGGTGAAGAACGGATCCCCCACCTTAACGGATCCCCACCCTGAATTTAATTGTTCAAAATGACGAGCTGCCCCTCTTCCAGACCTTTGCGTATTTCGACTTCCGTGGACGAAACGATCCCTTTCTCGACGTCGACTTCTTTGCGGCTCTCCCCTTCCAGCACCTGCACATAGTCGCGTCCCAAATAAGAACGCAGGCCGGAACGCGGAATCACCAACACATTGTCCCGTTGTTCGGTAATGATCGTAAAATCGGCGCTCGTTCCGATTTCCGCATCTTCCGGCAAATCATCGACCCGGATGACGATGGACTTTAAATTCCGTTCCTGAAGCGCTTTGTTTTCAGTGAATGGTGCGGTCGCGGGAATTTGGACCACCTTGCCTTTGAATTCCCTGTCCTTAATTTTGACAGCCACATCCATGTTGATCTCCACTCCAACGAGATCGTTGGGATTGGTCGCCTGATACACAAGCTTCATTTCTGTCGGATCGGATATGGAGACAATCGGGCGGTACGCTTCAACAGGATCTCCTTGATTCAGGGGCTCCACATAGGTCACAATGCCGTCGATATCGGATACGAGCTTCGTTTTTTCCAATTGCCGCTTCAGCGACTCCAGTTGCACTTGCGCGCTTTCCAGATCAATCATCTTCAACCGCAGAGCCCGCATATCGCCACGCTGCTCTTCCTTGGCCTGATCCAGCATAATGTTTGCCTTCTCGACAGCCAGTTCCTGCAGGCGGATTCTCGTTTCCAAATCTCCCGGATTCAGCGTGGCGACGACGTCCCCCGCTTTCACCCCGTCGCCCAGCCGCACATTGATCGACTGCAGCCGGCCGCCGGATTCCGTAAAATACAGGTACGTGGTTTTGTCGGAAGCAAAAGTCGCCACCCCGGAAATTTTTTTGGCGATCGAGCCGTATTTCACTTCATAAAGTTCAAAATTTTCTTTAACCGGCTGCACCAGAGGCGGCTTCAGCGGTTCCTCTTCCACCGGCAATATGGAGCATCCGGCAACAAGCGCCGCCGCTCCGCAACAAAAGACGGCTGCCACCCGTCGCAATTTATCCCTCATCGACAATTCTTCCATCCTCCAATGCGTAGACATGATCGACAATTTCCATAATGGCGGGATCGTGCGTGGTCAATATGATGGTCATCCCTTCGTATTGCACAAGGTCCTTGAATACTTTGATCACCTGCAGTCCCATCTTGCTGTCAAGTTCCGCAGTCGGTTCGTCGGCCAGAAGCAGCGACGGCTTGTGGGCAATGGCCCGGGCGATTGCCACCCGCTGCTGTTCGCCGCCCGACATTTCAAAGGGGCGATGCTTCATTCTCGCTTTCAAACCGACAAATTCCAGCGCCTGCTCGGCATATTCCTTGAATTTGGCGGCGGGTACTCCGGCGATTCGCAATCCGAATTCGACATTTTCATATGCCGACATGAGCGGCACAAGCGCAAAGGATTGAAAGATCAGTCCCATTTCTTTTCTGCGCAGCTCAGTCCGCCTCTTCTCCGGCAAACCGCTGATCTCTGTTCCTTTGAAATACACCGCGCCTTCCGTCGGACGGTCCAATGCGCCAAGGATATTCAGCAACGTTGTTTTGCCGGAACCGGATCTTCCCCGCAAAGCGACCAGACGCCGGGGCGGAATGGACAAATCCGCCCCTTTCAATGCGTGCACGGCACCGGTCCCCCGTCCGAACACGCGTGAAACGCTTACAGCCCGGACCATAGGTTCCAATATGGTTGACTGCTGCATAAACACCCTTCTCCACGGTCGTTATTTACGTTCAATGTAATCCTTTTCATCAAACAAAAAAAGACACCGTTTGTTTGATAAGGTGTCTATTTGTTCGACAGCTCGAATTCTTTGGGCGTGCATCCCACCACTTTTTTAAACGCTTTGGCAAAAACCTTCGGATCGGAAAATCCGACCGCTTCGGCGATCTCGTAAATTTTCATATCCCCGGCGCGGAGCATCCGCTTGGCTTCGTTCACGCGGAGGCGCATCAGCGTCTCGCTCAGCGATTCTCCCATTTCCCGGCTGTATAAATCGCTCAAATAGCTGCGGCTGAGCCTGACATGGTTCGCGATGTCCACCGTGCTAAGATTCCGGCGGTAGTTTTCTTTCATAAAATCCAGCGCTTTGCGGATAAACGGGTTGGCGGGCAGCGTATCGAATGCCGGACCGGTGCGGTATTCCCATAATTCACGCAACGCCCCGGCCAGCCATTTGCATAACGATCCGACGTTCCAACAACGCTGCACGGCTTCCATCGACACATACCGCCGCTCATATTCATCCATCCGCGCATATCCCCGCTCTCTCGCGTAACCGGCAATCAGGCCGACCGTTTCATAGACGAAAGGCCGAAGCTTCGACACCGCGGGCTGCGTCTCTCGAATACGGCGGACAAGTTGTTCGGCCCCGTAAAGGACCGCCTCGCGGTTGTCGTGAAAAACAGCGCGAAGCAGATCGTTCCGGCATTCATAGGGCAACGGGGCCTCTTCCGCCTTGCGATGGGGCACTTCTCCGACAATTTTCCCGGAGGGGTGATAAAACTGATAATCGATCTGGCGTTCATGGAGTTTCAACGCCGATTGCAAATCGGACAAACTGCGCATAAACGGTCCCAAAGCGATATAATATTCCGTGGCTTCTTCCCCGATATGCTTTAAAATAAAAGCGTCCACCTCCCGCGCCTTTGCAAAGCCCGACATAAACCGGTCATGCCTGGATGCGCCGCATTCCAGGGAAAACAATAGCAGTATGCGGTCATGCCATCTCGCTTCAGCGACAAGATCGGGAACGTTCCAGTCCGTTACCGGAGGTTCAACTTCCCCGTATACCATCAGACTGTACAGATTCCGGTTCCCGGCAAACAGGTCATTCTCCAGTTGCGAATCCGCCGTCCCCCTTTCCGCAAACGTCCGTATGCGCATGGCAAGCTGCACCTGCTTCGTCTCTTCAGCCTGCCGTTTCCACCTGGTGATCTGCTCGCGCGCCACTCTCCGCTGTTCCAACTTGCGGCCGATTTCCAATATATTGGAGACCAGTTGCTCCGGTTCCATCGTCGGTTTCAAGATGTAGTCTTCCGCACCGAGCTTCATCGCTTCCTTCACATACTCGAAATCGTCCAGACAACTCAACACGAGCACGCCGATTTCATCGGTCATGCTTCTTAACCGGCGGATAAGCTCCAAACCGTCCATCCGCGGCATTAAAATGTCGGTGACCAGAATATCGATGTTCTCTCTTTGCAACTTTTCCCAGGCTTCCACGCCATCGCCCGCTTCACCGGCATAAGTCAGGCCATAGCGTTTCCAGTCCACCAGACTGCGCATCCCCAGCCTCGCGATCGGTTCATCGTCCACTATCAGCACTTTCATTGTCCTCACCCCGCTTCTGCACATTGGCGCTGTCGATTCGCTGTTGTTGGATTTTACGTGAAATGTTGCCTTTCTAACACTCAAACATCTTATTTTCCATTACCTGTGGGATGGGGATTCCGGTCGAAAAGACCCGGCAGCCACTATCACAACCCGCTTCTTAAAGAATCTCTGTAACGAATCATTGTAACGAATTCTCTGTAATGAATTTCTGTAACGAATCATTGTAACGAATTCTCTGTAATGAATTTCTGTAACGAATCTCTGTAACGTTATTCCTTTCAAAATGCCGTTTTTACATTTTTTACGAATCTGGATAACGCTATTGGCACCCATTTATGTATTTTTAAGTGTGAATGGGGCAAATAGCGTCTTCCCGGTTCCTTACATCGGGAAATAAGGGGAAATTAACCAAATAACGCTTGTACGATTCGTTAGGTTGAGTGTCAACTTAAGGGGAAGACCGGATCTCCATCCTTTACAACTCGGCGGAAGGCCATCATTTCACTTCCCGCTCATTTTGCACAATGTATCGACAGTCTTACCATTCACCCATTCACCGCTCACACCCAGTTCTCCCGCACATCGCTCGTTCACGCCTTGCGACTCCGGAACAATGTCCGCAATCGGCACCTTGACCGTTTGCCGACTTCATTGAACTTCATCGTTGTCCCTCCCCGCAATTTGAACCGGCGGTCATATTTCGCTGTGATGAATCGGCAACGACAAACGGACAGTGGTTCCTTGCCCTTCCTTGCTAAAAATATGCATGTGATAATCTTCACCATAATATAAGTTGATTTTCTCGCGAATATGTTTTAGCCCGATGCCGCTCATCCGTTCCTTCAACACCCCCCCTTTACCCGATACTTCGCCGGCTTCCGGTCCGGTTTTCATTCCGGCTCCGTTATCCTCCACCTGACAATATAACAAGTCGCGGTCGATCCAGGCGCGGACCGTAATTTTCCCGTCCCCCCCGCCCGGTTCTATGCCGTGAATGCACGCGTTTTCCACCAGCGGCTGAAGAATCATCCGGGGAACAAGACACCGTTGCGCAACCGGATCGATTTCGAAGTTCAATTCCACCTTGTCCCCGTAACGAAACCGTTGAATTTCCATGTAGTCGCGAATCAATCCGATTTCTTCGCGCAAGGTGATAAAATCGCCTTTTTTCCCGAGGCTTGCCTGCAACAATCGGACCAAGGCGTTGATCACGTCCGAAATTTGCGGAGTATTGTGCAGTTTCGCCACCCACTTGATCGTATTCAGCGTATTATACAAAAAATGCGGATTCAATTGATATTGCAATGCCGCAATTTCCGCCTCTTTCTTCAGCGTCTCCTCCCGTTTCACCTGCTTGATCAGATCTTCCAGCCGATTTAACATTTGGTTGTAGCTCCGTCCGAGATCGTGAATCTCCTGAGTGCCCTCGGAGACCCAATACGCTTTGAGATCGCCCCGTTCAGCCCGCTTCATCAACTGTTGAAGCCTGTTCAACGGCTTTGTGACATAACGTGAAAACAGGAAGATACCGGCGGCGACAAGCAATAGGAGCAACGGGAAAAATCCGGCCAGGGAATGTTTGAGCGCGCGTGCGGAAGACTGCCGCATCACATTGTGTGTCTCCAATTGGGAATACCACCGTGTACCGCCGAGTTCAAAGGTTTGAACCGATGTGACGGATTGGGGGGAAATACGCACTGCCTGTTCTTCCATTCCGGCAAGATTGTCGAAGATTCTTTCCGGCGCTGTTCCCCTGCGGTACAAGATGTTCCCAAGCCGATCGGAAATAAGGTGTCCGGCGAAGAAACGGCCTCCCTGCCCGCCGTCCGCCCATTCGTCCGCCGCCAATTCATCCATAAGCTGCGAAATGTTCATCACCGCAACGATGCGCCCCGCCATGGAATCCTCTTCCGGACGTTCCAGCACCGTGCCGTACTCCACACCAAAATCTCCCTGGTTTTGATCCCATAAGGTTAAGGGGCGGTAAGCCTGGCGCTCATTCCCCCTCTGCCCGTTTTGGTCCCGCCCGCCGCCGGCTTCAATATCCGCTTCACCGCCGGTTTCACTCAAGTCGGGCTCGGGATACAGGCACACCGATCGTGCCGCCGAATCCGTCAACAAACAAATTTGCGCGATATGTCCCGTTCTGTCCGATTGCGTGCGGAATTTTTCCCTTATCGCATCTTTGGCTGCGCTTTCATTTTCGGCAAGGTTCGCCTCGGCGGAAAAAACGTAGCTTTGGATCTCCCCGTCGGCGGCAAGGGTTTCGGTCAACTTTTCCAGCAATCGCACACGGTCATGCAAGCGGCGCACGATCTGTGCATGCCACTGCTGCGCATGCATGACAAGTTCATTTTCCGCATAGGAAGAAAATTGTACGGAATAGACCGTCATCGCCACAACAAAAGGAAGGGTAGCAATCATCACCAAAAAAAGCGCCGATTTGAATATAAAGCTGTGAATCAGCTGCTTCCATCTGTCGATCATGGCAACCGGGCATTCCTCTCTGGCACTGATTGATGTAATAATATGTATTCGACATCACTGACCCGGATTCCTACTGCCCGGGACGTCGCCAAAGTCAGTATTGCGGTCGTCCGATCCGAAAAAGCGGTCCCGTCCCCGCTTGAAAGCAGAACTTGAAAGCAGAATAAGGGCGAAATGAACCACGCCATCCGGTTCCATCGCAGTCGCGACGTCGGGAGCCCGGCGATCCAACCCGCCCGGCTGCGGCAATACGAGGACGGGAAACTCTCCGGGGTTCTTACGTTTTGCGCATCGGTTTCAGGGGCTAAAGGGCGCACGTTTCAATTTCAAAGCCCAAATCCTCAATCATTTGATGATCGGATGTGACGTCCTGGCCTTCTGTCGTCAAATAATCCCCCACGAACAAAGAATTTGCGGCGTACAGCGCCAGAGGCTGCAGGGAGCGGAGATTGACCTCGCGGCCTCCTGCCACGCGGATTTCTTTGGACGGACAAATAAACCGGAACAGTGCCAATACTTTCAAAGCTTTCATAGCGGGAATGCGTTCCGCCTTTTCCAACGGAGTTCCCGGAATGGGGTGCAGGAAGTTGACCGGTATCGAATCTGCGTCGAGCTCCCTGAGCGCATAAGCCATTTCCACGATTTCCCGATTCGTTTCACCCATGCCGATAATGACGCCGGAGCATGGGGACATGCCGTGCGTTTTCACTGTTTCTACCGTCTCGACGCGTTGATCGTATGTATGGGTCGTCGTGACAGACGGGTAGTTCGCTTTGCTCGTGTTCAAATTGTGGTTGTACCGGTGCACTCCGGCTTCCGCAAGCCGTTTGGCCTGGTCATCCCTCAAGATGCCGAGGCATGCGCATATTTTCAGCGGCAGCGTTTCGCGAATTTCTCTGACCGCCTCGATCACCTGATCCAGTTCCTTGTCCGTCGGTCCTCTTCCGGACGCCACAATGCAATATGTGCCCGCTTTTCGCGCCAACGCTTCGCGCGCGCCGGCAAGCAGCGTTTCTTTGTCAAGCAGAGGATATTTCTTGATTGGAGCCGCAGATAGGATCGATTGCGAGCAGTAGCCGCAGTCTTCGGGGCAAAGGCCGCTTTTGGCGTTGATAATCATGTTCAGTTTTACTTTTTTGCCGTAAAAATGTTTCCGCACTGTAAATGCCGCCTGCATAATCGGCAATACGTGATCGTTGTCGGCTTCAAGCACGGCGAGACCTTCTTCCGGCGTCAAACATTCCCCCGACAGCGCCTTCTGCGCAAACAGATCCCAATCCGGTACAATGGTGGTTCTCATCGTCACGATCATCCCTCCGACAGGTTGTTTCTGTGATCATTGTTAACCAATAACATTCAATCAAGTTAACAATAAATCATAGCCATTTTAGCGGAACGCCGTCTGCTTGTAAAGGGAGTCATATGGGAACCGCCGATCCCGGAATAGGAACCCGCCTCCCGATAAACCGGACAAACGCAGGACAGGTTGTCTTCGTCCGGATCATGCGAACCCGCCGTGTTCAGTGCGTTCCGTTCTCCCTGCCTCACGACCCGCTCCAGCGGCCCTTCCACCGCTGCAACGGGTTCGTGGTTCGCTTCCCGATAAAACTTCACGCACCAATCCATACGCGCCTGAAAGGAAGCCTGGCAGGCATTCCGCCGGCGGTAAGCCGTTTTCCGCTTGGATGCGTCGGCATGTTCGGCCGCCCCCTCGTCCCCGGCATCGAAGAAATGTCTCGGATTTTCCGGAGACGAAACAAAGCGTCCCCCCAGTTCCTCCCTCCGGCTTTTCGGGGTCGCCAGACCGTTCGGGGGATCATTCAACGTAAACGCTTTCACCTCTTGTAGAAGCATCCGACGGCACAATCGTCCCGCCGCCATTTCGCACAGCCACTTTCACTTGCAATGATCCGGAACTTCTTGATTGATGGTTATCCCTTTGCCTCAGGAGGACAGTTATCGCTTTCTTGCAGGAAACGTTTATTTCTCCCCTTCCCAAGGGGAATTACTCTTTACCCGCAAGGAATCAATCTTTGATCGTCGCCTGTTTGGACAAGCGGTCCTGAATGAAGGGGATATGAGTAAAAAGGTCCGCAACCATATATGTTGCATCCGGGAGTTCTCACATGCCACAGTTGTTCTACATCCAGGGATCCCCACACCCCCAGAATCCCCATTATGCGGCGCTTCGTTAGCGGTTTGCGGACCCTCATAAAACCCATATGACAGCTGCCCTTTCAGAATTCCTGCGGAAACTCCCGTCCTTTCCAAAACCATTTCGTTAAATCAATAAATTAAACAGTACCGGGTCTTTGTTCAGCTCTATATACTGAATGCCTTTCTTCCGCATCCGCTCGATCAGCGGCCCGTAATCTTCCCTGTGCTTCAATTCGATGCCGACGAGAGCCGGACCGTTATCTTTGTTATGCTTTTTCGTATATTCAAATCGGGTGATATCGTCGTTGGGACCCAGCACTTCGTCGAGGAATTCCCTTAGGGCTCCGGCGCGTTGGGGGAAATTGATGGTGAAATAATGTTTCAATCCTTCGTAAATCAAAGACCGTTCCTTAATTTCCTGCATCCGGTCGATGTCGTTGTTGCCGCCGCTGATGATGCAAACGACGTTTTTTCCCTTCAGGCGGTCACGGTAAAAATCCAGCGCGGCGATCGGCAGTGCGCCGGCCGGTTCGGCCACGATCGCGTGGCGGTTATACAAGTCGAGAATAGTGGTGCAAACTTTGCCTTCCGGCACAAGCAAAATGTCGTCAAGCACATCGCGGCAAATGGAAAATGTAATCTCTCCGACTTTTTTCACCGCCGCGCCATCGACAAATTTTTCGATCTGCTCGAGGTACGTGACCTCGTTGCGCTCAAACGCCCGCTTCATCGCCGGCGCTCCCTCCGGTTCCACACCGATGATGCGCGTCGCGGGGGAAATGGACTTGACATAAGCGCCGACTCCCGCAGCCAATCCTCCGCCGCCGACCGTAACAAACAAGAAATCGACCGGAACGTCGAGGCTTTCCATAATTTCTTTTCCCACCGTCCCGTTGCCTGCGACGATCCGCCCGTCGTCAAACGGATGGACGAAGGTCGTCCCCTCCAATTCGCTCGTGCGCAGCGCCTCGGCGAAGGCATCGTCGAACGTGTCTCCGGTCAGAATGATTTCCACATACGGGTCTCCGAACGAAGCAACTTGCGTCACTTTTTGCCGCGGTGTCGTGCTTGGCATGAAAATTTTCCCCGGGATCCGCAATGCGCGGCACGAAAACGCGACGCCTTGGGCATGGTTTCCCGCACTGGCGCATACCACGCCCTTGCGCAATTCTTCCTCAGGCAAGTTGCGGATGAAATGATAGGCGCCGCGGATTTTAAAAGAACGGACGACCTGCAGATCCTCCCGTTTCAAATACACATTGCAGCCGTATTCCGCAGACAGCCGCTGATCTTTCTGCAACGGCGTCGGGACGATGACTTCCCTTAACACGTGGTGGGCGTAAACGATGTCCTCCATGCTTACTTTGGCGTTCGATCCTTGCCTGTTCATCTTACCGATACTCCTTTCTGTTGGACATGCGGCTCTTTTAAAAACGAAAAATAAAAAAATCCCGTCCCCAAGGGACGAGATTGACTCGCGTTACCACCCTAATTCCGCCGTTTCCCATTCCCTGAATGCAGGCGGTTGAAAAACGGACGGCCCTCATCAACGTACTGACATACGCGTTCCCTTTAACGTGGGACAGACGTCGGAGCTTACTGAAAACGGTTCGGCCCCGCTTCTCGGAGATGATTTTCGGCTGGCGCCCGAACACCGGCTTTCAGCTCACAGCCGGCTCTCTGGGGATCGGACATCCAACGTACTCGTTCCCGTCAACGAATTTATCCCTTATTTTTATCCCTTATTTTATAATGTGAACATTGACGATCATTTCAGGTTAATCATGTGACATCAACGTTCACATCGACGTTTATTTCAAGATTGCAAACAGCTGCACGTGATCGTGTTATATCATGTGTTATATCACTGTTATACAACTTTTCACGGCCGATGTCAATTCGCTCACAAAGCAGAACCGGCGGGCTGCTTAATCAAATTTGATCAGGACTTTGATGGACGAATCCTGTTTTTTCTCGACGATTTGGAATCCTTCTGCGGCCTGATGATAGGAAAGCCTGTGCGTAATGACCGCATCGGTATTCACCTGTCCGGACGCAAGCAATTGCAGAGCGGCGATCGTATCCTCTCTGGTATAGGTCATGCATCCGACGATTTCTTTCTCGGACCCTTGTAAATTGGCAATATTAAAGGTCTGTTCTTCATGAAACATGGCAATCGTCACGATGCGCCCGCCTTTCTTAAGCAAACGCAAGGAATCGTCGATAATTCCCGGAGCGCCGGCGGCAATCAACACTTTGTCGAATTCGCCGCCGGCGGCCGTTTTGGCCAGTTCTGTCCAATTGGGCCGCTCTTTCGTATTCAACGTATGCGTGGCCCCCAATTTGACGGCCGCATCCAGCACATAATCGATCAGATCCGTAACCAAAACGGTCGTTGCTCCTGCGGCTTTTGCGGCCACCAGCGTCAACAGCCCGATAGGCCCCGCCCCGATGATGGCCACCCTGTCTCCCAGCGAAATGCCCGCTTTACGCACGGCATGCACGCCTACCGCCAACGGTTCGGCCAATGCGCCCTGGTCATCGTCCACATTGTCCGGGAGCACGAACACACAACGCTCGGGAGCGACAAAATATTCCGCCATCGTGCCGTACCAATCCCCGACTCCCGGGGCGCCTCTGTCGGCGCAATAATTTACTCTGCCCGCGAGACAATACTCGCAGGAACCGCAACCGGTTTGCGGCTCGACCGTGACGCGGTCGCCCGGCTTTAATCCCCGCACGGCTTCCCCCGTCCGTATCACAACTCCCGACATCTCGTGCCCGATCAATACCGGAGGTTTGCGGAAAGGATGGAGTCCTTTATAAGTATGGATATCCGAACCGCAAATGCCGGCCGACTTTACTTTAATCAGCACTTCATCGGCCTTTGGCTCCGGCACTTCCACGTCTTTTACAACCACGCGGTAAGGTTCTTCCACGAAAACAGCCTTCATCGATTCTCGTCCCCCTACAAGTGCAAACTTGCCGGTCATACCCGGCCGCCTACCATTCGGCGACGGTTCCATCCTGATGGCGCCAAACAGGGTTTTTCCAATTATGCCCTATCCGCGCTTGTTCCCTGATGTACTCCTCGTCCATTTCCACGCCCAGTCCCGGTTTTTTCGGCAATTCGACGAATCCGTCGAGATACGTGAAGACGGATTTGTCTTTCAGGTAATCGAGCAAATCGTTGCCCTGATTATAATGAATGCCCAGGCTTTGTTCCTGGATGATGGCATTATGCGCTGTCGCATCGACTTGCAGACAAGCCGCCAAAGCGATGGGACCCAGCGGACAATGCGGGGCAAGGGCGACATCGTAGGCTTCCGCCATCGCAGCGATCTTTTTGCATTCGGTAATTCCGCCTGCGTGCGACAAGTCGGGCTGGATAATATCGACGTACCCGGCTTCGAGCAACGGTTTGAAATCCCAACGGGAAAACATCCGCTCGCCCGTCGCGATCGGAATGGTCGTATGTCTGGCGATTTCCCGCAACGCTTCGTTATTTTCCGGCAAAACCGGTTCTTCAATAAACATGGGATGATACGGTTCCAGTTCTTTCGCCAGCACTTTCGCCATCGGTTTATGTACCCGCCCGTGAAAGTCGATACCGATTCCGATATGGTTTCCGACCGCTTCCCGCACGGCGGCTACCCTTTCCACCGCACGCTCCACCTTATCGAAAGAATCGATATACTGAAGTTCCTCGGTGGCATTCATCTTCACGGCGGTAATGCCTGATGCGACAACCGCTTTGGCCGCTTCTCCCACGTCACTGGGCCGGTCCCCGCCGATCCAGGCGTAAATCCGCATTTTGTCGCGGCATGCGCCTCCCAACAATTCATACACCGGAGCGCCGTAATATTTGCCTTTAATATCCCAAAGCGCCTGGTCGATGCCGGCGATCGCGCTCATCATCACCGGACCGCCCCGGTAAAATCCCCCGCGGTACAGCGTGTTCCAATGATCCTCAATCCGCCGCGGATCTTTGCCAATCAAATACTCCATCAATTCTCCGACGCACGCTTCCACCGTATCCGCGCGCCCTTCGACGATCGGCTCTCCCCATCCGGCAATCCCTTCGTCGGTCGTAATTTTTAAAAACAACCAGCGCGGAGGGACTTTGAAGCATTCAAAACCGGTAATTTTCATCTTACTCAAGCCTCCATTTTTATCGATCTTCAGCGGACTTGCGCATAACATCCGTACTTTTCCATTGTAAACGATGCCATGTAAATCGTGCCATATCCTTTGCCGGGGAAAAATAACCGTCCGGACGGATTCAACGGAAAATCGTCATAGTTTTGTCGCATTTGTTCCCCCGTGGCTTTGTTAGAGTTGTCCTCCCGCGTTCTCCCGGAAATGTCGGACCGAAAAAAGATGTCTCCGGTTTTACCTGCCCGTTATACCGGCACGATGTGAAAAAATGCAAAAATGCAGGTTTTTAACCGTTCAAGCCGTCTTTTGAAATGGAAGCCTGCTATGGTGCAGGAATTTTTTCGGGAAAGGTCGAAATCGGCGAAAAAGAAAAAAAATACCTGTATCTTTACAGGAATATGGCCGTTTTGCCCCTTTATCATCAAGAAAAAAATGTATCATCGCAGGATTTTAACAACGCGAGTGCCAAATTATTGACTTTCACTATACACAGGCTTCCAGGTTGAGCCAAGTCGCACAGATTTGATACAATAAAAATGTTATGAGAATATCACGCGCAAACATATCGTCGCCAGCTTGAAGACCAAATCATGAAAACAAGGAGGATAAAATGATGTACGATATCGCCATTATCGGAGCAGGTCCGGCCGGGGCCAGCGCTGCGATTTTCGCCGCCAAGTCGGGGAAGAAGACACTGGTCATCGATAACGACCAAGGGGTTACCCGGCGCGCATGGGTAAGAAACCATTACGGCGCGGAGGACATCAGCGGACCTGATCTTGTCGATACGGGCCATAAGCAAGCCAAGTCTTTCGGAGCGGAGTTCGTGAAAGATAAAGCGACGGAACTTGTCAAACAAGGCGACGTGATCACAATCCGTACGGAAAACGGCTCTTCTTACGAAGCCAAACACGTCATTCTCGCTACCGGGTTTGCCACCGATCTCGCCGAGAAAAGCGGCATCGCCACGCAACCGGGAACCGAACCGCGGGTGAAAACGATCGTGAAAGTGGATGCGAACGGCAAGACGAACATGGACGGCGTCTGGGCCGCCGGCACATGCGCGGGCGTCAGCGTACATACGATCATCACCGCCGGGGACGGCGCGAAGGTCGCCATTAACGTCATTAGCGAACTGAACGGGGAACGATACGTCGACCACGATGTGTTAAAATAACCTGGCGAACAATCGGCCGGTACCCGGGCGGACAAGTTCGGCCCGCGCGCCGGCCTGTCTTTTATTCCTTATGGGTCCGCATCTTGCGATGTTGTATCTTGCGATGTTGTGCCCGCTTCTTTCGATTTCTTTTGAATCCGCCCTTTCGCACCGCATTGACTTTCTATTTCTTTTGTGCGATCCCCCGCATAATCAGCCATTCGTACCATGTCCAGGGCATAAACGTTTTTCCCAAACGGATGAGCCGCGCGCCTCGGCCAATCGGATAGCGAAGCCGGGGCTTGGACTTTCTGGCGACTTTGACAATCAAATCGGCGACTTCCCGCGGATCCCGGGCCGTTTCTGCCGTCTGCCGGGAGATGTGCAACATCGTCTCCATCATGTCGCGGTAAGGCGAATCGTCGTGCACACGGAGCGACTCGAAGCCTTTCTGCCAAATGCCGGTACGGTATGCCCCCGGCTGAATGAGCACCGCATAAATGCCGAAAGGCAACAGTTCCAGGCGCAAAGCTTCGGTAAACCCTTCGAGGGCAAACTTGGAAGCCGCATACGGGCCATACCCGGGAAAAGCCGCCAGCCCGCTCACACTGCTGACGTTAATAATTTTTCCGCGGCGGAGTTGCCGCATAACGGGCAGCACCGCTTGTGTCACAGCAATTACGCCGAAGAGATTGGTTTCCATTTGCCGGACCCAATCTTCCAGTCGCACTTCCTCGGCAAATCCTCCCGCAGCGTACCCCGCGTTATTGACGAGAACATCGATTCGTCCGTACCGGCCAACGACTTCCTGAACAGTGGAGGCGACGGTCTTCCGGTCCGTGACGTCAAGCCTCATGCAGAGGACATTCGATCCCGCTCCGGACAAATGAGCCTCCTGCAAGAAACGGTCACGTTTTTGCAAATCTCTCATCGTGGCGATCACCAAGTAACCGGCTCGTGCCAAAGCAAGACTCGTATAAAAGCCGAACCCTCCCGATGCTCCCGTTACCAAAGCGACAGGCCGCCCGCCCGATTCATTGGACTTCATGGATCTTCTCCTTTCCCCATCTGTTTCGCAGCGTTCTAAATATCGAGACGTTCGGTCAAATCGCGCAAGGGAGGATCGTAGCGTTCGCCGAAAATTTCAAAGTAAACGGTATCTCCAATCTGCCGCACGACCCCGGTCGCTTCGATAGTCGATTTGTATGTCGGATAACATTCAAGCGCCCTTTTCATCGCTTCAATATCTTCCGGCATTAACGACATGACGCAATCGATCAGTTCTTTTTCCGAACGCTTCAAACGAAACACACCGGAGCTCAAGCTTGGCTCGCCGCTGTCGGGGATCGTAAAAAAGGCCAGCCTGCGCAAATATGCGGCGCCACGGTCACGCATGTCCAAAAACACCCGCTTGACGACCGCATGCGTAACCAGATGGTCGTGAAAGCCGCTAATTCCATGCACCGGATAACTGACAACAATGTCGGGGCGGATCTCATCCACATGTTTGGCTATCGCCCGCTCCAACACGCGCGGATCGAGTTCTTTCAGCCCGCTGTCCGGAAAATCCCATACCGTCATCCCGGTTAAACCGAGTGTTTTCGCGACATCCCGCATCTCCCTGTAACGCACTTCCCCCATTTCTTCCACGCTGAGGCCGAGCGCGAATCTTTGCCTGGTCGCCCCTCCCTTCGTCAAGGTGAGCAGGTATACTTCGTGGCCTTGCCGCAATTGCTGATGCATTGCCGCCGCCGGCCCGAACGATTCGTCATCCGGATGGGGAAAAATATATAATATTCTCACCGACTCACCCTCCCATCTTCCCGTTCTTTATGCCTTTGAAAACAAAAATGCCTTTGCAAACGAAAAACAGCCAAAGCCCGTTCACGGTCGGATTGTCCCGTTCTGTACACCATTGTATACGAAAAACGCGGCAGACGGCAAAGAACTGCACAAGGTCCGCCGCTCCATCCAACGTCAAACCGACGTCAAAACGGTTTGGACGCCGGTCGTTCCTTCCGCCCCTGTCTGCCAAACGGCGCCAAACATTGATTTCCAATATTCGCGCAGCAGGAAACGAGCGCCGGTTTGTCTAATGTTATTAAGAAAAAATACAACAAGGAGAGATTCCATATGCCATACGATTTTGACACGATTATTCCCCGCACCGGGACATCCTCCCTGAAATGGGATCAGGCAAAAGCCTTGTTCGGCAGTGCGGATGTTTTGCCGATGTGGGTCGCTGATATGGATTTTCATGCGCCTCCCGAGGCGGTGGAAGCGTTGAAACAAAGAGCGGCACACGGCGTGTTCGGCTATACGGTCCGCCCGCAATCGTATTTCGAAGCGATCATCGATTGGCAAAAGCGCCGCCACGGGTGGACCATTCCCCAACAATGGCTCTGCGGGAGTCCGGGCGTTGTTACCGCATTAAGCCTCCTGATCGAAATGTTGACCGAACCGGGAGACCGTGTCATGTTGCAATCACCGGTATACCACCCGTTTTATCAAATCATTTCGGCGAACCGCCGGACGATCGTCCGCAATCCGCTTCGTTATGCGAACGGCCGCTACGAAATGGATCTGGAAGAAATGGAACGGCAATTCGTCTCCGAAAATGTCAAACTGTTGCTGCTATGCAGCCCGCACAACCCGGTCGGCCGCGTATGGACCCGCGATGAACTGACCGCCCTCGGCAATTTGTGCCTGAAACACGGCGTGATCGTGCTTTCCGACGAAATTCACGGCGATATTGTTTATCCGGGCCACAAGCATATCCCGTTTGCCGCCATCTCGGAGGCGTTCGCGCGTCAATCGGTCACTTGCATCGCGCCGAGCAAGACGTTCAATATCGCCGGGTTGCATTCTTCCATCACCATTATCGCCAACGACGATTGGCGCGGACAGTTCAATCACCGCCTGCAGACGCTATCGCTGAACTCGGAAAATTGCTTTGCTCAGGTTGCGGTGGAAGCGTGCTACCGGCATGGGGAACCTTGGCTGAATGCGTTGCTCGCTTATTTGAACGAAAACGTCGATACGCTGCTTGGCTTTCTTGCGGAGAACCTGCCGGAAGTGAAAGTCACCCGTCCGGAAGGAACGTATATGGCATGGCTGGATTGCCGGGAAATTTCCACCAAACCGTCCGAATTGAAAAAATTAATGTATGATTATGCGAAAGTGGCATTTAACGAGGGTTCGATGTTCGGAGAGGAAGGCGCAGGGTTTCTTCGGCTGAACTTCGGCTGTCCCCGCGCTTTGCTCCTGGAAGGCTTGCAACGGTTTGCCCGCGGAGTGCAAAAATTCCGCGGCAGGGGATAATCCCATTTTATTTCCGCTTTAAGCCCCTTCCCCGCTAAAAGGTTTCGCCGCCCGCGCATTCCTTTTGGCATAGGGGCTGAACCACAACGCGAAAAGCACAGAAACGGCGGCAGCGGACAAATAAACGGATGCGATGCTGTCCGTTATCTCGACAAGCCAGAAACTTAAGGTCGGCCCAAGCGCCGCGCCCAAATCGAACGCTACGGAATAAGCGGAAATCACCGCCACCACAAGCGTTGACCTGCCTACATCGGAGGCCAGCGCATCCATCAGGGTAGTCACCGCCGTTCCCGTTACCTGCACCGACAATACGATGACGATCCAGACATACAGCGGAAGATTGCACGGGATTAACGCGAACCCTATGCCCGCGGAGAGCAGGGAAACAAACAACAGCGGCAATCTTCCCTTCGGTCCGTCCGACATGCGGCCGAATTTGACAGCCAGAAACGGTTCCCATACCCACCTTGCCGCCTGAATCGCCCCCGCCAGAGCCGTACTTCCGGCGAGAAAACCGAACAAGTACAGTGTTTCGGCATACTGGGCTTCGATGACCAGGCTCAGTGTAGCCGACATGACCGCGTACAACAACGAGGCCAGCAATCCCCCGACAATGATTTTTAAAACCGGCCCTGAGCGAAGATAGCCGGCTATGTCTTTCCACGAAGGTTGCACCACGCCCCCGACCGGTTTTTCGTTGGAAACATAGAACAATATAAGTGGAAACGCGAAAAGCCCCAAACCCCCGAACAATAAAGCCACGGCCTGAAGGCCAACCGCCGGCGCCAGAATCCCGCCGGCCAACATGCCGAACAGACTGCCCAGACGGTATATGCCGTTATAGCTTCCCATTGCACGGCCGCGGTTCGTATCATCGGAATAGCTGATGACCGTAAAATAGCCGCCCATTCTTAACAGCGACCAGGATACCCCCCAAAGGGCGCGCAGCACCAGCCATATTGCGAAACCTTGAAACAGTCCGTAGCCGAAGGTCGTCACCGCGCAAAGAATCATGGCCACGATCAGACCAGTCCTAAGTGACATCCGGTGATAAAGCCAACCGATCAGCGGATTTAAAGGAAGACGGACAAAGCGGTTAACGGACAATAAAATTCCCACTTCCCACAAAGCATTCAAACCCGCTTCCCGCCAAAATACAGGAAGCACGATATACAACATGGAATCGCCCAACAAACAGACGGCGGTTACAACGGCGACGGCCGTGACCGGGGAAGGCCTGCGGTTCAACCTGAATGTTAATCGCATAAATTATAAATCTCCTAAAATGCAAATTGGCGGGTTCATCATTTATCCATTTTTCGCCGCATAACAATAAGGATACGCTTTCAAACGGACAAAGTAAATATCGCCGCTCAATTTTTGCTTCCGGACGAATGTGTCCCTCAGACGGATGCGTCCGGCCATATTCCGGACGAATGTGGACGTCCGTACGAAAAACTATTCCGTGAAACGACAAAAAAAGCCGCAGCGGGTACGGCTTTGCGTTTGCGTCAAAACGGCGGGCAAACGCCATGCGGCTAATCGTCCGTGAACGCTTCCCAGGCGGCGACGGGCGCCAGGGAAAATGCTTGGGCAACAGCATAAGGGCTTATCGGCTGTTTCTCGATGTGCCCCGTCAACAACTGGCGGAAATGCTTGGTCCGCGATTCCGCATCGAGGGCGGACGTAGAGCCGATTTGGAGAACCGCGGACGCCGACATCGCCACAATCCGGAGCTGATCGACCTGGATGACGGGAGATTCATTCACGGTATCCGTAGTCACCCCGGTGTCCGGCGGAATTTGCGGAAACGGCCGGCGGAAGACAGAATACCGCTTAAAATCGCCCTCATCGCCTAAAAAATCGGCCACATGCCGCTGTACGGCCAACGCTTTTGTCCGCGGCTCGACAACCAGATTATCGCCGATAAAAATCACGCTGCTGATCTGTATGGAATTGATTTTCATGCTGCCGACTATAGAAGTGCGTTTCAAGGCTGACTGTCCTCTCCGGCAGATTCGGGCAGCGGCACGATCGTCCCGATATGGATTGCTTCAGGAGGTGTGTCCAGCATGGAAGATAAAGTGACGATGTCGGTATCTCCGATCAGCACGACAGATGAACTGGATACTCCGATCACGCGGATATTCCCGACATGGATTCCCTTATTGACCACTTGCATTTTCATTGATTTTCCTCCTCCCGGGGCGGCATATTGGCAAAATAATCGTTCAACGCGGCAAAAATATCCCGCTTGAGCCGTTCCACAACGTTATTCTCTATCTCATCATCAGCCTCCGGCTGATCGGCGGATACGCGGTTCAAATATTCCCGGATTCGTCCGTCCGCTTGCCGTCTCAAGTCTTCCAACATCAATCGGCGGTATTCCTCATCAATCGGCTTTTTATATTGATTTTCCAGCGAGCGGATATGTTCTGCCACGGTTTGGTCCAAAAATTCGTCCACTCTTCTTTTGATTTTCGAAAACAGGCTTCCCTCCGCGGTATCCCAATTCACGTCCTGGGAATGGCTTTGTCCGGTCACATAATCCTCGATCGAACCGCTGGAATGGGGAGTGATGCCGATATTCAGCGTTCCTTCCAGTTTTTCCACTTTTAATTGATCGAAATGGTAATCGATCTTTTCAACATGCGTAAATGTTTTTTCCTGCAAAGCGTTCACCGCTTCGCTCAATTTCTGAATCGAATGCTCCAGGCGGGTCAGTTGTTCTTTTTGTTGTATGAGAGTTTCTTGCAATCCTTGCAGAAACCGGTACCAATCAAACACCGGATACATTCCCATCCCCTCCCTTTCTCTTTAGTTTATGCGGCGGAGGGACCGGTACATGCTATCCTGAAGCGTATCGGAAAAATTGCGGCGGTTTTTGACTCTCACCTTATTGAAGGAAGGGGAACAAGAGGAACGTAATGATAAGGTCCGTAAACCGGTTCACCCGGTTCCGGAGCGACAGACAAAAATCCTCCCGTGTTGAAAAGCTGTGAAACGGACTTCATCGTTCCGGCACAGCCGATTTGCAATATGGATGAATTGGCCAAAGAATCGATTCGTATCGTATGAATCATGATGGATTGATGTACAGTGAGGTTCATCATGGACCCACCTTCATCGCGTTGGAATCCTTCACATCCGGATCAAAGGTATTCGTAGCGCTAACCGCATTGTTCGTCATCGGCAAATCGCCGGTATTAAAAGACCCTGCGCCGGCGTAAGTCTTGGTGGTGCTGGTAGGCGACAGAAAGATCGAATCCCCGATATGAATAATCGAGCTGGGGCCGACATTGACGACTTTAAAGCTCCCTACGATGGAAGGCATACGCAGACATCCTTTTTCATTAATCTAAATTAGTGTATGTGGCAATCCGCCCAGATGTTCTTTTCTGCCGTGCCGACCGGCACGTATATCCCGGCAAATGTCTGCCATGAACCTTCATGAGAGAGGCACATATGGAGAAGGGCACATATGATAATGACATAGATCACGCTTTGGGGTGTTGAAAGTGAGCGATAACGAAGAAAAAGGAAAATCCCCTTTTGATTGGGGCGCTTTGGAAAAATTGCTGGGGGGACAAATCCCCGTCATGCTGCCGGACCCTTCCCGGATGAATCTGCGGGACACTTCGTGGATCGGGGACTATGTGCGGCGCCTGTTGAACCAGACGCCGCTGTTAAAAGACTTGCCGGCTGAAGGGGGGCAGGAATCCCATCTGTTCGAGACTCACAAATCCGTCATTTATCGGATCAACGTTCCGAAAGATGTCGATCCGAATTTGATCCGCGTATGGGTCAATCCGGTACACTTGCGGCTGGAAGGAATCTCCGGCCGACAACAAAAACAGACCATAGCCCTCCCGGCACCGGTCGTTCCCAAGGCAAGCAAGGCCGTGTACAAAAATAACATCCTGGAAGTCCGCATGTTGAAAAACGCCGGCAAAAAAAATTTCAGGGAAGTGTACGTACAATTCGATGAGACGGAATAACCGGCCTCTTCTAAAGCAAAGCGCTTGAACTGAACAACCAAGCGGTCTTAGCCCAGCCCTTGCCAAATCATGCGGAACGCCAACACGAATAACGTGATGCGCAAAAGCCACAGCAACTTTCCTCCGCTCAGCCGGGAGGCGATCCGCGCGCCCAGCCAGCCGCCAATCCAAGCTCCCGGGGCGAGGAACAAGGCGCTGTGCCAATTGACCTCCCCCGCAACGACATGCGTTATGCTGCCGGCGACAGAAGACAGGAAAATCACGAACATGGAAGTCGCCGTCGCCACATGCGGAGGGAAAGAGAACAACAAGATCATCACCGGAACGAATAAAGAGCCTCCGCCAATACCGAAAAGGCCGGAGATGAAACCGACACAAAAACCTGTGGCTAAGGCCGGCAACAAATGATACCCGTAAGTTGTCGTCAGTCCGTCCGGATCCGTATAAGATCTTTGGATTTTCCAGTTCACTTTCACCGGCTTCAGAAACGGCCTGATGACCATCAAAACCGCCATGAGAAGCATAAAGCAGCCAAACCACAGTTGAAATTGCCGCGGATTCAGGACGCCGGTCATTAACGCGCCCAGCACGGAAGCCGGACCGCTGGCTATAAAAAATAACAGGGCGCTTCTGACATCGATCCGCCGCTGTCTGAAAAAAGTGATGGACGACGAAAGCGCCGTTACAATGAGCACCAGCAACGATGTCCCTACAGCCGATTGCGTGGTGATCCCTTGATGCAGCATGACGGGGTCCAGGTAAATCAGCGCCGGGACAATAATGATTCCGCCGCCAAGCCCCACCAGGCTGCCGAACGTGGCGGATATCACTCCTATGAGAAATAATAAAAGGACGGTTAACATGATCACGATCCTTTCCTAACGATCCGGTATCCACATTAAACGGGGCGCCGTCCTGTGCGCAACGCTTGGATGACCGAATCGGCAAACGGATGGCCGCTGCCTTCGAACGCGCGTACCGTCCGTTCCACGTCGTATCCGATCCGGCGGATGGCAATGTGATACTTGCCGTTTCCGGCTTCCAACAATGCGTAAGAAGCTCTCGGATCCCCATCAAACGGAAGGCCTACGCTGCCCGTGTTCAATAATGCCTTTCCGTTCAGGTATCTCACGAAAGGCTGATGGATATGGGCGTAGGCGACAACGTCGGCGGAACTGTCCGCAAACATGGCCATAAGTTTCCCCTCGTCATCGGTGGGCAAGTAAATGTCCAACAAATTATCGGGGTTCGCATGCACGCAGCGCAAGCGGAGCTCTTCCGATACCTGGACTTCATAAGAGAACGGAAGTTCTGCCAGATACGCAAGCTGCGGTTCCGATAATCTGGCGCGGGTCCACTCCATCTCTTGGCGCAGCGCCGCCTCCTGCTCCTTCGTCTTGGCGAAACCGGGTTGAATCCTGTTTTTTCCCACCAGTTCGTCGATATTCCCTTGCAATACGACCGTGTCCAGTCCCCGGATTCTTTCAAGGCAACGTTCCGGCTCGGGACCTTTGAACACGATATCTCCCAGAACAAGCGTCAGATCCGGACGTTCGTTTTCGATATCGGCAAGCACCGCCTCCAACGCAGGATAATTTCCGTGGATGTCGGCAAGAAGAGCGATTTTCATTCGTCATGAATCCCCTTTCTCCTGTATCATGGCTTCGGCTTTTTCAATAATCCGCAAAAATACGTTAGGGAAAGCGTACGACTCCATCGCGGCGCGGTCGACCCAACGGTAATAGGACGGCAAGGGCGCGGCATCGCGCAAAGATCCCGCTTCCGGCCGGCATTCGTATACCTTCATATTCCATTGGATATGGCTGAAAGTATGCTCCGCATCCATCATCCACCCGCATGGCTCAACCGCATAACCTTCCTCGCGAAGGATGCTGTGTCGCAAAAAGCGCATAAGCTCCTCATCCCGCATGCGCTTTCCGCTCAATTCGGGAGGCGTCTCGTAATGAGGAAGTTCCCACATATTTGCGAGCAACCCTTGCGCCGGACGCCGCCTTACGAGAAATTTCCCTTCATTGCCGGCTTCCCCGCGTATAAACGCCACAACCCGTTGCTGAATTTTGGGAGGCTTCGCTTTTTTCTTAACCGGCAACCTTTCTTCTTCCCCTTCGATCCGTGCCATGCAATGCTCCATTACCGGGCAAGTCAGGCATGAGGGCGAACGCGGCGTGCACACCAGGGCCCCCAGTTCCATCAACGCCTGGTTGAAGTCCCCCGCCTGTCCCTTCGGAATCAATTCTTTCGCCAAAGATTCCATCATTTTCCGCGTACTGTTTTTCGTGATGTCTTCCCGGATCAGGAAATACCGGGACAACACCCTCATCACGTTACCGTCCACCGCCGGTTCCGGAATATTGTAGGCAATGCTGAGAATGGCCCCGGCGGTATAAGGGCCGACGCCTTTGAGCGAGGAAATGTCCTCTTTTGTACGGGGGACGGTTCCTCCATAACGTTCATGAACTTCGCGCACGGCCGCCTGCAGATTTCGGGCGCGGGAGTAATACCCCAGGCCTTCCCACGCCTTTAACACTTCGGCTTCGGAGGCGCCGGCCAAAGCTTCGATCGTGGGGAACTTCTCCAAAAACCTCTCATAGTAAGGAATCACCGTCTCCACGCGCGTCTGCTGCAGCATGACTTCCGAAATCCAGATATGATACGGATTTTTGCTTTCCCTCCACGGCAATTTGCGGTGATGGCGGCGGTACCATTCCAAAAGTCGGGCGGTAAAATAATTCCGGTTCCCGTTACTGTTCATGGATCCTCCTTCTCTTTCAGCAGATGTGCATATATAATGGATGTTGGCGATACACGTTTCCGTTCCCGCGACAGCTTTGCAAGGGAGGTCTTTCCATGCTCACTCCGGGAGAATTGGCCGCGCAAATGAACAAAATCGTTTTTTCTATTCTGCTTGTCGGCCATCAGAAGTGCGGAGCGGACTGGCATCAGCCTCTCCGTAAGATCCGTCACCATTCTTTCTGGCTGATCATTAAAGGCAAAGGAGCATTTTCCATTAACGGCACGCATTACCCGGCTGAACCGGGAAAAATTTTTTTCTTCTCCCCCGGCATGAACGTGGAACGTTCCACGGATCCGGAAAACCCGATCGAATACTACTTTCTCCGTTTCCATTATGCGGAAGCGTACGAAGAAAAAGAGCAGTGGATCATGCGCAAGGCCGAAGAGAGCCCGTTTCCGTTGCAAGGAATGTATACGGTCCAAAATACCCCGCAGCTCATCTACTTGCTGGAACAGCTCTTTACCTTATGGAAACGGCGGGGCCATATGACGGCCATGAGAAGAAAAATTATCCTGCAGGAATTTTTCCTGTCGCTGATCAACGATTTTCGTTCGCAGAAAATTGCGGGCGACACGACTTCCGCCATTGAATTCACCCAGGACTATATGATCAGCCACTACCAGCAACCGTTGACGCTTGAAAGGCTCGCCCAGATGGCGGGGCTGAGCGTCAGCCATTACTCCCGGCTGTTCAAAAAATATATCGGTTACAGCCCCATCGACTACTTGACCCACTTGCGCATGGACCGGGCCAAAGAGTTGCTTGTCCTGTCCGATTACAAATTAAAATCGATCGCCAATAGCGTAGGTTATGCGGATGAATTTTATTTCAGCCGGATTTTCAAAAAAATTGTCGGCGTTTCTCCCCGCGAATATGCGAAAAAACATCGGGTAACCCCCGTAAAAGGTACAAACTATCCGGGAGGGAATCCATGAATCCGAAAACCGAGAGACCGGAGGGAAAATCGGTCGATGATTACAGAAAAGCCGCCGGACCATTGGCCCCTTACGCGGTCATCTGGGGCGTTCAGTCGGCGGTCCGCGCCTATTTGCAATATATTTGGATTTGGCCTTACGCGGAATGGATTTTTCCGGCGACGGCAATACCGGCGCTCCTGGTTTCGTTATACGTCTGGGCGCAAGACGCCCGCCGGCCTCCGCACCGAGCGGAGACCGGCCTGCCGTTTTCATCCGTCTGGCTGATCCTGTTGTTTGCGGTCGCCGCAGGCTCCCTATTGCTGCTTCGGATGATTAACGCCATTAACCCGCTCTTTATTCCCGTGATGGCCGCCCTCGCGCTCTCCACCGGTTACGTTGCGGCAGCAAAATGGCTCGGCAAGCCATTGATCTATTTGGGATTGTGGCTGTTCGCTTTAACAGCCGTCGTCAGCCTGCGTTACTTGGGCTACGCTTCCGCGGTGTTAGGCTTCTTCGGGGGCCTGAGCCTCATCGCTTTAGGGTGGATGATCGGGCGGTGGCGCCGTTCCTCCGGTCTGTCGCGGTGAACGGATCTTATTCGCCGAACCGTCGGCGGACAAGCCCTAGCTTTGGTACGCTACCGCCCGCTTCCAGCCTTCATACTTGCCGCGGCGTTCCCGTTCACCGAGCGCAGGCCGGAATACGCGGTCTATGCCCCAAAGTTGCCGAACCTCCTGCCGATCGTTCCAAAATCCGACCGCAAGGCCTGCCAGATACGCCGCCCCAAGCGCCGTCGTTTCCTGCACCAGCGGCCGTGTCACATCGACCCCCAGCATATCCGCCTGAAATTGCATAAGAAAATTGTTGCGCGTCGCTCCCCCGTCCACTCGCACCGCTTGCAGTGCAATGCCGGATTCTTCCTCCATCACGCGGAACACATCCGTGCTCTGGTACGCGATCGATTCGAGCGCCGCCCGCACAATATGCGCCTTCGTCGTTCCCCTTGTCAGGCCTGAAATCATCCCGCGGGCGTGCGGGTTCCAGTACGGTGTGCCGAGTCCCGTAAACGCCGGCACGAAATAGACGCCGTCCGTATCTTCCACCGACAATGCCAACGTTTCGCTTTCCGCCGCATCGCGGATCAAACCGAGGCCGTCCCGCAGCCATTGGATCACAGATCCTGCGGTAAATACACTGCCTTCCAGCGCGTATTCGACTTCTCCTTCCATTCCCCATGCGATGGTGGTGAGCAGCCCCTTTTCCGACATCACCGGGGTCTTACCGGTATGTTTCAGGACGAAACAACCGGTGCCGTACGTATTTTTCGCCATCCCTTTCTCATAGCAGGCCTGGCCGAACAAAGCCGCCTGCTGATCGCCCGCCGCGCCGGAGATCGGAATGCGGCCGCCGAGCAATTCCGTTTCGCCATAAATTTCGCTGGACGGTCTGACTTCGGGAAGCATTGCCTCCGGCACGCCGAATTTGCGCAAAATGTCCTCATCCCATTGAAGCGTATGAATATTGTACAACAGCGTGCGGGAAGCGTTGGAATAATCGGTGACATGCGCTTTTCCGCCGGTCAAGTTCCATATTAACCAACTGTCGATCGTCCCGAACAGCGCTTCTCCCCGCTCCGCCTTGTTGCGGAGATCCGGATGGGAATCGAGAAGCCACTTCAGTTTCGTGCCGGAAAAATAAGGATCGAGTACGAGTCCGGTTTTCCCGCGAATGGTTTGCTCCCATCCCTCCGCTTTCAATTGGCCGCACATGTCGCTCGTTCGCCGGCATTGCCACACGATCGCCGGATGCAGCGGTTTGCCCGTCGTCTTGTCCCAGACAACAACCGTTTCACGCTGATTGGTGATGCCGATCGCCGCAATCTCCTCCGCTTCCGCAGCGGATGCCGCTTCCTTCATCACCTTCCGCTGCACATCCCAAATATCGCCGGCATCATGTTCGACCCAGCCCGGCCGGGGAAAAAACTGGGTAAATTCCTGCTGGGCCATATTCACAACTTTCCCTTGGCGGTCAAACAAAATGGCCCTGCAGCTCGTCGTGCCCTGGTCCAGGGATAAAATATATTTTTTCTTCATTCCTACCTTCCTTTCCGGCAATGTGATTCGTTCGACAACATTTTGGCGCTTTTCCGTCAACAATTGTTCATTTGGCGGAATATCCAGCCATCGGCTATGATGAAATTAAGGATGAACGGCCGTTATACCGATCGTTTTCAAAAAAGCTTTCATCATGAAAAATTTTTCATTATTCCGGAGGTGCAAGAAGATGAACAAAATCTGTTTGCTGTTGTTCTCGCTCGCATGTCTTCTCGTCATCAGCGCTTGCGGCCAGCGGAACGAAGCCGGGCCAAGCGCGGCGCCGGCCCGTGTGCAGATGAGCGGCGAAGTGGAACGGCTTTACAAAAATAACTGCATGAGTTGCCACGGAACGAATCTCGAAGGCCGCATTGGGGAATCTACGAATTTACAGACCATCGGCGGCAAATTGTCGAAAGAGCAAATCGTCAACCAGATTGCGGAAGGCAGCAAAAATATGCGGGGCTTCAAAAACGTGCTGAGCGAGGACGAAATAAACACGCTCGCGGAATGGCTGGCTTCCCAGAAATAAATCCGGCTTTTTTACTCTTGCTCCACGACCGCAAAAGCGGCCGCCGCCGTTTCGCTGTGCGTGATGCTCAGATGAATGCGGAACGGCGGCAACCCGAGCCGTTTCAAGGCCGGCTCGGACAAGCGGCATGACGGTTTTCCCCGTTCGTCCGGCAGCACTTCTATGTCGTGAAATCCCGTCCTCCCGCCAATCCCGCAACCGAGCGCTTTCGCAACCGCCTCTTTGGCGGCGAACCTCCCGGCCAGAAACTCCGCCAACCGTTTCTTCCGCTTGTCCGCCAGTTCTTTCTCCGCCGGCGTCAACACCCGGTTCATAAACCGTTCGCCGTTATATTCCGCCAGCAATTTTTCCATTTTTTCAATTTCAACCAGATCGGTTCCCACTCCGATGATCATACCCGAACCCGCTCTCCATCTTGAAATCCGTGCTATGTATGCTTAATATAACGCTTTATCGATCGGAATCCGGCCGCCGGACCACACTTTTCGCTGCGTCCATTCGGCCTCTCCCTGCCAGAAAGGATCTTCTTCAGGCAGGCCGAGAGGCAAAAATACGGTCAAACACAAGTAAAGGCTGCCGGTTGAGATATACCCTTCCCCCAACTCCGGCTGATGGCCGCAAAAACCGATGGTCAGCCATCCGGCATCATCGAACGTGCCCGGGGCCTCCGCCATCCGCCGAATCACTGCGGTTAACGCGCAGCGCACTTGCGCCGGTTCCACGTTCTCCGGCAACTGCTTGCGCAAAGCCATCTGCGACAGCAATTGAAACGCCCCGAAGCGGTAGGCCAAAGACCGTCCGATAGCCGGAAAAGTTCCCTCCGGAGAAATGAGGCGCTCCTGGATGGCCGCATACCGCACTGCCCGCCGCAAAACGGGTTCCTTCAACCGTTCCCAATCCGGGTACTGGTTGCCGACCGTCTCCAAAACATCGATCAACATCGGGTGTATGACAAAACTATTGTAATAGTCCCAGTGAAAATCCGGTCCGTCACCGTAAATTCCGTCGCCTTTGTACCATTGCTCGTGTTGTTTCAGAGCGAAATCGACGCGCATCGGATCCCAGCGCTCGCCCATCACAAATAAGGCCGCTTCGATGGTGGCGGAAAACAACAACCAATTGTTGAAATGCGGTTTGATCACTCTCGTGGACAATAAAGCGTTGGCCAAATTCCGCCGTACTTTCTCCGGCAATTTTTCCCACAACTCGGTTGGGGCGCGGAGGACGGCATGGGCCAAGAACGCGGCGTCGACAACCGGTTGCGAACCTGATTGAAAATTCATAAAATCCGGAGAAGACGGATCGGTACCGGCATCGATCGCGGCCCGGGCTTTTTCGGCGAAAATTTCCCTCAATTCCCCTTCTTCCCCCGATTTTCCGCCGGACTCAAGCCATGGGGCGATGCCTGCCAGTGTTCTTCCCAGAGCTTCCAGATGCGTGTAATGAACCCGGTCGTCCGTTTTCTTTTCCACGGGCATGGTCTGCTTCAATTTCCGTTCCTTTAAAGCTTGCAGCACGGGATCCGCTATACGGCACATCGTCCTTACCCAATATTGCCTGTCGTTCATCACGAACGCCTCCTGTTTTCAGATTCCGGGGATGGGAGAGCGTTTGTGTTCCGTGCGCAAATATTGTTGTTCCAGCTTGTCCTTGACGTCGTCAGGAATTTTTTTGCCCTCCAGATAATCGTTGATATGCTGATAGCTGATTCCAAGCTCGGCTTCATCCGTTTGGCCTTCCCACAAGCCGGCGGTCGGGGCTTTTTTCATCACGCTCTCCGGAACGCCGAGTCTTTCGCCCAACATGTATACCTGGCGTTTATTCAAGGTGGATAAAGGAGTCACGTCTGCCGCACCGTCGCCGTATTTGGTGAAAAATCCCGTTATCGCCTCGGATGCGTGGTCCGTGCCGACAACCAACAAATTCAGGTCGAAGGCAAGCGCATACTGGATGACCATGCGTGTTCTCGCCTTAATATTTCCTTTGCCGGAGCGGCTCACATGACGGTGAATGCCCAGCGACTTGAAAGCATACTCCGTTTCCAGCGCAATTTCATCCACCGCATCCTCAATGTTCGTCTCTACCTTATACTTCAGTTGAAACGCTTCGGCCACCGCATAGCTGTCGCGAATGTCGCTTTGTTCCCCGTATGGCTGAAAAACGCCCAAAGTCATATATTCCTTGCCTTGCTCCCTGGTCAGTTCGTCGGTAGCGCGCTTGCACAGGCCGGTCGCCACGGCGCTGTCGATCCCGCCGCTGATGGCGATCAAAAGCCCGTCCTTTCCCGCTTTCAATACGCAATCTTTCAAAAAATCGACCCGTTTGCGTATCTCCGCATCAGCGTCAATCTGCGGCTTGACCCCCAGGCGGGCGATAATTTGCTGCTGAAGATCCATCTTTTCCTCCACCTTTCTTCGGCCTTTATGTAACTTAGTATAGACTACTCCTACTTCAATTCAAGACATCTTTTTCAACTTTATATATTCATTCCCATTATAATCCTTTTCGCAGCCGTGTTGCCGCAACAATCGTCCAAATATTGTTTTCATTCCCTTATATTTTCAAATAACGTCCGGTTATTGCCATCCTGAAGAATGCGCGCTATAATAAGAACATATGTTCTGACCATGCACATATTTCAGGGCAAGGGATGTGGGGTGGCTAAAGCACAAACATTCAACAGCCGGTCGAAAATTTCGTTCGGATTCAAGCGCCGATTGAACCGAAAACAGAACTCGTCGAAATACGACTGAAGATACTTTGGGCCTAGACCGTGATAAGTCCCCTGAATATAGGCTTTCACATTCCCAATGATGTTGTGCAATATTTTCAAGAAATCATCTTTGTCCTCTTTGTAGTAAGCCTTTGACTCGTGAACATAACCGATTTCTGCCAAGGGTTTATAGGAACTGTGTCCATCGGAAATAATTTTGCTGCCCGGCATCACACAAGCCCTTGCTACGCGTTGAATTTCTTCAACGCTGACATTGCTTGCATTCGAACAGTTTGCGTGTCTGAATGTAGTAGTACTCTCGGTGATTGCACTTTGGACACTGAAATCCGTCTTTCCAACGCTTGTACATCAAATCATTTGCACAATCTTCTTCCGTGCCAAATTTCTTTTTGAAACTGAATCAGGGATAGCGACTCTGCTTTAGCCATAATCATCACCTGCGAACGTATGTTTGGTAAATTTAGCATACCACACGAATGTTTGTTTTTGAAGTTTAACCTGAGTAGAGTGCATAGTCAGAACGTATGTTTCCGGTAATACAAGGAAAGCGGTGACTTTCATGCCCCGACGCATTCAATATGAAGTCCTTCACACCAAGGCGGTTATGAATAAAGTGAACGTTCCTTCCATGCCTTTCGAATGGTCGATCAATCCGTACCGCGGCTGCCTGCACGGATGCAGTTTTTGTTACGCCCGCGCTACGCACACGTTTCTCGGCATGGAAGCAGACGATACGTTCCAAAACCATATCCTGCTGAAATCAAACGCCGCGGAAGCGCTGGAAGAACAACTGGCGAAACTGGCCCGCTCCAGGCGCGGACAAAAGCCGGTCGGCAGAATCGCCATCGGCACGGCAACGGATCCTTACCAGCCGGTTGAGGCGAAGGCGAAGATTACGAGACAGTGCCTGGAAGTCCTGGCCCGGTATCAAATTCCGCTAAGCATTACCACCCGTTCGCCTTTAATACTGCGGGACATTGATTTGTTGAAAAAACTGCCCGTAACCGCGGTTAATTTCAGCATAAACACTCTGGACTTGAACGTATGGCGCAATATGGAGCCTTCCTCCCCGGCTCCCCGGCAACGTCTGAAAGCTATGCGTACTCTGCGGCAGTCCGGCATACCGTCAGGCGTTTTCCTGGCCCCGGTTCTCCCCTTGCTGACCGACCTTCCCGAACAACTGGAGGCCGTCATTAAAGCCGCGGCGGAACATCAGGCGCTATTCGTCATGCCTTCGTTTTTGCGGTTCAACCGGAATGAAGTGAAGGTGTGGTTTTTTCGCAATTTGCAACGCGTATACCCGAACCTGACCCGGCGGTACGGGGAACTTTACCAAAACTCCCCCGTTTTGCCCGCAAGTTACCGTGAACCGGTGATGAACCGGATCCGCATGTTGTTGAAGAAATACCGTTTGGACGAATCGGTCCCTTCCATCCGCACATCCGAACCTGTGATGCGGGAAGACGGCGCGGAAGCCGGCAAAACCCACGTCCAACTGAGTTTCAATATTTAAGCTTTTCTCCCGGCATCCCCCTTACAGGTCCGGGATTTGCCAATCGATTTCCTCCATGCCGGCCCGCCGTAAAAATTCGTTCGTCCGCGAAAAGGGACGGCTTCCGAAAAAGCCCCGGTGTGCCGAGAGCGGGCTCGGATGGGGCGACTGGATGATATAATGTCTGGACCGGTCGATCAGCGGTATCTTGCTTTGGGCATGGCTGCCCCAAAGTATGAACACGACGGGTTGTTTCCTGCGGCTCAAGGTCATGATGACTTGATCGGTAAATTTCTCCCACCCTTTGCCCCGGTGAGAATTCGGCATGCCTGCGCGCACTGTCAATACCGTATTCAATAACAATACGCCCTGTTCGGCCCAGCGCACGAGATACCCGTTATTGGGAATCGTACAGCCCATGTCCGCCTGAAGTTCCCTGAATATGTTCTGCAGTGAAGGCGGCACGGCAACGCCCGGCTTTACGGAAAAACTGAGCCCGTGCGCCTGGCCGGGCCCGTGATACGGATCTTGTCCCAAAATGACAACTTTCGTTTCCGCAAAAGGGGTCAAATGCAAAGCGGAATAAATATGATGCATGTCCGGATAGATGGTCCGCGTCCGGTATTCTTCTTTCAAAAACTGGCGCAGCCGCAAATAATAGGGCTGTTTGAACTCGTAATCCAAATACTGTGCCCAATCGTTGTGCAAAATCGCCATAAACCAAACCACCCGAATGTTGAATCTATTGCTTCAACTACTATAACGTATTATAACGGAAAACTTGCAACTGCGCTTCCGAAGATATGATGAGAAGAATAAAATAGAACGAGACAGGATAAAATGGAATAATATAAACTCCGGACAAACAAGAATGTTTGAAAATAGACCTGACATTTCCGCAATTTCAGGTTAAAATGATACTATACTTAAATCATTTTAAGGAGGCAAACTTCATGGCTTTTGTTATCACCTCTCCTTGTATTGGAGAAAAAGCAGCAGATTGCGTAACAACTTGTCCCGTAGATTGCATTCATGAAGGGGAAGACCAATACTACATTGATCCGGATACTTGCATTGAATGCGGCGCGTGTGAAACCGTATGCCCCGTAGGGGCCATTTACCATGAAAATGACGTGCCGGAAGAAGAAAAAGAATTCATCGAGAAAAACCGGAAATTTTTCCAAAAATAACATATTGCGACGTTAACGATTTAATCCGTTAACTTAATTGTTAAAAAACCATGATATGGGAATACTGAACCGTTAGGGATCCCGTAACCTAACGGTTCATTTCTTTTTACCGGAGAATCACATCATGACATAAGACGAGCTGCCGATCTTGGCCGCCACGACTTTATGACCGAAGTAATTCGCGATGCTTTCAAGGTACATGTTTTCTCTTGACGAAAGCCAAAACAAATACTTGAAATCCGGAAACGAGGCCTGCTCCATCAAATAGGCGGGACGGGCGGCGCCTTCTTTCCTGTATTTGTTTAATACGGCGACGATTCCGTCCGCGTTGCGGATCCCGACGCCATGCCCGTAATAGAGGTCTTCCCCGAGTTTCACGGCATTGACTCCTTGCCACTGCGGAGTCTCCGGGGAAAAATCCGGATTTTTGAAGTATAATATATCCCCCGGAAACGCTTCCGGGCTCGTTCCCAGCGTGATGAGACGGAGATCGCTGTCATAGTGCCAATCCCACAGGTATAAATCGCGAAAGTAGATGTCGAAACGTTCCTCTCCGATAACATCCATCACGGCTTTATACAACACAATGACGGCGCCCATGGAGCATTCGAAAGCGTATAACGGTCCGTTCAAGAAAATATCTTTGACGGCCTCGGAGCTGGATACTCCCGCCTTTTGCCGGAATCCGCCGTTTCCCGTACGGATCCAATACGCCTCATTACAGCGTGAACGGGCATAAGTGGCAAACCGCGCCCGGCTGGCAAGAAGCGCCCTGGCCGATTCCACGATCCGCCCTCTTGTCACAAGCTCGAACCGCAACTGGCCGGCGGAATCGTATTCATAAACAAACGGACTGCGCTGTTTTTGCTCGTAAATCTGCTTTTCCAAAGCGGTCAGTCCGGAAGTGTCGAACGGGTAGTGCATTCCTCTGATCGTGATCATCTCAAGTCCCCCTCTCCCCTTCATTATCTGCATTATATGTCCGGGCGGGCCGGCGGGTACCTGATTTCGCTTACCGGCGCGAGGCGTGAAGGAAATAGGCGCCCGGCGTCGAATTGAAGCATTACACGTTTCTTTTCACCCGATCAATTTTTGAGGAGATGAACATGCAATGAGCGAGAAAAAAATTTTGCTTTCGGAACGGGAGATTCCGACACATTGGTACAATATTGCCGCGGATATGCCCAACCGGCCGCAGCCGCCGATCAACCCCGCCACCGGCAAACCCGCCGGACCGGACGATTTGTCGGCCATTTTCCCCAAAGCGTTAATCGAGCAAGAAATGTCCGCCGAGCGCTGGATCGAAATTCCCGAAGAAGTCCGCGAACTGTATAAAATTTGGCGCCCCACTCCGTTGGTGCGCGCGTACCAACTGGAAAAACATTTGGATACTCCTGCGCACATTTATTACAAATATGAAGGGGCAAGCCCGGCAGGAAGCCATAAGCTGAATACCGCGATCCCCCAAGTGTATTACAATAAAGCGGAAGGGATTACCCGTCTGGCCACGGAAACGGGAGCCGGGCAATGGGGCTCTTCCGTCAGCATGGCCTGCAAATTTTTTGGACTGGCGTGCACCGTATATATGGTGAAGGTGAGTTACAATCAAAAGCCGTACCGCCGGATTTTGATGAATACCTTCGGGGCTGAAGTCATCGCCAGCCCGTCCGACCGTACCGAAGCCGGGCGGGCCATATTGGCCGAAAATCCCGATTCGCTCGGATCGCTCGGCATTGCCATCAGCGAAGCGGTTGAAGATGCCGCGAAACGCAGCGATACGAATTATTCGCTCGGCAGCGTACTGAACCATGTCTGTCTGCACCAAACGGTCATCGGCCAGGAAGCCAAGCTTCAGATGGAGAAAGCCGGCGAATATCCCGATGTCGTTTTCGGATGTTGCGGCGGCGGTTCGAATTTCGCCGGACTCGCTTTCCCGTTCCTGTACGACAAGCTGACCGCGGGGAAAAAGATCCGCCTGGTCGCCGTCGAGCCGGAAGCTTGCCCAACTCTGACCCGCGGTAAATTCGCTTATGACTACGGCGACGTCGCCAAGCTCACACCCATGATGATGATGTACACGCTTGGGCACGACTTCATGCCTCCGGGCATTCATGCGGGCGGATTGCGTTACCACGGAGATTCTCCGCTCGTCAGCCAACTGTATCACGACGGTTTGATCGAAGCGGCAGCTTTCCGGCAATCCGATATTTTCGAAGCCGCCGTTCTGTTTGCCCAAACGGAAGGAATCGTTCCTGCGCCGGAATCGGCCCATGCAATCCGCGCAGCTATCGATGAGGCGCTTCATGCCAAAGAGGCCGGCGAAAAACGGGTCATCCTGATCGCTTTGTCCGGACACGGCCATTTCGATATGTCGGCTTACGAATCGTACCTTTCCGGCGAGCTGCAAGACGTTTCTTATTCCGAACAAGCGTTGCAACAAAGCTTGTCCCGGTTGCCGCAAGTAAACATATAAAACGATACCGGCCAACCGCCAGGAAAAATTTTCCTGGCGGTTTTTCCTTCAACAGACGGACAAGACAACGGTCTGGAAGTTGCCCGGCATTTTTGTTATTTAGTAAAATAGAAGTCATACGATGATGGATGGGGGCAAATATGAATTGGTTTAACGGAAGCGGAAAAGACGCTTCAACGTATTTCACCTGGGAATTTTGGTCGCCGTATGCCGGGTTGCTCGCCAACAAATTGTTCGTTATCGTCTTGATTTTATCCGCGACCTGGGCGCTGCTTAAATTCAGAAAAGTCATTATTTCCAGGATTTTCTACGTCACAAGGCTGAACGCCAAACAAAAGGATACGTTGGAATCGCTGTTGATGTCGTTTACGAAATATTTCATTTTCATCGTTTCCGCACTGATGTGCCTGAGCAATCTCGGGGTGGAAATCGGACCGATTATTGCAAGTGCGGGTGTGATCGGCCTGGCGGTGGGCTTTGGGGCGCAAACCCTGGTCAAAGATGTCATTGCCGGTTTCTTTATCATTTTTGAGGATCAATTCTCGGTAGGCGACTACGTCAGCATTAACAATGGACAAATTAACGGGACGGTTGTCAGTGTCGGCCTGCGCGCCACCAAGATCAGAACGTGGGCGCAACACCTCGTTGTGATTCAAAACTCGGAAATCCGCATCAGTCAAAACTATAACCGTGAACGGATGCGGGCCATCGTCTACGTAACGGTTCCTTACGAAACCGACCCCTCCGAAGTCGAACGTGCGGTACACACGATATCCAACCGGATGGTATCCGAATTTCCCCACTTGTTTTTACTGGATTCCAACGGCCAGCCCGTCGAACCTCCGCAGTTTTACGGAATTACCGATGTGGAAAACAACGCTTTGGGAGCCAAATATGCCGTCACCTGCCTGGTGAAAGACCAGCATTACTGGACAGCGTGCAAAGAATTGCGCAAAGCGTTAATCCGCGAATTAAAGTCGTACGGCATTCAAATTTCTTACCCGCGCAAAATTGAACGGCGCGACGTAGAATATGAGACGTACAACGGGAATTAAACCGAATCATACAGGGAGGAGACTATCCGCCTTGCAAATCCTGGCTATGTTGACTATGCTCATCGATCATATCGGGGTGATGTTTTTTCCAGACAGCCCGTGGTGGCGGATATTGGGAAGAATGGCTTTCCCGCTTTATGCCTATGCCCTTGTCCAAGGATACCATTATACGAGCAATATAAAACGGTATTGGATCCGTTTATCGGTCATCGGAGCGGTATCGCAACTTCCTTTTTATCTGGCTTTCCGCGGCGAAGATATCAATGTCGTCGGAACGTTGCTCATCTCCCTTACCGTACTGCTCGCTTTGGACAGAACGGCCACGAAAGCAGCCGCTATCGCTGTGGCGGCCGCCGGTTTCATTTTGCTGGAAGTGGTGCCGTTCGATTACGGCGGTTACGGTTTGCTGCTCGTTTTATTGTTCAGGTATTGCCGATCCGGGTGGATCATCCCTCTTCATTTCGTACTGAATGTTGTATTTATATTTTATAAAGGATGGTTGTTGCAAATATTCAGCGTCATCGCAACCGCATGGATTGTATATCGGCCTCGATTTCCGGACCGTCTCGGAAAAGTGAAAGTTCCCAGATGGCTGTGGCGCAGTTTCTATCCCGCACACCTGCTGGTGCTGGCATGTATCAATTACTTGTTGGAAGCTGCGGCGTAAAACTACTTCAACCCTTCATCGACTTCCCGCACCATTTCGGCGACGGACACCAGCCCTCCTCCGGACAAGTACCAGTATCCCGGATCCAGATAAATGACATTTCCGTTTTTGTACGCTTTTGTATTTTTCACCAGTTCATTTTCCACCACCTGGGCCGCTGACGATTTTCCGCCGACGACAGCCCCTCTGTCGATCACGAGCAAATAGTCCGGATCTTTCTCGACGATATACTCAAACGAAATACTTTGCCCGTGAGTGGAAACTTCAATGTTGGAATCGACCGGAGCTAGCCCGAACACGTCATGAATAAGCCCGAACCGGGAACCCGGCCCATAGGCGCTCACTTTGCCGTCGTTGGCCAGGACCACCAAAGCGTTTTTGCCGCTGGAAGTTGCTTTCTCGTGAAGTTTCGCGATCACTTCGTCAATTTTGGCCAATTCTTGCTCGACCTCAGATTCTTTGCCGAAAATTTGTCCGATGGTTTTCGCATTTTCATGAAACGATTCCATGTATCTTGTCGTATCGACTCCTAAAAAGATGGTCGGGGCAATCTTGCTAAATTCTTCGTACAGACTGGACTGCCGACCGGATATAATAACCAGATCGGGTTGAATCTCGTTGATTTTTTCGAAATCCGGCTCCTGCAAAGTGCCCACATTGATATACTTGTCGTCTTTATATTTGGACAAATATTCCGGAATGTTGCTCTTGGGAAGCGCCGTGATCTCAATGCCCAGCTTGTCTAACGTATCGAGAGAACCGAAATCAAACACGACGACTTTTTCGGGATTTTTCTTGACTTTCGTCTCGCCGAGCTGATGTTTGATCGTTAATTCCTCTTGTTTGGGCTGCTCGCTTGTTCCCTTCGTCCCTGCTTCCGTCCCGGCGTTGGCCGCGCTTGTTTCGGTCGCCGGACTCGCTCCCGACGAAGTTTCATTTTGATTGGCCGCCTGTTTCGTTCCGCAAGCGGTAATCATAATTGCGATCACTGCCAACAGCAACATCATACGTAATTTTGACATATTTACCATTTACATCCACCTCTATCCTTTTTTTATATGTTCTCATGAATTTTCATCAATACGTGCTCCGCAATCGGTAACTCCTCATCACATTCCGCCATTTGCAACAACCATCCGGCAAACATGAATCTGAAACTGGTTTTGCCTAACATTCCCCCCCATGAAATGTACACGTTATGAATCCGGCATGTTTAAACGGCTAAAACCGGATCCATCCGTAGTTAAGGAAAATCGTCTTTGTGAAAGAAACTCATCTTTGTGAAGAAAAGTATCTTTGTGAAGAAACTCATCCATGTTCAAGAAATACGTTCTGTTTTTTAAGTAAAGTAGACACATATTTTTTGTTCATTAACGTTTTCAATCCGAATATCCATATCGTAAATTTCTTTCAGCACCCGGGGATGAATGATTTCTCCGGTCGTCCCTTCCCTCACCACTTTCCCGTCCTTTAACGCCACAATGTAATCCGAATAGCAAGAGGCGAAATTAATGTCGTGGATGACGATCACGATGGTTTTGCCGAGTTCATCCACAAGCTTGCGCAAAATTTTCATCATTTGCACGGAATGCTTCATGTCCAGGTTGTTAAGCGGTTCATCGAGAAGGATATATTCGGTATTTTGGGCGATCACCATGGCGATATAAGCGCGTTGTTTCTGGCCTCCGCTCAATTGGTCGAGAAATTTGTCCTGCATGTCCTCAAGCTCCATGTAGCGGATCGCTTCGTCGACAAATTCCCGGTCTTCTTTTGTCAGTCTTCCCTGGGAATAGGGAAACCTCCCGAAAGAAACCAGTTCCTTTACCGTCAAGCGCAGGTTAATGTGGTTCGTCTGCTTCAAAATCGATATTTTTTTGGCCAAGTCGTTGCTTTTATAACGGCCGATCTCCTGACCGTCGATATAAATTTCCCCTCCGTCTTTTGCGACAAGACGGCTGATCATGGAAATCAGCGTGCTTTTCCCGGCTCCGTTCGGTCCGATGAACGAGGTGATTTTTTTCTTCTCAATCTTCACGGAAACATGGTCCACCACGTTCTTATGGCCGTACTTTTTGAAAACGTTCTTTACGACTACCATGATCTATTCTCCTTCAGCAGCAGATATATAAAGTAAACTCCGCCGATAAAGTTCACAATCACGCTCAACGTTGTCGAGAAGGTGAATACTCTTTCCACAATTAATTGCCCCCCCACGAGAGCGATCACGCCGATCAGGACGGAACCGGCAATTAAGTCTTTGTGCCGGTACGTTCTGATAAATTCGTAAGCGACGTTGACGACCAGCAATCCCAAAAAGGTGATGGGGCCTGCCAAAGCCGTGGAAATCGAGATCAGAATCGCGACGATCATTAACAGTCTTTTGACAATATCGTCATAGTCCACTCCCAAGTTGACCGCGTGTTCCCTTCCCAGCGACAGTACATCCAAATATTTGGCGAACCGCAGGAAATACAGGACCACGCCCAACATGAGAGCGCAAGAAATCCAGACAAGTTCGGTCTTGATGTTGTTGAAACTGGCAAACATCCTGTCCTGCACGATCTGGAATTCGTTCGGATCGATAAGTACCTGCATGACGGAAGACAAGCTTTGAAACAACGTTCCGAACACGATACCGATCAATAACAGGAAATAGATCGTGCGCCCTTCTCCTTTAAACAAAACGTTGTACAGAATACCGGAGAATAGCACCATCAAGACAACGCAGATCAGGAAGTTCAGGTTTTTGTTTAAAACCGCCACGCTCATGGATCCGAAAACGTAAATGATCACGGTTTGAATCAGGAGATAAAGGGAATCCAGTCCGATGATGCTCGGCGTCAGTATTCTGTTGTTGGTAATCGTCTGGAATATCAAGGTGGAAAAAGCGATCGCGCTCCCGGTCAAGACCATGGCAAATACTTTCATGCCTCTTCGGGAAAGAACATATTCCCATTGGGAGCCCATTTTTATAAACAGGAACAAACCGATCAGCCCAACCGCGACGACTGCCAGAACGCCTATTTTCGTTTTGTTACTCATATGCCTTTCTCCTCATCAGCAAATAAACGAATATGCCGCTGCCAATAACTCCGACGGTGAGACTGATGGGGATTTCATACGGGTATATGATGATCCGGCCGAGTATGTCACAGAACAATAAAAATACGGCTCCCAACAGGGCGGTGTGGGAAATGTTTTTCCTTAAATGATCGCCTTGATATATGGCGACGATATTCGGGATAATCAACCCGAGAAAAGGGATTGTGCCGGCAGTAAGCACCACCGATGCGGTCACGAGGGCGACAATCACCAGACCGGTATTGACCACTTGCTTGTAGTTCAGCCCCAAATTTTTCGAAAAGTCTTCCCCCATCCCCGCTACCGTAAACTTGTCGGCGTACAAATAAGCGACGAACATTAAAGGAACGGCTACATACAAAAGCTCGTAACGGCCTTTAAGAATCATCGAAAAGTCTCCGAGAAGCCAGGAGGATATGTTTTGGATCAGGTCATACTTGTAAGCGAAAAAGGTCGAGATGGAACTGATAATGTTGCCGAACATCAGACCAACCAGCGGAATAAAAATGGCATCTTTGAATCTGATTTTTTCCAGTATTTTCATGAACACAAACGTGCCGAGCAACGCAAAAACGAATGACACCAGCATTTTCAGCAAAGGACTCTCGCTCGTAAAAATCATTAATGACACCAAAATTCCCAACCGTGCGGAATCCAGCGTTCCGGCCGTCGTCGGCGACACAAACTTGTTTCTGGATAACTGTTGCATAATTAATCCGCAAATGCTCATGCCGACCCCGGCAATGATGATGCTGATAAGTCGCGGGATCCGGCTGACAACCAGAATGTGCGCTTGATCGTCCGATAAATCGAACAGATCAAGAACCGTTATATCCTTGACTCCGATGAAAATCGAAGCGACGGATAGTAGAATAAGAGCAACCAGCAAATATCTTCTTTTCATGGCATTTCCTTCATGTCATTTGATGATCTTTATGTAGTTCAACAGGATGTCATTGAACAGGCGCATTATCAATAATGATATTCATTATCAATTAGCTTTGACAAAAAGTATTATATCACAGATCTCCTCTCCGTCAATCACTTTTCCGCGATCGGTCGCCATTTTTTGAATTTTTGCCAAAAAAAGAAGAACCGGGAAAATCTTCAGACGCTTTTCCCGGAACTGACGGTATTGGCATTTATACAATGTCCAGAGGCACTTTCCTTAAGGGAGGGGGAAACGCTTCATCCAGTCTTCTCTTGTCATCCTCCGACAATTCGATAAGCGCCGCCGCGGCGTTCTCGAATACATGATGTTCGGTGGAAGCTTTCGGGATGGCGATAACATCCCCGTCCCGTATGCACCAGGCCAACAGCAATTGAAAAGGTGTGGCATGATGCCGTTCCGCTATTTCCCTGACGGCCGGATGTTCAATTAACCCCTTCCGCAAAAGACCGGCCTGCGCCAACGGGCAGTAAGCCATAATCGGCACGCCGTGATTTCTCTGCCACGGCAATAGGTCATATTCAATGCCGCGCGAGCCCAAGTGATACAGCACTTGATTGGTTGCACAGCGGGTACCTTTAGCGAGCTGAAACAGTTCTTCCATATCGGCCGTGTCCATGTTGGAAACGCCCCATCTTAAAATTTTCCCTTCTTCCACCAGCCGTTCCATTCCTTCAACGGTTTCGCTGAAATCAATACTGCCTCTCCAGTGAAGAAGATACAAATCCAGCCGGTCCGTTTTTAATCTCCTCAAACTTGCTTCGCAGCTTCTGGAAATCCTTTTTAGCCCGGCATGATGAGGATACACTTTCGATACCAGAAACACTTGGTCGCGAATTCCCTGAATCGCTTCCCCGATCAACGTTTCGGACCTTCCATCGCCGTACATTTCCGCGGTATCGATCAGGCTCATTCCCAGTTCGATCCCCAGCCGCAAGGTGCGGATCTCTTCGGCTTTTTTGGACGGCGAATCGCCGATCATCCATGTCCCCTGACCGAGCGCGGGCACCAAGGTGCCGTCCGGAAGCTTGACCTTCCGCTTGGAAAGAACGCTTTGGATCTTTGCCATTTGTTCCTCATTGCCTATTTTCATATGGGCCTGCCCTCCTCATTGGGAAATAAAAAATGCCTGTTCCCTTCAAATTTCCGAAACGATCAATGGCCGGGGAAATTGGCATCCGTGTTTAACCGGGTTTCTATTCGTTGAAGCCAATCAACCAGAAGGTGATAATATTGGTGTAAATGATGATAAATTTGGCGCGCTCAAAACTGAATTCAAACCGTTGAATGGCCGCATCTCTTTCAATATTGGTGGGATTGGCTATGAGCAATACCTCATTGAAGGCATTCAGAGCTTTCAAAGCCGCTTGCCAAACAAGTACACTTCCACCGGCTGATCCTGCAAAGTTTCGGCAATTATTTTTTTTAAATAGGTCAATATGTCTTCCCTGTCGATCCTGTTTCCGTCCATATTTTTCGATTCCTTTACATCCGTTTTTGATATATCCGTTTTAAAAATTATAACACAGATAAGATAAGAAAAATATTCCAGGACTGCCCTGATGAGACAGTCCCGTTTTTTCAACTATTCGCACACGGATGCATCGAATTCGAGCTTCAGCACCATCACCGTTCCGCCCATTTCATTGACGGGCAGACCGCGGATCCGCAAATACGGCCTCTCCCTCCACGCCCACGGAATCACCTCGACCCGCGCTTCCAGCTCCATTCCGTTATTCAACAGCGTAACTTTGCGCGGCAGCACATTCAAAGGTTTAAGAACCACCGCTTCGCTTTGCGGATCGTTATACAAATGAACATAAAGCGTATTTCCTTTTCTGGTGAGCAGCACCTGATCGCGGACGATCCGCCGGAACGATCCTTCCATCAAGATTTCGTCTGTGTGCACCATATCCGAAGCCGGCACGGTACCGTCGAAAGCTTCTTTCACGGAATGGTACCAGGCGCCGATCGCCTGCAGCGCCCGGATATTTTCCGGCGCGATCGTTCCGTCCGCTTTGGGACCGACATTAAGCAAATAGTTGCCTCCCATGGCCAGCACTTTATCCATGCTCTGCATGATGAATTTGTGGCTGTAATAATCTTCGTCCTCCCTGTACCCCCAGCTTTCGCGGCCAAGCGATTGGCACGCTTCCGTCGGTTTCGTGAACATCCCGCCTTCCGGAACATGCCTCTCCGGAGTGCTGTAATCGCCTTCTCCGGGTCCCCGGTCGTTGATGAGAATACCCGGTTGCAGTTCGCGTACCATCTCATTTAAACCGGGGTCATAGTAACCGGCTACATTCACATCCCAGAAAAGCTGATAAATTTTTCCGTAATTCGTCAGCAATTCCCTGATCTGATTACGAACATAATCGTAATACTTCACAATATCCGGATCATCCCCTTCCCGGGGTCCGAACATTTCGTGATGCCGGCCCTGGTTCGGGTAGTTCGGATGATGCCAGTCGGGGCACGAATAATACAAACTTAGCGGAAAATTTCTGCGGTGGCAGGCTTCGGCCAGCATCCCCAAGATGTCCTTGCCGTACGGGGTGTTCATGACGTTATAATCGGTATGCCGGGTGTTCCACATGCAAAATCCGTCATGATGTTTCGTTGTGAAACAGATGTATTGCATACCGGCCTGTTCCGCGATATCCAGCCATTCGTCGGGGTTAAATTTTTCGGGATTGAACTGACGGATCAGCTTCTCATAGTCTTTGCGCTTCATATTGCCGCGCCACAAAATCTGCTCGTGCCATGCGGGAATCGAATACAATCCCCAATGAACAAACAGACCGAACCTTCTTTCAAAAAACACGTCTCTGGCATCGTTAAATCGCGGTATCATCCGTGATCCTCCTTAGATTTGTCCTGACTGTCACAATAGCATAAGATGAAAGCCCTTCCCCAGGAAGGGCTTTCAAGACATCAGAATTATACCGTTATTGCTTGAAACTCCCAACCGGTATTATACAGGCACCAGATGGACGGAAACGAGTTTCAATCCCAGCCCCATATCGTATTTGATCGTTACCGGTTTGATGTTCAGGCTGTACGTGCCGGGAGATCCGATCTGTACAGTTCCACATTCGGAACGGATCCGGTTGAAATAAATCGTTCTCGAGTTCACAATCCGTTCCTGTTCTTCCACGACACAGTTTATGGTTTGTCCCGCCACCTCAATCGTCAGCTCGTGGCCGCCTTCCCATCTGCCCACCGTTTCCCCGATCGTTTCCCTGGCTTTCTCCGCCAGACTGATCAACTCGATCTTAAAGTTCCCCGGACGGGAAACCTTAAATTCCCAACTAATCCAATCATTGGTGTTCGACCAATTGACGATCACGCCCGCTCTGGAAAGCGTAAGCTCGGAATGATCCGTTCGATGGATGTCGGCACGGTGCCCTTCCAGAACAATGCGGCCGTCCGCCCTTTGCATAAGCGTGTGATCCGCTTTCGCCTCCCCGTCTATTTCCAATACGAGAACGGGAACGATAGGGTCCGGAGATTCTGCGGGAAGCGTGACATGAAGCGCATGGGTGGTTGTCGCCTCGTCATACGATTGGTTGACGGCCAATTGTTCTTCGGGGGTGGCAAGCATACAGGCTTGTTTCACCTTGTTTTGCAAACCGTACAGGGAGAACGTTTCGCCGGGCCATTCAAACAAATGGATATACAGCTTGCCGGGCCGGGATGTGATCGTGCCCCATTCAAATTCCGTGTCAAACGGGTTGGGAGAAACACCGCGAATCGCTTCTTCGTTCCTTTGGACCCATTGGCCGACTTCTTCCAGAATCCGCACGCTCGGTTCCGGAATGACGCCCTCCGCCGTCGGACCGACATTCAGCAGATACGTGCCGCCCTTGCCGACGATATCGGCCAGAAGTTTGACGACCGTATCGGGCGATTTCCAATCGTGATCGTTCTTCTTGTACCCCCAGGTATGATTCAGGGTGGCGCATGTTTCCCAATCTTTGTTCAGCGAGGTGGCAGGCGTTTCGTTATCGCCAAGGCAGATGTAATCTCCGTAACCGTTACCGACTCTGCCGTTGACAATACAGTCCGGCTGAATGCTCGTCACGAGTTCGGCAAGCTCCTTGCTTTGCTCCGGCGTCATCGTCATCGGGGTATCGAACCAGATCAGGCCGATCGGGCCGTATTGCGTAAGCAGTTCCTTCACTTGCGGTTTTACCTTTTCTTCAAGATACCGCTCGAAGTTTTTGTCTTCGGCATTGGGAAAATCCCAGTCGTTTCCTACCGCGTCTTTTTCATACCAGTCCTGGGTTTGCGAATAATAGAAACATAATTTCAGTCCGGCCTTCGCGCATTCTTCGGCCAATTCTTTCATCGGATCCCGGCCGAAAGGCGTCGCATCCACAATATTGTACTTTGACACTTTGGAGTGGTACATACAGAAGCCGTCGTGGTGTTTGGCCGTAATGACAATGTATTTCATCCCGGCCTTCCGGGCGGTTTCCACCCACTCCTTTGCATGAAATTTCACCGGATTGAACCGGGAAGCCAGTTGCGAATATTCGGCAATCGGGATCTGTTTCCGTTTCATGATCCATTCGCCAATGCCCGGGACTTCTTCCCCTTTCCATTCGCCGGCCGGCAAAGCGTACAGCCCCCAGTGAACAAACATTCCGAACTTCGCTTCCCGCCACCAAGCCATTTTGTCCGTACTGCCCGCAGGCTTCGCAGACATCGTCGTATTTTCCACGGCCAAAAATCCCCTTTCCATTATTTATCCTATGAAAAATGTACGGTCACTTTTTAAATTTTACGTCATAAGCTTCCTGGTACAGTTCCAAATACCGTTTGAGATTCATATTCTCCAGATTTTGCACATAAGCATCCCAGTTGCTGTCAATATCCAAATCTCCCGTGATGAAGCGGGCCATCATTTCTTTGACATGGTCCAGTATCGTTTTCTCCAGATCGGCGATTTCCGTGGCCTGTTCGGCATTAAAGAAAACCGGGGGCATCACTTTCTCGATGGGCATGGCGTAAGGCTCCATCTTTTCCTTCGTTTCGTTGTACAGAATCACTTCCAGCGGCTGGTCGGGATTCCGGGCTTCTCCCAAGCGGAAATCGTTCGAGCGGTAGTTCGGTCCGACCTGGCCCCAGTTGACGTTCTGCACACCGCCCCAAGGGGTCAATTGTTTCCAGATCGCCGGTTTGCCGTTAATGCCGATTTCGCCCTCTTCCGCATACCGCCATTCCACCCCTTCTCTTCCCGCGTACCAGTGCAGGGTGGTGTCCGGCGAGTTGTATAAGAAGTCGGCCAGACGGAAAGCGACTTCCGGATTTTGGGCTTTATTGGTAATGATATATTGCCCGTTGCTCACGACATACGGGTGATAGGCCGCCGTCCGAAAGCCGTTCGGTCCTTTTAACGGCGGCACTGCAACGTACGTCAGCCATCTGCCGCTTGAGCTTCCCAACATCGTCAACGATCCCATGTTATGCCCGGAAGAAGCGCCCAGTATGACCGTATCCGGATTTTCCCCCAATTCTTTCAGCTGGTTGTTGTCCTGCGTCAACGCCTGCGGATCGATCAGGCCTTCCGAATACAATTTGTGCAAATACTTCAAGCCCTCTTTCCATTCCGGTTTGTTATACGGCACGGTAACTTTTCCGTCCTCCAGATACAACTTTTTGTCGCCATGGTCATAGATGAAGGCATTCATCAGAAACGAATCGAGCATTTGCGTTGAGAACAAATGGCTGCTTGCCGCCTGGATCGAACCTGACAGCGGAATCTCGTCCGCTTTGCCGTTGCCGTTCGGGTCCCGGGTTTTGAATGCTTTCAGCACTTCGTAAAACTCGTCGGTCGTCGTCGGCATGTCCAGTCCCAATTTATCGAGCCACGGCTTATGGATCCACATTCTCTGCTGGTACATGCAGTGATAACATTCATTGACTTGCGGCAGCGCATAAATGTTTCCGTCCGGCGCGGTAATCAAATCTCTGTAAAACGAGTTCGCCTCGAACATTTTTTTGATCTCGACACCGTATTTGTCAATCAAATCGTTTAACGGCAAAAATACGCCCTGGCTGCCGTAAATCATCATTTGCGTGGGCGAAACGCCAAAACCCATAATGACTTCGGGGTAGTCGCCGCCCGACAATACCAGATTCAGCTTTTCCTGGGCCGATTTTTCGGGGGCAATCTCCCATTCGATGTGCACGTTCGTTTTTTCCTCCAGCCATTTCGTAAATTCATTGGTGGCGAAATCTTCAACGGAGGCGCTTCCCCTTACCAATACTTTCAGCGTCGTTTTTTCGTTTGTAATGGGCAGTTGGCCGGGAGGATTCACGGCGACCGATTCCGTATTGCCGGTCCCTTCCGTATTTCCTGCCGTTTCCCCTCCTCCCGGTCCCGCACAGCCTGCCAGCGCGATGCCGAGGCATAGTGCCGTCGACAACGTGAGAGCGATGGATTTTCTCAAAACAAACTCCTCCCTTATCACTTATCAAGTAAACTTATCAAGAGTCTTGCGAAATGTGGCACTGCACCCGCTTACCCTTTTAAAGAACCGATCATGATTCCTTTCACAAAATATTTCTGCACGAAAGGATAAACGATCAACAAGGGGACACTCGCCACTACGATCAACGAATATTTCAGCAGTTCCCGCAATCCCTCCCTTTTCGCCTGTTCCTGAACGTCCATCAGCATGTTCAGGTCGACTTCGTTCTGTACGAGGATGTCGCGAAGCACAAGTTGCAGAGGATATAAATTTTGATTTTTCAGGTAAATCAATGCGCTGAAATAAGAGTTCCAGTGCCCGACTGCGTAAAACAGCGTAATGACGGCGATAATCGGACCGGATAGAGGCAGCACGATCTTCCACACGAATTGAAAGTCGGTGCACCCGTCCAATTGCGAAGCTTCCAGCAGTTCGTCAGGAATGGTCGTTTGGAAATACGTTCTGGTAATAATCATATTCCAAATCCCCAAAGCGCCCGGCAGCAACATCGACCAGACCGTGTTCAGCAATCCCAGTTCTTTGACGACCAGGTAAGTCGGAATGAGTCCCCCGGAAAACATCATCGTAAACACGAAAAGAAACATAAACACATTTTTTCCGTAGAAATCTTTTCTCGACAGCGGATACGCCGCCAAAACGGTCATGACGACATTTATCAGCGTGCCGAATGCGGTATAAAACAGGGAATTCCTGAATCCGCTCCAGATGAGCTTATGTTTGAATACCGCCTCGTACCCATCCCATGTGGGACGAACCGGCCACAACCAGACTTCGCCGGAAATGACGGCCTGGGAGTCGCTGATGGAAGCGCTTAAAATATAGATGAGCGGATATAAAATGGTCACCAGAAATAAAGACAAGATCACATAATTCACAACCGTGAATATCTTGTCGCCCCGCGATTCTCTGATTCCGGAAAATTCCACAGGATCCTCCTTTCTTTTTTACCACAAGCTCGCTTGCCTCGTTTTTTGGGCGATCTTATTAACGGCCACAAGGAGAATCAGATTCACAACAGACTTAAATAATCCGATGGCTGACGAATAGGAATAGTTCATGGCTTGCGAAGCCAATCCGACCTTATACACATAAGTGTCGATCACTTCCGACGTTCGGAGATTGAGAGGATTTTGCATAAGCAGCACTTTCTCGAATCCCACATCAAGCATGTGCCCCGTATTCAATATGAGCATGATGATGGCGATTGGCATAATTCCGGGCAGATCGATATACCACATTCGTTGCAATTTGGAAGCGCCGTCCACCACCGCAGCCTCATGCAGCGACGGATCAATGCTCGTCAATGCGGCCAAATAGATGATGCAGGCAAATCCGACATTTTGCCATATTCCCGACCAGACATAGATCGATTTAAAATATTCCGGCACGCCCATAAAGTTAACCGGTTCAAAGCCCAAAGCCTTGATCAGGGTGTTCACGATTCCGTTCCGGGGATCGAGCATTTCAAAAATAATGCCGACCATGACAACAACGGATATAAAGTAAGGGGCGTAGGTGATCATTTGCACTGATTTTTTAAAATAAACGTTTCTTACATAGTTTAAACTCAGCGCAAGAATAATCGGAAACGGAAAGCCTGCCACCAAACTGTAAACGCTTAAAACAATCGTGTTGTTCATGAGTCTCCAAAACTCATAGGAGTTGAAAAACCGGACAAAATGTTTGAAGCCCGCCCAATCGCTTCCTGCAATGCCTTTCGTCACCACGAAATCTTTGAATGCGATCTGTGCCCCGTACATCGGCACATATTTGAAAATGATAATGTAGATGAGCGGTAAGGCAATCAGCACATAAAGACGCCACGATCTTTTCATCCGTTTCAGCGGAGTCGCTCCATATCCGATCACGCCCGGATAGCTCGGCGTTCCCTTTTGTTTCAGCGTTTCCAATCCATCACCTCCTTGTTTTTTTACAATACCTTCCGGAACTTCTGTTGTAAATCTGAATTCTTTAATATGGATATGCATCTTTTCAGATGCCGTGCCAATGCGGTATATCCATCCGTTACATTCATGTGCACAAATTAAGAATACGCTTTCAAACGATGTTTGCCTGGCGGAACGCCGAGGCGCTGACCCCGTTGATCCGCTTGAAAGCCCGGCAAAACGTATTCGACGAGTTGTATCCCACTCTTTCGGCAATTTCATGGATCGGCATATCGGTTTCCGCCAGCAGCTCTTTGGCCCGGGTCATTCGCAGATCCTCCAAATAATCCGAAAAATTCACGCCAGTCTGTTCTTTAAAAAATTGCGACAAATACCCTTTGGAGATGCCCAACTGTTCGGCCACAAAGTCAAGGGATACATGAGATTGGGCATAGGAAGCATGCAACAATGCCGTCACCTTTTCCAACAACTCCACATTCTGGCTTTTTTTGTGCTCATTCACATATTTGCATACTTCCCGGTAACGGGAAACGATAAATTGGTAGTTTTTTGCCAACACTTCATAAGACGGCGCATAACGGGCTGTTTCACCGTCATACGGATTAATCCATGCCAACGCTTCCTCACCTTCTACAGCCACTTGCGGAATGATCTTAATCAGGTTCCCCCACACCTCGTTCACAAAAATTTGCAGCATGGGCAACGACAAATTCCTTTCCACAAAATTGATGTGGTACAGTTCTTCAAGCAAAATTCCGACCGCTTCCTGTTCTCCCGCTTTCGTCAAATGGCCCAGGCGGACTTCCAGATCGGAAGGAAAATAATAAGTATGGTTTTCCGAAGGAAGCTCATCAAACCGCATCGTTCCGTTCCGGTTTGTCCAAAGCATATATTCCAGCGTACGTTTCGCTTCTTCGTAAGAACGCGATACGGAGTCAAGATTCGCATACAAGCCGCCGACCGCGAACCGGGCGCAAAGATTCAACTTTGCCCGAATCCGTTCGCTGATTTTCTGTACGACACCTTCCACATACCTTACCATTTCCGAAGTGTCGGCAAAGTCGCGGGGACGCAAAACGAACATTAAAACAATCTGATCTTCCGCCACATCGTGCCAATAGGAATTACCGGGCATTTCCAGCTTCAATATATCTTTGATCCGGACGCGCCAAATATCCAGTTCCTTCAGTTCATTGGGCCCCAAACCGCCGTCATATCCCCGCAATTGCAGAATGGCCGCGATAAAATATTCGCCCTGCATTTCAATCCCGGCATGCTGAAGCAACACAGGGATATCTTTGGAAGAAGCAAAATCCCATTTCAGAAGCCTTTCAAACAAGGCCGCTTGCAACAACGGCGATTGTTTCTTAATTTTCTCCTGCAGTTCGCGGTTGGTTTCCATTATATTTTTGAACGGGCGGCTGTTTTTGTACGCAATGAAACATGCGATGAGCAATCCGGTGGCCAAAAAGATGAAAGCCATCAGAAACGTAATTTTTTTGACGTACAATACTTTTTCCAATACGACATATTCCGGTTGAATGACCAAATATACCCATCCGTTCACTTTCGATGTGGTGTAAGTGACAATCATGTTTTGATCCTCAAACGTTTGCAACAGGCTGCCCTTTTCTCCTTTCAGCATACCGGGATCGATCGGGGCGCCCAAATCCGCGGATGTAGAACTGATAACGCTTCCATTTCTGTCGAAAATATACGCATGGCCTCCTCCGGAAAGATCGTGCTTGCCCAAAAGCTTCTGAATTTCCCGGTTGTCCACCGTGATCGCAATGAGCCCTTGCGGATACCCGGGATATCCCAACGATTGGATATACGTAAGCAGCGAATAGGTCACCCCGTTAATCGTTACGTCTTGAGCGGGCAATACTTTAAACCGGTGGTATTCGCTCGCCAAAAGTTGTTCCCAACTTTTTTGATCCATGTGCCGATATTGGAAATAGCGGAAGAATTCAGAAAGCTCGTACGTGGAATATTCCGTCAATACGAGCTCGCTGTTTTTATAGAGGATGAAATAATCGAAGATAAAATTATTGGTCAGACTGAAATTGCGGATACTTTTGCGGGTTTCCCAAATCCGGTACGTGTTCGCTCCCTCAAACGGGTCTGTAATCCGTTGAAAATGCATAATTCTGGTGTCATGGACCATTTGCATCGCGATGGAATTCAATTCCTGAAATCTGCGGTCCATGATATCCCTGGTTTGTTCCAGCAGATTCATATTACTAGCCGTCACTTCCCTCTCCATCTCGTGAAGCGTTTTTTCATAAATGACATACCCGACGAGAAGAGGGAGAATCAGGCACAACAAATTGGGCACCAAAAGACGCAAAAAGAGTTTGCGGGCGCTGTCCATACCCCGGTTTCTTCCCCACATCATCAGTTCCCTCCGGACGATGAAGTTGTATAACCTTATTATAGATGAATTGGTTGGGGCATACAATAATTGGCAACTGTTTAGCCTTTGATCGCGCCCGCCGTCATGCCGGCGACAATGCGTTTATTGAAGAACAAGAACAGAATCAGGGGCGGAATCGAGATCAATACGACGTCCGCGAACAGCAGATTCCAGTTCGTCATATACATGC
>Ga0207865_100134_pt1 | contig 91562 bp, 84 predicted proteins | sample HigsolmetaAR204D_FD_184836 | JGI IMG/M metagenome (GOLD analysis project Ga0207865, IMG submission 184836) | Ionic liquid and high solid enriched microbial communities from the Joint BioEnergy Institute, USA - AR20-4-D (SPAdes) (version 2) ... | reverse complement strand
GAGGCTGTCCCAAAAGTCCATTTTGGATTTTTAAGCCCCCATTTTTGATGTGAAATCAAGCAACAATGAACCTCCAACCCCACTTTTACAGTGGTTTTGGAGGTTCATTTGTTCTTATATTGGGACTCGCTTTTTGGTATAACCCTTTTGGGACAGCCCCTTGTCGATTCTCCGGTTCATTCTGCTATTCGTTTTCGGAAGCGGTGTAACGGACGACGCCGGAGAAACCGGACTCGCCCGCCGCATTCATTGCCGTAATCTTGTAATATCCTTCGGCGTTGGCCGCGTAGTGCCGGAATCTCGTGCCGCCTTCCGCAGATCCGAGTTTTTTGAACGGCCCGGTTTCCTGTTCGCTATAGTAAATGTTGTACCGGAGGACTTGTTCGTCTTCCGGATTGGCTTTCCAGGACAATTCGACGGCGGCGCCCCGAATTCTGATCTGCGGCGCGGCGGGTGCGGATGGCGGATGTTTGGGCGCTTCCGCTTCCGGTTGCCGCACAGGGGAACCTTCCTCATCGAGGAGCGGTTGCGACGACTGCGGATCCCGGCTGTCGCCGCTGTTTGGCGGCAACGGAATTTCCGTCAGACTGCCGTCCGAGTATACGACCCGGCTCGGAACAGATTCACGGCCCGCCACATCGACAGCCGTAAGATAATATCCATTCACGCCCGCTCGGGCCAACGTATCGGTAAACACCGGTTCCTGTCCGCTGAGGACGACGTTGCCGCTCGCCAAATGGAAAGGCCCGTGATCCGTGGAACGATACAAACGGTATCCGACAACGTCCGGTTCGGTATTGGGACGGAACGTGATTTTCACCTGATCTCCCGACCGGATCAAATTTACATTTGCAGGCGCTTGCGGCGCTTTCCCGTCATCCTGGCGCGGATCGGTTTCCGTCGGCGCATCGAGATGGGCATCCAGCGGCACATAATAACTAAGCGGTCTGCGGTCTTTAGGCGGCAACACTTTCTGCGCTTCTTCGATCTCTTTCAATATTTGCGATACGGACCGCTCGCGTTTTACGACGACGCGTTCCCGCAACATGTCCGGCGGGGTGGTTTCCTGCGGGATATACACTTTTCCGTCGTGTTCAACAACCACCATTTTCACCAAGGCATCGTCTTCTTCTTTCGGGATGTGCTTTTCGTTGAACAGATCGGTCACCAGACGGTTTGTCTCTTTTGTCAATTCGCTGGGCCGTTTGCCGGAAACGCTGGATACCGTATAATTCACGATGCCGTCCGGCCGGGCGAACTCCTTGGTCGCGAACAGTTCGGGTTTAACGGTTGCCGCCGCATCCATGATCTTGGACCAGATCGTGATCGGACGTCTCGTCTCCGCTTTGCTTAACGTATGTTTGGGCAATTCGTAACCGATCCAGACGCCGAGCGTCACGTCGGGAGAATACCCGATAAACCAGGCGTCCGCGTCTTCCTGCGTGGTTCCCGTTTTTCCGACAACCGGTATTTTCCCGTAATGCTGAAATTGCGATTTGACTTGCGTACCCGTGCCCGAAGTGATGACCGTACGCAACATATCCGTCATTAAGTAAGCGGTCTGCTCGGAAAACACATAAGACGGTTCCTTCGTGTGTTCGTAAATGATTTTTCCGTTTGCATCGGTAATTTTGCGAATCATGTAAGCCTGGTTAAAAACGCCTTTGTTGGCAATGGTCGCGTAAGCGTTCGTCATTTCCAGCACCGTCACGCCGCTCAAACCGCCGATGACGCCTGTCTGGGCATTGTAATCGTCTTTCGTAATGGAGCGGACGCCCATTTTTTTGGCATAATCCCAGGCCTTTTCGATACCCACATCATAGACGAACAACTTGATCGCCGGGATGTTGTACGACTGGTTCAACGCCGTTCTGGCGGTAACCAGGCCGTGGTATTTGTAATCCCAGTTGTTCGGTATGTGGAATCCTTTTTGCCCGTCCTTCAGGATGATCGCCACATCGTCGATCACTTGGCCGGGTTGAATTTTGCCTTCTTCGATGGCCGGCACGTAGGCGGCAATGGGCTTCATCGTCGATCCCGGCTGCCGGTACGCTTGCGTGGCATGGTTCAGTTGCTCTTTGAAAAAATCCCTTCCTTCAATCATACCGAGAATGGCTCCCGTTTTGTTGTCAAGCAGGACGGCGCCGACTTGTTGTATGCCTTTTTCCGGATCGTCGGGCGCAAAGTTTTCACTGTTTCTGGCGATTTCCTGCATAGCGTCGTAAACTTTTTTGTCAATGGTCGTATAAATCTTGTATCCGTCGTGCAACAATTTGGCGTGAACCTGTTTGGCCGCTTCCCGGTAAGCTTCGCTGCCCGGTTCGAGATCGGGATACAATTGTCCGGTCAAAACTTCCGTTGCCTGCCTTTCCGCCTCCATCATGAGATACGGATATGTATTGTATGCTTTTTGTCCGGGCGGAGCAAGCGAACTTTTGATATCGAACTGCAGGGCCTCACGGTATTGTTCCTCCGTGATTTTGTTTTCCTCCAGCATTTTTTTCAGGACGAGTTCCTGTCTTTGCTTGGCCAGGTTGAAACCTTCCTCGTCAAATTCCCCTTTGCTTGTAAAGCTGGAATATTTGCTCGGCTGCTGGGGCAACCCCGCAAGAAACGCCGCCTGCGCAACGTTCAACCGTTTGAGGTCGGTAATGTTGAAAATCCCTTTCGCCGCCGCTTTGATTCCGTACAGGTTATAGCCGGTCGATCCGTTGCCGTAGGGGACTTTGTTCAGATAAGCCAACAAAATCTGCTCTTTGGACATTAGCCGCTCCAGGCGCAGCGCCAAAAAAATTTCTTTCGCCTTGCGGCCGTCTTCGCGCTCCAGACTTAAAAAGACGCGCCGCGCCAACTGTTGCGTAATGGTGCTTCCGCCGGTTTGCACCGGCTCGTTGAGCAGTCTCTGACGCACAGCCCTTCCGAGCGCCTTGACGTCGATTCCGGGATGTTCGAAAAAATCGTCGTCTTCGATCGCGATGACCGCGTCCACTACAACTTTGGGAATTTCGTCCAGGGTGGCGAGCATGCGGTCTTCTTCCGTTCGCAACTGCCCGACCAAGGTGTCGTCGTTGAAATAGACGAAACCGGTTAACGCGTTTTCCTGAATTTTTTTCATGATTTCGTTCTGGCTGCGCACCGGATCGTCTTTTACGAGTGAAGCCACATAACCGAGCGCGGTGCCACCGCCGATAAAACCGCAGATGATACCGGTTATTCCAATCCATTTCAGCACGGTAAGCGTTGCTATGAAAATCTTTTTCCATACAACGGCCGTGCCGTTTGATGATTTGGCATGTTTTTCTTTAGACATGCTTTCCTCCCGCCGAGTTCTAACTTATGCAGACTTATGCAGAGTAGAAGAACAACAGACTGCGTTTCTTCGCTATGACACAGGAACAGAATGAACAGTCTCATTATAACATAATTGTTCAAAGTGAAAAATCGTAGAATAGACCCGGGGAAACGGCGGAAAAGTTCCCGGGTTGACTTCCTCGTCCCGGTTATGATATATATTGGTTAATTTCAATAGTTTTCATGCGATGACGGATCGGAACTGTCCCGTACGTTCAGTTCCGGGAGTAGGGAGTTTGCCGGGAGTTTCAGAGAGCCGGTGGGCTGGTGTGAACCGGTACAGGCACGCTTTTCGAAGTACAATCCGGAGCAGGGAAGAGGAACGTTGCCGGGCAATGCCTGAAGTCCGCGGTCAGTATTCTTCTCCGGCGTTCATGCCGTTATCATGGCTGAAGTGAAAGCAGGCTATGGAGCGCATAGTGACATTGTCTGCTTTAATTAGGGTGGTACCGCGGGTTAACCTTCCCGTCCCTTGTGCGGACGGGAAGGTTTTTGCGTTTACATGCCGTCAACAACATAGAGGGGGAGTAACGAATGGAGATCGTAAAATGGGAACAATTGAATCCTGATCAGAAACAAAACGTGGAGCGGCAACTGGATATCATTCGCCGTGGAGTGGTGGAAATCGTCCCTGAAGACGAACTGAAACAAAAAATCGTTCGTTCCGTCGCAACGGGGGTGCCGTTGAATGTAAAACTCGGGCTTGACCCTTCCGCGCCGGATATCCATGTCGGCCATACCGTCGTGCTGCATAAACTGCGCCAGTTTCAGGAACTGGGGCATAACGTGCAGCTGATTATCGGGGATTTCACCGGCCGCATAGGCGATCCCACCGGAAAATCGGAAACCCGCAAACAGCTTTCCGAGGAAGATGTGAAAAGAAACGCGGAAACGTACCGGAAACAAATTTTCAAAATACTGGATCCGGAAAAAACCCAGATCTTTTTCAACTCCGAATGGCTGGAACCGTTAAAGTTTGCCGATGTGGTCGGGTTGGCCGCCAAACTGACCGTCGCCCGCATGCTGGAACGCGACGATTTTTCCAAAAGGTATCACAACGGTCAGCCGATTCATATCCACGAGTTTTTTTATCCGCTTATGCAAGGGTACGATTCCGTCGTGCTGAAAAGCGATGTGGAACTCGGAGGAACCGATCAGAAATTTAATTTGTTGATGGGACGCGCCTTGCAGAAAGAATACGGCCTGGAGTCCCAGGTGGCGATCATGACGCCGCTTGTCGAAGGACTGGATGGCGTCAACAAAATGAGCAAAAGTCTGGGCAATTACATCGGCATTGATGAGGAACCGAATGAAATTTACGGAAAAGCGATGTCCGTGCCCGATGAATTAATGGTCAAATATTTCGAACTGGCCACCGATATCACGAACGAAGAGCTGGAAAGGTTAAAACAAGGGTTGAACGACGGTTCGGTGCACCCGCGCGATGCCAAGATGAAACTGGCCTTTACATTCGTGAGAATGTATCACGGGGAAGAGGCGGCGCGTGAGGCGGAGCGGCATTTTGTCACCGTTTTTCAGCAGCGGTCGTTGCCCGAAGAGATCGCGGAAACGGAACTGCCGGTTTCCGAATTAAATCAGGGGACGATCCGTCTTGTCAAACTGCTTGTCGTTCTCGGACTCCAATCTTCGAACGGGGAGGCCAGGCGCAGTATCGCCCAAGGTGCGGTTCGTCTGAATGAGCGGAAATTGGAAGATATCAACGCGGAAGTTGCGGTCAAAGACGGCGACGTTGTTCAAGTGGGCAAACGGAAATTCGCCAAAATCAAAATTGTCGGACAATAGGAACATGCGAAAAACTGCCCCGGGCCGGCGGAATCCGGACGGGGCAGTTTTTCGCGATCTCGTAACGGAATGTTAACGGCTGTAGAACTCGACGATTTGTTTTTCGTCGATCTCGGCAGGCAATTCCGAACGTTCGGGATAACGGACGTACCTGCCTTCCATCGCTTGTTCGTCAAACTCCAGGTAATTCGGCAAGTAGTTGCGGTTAGCCAACGCTTCTTTCACCACGGCCAGATTGCGGCTTCTTTCCCGCAAACCGATCACATCGCCGGGGGATACGAGGTACGAGGCGATATCGACTTTTTTGCCGTTGACGGTAATGTGTCCGTGAGATACCAGTTGCCGGGCTCCGGCGCGGGAATTGGCAAATCCCAGGCGGTACACGAGGTTGTCCAGACGGCTTTCCAAAAGCACCATAAAGTTTTCACCGGCAATCCCCGGCAACTTGGAAGCTTTTTGGAACAGGTTCTTGAATTGCTTTTCGCTAAGCCCGTACATGAAGCGAAGTTTTTGTTTTTCCATCAGTTGAACGGCATAACCGCTAAGCTTCCTGCGTTGCCCCGGGCCGTGTTGTCCGGGCGGGAAAGGACGTTTCAATTCTTTGCCGGTACCGCTCAAAGAAATACCGAAGCGGCGGCTTAATTTAAATCTCGGTCCGATATAACGAGCCATATATGTGACTACTCCTTTTGTTATTTTTAATTTTTATGATTTTGAAAATTGGTTGCAAATGAAGCGCATGTGCCTGACTTTGTTTACGGTACCGGGCGGATAGCGGCCGGCCCTGTCCTGACAAGCTAAACAGCCGCGGTCTTGTCAGCAACAAAATCAGCGAGGGTTGGCACAAACACGCCGCATTTTACACATGCTATCCATGTTCCTACCCGAATTCTAATAATATATGAACAGATCGGGAATTGTCAAGCAGCCGGCGGTAACTCCCTTTTATTTTTCCAATGTTTTTCCTGGCGGATTGCATAACTTTGCATGAAAAGGAGAGTCTATTACCGTACCGCACCGGAATACAAAACTGGTTCATGGAGGGGATACCGTGATTGACCGATACCGGTTGACAAAGATCGGAAAGTGGACGGCGCGTATGGCGCTGGTTGCTGTCATGGCCGTATCGGCATGTCTGCAGATAAACGGCGAAGACGAAGCCGTACGGTTGCTGGACCGGGCGTTGGCGGAGATCGGGAAGCAGCATGATCTTCCTTTTTCCGGAACAACGAAACTGGAATCATCCGCCTTGCCGCTTCAGCGTTCGTTTTCTTTTGAAGGTTATATTGTCAACGGCGAGCAATTGTATATCCGCTCCTCTTCGTTTTCAGGCGCCGGAAACCTGAATACAAGTTCCGCGGGGGAAAACGGGGTCGTGTATAAAAAATCGGACGGCGAGCGGTGGATTCCGCAAGATGCTGTTCCGGCCGGGCAAGCCGAATGGTTCCATACCTGGAATCCGATGCGGAGGTTCGAGCAATTGAAAACTTTGAAGAAAACCGTTTCGGTGATTTCGTCCCGGACCAGGGGTGAAAAACAATTGCGCATACAGTTGGACCCTGAAGATTTGAAACGTTGGTTGGCCGATGAGTTGGTCAACCAATTGCCGTATCCTTCCGCGGAAGAGCTGGCCAGGTTTCAGAAGGAGCACCGGTTGTCGGATGCGGAAGTTGCGCATTTGAGACAAGAAATGGAAGCCAGTTATGAAAATTTGAAAAAAGAGCTGACGGACACCGTGGCACATATGACGGCGGAAGGATCCTATGACCTGACCATCGACGGCCATACCTTATTGCCCAAACGCATGTCGGTGGAAATTCTGGTGGAATACGTGGCCGGAGGACGGACGGTGACAGAGAAAAAAAGCGCGGCTTACCGGTTCGGGATATAGAGGATGGCCTTTTTTGCCTTCCGGCAAAAAGTTTTTGTTGCGCTATCATTCAAATCAAAGTATCATATAAATAAGTAAATTTTTCCGCATTAATGACTCATAATGGAGGGATTGTTATGCCAACCAACAATAATGCAGCCATTGTGGAAATTTCGCAAACCGCGAACAAATTCAGATCGTCCATCGTTCTGCAATACGATAACAAATATATTGACGTAAAGAGTATCCTCGGATTATTTACAACATTGGTATCTTCCGGAAAGTATGACCTCCATGTGCATGGTCCAGATGCGGATGAAGCAAAAAAAGCGATGGTGGAAGTATTCAATAAGCATAATTTGGAAGTCAATCTTGTGGAAGAGTAATTGCCCGGACGGATTTTGGATCAAGACTCGGTTCCTCAAGCCATCCTTGCTTGGGGAACTTTTTTTGCTTTTGATTCCGGACTGCCGCCAAATTTGATTTTAACTTGTGTATTGGGAAGTTTTCGTCTAATATAAACTTATAAGCGGAACCGCTCCGCATCGTCTTTCAGACGTGAAGCCAAAGGTGAGTACCTGTCACTGGGGGGAGACTTGATGTCCTCATCGGATCTATTATTACATTTGCCTCAGAAGGCATTAACTCTTCTTGAGGAAGATGCACATAAAATAGAGAAGCTGATTGAAGTCCAGATGGAGAATCTGACCACGCGCAAGTGCCCTGTATACGAAGAGGTACTGGATACTCAAATGTACGGCTTGTCCAGGGAAGTGGATTTCGCCGTTCGCGCGGGACTGATTTCCGAATCGGCCGGCAAAGAAATTTTGAACCGGTTGGAACGGAATCTGGCGCAATTATATGACCTGTTGAATCAGAATGAGTAGCCCCTTGCATCGGGGCTGCTCTTTTTTATCCGGCAAGGTTTGCTTTTGCCCCGGCGACTCATTACAATAGGAATAAATCTGATGATGGGAAGGAAGTGGATGTATGGTAGGAGATCATTCGCACGCAAACGGTTCCGTACGGATTGCCGACGACGTTGTGGCCACGATCGCAGGTCTGGCCGCCATCGAAACAGAAGGAATTGCCGCAATGTCCGGAGGGGTTTCGGAAGGGTTGGCCAAGCGCCTTAGCGGCAAAAATGTGCAAAAGGGCGTTTCCGTCGAGGTCGGACAGTTGGAAGCGGCGATCGACCTGCGCGTCATTGTGACTTACGGCTCCAACATACAGGAGGTATGCCGGACACTGCAAGAAAACGTAAGAGATGCGGTGGAAAATATGACCGGTTTAAAAGTGGTGGAAGTGAACGTGAAGGTTGAGGGAGTCGCATTCAAGGAAGAAGAACCGCTTGAAGAAACGAACCGCGTGAAATAATGATAAAATCATTGCGCATACCCGTTGATCGGCAGGAAGAGAAGGAATCGCCACAGGTTACCTTCTCTTCCTGCTGTTTTCCAACTTGTTGTTCTCGCGGGATATCCCGAGAACAACGCCCATGCTGATCAATGACATCATAATGGAAGAACCGCCATAGCTGATAAAAGGAAGCGTCACGCCGGTCAACGGCATAGCGCCCGACACGCCGCCGATATTGATAACGGCTTGAATGCCCAGCATGGACATGATGCCGATCCCGGCCAAGTTGCCGAAGGGATCGGGGCAACGCAACGAAACGATGATTCCCCGCCAGAGAAACAACAGGTAGACGAGCAAAAACAGGGCGCTGCCGACAAAACCCAATTCTTCGGCAATAATGGCAAATATGAAATCGTTGTGCGCTTCCGGCAAATAATACAATTTTTGAATACTTTGCCCGAAACCGGCCCCCCATAACCCTCCGTGACCGAACGCATAGAGCGATTGTACCAGATGGTAACCGCTGTTCAATTGATCGGCGAAAGGATCGAGAAACGAGGTGAGACGTTCCAGCCGGTAATTGGTGTAATCTTCGGGACGGGTCAACAGGAAGAGGCTGATCCCCAATCCTCCGATCCCGGAAGCGGTAATGCCGACGAAGAACAAATGTTTCAGGTTCGCTCCGCCCACAGCGATGACGATCAGGGCGCCGAGAACGAGAATGGCGCAGGAACCGAGATCGGGCTGCAGCATAATCAGTCCGGCGATAAACCCGAGAATCAGCAGAACGGGCAGCAAGCCGTTTTGAAAATCGCGGAATTTCTCGCCTTTTTTGCTGATGAGAGCGGCAAGGTACAGTACAACGGCCAATTTCGCAAATTCGGTCGGCTGAAAACTGTACAATCCGAAATTAAACCAGCTTTTGGATCCTCTTTCGGCCGTTCCGACAAAGATAACGGCAATCAGCATAAACAAAGCCAGGAGCAGGAACGGAACAGCCAATTTTTTCAGCACGTTGTACCGGATATTCATGAAAAACAGCATGCCGGCGGTTCCCAATACGACAGCGACCGCTTGTTTTTTGACAAAGAGCCACGGATCGTCAAATTCAACGGCGGAGGTCGCGGAGGTGGCGCTGAATACCATGGCCAGACCAAAACAAACCAGCAAAAAAGTGAGAAACAACAGCAGAAAATCTGGTGTCCCTCTGCGGGGAAGCTCCGCATGCTGACTCTTCATCTTAAGCGGACAACCGGCGCTCTAATTCCTGCAACTTTTGTTTCGAAGTTTTCAGGACGGCTTCCGGAATCGGAGCGTTGTAATCCAAACCGTGCGGGAAGGTCGCCTTTCCGACATACGCGTCCTCAAGCCGGAGAACGGCATAGGGAGATTCGAGTTTGCCGGACTCTACCCTCGCATTCACTCTCAAATAATAATCTTCCCCCGTCGATGGATCTTCATATTTAAAATCGTATGTTGCCCGGTAATATTCCCACTGCCAACGCACGAACCCGAGCGAGCTTGCCGCTTCGTCGAGCCGGTCAAGAGTGGCTTTTATTCCTTTAATCTTTGGTGCTTCTATGATCACGATCAACGCCTCCCGAAAAAATGATCAATTTTCATGATAGTATGTTTCTTCATGTTGCGCAAGACTTCGTCAATTTTTCTAATCTTTCCGTTCTTTGCTGTCGCTCCCCGCGCCTTGTTTGGTACAATATAATAAGAAGACGGGGTGATGGTATGCAATCGATCGATGCCCGGATCGACGAACTGTTTATGGAAATGGTTCAATGGCGCAGGCATTTGCATAAAAATCCGGAACTTTCTTTCAGGGAAGAAAAAACGGCGGCTTTCATCGCCGGCCTGTTGGAACAATGGGAAGTGGACGTCAGACGGAATGTGGGCGGTTTCGGAATCGTCGGTAAGATTACAGGAGGGCGTTCCGGGCCGACCGTGGCGTTAAGAGCCGATATGGATGCCCTGCCCATCCAGGATTTGAAAACGTGCGAGTACCGTTCGCAGGTGGAGGGCGTCATGCATGCCTGCGGCCATGACGGACATACTTCGGTTTTGCTGGCTCTCGCCAAAGTGTTCAGCGAACAGCGGCGCAATCTGCCGGGCAATGTTGTATTGTTGTTTCAGCCTGCCGAGGAAGTTTCTCCGGGAGGCGCTTTGCCGATGATCAACGAAGGGGCGCTTGACGGCGTGGACGTGATTTACGGGGTACATTTGTGGAGCCCGTTCCCCGCAGGCGAGGCGTACTGCGTGAGCGGCCCTATGATGGCCGGCGTGGACGATTTCAGCATTGAAATTACCGGAAAAGGAGGACACGGCGGGTTGCCGCACGAAACCGTTGACAGTATCGTTGTCGGCGCCCATCTGATCATCAATCTGCAATCGATCATCAGCCGCAATGTGAATCCGGTTGAACCCGCGGTCATTACCGTCGGCTCGATCCGCGGCGGCAGCGGTTTTAATGTGGTCGCCGAGAAAACGGCGATTCAGGGAACGGTGCGGACGTTCCACGAAGAGTACCGCGCTTATATTCGAAAAAGAATTGAACAGGTGACTAACGAAACATGCGCCATGTTCGGCGCCGATGTCCGGGTGGATTACAGGCACAGCTATCCTCCGGTTGTGAACGACGAAAACGAGGCGCGCCGGTTCTTTGCCGTGGCGCCGGCGGTATTCGGCCCCCGTTCGGTCAAAACATGTCCGCCGGTCATGGCCGGGGAAGATTTTTCGTACTATTTGCAGCGGATTCCCGGGTGTTTCATGTTTGTGGGCGCGGGAAACAAAGAAAAGGGGATCATCGCTCCGCATCACCACCCGAATTTTGATATCGACGAAGAAGCCATGCGTTATTCCGCCAAACTTTTGGCCCGCATGACCTTAAATTACATGGAGAATCGCTGAATGGTTTGTTCCTCCGCGGGAAAATCTAAACTTGTACTGCATATCAGATTTTTTACGCAAAGGAGGAATTTCCGTTGGCATTAGTCAGGGAAATTATGAGCAAAGATTGTGTTACCGTTACTCCGCAAGATACGATCATCAATGCGGCGATGAAAATGAGGGACCTGGATATCGGATTTATTCCGGTGGTTGAAGGCAAGAAATTGGCGGGGGTCATTACCGACCGCGATATCGTCATCCGTTGCGTTGCCGAAAAAAAACCGGATACGACGAAAGTGGGCGAAGTGCTCAGTCAGAACCTTGTCACGGTTTCCCCGGACACCACTGTGGACGAAGCGGCAAAATTAATGGCCCGCGAACAAGTGCGCCGCCTGCCTGTCGTCGAACATGGCGAACTGGTCGGTGTCGTGGCCTTGGGAGACCTGGCTGTGCGTAAAATGCACGACGAAAAGGCAGGCAAGGCGTTAAGCGAAATCTCCGAAAGCGAAAAGACGTTGTCCGGAGTCAGGTAACGGAAATCAATAAGGGATCCGTCTCGTACGGTTGAAGCCTTGGCGGCGGGAATCCGCGTTTACAGCACCGCCGCCGCATTCATTTTTTCCAAGTAACGTTCGCAATCCAGCGCAGCCATGCAGCCGCTTGCCGCCGCCGTAATCGCCTGGCGGTACCGGTGATCCTGAACGTCGCCGCAGGCGAAAACCCCCTCCACATTCGTCATGGATGTTCCCGGTTGAACGATGATGTAACCGAGTTCGTCCGTTTCCACCTGGCCTTGAAGAAATGACGTGTTCGGCCGATGGCCGATCGCGACAAATATGCCGTCCGTCGGCAATATTTCCAGTTCGTTCGTCGTCTTGTTGCGGACGGTCAGGGCATTCACTTTTCCGTCCCGGCCCGTGATTTCCACCGGTTCCCGGTTGAGCAGAAAACGGATTTTCGGATTCGCCCGGGCGCGGTCCTGCATGATTTTCGAGGCGCGGAACTCGTTCCTGCGGTGAACGATCGTGACTTCATCGGCGAATTTCGTCAGGAAAACGGCTTCTTCCATCGCGGAATCTCCTCCCCCGACGACGATAATTTTCTTGCCCCGGTAGAAGAAACCGTCGCATGTGGCACAAGTGCTGACGCCGCGGCCGACATATTCTTTTTCCCCGGGTATGCCGAGCAATTTGGCCGAAGCTCCGGTGGAAAGAATGACGGCATTCGTTGTAATCGGGCCGATCCCGTCGACGAGAAGCGTAAACGGCCGTTCAGAAAACCGAACCTCCGTCACCCATCCGCGGACAAATTCCGCTCCGAAGCGTTCCGCCTGCTTTCGCATATGATCCATCAACTCCGGCCCCATAATTCCCTGGGGAAACCCCGGAAAATTTTCCACTTCCGTCGTGGTGGTAAGTTGTCCTCCCGGTTCCGGACCTTCAATGACGAGCGGCTGCAAATTGGCCCTGGCCGTATAAATGGCCGCTGTCAAACCGGCCGGTCCCGTACCGACAATGACGACTTGACGCATGCAGGTTCAGCTCCTTTTTCGTTTGTTCAGGCATGTTTTTGCACGATTTTTTCCAATTCTTCGAGCGGTTTGAACCCGACTACGGTATCCACCACTTGGCCGTTTTTGAAAAATTTTAGCGTAGGAATGCTCATTACGCCGTATTTGGCCGCCAAATCCCCATGGTCATCCACATTGACTTTCGCGATGGTTATGTTGATTCCCGGTTTTTTGTCGAGTTCTTCCAGAACGGGTGCGATCATTTTGCACGGACCGCACCAGGGGGCCCAGAAATCCACCAGCACCAAACCTTCTTCCGCAATGGTTTGTTCAAATGTTTGTTGATCCACATTCAACACTGCCATGTTTCGCATCCTCCTCGGGCACAGTTTGATAACTTATTTATTAAATTGTAACAATAACGATAACAGTTTACCTGCGCAATAGTCTGCAATCGACAGGATAACTGAAATGATTATTGTTACAGTTTAATCAAGCCTGAGTTCCAAAACGTTAAATGGCCGTTTACGGCCGTTGCGGATTCAGTTCCGTTCCGGGCAACCGCATTCTTCGCGAAGCTGCTTGATTTGCCGCAGAACATCGCTGATCGTATAATTTCGCAAATAGCTTTCCAATTGCAGTTCCGCCTGCCACAAAATCCGGTTCATTACTTTCTCCATATTGGAGGAAACCATGCAATCCATTTCCGGATCGCCGGGACACCAGTTAGGTTTCAATTTGCCGAAAGCGATCATCCGGTATAATTCGGATAGCGTCACTTGTTCGGGATCACAACTCAACATGTATCCTCCGCCGGTTCCTTCTTTGGTTTCCACATAGCCTGCTCTGCGCAGGAACCCCATAATTTTGCGTATTCTCGCCGGATGGGTGGATACATTTTCGGCGATGGTGTCGCTCGTCGCCATGTGATCGGGAAGGTATGCCAGGAGAACGAGACTGTGTACGGCAATAAGAAACTCGCTATTCAAACAAGTCCCGCTCCTTTCCTTCATTTTTTTCTTCTGTATCTGTTATTATAAAAATTACAGTTCAAGCCGTCAAGATATTTTTTGCGAGACGTTTAATTTTTGCCCGTTTCTTTCATACTAAAACCAAAAATGGCCTAAAATCCAAAATGGCCTAAAACCAAAAATGACGATTGTTGCGGGTGTTGACTGTGAAATATGATCCGAGCCGACCCATACTTGTTCAGAACGATTTTACGCTGCTGGTGGAATGCCGGCACCCGCAGTTCGAGCTTGTCCGCTCCAAGTTGGCGCTGTTTGCCGATTTGGTGAAAAGTCCGGAGTTCATCCACACTTACCGGATCACTCCCATGTCCTTGTGGAACGCGGCAACTCTGTGTCTGGAAGAACACGGGATCATCCGGTTTTTGGAAGACTACTCCAAAAACGAACTTCCCCAGCGTTTGCGGACATACATCAGACAATCGATGAAGAGGTACGGATTGCTGCAGTTGACACGTGACGGAGGCCGCCTGCTGCTCGTATCCGAAGACGCCCGTTTGATGAAGCAAATCATGGACGTTACGGCACTGAAACGTTGCGTGAAAGCGGCTGTGGATTCCCATACGGCGGAGGTGGTCCCGTCATCGCGGGAAATACTCAAGCGGCAGTTGCTCCAGCTTGGGTACCCTGTCCGTGATATCGCCGGCTATGATCAAGGAGAGGCGCTTCCCATCGGGCTCCGGGACGTTTCGGAAAAGGGAGCGGCATTCGGCCTGCGGCCTTACCAGCAGGAAGCGGCGGATCAATTTTGCCGTTACGGCAGCGGTGTCGTCGTGCTTCCTTGCGGTGCCGGGAAAACCGTCGTCGGGATCGCCGCAATGAGCAAATTGCAATGCGCCACTCTCATTCTGACGACGAACGCGACTTCCGCAAACCAATGGAAACGGGAAATATTGGATAAAACGAATGCCGGTGAAGAGACGGTCGGCGAATACAACGGGTTACATAAGGAAGTCAGGCCGATTACGATCGCCACGTACCAGATTTTGACGCATCGCGGAAACCGAAGCGGCGAATTTCCCCATATGCGGTTGTTTAACGAACGGGATTGGGGACTGATCATATACGATGAGGTGCATCTTTTGCCCGCCCCGGTATTCAGAATGACCGCCGGCATCCAGGGTGCGCGACGCCTGGGACTGACAGCCACGCTGGTTCGCGAGGACGGAAGGGAAGAAGAAGTTTATTCCTTGATCGGTCCCAAACGTTACGAGATGTCCTGGAAGGAACTGGAGTCCCAAGGGTAGATCGCCGAAGCGGAGTGCGTTGAAGTGCGGGTTCCGCTTCCTCCGCAGTTACTGAGCGATTACCGCTCCGCGGGAGCGCGGCAACGTTCCAGGCTGGCGGGGGAAAATCCGCTCAAACTGGATATCATCCGATGGCTATTGCAAAAACACCGGGGCAGGCAAACGCTTATCATCGGACATTACCTGCAACAACTGAAAACGATCGCCAAACGGTTCGGCGCGCCGCTGATCAGCGGTGAGTTGCCCATGGAGGAACGGACGAGATTGTACGAACAATTCCGTCAAGGACGGATTCCTGTGCTCGTCGTTTCCAAAGTGGCCAATTTCGCCGTCGATTTGCCCGATGCCAGCGTGGCGATTCAGGTTTCCGGAAGTTTCGGGTCGCGTCAAGAAGAAGCGCAGCGGCTCGGACGCATTCTCCGGGCAAAGAAAGACGGGAACGGGGCTTATTTTTACTCGTTGGTCAGCGAACTGACGAAAGAGCAGGATTATGCCCTGAACCGTCAACGTTTTCTGGCGGAGCAAGGATACCGGTACCGCATTGAGAAGATTTCCTTTCCTGACCCTAAAGCGGCGGAAAGCCGGGAGGAACGTCGATAATGTTGGTGCAAGATTATTTTCGGCGCATGCCGGAAGCCGTTTTACGGCAAATTGAGGGGAATATGGCCGATTTTTGCGGCGAACGAAAACAAGAAATTGCCGAACTGCTCGCATCCGAACCGTTTCTTGCGAACATGGTCTCTTCGTTGCCGGACAGGCCCAGGCGGACTTTGGAATACATCGTCAAACGAATGGGATTGTCCCCTTTCGGCATGGAGGAATTGGAAAAAACGTCCGCTCCCGATATGGCCGGTGCGGAGCTGTCCGCAGGATTGTGCTATTTATGCCGGACAGGCCTGGTCATTGCATTGCGCAAACTTTGGGGAGAACGTCTTTTTGTCATTCCTGACAATTTGTTCCGGCCTCTGCACGAAATAATTGTTGGTCGCGATCGGCCGGCACCGTTTGAAGACGATGAAAAAATCGGGGACAGGCATGCCGGCCGCGGCTTGGCTTACGAATTGTTTTTCTTTTTGTGTTATTTGGCCCGACACAAGGTGGAAACAACCCAAAAAGGCGCGATACCGAAACGCCACCTCCGGAAAATCAGCGCGATCATCGAACTCGAGGAACAGCCGTTGCAACCGTTTGTGCCGGCGCCGCTGAAAGAGCTGTATCCTCCGTCCGTCGCCGTGTTGTGTGATCTGGCGCTCAAGCTCGGTTTGATTGAGCAAAAGGATGGAACATGGTGTTTGCAACATTCCAACCTGCTTCGCTTGTTTCCTATGACTCCGCAACAACTGAACGCATTGTTGTACCGCATCTGGTCCCGTACGCACATGCCGAAAGATCCGCGGATCCAGCATTTTCTTCTGTTGCTTGAGCGGTTGCCGCAAGGACAATGGTTTCCATTGCAAGGAATCGTTCGTTTCTTGCAAACTCATGGTATAATACTGGATGAAGATGATTCCCTGGCGGATTGGATGCGCCGATGGACCGGGGCCTTGTCCGCATTCGGATGGGGAGAAGCCGGTGTGGCGCACGGAATGGATGTATTCCGCCTGACCGCCGGCTTGAATTCCGGCGTTGCGGAAACAACGGATCCGGCGGAAGCGAAATGTATCGTTCAATCCGACTTTGAAATCATCGTTCCCCCTAACGCGCCGTTTGGCGTTCGTTGGGAACTGGAGTGTATCGCCGAACACAGAAAGACCGATCAAGTCAGCATCTACGCGCTGACGAAGGAAAGCATTGCCTGGGCCGGGGAAACCGGCAGAAACGCGGAAACGTGCATCGGTTTTTTGCGGAAAAACTCGCTGTATGAAATTCCCGAACATGTTATACTGGGGATAGAAACTTGGGCCGCGCAAACCAACCGCGTTTATTTTGCCCATGTCACGGTCTTGCGTTGCAGAAACGCCGATGCCGCCGCCCAGATCCGGCGTTGTGCGGAATGCCGGCCGTATTTGATCGCCTCATTGGGCGACAGCGATTTTATCGTGGATGAAGAGCGGATCGGGGAGTTGACCGGCTTGTTGTCCCGTCTGGATCTGCCTCCCGAGAGGCGGTTCCATACGGCAAAAGCGGGGCGGATGATCAGTGAAGCGCATATTCCCGAATGGGATCCGGACCGTGCGCTTCCCTTGGACGCGGATTCCGGCGGATACCAGGCAAAAGGCATGATCATCCCCGCCGTTTCCTTTCCCGAATATGAGCCGGAAACGCGGTTGCCTTCGGTTGAAGAGATGTTTCCCCAATGGAAGCGTCTGCCAAGAATATGGTTGCAGCAATGCCGCAGCTATCACGCATCCACGCAAAAGCAAATCATCGAACAGGCCATCGCCTGGAAAACGTTAATCAGATTGCGCAAACAAGGACATGACTATACTGTAATTCCGATCGAAATAGAGGGGAATTCGGAACGGTTCCGCTTGATCGGGCGCACCGCTTCGGAAGAAATCAGATGGACTCCGGAGAACTGGGAAGGCATTCAATTGTTGCTTCCCGGGATAAACGATGGCGTCAGTGAATTGTCCGTTGACAAGCAAGTCCGTTTCACAAACCGATAGGAGAGGTGGTACGTTATGAGCGCGATGGAAGCGGTCACCTTGGACATGTCCGCGATTTTGCAACAAGCTTACGAGCTGGGCGATCTCATCAATTCTTCCGCCGAAGCGGCGGAATATCTATATTGGAAACAACAGTTGGATCAGGATCCTGAAGCTCAGGCGCTCATCAAACTGTTTGCCAAGAAAAAAGAATTGTTTGAGGAGTGCCAGCGATTCGGAAGATATCATCCGGATTACAACCGGGCCAGGGAAGAAGTCGAAAAAGTCCAGGAACAGCTTGACCGCCTGGAAGTTGTCCGCAATTTCAAACGTGCGGAGGCGATATTGGACGACATATTGCTTGAAGTGTCGACCATCATCGCTCATGCGGTGTCCGAACAGATTATCGTTCCGGGCAATAACCCGTTTCCTGCCGGAGGTTGCGGGGCGGGAGGCAAATGCAGATGCGGCTGAAAAAGATTTCGGCCGTAAAACCGAGGTCTTAGGCAGTTTATAGGAGGATCGTTACAATATATGTTCAGGGAACGCACCGGTTTGATTGTGTGGGTAACCGACTTGAAACCCGCCAAAAATTTGGAACGTTTCGGTACCGTCCATTATATGTCGAAAAAAATGCTTTACGTGGTTCTTTACGTGTTTTCCGAACGCCTGGAAGAAACGGTGAGACAGCTGCAGAAACTGCCGTATGTGAAAAAGGTGGAGCGGTCGTACCGGAATGAAATTAAAACGGAATACAGCAACCAGACGACGGACAAAACGCGATTTTATTCCTATTGAAACGGCGGGATTCGGCAATACATTTCTCATTTTTTGCAATACGTTTCTCTCTATGGATGATAGAGAGATTTTTTTTCAGAAAACGAAAGGTGGTGGTGTAATGAATCCGATGGCCAAGTGGATGATCACCATCGGGATCGTTCTGATCGTTGCCGGGCTGATATGGCAGGCGGGAGGCCGCTTTTTAAATCTGGGCAGGTTGCCGGGGGACATTGTGGTGGAGAGGGAAAATTTCAAGTTTTATTTTCCCGTTGTCACCTGTCTGGTCGTCAGTGCGGTGTTGTCTCTCATTTTTTATGTTGCCCGTTTTTTTAAATGAATCAAGGGGGGAGACCGGGGATGCCGGCAATGGACAGTCCGGTTCGCGGCCTTTCTTTTCGCAACGGACCGTTCGGCAAAGCGAGATGCGAAATCGGATGGAATTGGCGTCCGAAACCGCTTTCCGATTTTGACCTGTGGTATGTCGTTTCAGGCAAGGGCGAAATGCAATTGCACAATAAAGTGTATGATCTGAGCAAAGGAACCTGCATGCTCGTCCGCCCAGGCGATCAGCCCCGGGCGGAACAAAAAGCGGACGACCGTCTGACGGTTATTTTCATTCACTTTCGGATTGAGAATCGGGAGGAGGGACCGCCGGCGGATGATCGCCTGCTTCCGCCAAGGTACACTCAAATCGAAGATACGTACGATTTCGAAGAATTATTGAACCGCACCCTTCAGGTGCTGAACCGGCAGGAACTGTACAGGGAAGAAGAATTCGATTGCCTGATGAAACAACTTTTTTTCCGCTTGTATCGCGCACATGCCGAGGAGAAACACCGGGCGACGGTCACCCCCAGGCAACGCCGGATCGTATCGCGGGTCAGCGAGTTGATCCGTGAGGAAGGCGGGCGCAGAATCCCCCACGAACGGCTCGCCGCCCAGGTCGGGTTGTCTCCCCAGTATCTCAGTATCCTGTTCAAGAAATGTCAGGGGATCTCGATGAAAGAATATATTACGCAAGTGCGGTTGGAACGGGCGATGCATCTGTTGACCGAAACTTCCATGAACGTTTCACAGGTCGCCGCAGCGTTGGGATATTCGAACATTTTTTTGTTCAGCAAGCAGTTTAAACAGAAGTTCGGCGAACCTCCTTCCAAATTTCTTATGAAAGCGCTGCCTCCAAAACCTCACGGAAAATGAACGGCTTTTCTTTCACGGGGAAACAAATATCGACGATCCGTTTTTGCGGATATGCGGTGGAGCGGAGCTATTGCAAAAAATACGGTTAAGTACAAATAATTGCAGCTTGTTAACATTCTCTTTGCCGGTTGCACGTGTTAGGATGGAAACATAACGGCAACCTGCCGCCCGGATCGCGGGGCGGCCAATTTTGCCGCAAAGGGAGGATGGCGATGAGCACGATGAGGGCTGCGAGAGGTGTGCTGCACTCGTACGACAATGAAGAGGAAATCCGGTTGGCCAAGGAAATCTCGCAAACGATGTACCGGTATGACTGTGTGGCGGAAGACCGCATAGCCTGGATTGAAGATCTGAATGAGGAGCATGTCCGCAAGTTTTGGGAACAAGGTTTTCTTGTTGTGGACAAAGCGCTCGAAGAAGACGAAGTCCGGCGGTCGATTGATGCACTTCTGGATATTTTGCACGGCCGTTCCAAAGGTTCGAAAATTCAGTTCGTCCGTCCCAGGGAAACGCTCAAAACCGACGAAGAACGGGAATTGGCGGCAAGAAAAATTTACGATTACATTCATCACGAGCCGCGTCTGAACGCGATTGCGCACCATGAACGTTTATTGAGGGCTCTGCAAAAACTGTTTAAAGAAAAGCCCAAAGTCATCCAGGATCAGGCCATTTTGAAACCTCCCACCGGCGGTGCGGAGAAACCGTGGCATCAGGACATGGCATACGCCAATTTGGCTTACGACAAACCCGTGATCGGTCTGTGGATCGCCCTCGATCCCGCAGAACTTGATAACGGTTGCATGCACGTCATTCCGTATTCCCACATGGAAGGGGGCATACCGCATTACGCCGTCAGGGACTGGCAAATATGCGACCGCAATGTGGAGGTCTCCAAAGACGTCGCCGTGCCGCTTCAACCGGGTGGCGTGCTCATTTTTTCCGGTTTGCTTCATCACGGAACGCCGCCGAACTTTTCGCACAAGCGCCGTCGGTCCCTGCAAATTCATTATGCGCCGGAATCGGCGAAAAAGATGTCCCCGGAAGAATACAAGAGAATGTTTACGAATGTGATGACCAACGCGGAATGTTGATTTTCACCGGCCCCCGGAGAGAGCGGATGACCGCCCTCCCGGGGGGTTTTTCGTCAGGCGGCGCTTCTGCGTTTCAGCGCATGCGTTGGTCCCGGCGGGGAGGGGATTACGCCATTTTCGGGTATCCGAAAACGGTTGAATGCGTTACAATAGGGGAGGAGAGGTATCGAAGGGGACGATTGAACAAATGGAAGGAGAATTGACGATGAGTGAAACGTTGACATACATAATGGGGAATCCGCGCGACGAGTTGTACCGCGTGCAGACTCACGCCCCGGGACCTGCCGGTTCTTTGCCCCTGACGCCGGAGATGCTGTTGGAGTCGCCGAGCGGGAATTTGTTCGGACTTACGCAAAATGTGGGAATGGGCTGGAAGCCGGACCGGTTGCACGGCAAACAAGTGCTGATACTGAGTACCCAGGGCGGGATCCGGGACGAGGACGGCACGCCGGTCGCCCTCGGTTATCATACCGGGCATTGGGAAGTGGGGCTGCTCGTCCGGGCCGCGGCGAATGAAATCAGGGAAAAAGGCGGGATTCCTTTCGCCGGTTATGTCAGCGATCCGTGCGACGGGCGTTCCCAGGGAACGGACGGGATGTTCGACTCGTTGCCGTACCGCAACGATGCGGCGATGGTGTTTCGCAGACTGATCCGTTCCCTGCCTACGCGTCACGCGGTGATCGGCGCGGCCACATGCGATAAGGGGCTGCCCGCGATGATGCTGGCGCTTGCCGCGATGCATGATTTGCCGTGCATTATCATTCCCGGCGGCGTGACTTTGCCTCCCACCCATGGCGAGGACGCGGGAAAGGTGCAGACGATTGGCGCGCGGTACGCCAACAAGGAGATTACGCTGGAGGAAGCGGCCGAATACGGCTGCCGGGCTTGCGCGAGTCCGGGAGGCGGCTGCCAGTTTCTCGGCACGGCGGCCACTTCGCAAGTTGTCGCCGAAGCGTTGGGCATGGCGCTGCCGCATTCGGCTTTGGCCCCTTCCGGCCAGCCGATCTGGGAAGAATTGGCCAGGCAGTCGGCGCGGGCCGTCATTTCCATGGAAGCGAAAGGAATCCGAATGAAGGATATTTTGACCGATGCGGCGATTCGCAACGCCATGGTTGTGCATGCCGCGTTTGGCGGTTCGACGAACTTGCTGTTGCATATTCCCGCGATTGCGCATGCGGCCGGATGCAAGGTGCCGACAGTGGATGACTGGATCCGGGTCAACCGGGACGTTCCCCGGCTGGTCAGCGTCTTGCCGAACGGTCCGGTCTACCATCCAACGGTCCGGGCCTTTTTGGCCGGGGGCGTTCCGGAAGTTATGCTTCATCTGCGAAAACTCGGCGTTCTTGACGAATCGGTTCTGACCGTTACCGGCGAAACGCTGGGCACGGTCCTCGATTGGTGGGAAACGTCGGAACGGCGGCAAAAAGTACGCCAGCGTTTGCGGGAGGAAGACGGGATCGATCCGGACGATGTGATCATGAGCCCGGAACAGGCCAAAAGCCGCGGTCTCACTTCGACCGTGACGTTCCCGACGGGCAACATCGCTCCGGAAGGTTCGGTGATCAAATCGACGGCCATCGACCCGAGCGTCGTCGATGAGGACGGGGTTTACCGCCACCGCGGGCGGGCTAAAGTGTTTACTTCCGAACGCGATGCGATCCGGGCGATCAAGAACGGAGGGATCCGGGCCGGCGATATTATGGTGGTCATCGGACGCGGGCCTTCCGGTTCCGGCATGGAGGAAACGTATCAGCTTACTTCGGCTCTGAAACATTTGCCCTTCGGAAAATATGTGTCGCTCATTACCGATGCGCGCTTTTCCGGCGTTTCGACCGGCGCCTGCATAGGGCATGTCGGCCCCGAGGCGTTGTCCGGCGGGCCGATCGGAAAATTGCGCGACGGCGATGTCATCGATATCGTCATTGACCGGAATGCCCTGCTCGGCAGTATCAACTTTATCGGGCAGGGAGAGGAACTGTTCACGCCTGAAGAGGGAGCGGCCATTCTGGAAAAGCGACCGCCCCATCCGGGGTTGGCACCCGATCCCGCCCTTCCCGACGATACCCGTCTGTGGGCGGCGTTACAATCCGTCAGCGGCGGAACATGGAGCGGAAGCGTCTATGACGTGGATCGCATAATTCAGGCGTTGGAGGCCGGAAAAAAAGCGCTGGGCTGGTAAAGAATCAGGTAAAAAATAATGAACATGATATAAACATCGGTAACAGGAAGGAGGGGGGCCATGCGGAGACAAACGCATCATACCCTGGAAGAGCAAGCGGATAAAGCCATATTGGTCAGCTTATTCACAGGCCGCGACAAAAAGAACCTCGCGCAACAGTCACTTGAGGAGTTGGTTCGTCTTGCCGAAACCGCTTCGGTGGAAGTGCTGGACACGGTCGTGCAATACAAGGAAGCCCCCGATCCGAAGTGGTATATCGGGTCGGGCAAGGTGGAAGAACTGAAAGCGCACATCCAGGCTTTGCAGGCCAATACGGCCATCTTTGACCAGGAACTGTCCGGCGTGCAAGTCCGCAATCTGGAGCAGGCTTTGGATGTAAAAATCATCGACCGTACCCAGCTGATTCTGGACATTTTTGCCTCGAGGGCCAAAACACGCGAAGGAATCATTCAGGTTGAACTGGCGCAGCTCACTTATTTGCTTCCCCGCCTGTCCGGGCACGGTAAAAATTTGTCGCGTCTCGGAGGCGGGATAGGCACCCGCGGCCCCGGAGAAACAAAACTGGAAATCGACCGCCGCCATATCCGGGAGCGGATCCGGGAATTGAAACGCCAGCTCGCCCAGGTTGTCCGGCATCGCATGCTTTACCGCCAAAGACGCAAAAAATCCGGCCTGTATCAAGTCGCGCTGGTCGGATATACGAATGCCGGAAAGTCGACGTTGTTGAAGCGGCTGACTCAGGCCGATGTGTATGTGGAGGACAAATTATTCGCCACATTGGATCCGACTTCGCGGAAATTGCTCCTTCCCGGGGGGAAAATGGTGCTGATTACGGACACTGTCGGCTTTATCCAACGGTTGCCGCATGATTTGGTCGCCGCGTTTCGCGCCACTCTTGAAGAGGTGTGCGAGGCGGATTTGATTCTTCACGTCGTGGACAGTTCTTCCGGCATGGTGGAGGAACAGATGAAAGTCGTCGACGAAGTGTTGGAGGAGTTGGGGGTCCGCCAAAAAGAGCGGATCACGGTGTTTAACAAAATCGATTTGTGCTCGGAAGAACATATCGGAGCCCTTCCTGCGGACGGCAAGTTTTTGCGCATGAGCGCTTATTCCGATGCCGATCTGGAAAAATTGAAACATATGATTCAAGACTGTCTTGCCGGCGACACGAAAACATTCCTTATTCCCGCAGACAACGGGGAAGCGATCTCGCTGGTGTACCGGATCGGGGATGTGACGGAGCAACAATGGGATGGCGGGCGGATGAAGTATACGGTACGTTTGCGAAAAGACGATTACGCTCAATTCGGTTATTTGTTGGCCGACTACGAAATGAACGGATAAAGGGGCCGACCGTCACCGCTTGCAAGCGGTGACGGCCTTCGGAACCGGAGCAAGCTCAAGTCACTTGGGGGGGAGCCAGTTACAGGTATGGAATGGACAACAAATATGCTGGATTTGATCGAACAGACGGAAGAGCAAATCGCTCCCCGGTTGAAAGAAATCGACCGGATTGTTGACCGCAATCAATGGAAAGTCATCCGGGCTTTTCAGAAGCATAAAGTCAGCGATTATCATTTGACTTCTTCCACGGGTTACGGGTACAACGATCGCGGCCGTGAAGTATTGGACCTTGTTTACGCCGATGTGTTTGGGGCCGAAGCCGGCCTGGTGCGGCCGCATTTCGTTTCCGGAACGCATACGATCAGCGCCGCGCTGTTCGGGGTGCTGCGACCCGGCGACCGCTTGTTGTACATTACCGGACGCCCGTACGATACATTGCACAAAGTGATAGGCCGGCCCCATGACGGCACGGGATCTTTGCGCGATTGGGGGATTGATTACGGGGAGGTGGCGCTTCAGGAGGACGGCTCTCCCGATTGGGACAAGATTCGGGAAGAGATGACCCCCCGGGTGAAAGTGGTCGGCATTCAGCGTTCGCGCGGCTATGATTGGCGGCGTTCTTTCACCGTGGACGATATCGCCCGCATGGTTGAATTTGTCAAAGAGATCAACCCGGAGGCGATTGTCTTTGTCGACAATTGTTACGGAGAGTTTACGGAAATGAAAGAACCGACGGAAGTCGGCGCGGATCTCATGGCCGGTTCCCTGATCAAAAATCCCGGTGGCGGCATTGTTTCCTCGGGAGGGTATATTGTCGGCAAGAAACGGTTCGTCCAGCTTGCCGCAAACCGTTTGACCGCACCGGGTCTCGGCGGCGAGCTGGGGGCCATGCTGGGCACGACCCGTTCGCTTTATCAGGGGTTGTTCCTTGCTCCCCATTTTGTGGGTCAGGCGTTGAAAGGTAGCGTCTTGGCCGCCGCCGTTTTTGAACGGATCGGTTTCGCGACCCACCCGCGCTGGGACGAACCGCGAACCGATCTCATCCAGGCCGTCCGTTTTGACAGAGAGCAACAACTGATTGCTTTCGTGCAAGGCATTCAGCAGGCGGCCGCGGTCGATGCCCATGTCGTGCCCGAACCGTGGCCCATGCCGGGATATGAACACCCCGTCATCATGGCCGCGGGCACCTTTATACAGGGCGGCAGTCTGGAATTGTCCGCCGATGCTCCCATCCGCAAGCCCTATATCGCTTTTATGCAAGGCGGTTTGACTTTCTCGCATTGCAAACTCGGCGTGATGAGCGCGTTGAAAAATATGGCCAAATATCAATGACTGTGATGAAAATTAACACTCATTGACACTTTTTATATCCATATGTAAAATGGTAATAGTTTTGAAGGGGGGGCCGATTGTGAGCGATTCGATCCGCCGAAACATGGCGTTGTTTCCCATCGGAATCGTCAAGAAACTGACAGGGCTATCGGCCAGGCAGATCCGGTATTATGAGCAGCATGGGCTGGTAGCTCCCGACAGGACATCCGGAAACCAAAGGCTCTATTCTTTCAACGATGTGAACCGCCTGCTGGAAATTAAAAAATTGATTGACGACGGTGTGAATATTGCCGGAATCAAACAGATGCTTCATTCCGTTTCAGCCGGATCCGGCAAACCCGCCGCAATCAATAGAAGAAACATGGCAGGGAATCAAGAAGAACTTTCCGACCGGCAGTTGCACAGGCTGCTGAAACAGCAACTCATGGGGGAGGGGAAGCGTCCGGGACAAGTCCCCATCATCCAGGGGGATTTATCACGTTATTATCCTAAAACTTCATCCACACCATTTCATTTATAATGCGAGAAGGAGAAACGAACAACATGGGTTATACCCGGGAAGATATTTTGCATCAAGCCAAAGAAGCAAATGTAAGATTTATCCGTCTGCAATTTACCGATTTGCTGGGTTCCATCAAAAATGTGGAGATTCCCGTGTCACAGCTTGAGAAAGCGCTCGATAACAAAATGATGTTTGACGGATCGTCGATTGAAGGGTATGTCCGTATTGAAGAATCCGACATGTATCTGTATCCCGACCTGGACACCTGGGTTGTCTTTCCCTGGGTGAGCGAGGACCGAGTCGCCCGTTTGATCTGCGACGTATACTTGCCGGACGGGCGGCCGTTTCCCGGGGATCCGCGGGGGATTTTGAAAAGAGTGTTAAAAGAAGCCGCAGATATGGGCTTCACAGCGATGAACGTCGGGCCGGAGCCTGAATTTTTTCTGTTTAAAACGGATGAGAAGGGCAAACCGACTCTGGAACTGAATGATGAGGGCGGTTACTTCGATCTGGCGCCGGTCGATCTCGGCGAGAATTGCCGCAGGGAGATCGTTCTCGTCCTGGAAGAAATGGGATTTGAAATTGAAGCCTCACACCATGAGACGGCTCCGGGCCAGCATGAAATCGACTTCAAATACGCCGATGCGATCAAAGCGGCCGACCAGATCCAGACGTTCAAGCTTGTCGTCAAAACGATCGCCAGGGAACACGGACTGCACGCGACATTCATGCCGAAGCCGCTGTACGGCGTGAACGGTTCCGGAATGCATTGCCATCAATCTTTGTTTACCAAGGACGGAAACGCTTTTTACGATCCGTCGGACGAGCTGGGGCTCAGCCAAATCGCCAGACATTACATGGCGGGAGTTCTGCATCATGCCCGCGGGTTCACGGCGATCACCAATCCGACGGTCAATTCGTACAAAAGGCTCGTACCCGGTTATGAAGCGCCGTGTTATGTCGCCTGGTCTTCCAAAAACCGCAGTCCGATGATCCGCATTCCGGCCTCACGGGGGCTCAGCACCCGGATCGAAGTGCGCAATCCGGACCCGTCGGCCAATCCCTATTTGGCGCTGGCCGTCATGCTGAAAGCGGGACTGGACGGAATCAAAAACAAAATGCCGCTTCCCGCTCCGGCCGACCGGAATATTTATGTCATGACCGAGGAAGAACGCATCGAAAACGGAATTCCGAACCTGCCGGAAGATTTGAAGGAAGCTTTGAATGAACTCGTCAAAGATGACGTGATATGCGAGGCGCTTGGCGATCATGCGCTCACCCATTTCATCGAGTTGAAAGAAATCGAATGGGATATGTTCAGGACACAGATTCATTCATGGGAAAGAGACCAGTACATGACGCTGTATTGAAAACCCGGCATGTTGCGGGGATTGGAATAAAAAGTTTTGACAACCAAAAGAGGCCGTGGATTCCGTTTAGGAGTTCACGGCCTTGTTACGTCCTGCAACTCATTTTTATGTTGCGTCTATATTTGAAATTTTATTCATTGTTCTATTCATTTATTATGGTATTATGAGATGTATTATTATGAGATTGTATTATTATGAGATGTATTATTGTATTATTATGAGATGGATTATTGTATTATTATGAGATGGATTATTATGAGATGGATTATGAGGTTGTCGATTCACCGTTGATGGTGCAAAAATAAGCGACTTTACGTGAAATGTTGCCTTCTTTTACATTTCAGGAGTCTGTCCGACGAAGTAAAGAAAGTATTCTTATTATGATTTATTTCTGCCTCCAGCTGCACATGGGAAGTGCCTCCGAGCTCCCTTGTTTTGAGTTTCCTATTTCGTGAAATGTTGCCTTTCTCTACTCAAACATCTTGTTTTCCATTCCTTACATTAAAAAATTTAGAGGTAAGGAATGGAAAGCCAAAACTAGTCGGAAGACAATCATTTCACTTTCAGTTCGTATAAAAAGTCACTTCTTCGGTAACTTCCCATGTTCCGCTTCCCCAGCAAAAGAGGAATATGAAACAATTCACCGGAACATGTTCGTCGGACAGACTCCCGTTAAATACGTCTCTACCTGAGGGATGGGGATTCCGATCGAAAAGACCTGGCGGCCGGCTTTCACAACCCGCTTCTTAAAGAATCTCTGTAACGAATTTTTGTAACGAATCTCTGTAACGTTATTCCTATTAAAAATGCCGTTTATAAATTTTTTACGAATCCTGATAACGCTATTGGCACCTATTTATCTATTTTTAGGAGTAAATGGGGCCAATAGCGTCTTCCTAGTTCCTTAAATTAGGAAAATAAGGGGAAATTGATCAAATAACGATTGTACGATTCGTTGGGTTGGTTGACAACTTAATGTGAAGACCGGGAATACCCAAACCCGCCTTTCATAACTCGCCGGAAGGCAATCATTTCATTTTCTACTCATATTGCGCAACGAATATCCTCATGATATTCGTTACGGGTTCGTTCCCCGCCGTTTTCGTTCACCGGATGTCCCTGAACAAGCCGATGACCTTTCCGAGAATGGTCACATTTTTCAACCGGATCGGTTCCATGGCGCTGTTTTCCGGCTGCAGGCGGATATGGTCTTTTTCCTTATAAAACCGCTTGACTGTCGCTTCGTTTTCCTCCGTCATTGCCACGACGATATCCCCGTTGTCCGCCGTATTCTGTTGTCTTACGATGACGTAATCGCCGTCGAGTATGCCCGCTTCGACCATACTGTCTCCAACAACACTGAGCATAAACACGTCCTGATTGCCGGCATAGTGACTCGGGAGAGGAAAGTAATCCTCGACGTTCTCGGTCGCCGTGATGGGCACGCCCGCCGTGACTTTGCCGATCAGCGGCACGCGCGCAACGGACATATGAAACATATCGGATCCGTCGTCATGGTCCAGTATTTCAATGGCTCTCGGTTTTGTCGGGTCTCTGCGGATCAGTCCCTTTTTTTCCAGACGTTCCAAATGGCCGTGAACCGTGGAACTGGACGCCAGCCCTACCGCCTCGCCGATTTCCCTTACCGAAGGGGGATATCCCTTTTCTCTGACTTCATTTTTGATAAAATCCAAAATCGCTTGCTGACGACTGGATATTTTTCCCACCCAAAATCACTCCATCTGACATTGTTCTGCACCCATTATACCACGGAACTTGGGTTCGCACAAACACAAGTTCGAAAACGCCGTTGACACAAACGTTTGTTCCCATTATGATAAAAATAGAACAAATGTTTGGGGGTATATCCATGAGCGCACGTTGCCGTCATATGAAAAAGGAACGGAAGGAAACATTCAGGGCGGGTTCTTATATCGTTTTGCACGGCCAAATTGCCGGATCCAACCGGTATTCACAGTCGGGGAGAAAGACGGGCTTCGTCATCCGCCTTATCGGGGTCGCGTTCGCGCTTCTCGTCGTTTTCGGCCTGTGCGGAGCGCATGTGATTGCGCAAGGGGGGAAGGAGATTACGGAACCGGCCGGCGAACGGAAGGCCACGATTGTGGTTGTGCGGGGAGAGACGTTGTGGGATATCGCCCGGTTATACAAAGCGGACTCGCAAGATATCAGGGATTACGTATTGTTGTTGAAAAAAGCCAATCAATTGAAAACTCCCCTTTTGCAGGAAGGCCAGGTACTCGTTTTGCCGTAAATCCGGCGCGGCTTGATTTCCATTCGGCAACCGGCGGAAGAAAGCGCGGGAGCGGATGAAACCGCATCTTTTCTTGACAACCCGGCATGTCCGTGTCAAAGTATTTATTGGGCGATTGGTCAGATGATTTTCATGTGTGAAAAGGAGAATTATGGAAGAAAACATTCGCAGAATTAACGAACTGGCGCGGAAGGCGAAAACTGTCGGCCTGACGGAAGAAGAACGGAACGAACGCGAGCGGTTGCGCAGGCAGTATCTCGACGATTTCAGATCCGCGCTGAGGGCGCAATTGGATGCGATCTGTTATGCGGATGACGCCGGAAAAAAGAAACGTTGACAGGATGGGCTTGAAATTGCGACAGGACCGCCATGCTCCCCAATGCCGATGAAATTCAGGAGGTACGCCGATGTCCCGCAAGTGGGAACGAATGGTTTACAAAAACACAAAACAATTAAACAAAATGCGAAGCAAACAGGGGAAAAAGCCCATCGTCACCGGGGCTCAGGACGGCATGGTCCGGCTTCAGGGACGAAGTTGGTTTTTACCTTTGCTTTTAGTTATGTTTTCCGTATTTTTCTTGCTGTTTTTCTATGATATCTATGAAGGGGACGCCATGTACTGGATGACGGGAGCGTTGTATTTCTTGTTCGGGCTGTTTTTGTACTTCGTGCGCAGACCGTTCCTGAAAATCGGCCGCAACCGTCTTTCAACCCGCAAATTTACCGGAGAAAAGTTCGTTGACGCCGGTGATGTGGAAGAAATTATCATTGTTCCGGGCACGATTATTGTTCAACTGAAAAACAAGAAGGAGCGTTGGATTTTTTCCAGATTGGTACAGCGTTTCAATCTGGAAGAGATGGAAACGCAACTTAGGGAATTTGCCCAAAGACATCGCATTCCCGTCAAAAATACTTTGAACTAGAAAGAGGATGCTATATGGCGATCAAGGCGGTCTTGTTCGACCTCGACGATACGCTGTTATGGGATGAACGCAGCGTGGAGGAAGCTTTTGCGGCAACTTGCCTGGAAGCGGAAAAAAGGTATCCCCATGTGAACCGGGTCCGGTTGGAAGAAATGGTCAGGAAGAAAGCGCGGGAACTGTACGAATCTTACCCGACTTTTCCCTTCACCCAGATGATCGGAATCAACCCGTTTGAAGCACTTTGGGCACAATTTACGGAGGGGCGCGATCCTCAGTTCCGCGAGTTGCAGGCTCTTGCGCCCGAATACCGCCGACAGTCCTGGACGCTCGGACTGCAAGCGTTGGGAGTGGAAGATGAGCTGTTAGGGGCTGAACTTGCCCGGCGGTTTATCGAGGAAAGAAAGTCAAGACCGTATGTATACGAAGAAACGTTTCCGGTTTTGGACCGTTTAAAAGGGAACGTGAAGTTATTGTTGCTGACCAACGGAGCCCCGGATTTGCAGCGTGAGAAGTTGGCCGGCGTTCCCCGTCTGGCGGGTTATTTTGACCATATTGTCATTTCCGGAGAATACGGCAAGGGCAAGCCGGATGCCTCCATTTTTCAATATGCGTTATCGCTTCTCGGAGCGGATCCGGAAGAAAGCCTGATGGTCGGAGACAAGCTCACGACGGATATTGCCGGAGCCAACGGGGTTGGCATACGCAGTGTCTGGATAAACCGGCGCAATGCAGAGCGTGGCGGGGAAATTGTGCCCGCGTACGAGATCCGCAACTTGGCGGAGATCCATGAAATTATAGAGCAGTTGGAATCATAATGAAAAAGTACTGGCGGAAGTACTGGCGGAAACCGTGCCGTCAGTATTTTTTATAGTTTGAAAAGGTATTCCGGCATTAGAATAACGAACGATGATGACATAGAGTTAATATAATATTCGGATATTTTCCGACAAGAGTACGAAGGATTATGTTATTGCCGGACAAATCCGCCGCGGGAACATGCAGGGCTTTTCGCGGGAACTGACAGGGTTTTTGAATGCCCGATTGACGAAGAAGAATTGCCTTTCATTCGTGATATCATTCTGGTACACTATTGATTATTATCGGGATTGAGGAAGGAAGAAACGATGAAGAAACCGTCATTGCAGGAACGGATGCAAAGCAAAATATTAATTTTGGATGGTGCGATGGGCACGATGATTCAGCAGTCCAATTTAAAGCCGGCCGATTTCGGCGGGGAAGAACTGGAGGGCTGCAATGAAATTCTTGTGCTGACACGTCCCGATTTGATCCGCGATATCCATGCGGCGTATTTGGAAGCCGGGGCAGACATCATCGAAACGAATACCTTCGGCGCGACGAGCGTGGTGTTGGCTGAATATCACCTTGCCGAAAAAGCGTACGAAATCAATCTGGCAGCGGCCCGGTTGGCTGTGGAAACGGCTTTACGATACTCGACGGAGGAATGGCCGCGGTATGTTGCCGGGGCGATCGGTCCGACGACCAAAACGTTGTCCGTGACCGGAGGGGTAACCTTTGACCAATTGGTCGAGGCCTACCATGAACAAGCGCTGGCTTTAATCGAGGGCGGAGTGGACGCGCTGCTTCTGGAAACATCGCAGGATACCCTGAACGTCAAAGCGGCCGGCATCGGCGTTCGCAAGGCGATGGAAAAGAGCGGACGCACGTTGCCGATAATGATTTCCGGGACGATCGAACCGATGGGGACGACGCTCGCCGGACAAAATATCGAATCGTTCTATATATCCCTCGAACATTTGCAGCCGATTTCGATCGGTTTAAATTGCGCCACCGGACCGGAGTTTATGCGGGACCATATCCGGACGCTGGTGCAAATCGCCAAAACGGCCATCAGCTGTTACCCGAATGCCGGGTTGCCGGACGAGAACGGCCATTATCACGAATCGCCCGAATCGCTGGCCAGAAAAATGGCCGGATTTGCCGAGCAGGGATGGCTGAATATCGCCGGAGGCTGTTGCGGCACAACCCCCGAACATATTCGCATGTTGGCGGAGACGTTAAAAGACTACAAGCCGCGGACCCGGTTCGGCTCGCATATCTCTGCCGTGTCGGGGATCGAAACGGTATATGTCGATCCGGAAAACCGGCCGCTGTTGGTCGGCGAAAGGACGAATGTGCTGGGGTCGCGCAAATTTAAACGGTTGATCCGCGAAGGCAAATACGAGGAAGCTTCGGAAATCGCCCGGGCGCAAGTCAAAAGCGGCGCGCATATCATTGATGTCTGTTTGCAGGATCCGGACCGGGACGAAGCGGCCGACATGGAAAAATTTTTGCAATTGGTCGTAAAGAAAGTCAAAGTCCCGCTGATGATCGATTCCACCGATCACCGCGTCATCGAGCTCGCCATGAAGTATTGTCAGGGGAAAGTGATCATCAATTCCATTAATCTTGAAGATGGTGAAGAAAAGTTCAGGCGGGTGGTTCCGCTCATCCACCGTTACGGAGCGGCTGTGGTCGTCGGGACCATTGACGAAAGAGGACAAGCGATTACCCGCCGGGACAAGCTGGAAGTCGCGCGGAAATCATTCGATCTGCTCGTCAACAAGTATGGCGTGAGAGCGGAAGATATCATATTTGATCCGTTGGTCTTCCCGCTTGGCACGGGGGACAAGCAGTATCTCGGTTCGGCGCTCGAAACGATCGAGGGCATTCGCTTGATCAAAGAAGCTTTTCCCGAGTGCAAAACGGTGCTCGGCATAAGCAACGTTTCGTTTGGCTTGCCGGAAGCGGGCAGGGAAGTGCTCAATTCCGTATATTTATATCACTGCACCAAAGCGGGTCTCGATTTTGCCATCGTCAACGCGGAGAAACTGGAGCGTTACGCCTCGATTCCCGATGAGGAAAAACGGTTGGCGGAACGTCTGATTTTTGAGACGAATGACCAAACCCTTGCCGATTTTGTCGCATATTTTCGCGTCAAGAAAGTGGACAAAAAACAAAAAACCGAGAATTTGCCGTTGGAAGAACGGCTTGCTTCCTACGTTGTCGAAGGCACGAAGGAAGGGCTCATTCCGGATTTGGACGAGGCGCTGAAAAAATATACGCCGCTTGAAATTATTAACGGCCCGTTGATGAAAGGAATGGAAGAAGTCGGACGGCTCTTTAACAATAACGAACTGATTGTGGCTGAAGTGCTGCAAAGCGCCGAAGTGATGAAAGCCTCGGTGGCCTATCTGGAACCTTATATGGAAAAATCGGAAGGCGCGACGAGAGGGAAAATCATTTTGGCTACCGTAAAGGGAGACGTCCATGACATAGGCAAAAACCTGGTGGAAATCATTTTGTCCAACAACGGGTATCAAATCGTCAATCTGGGCATCAAAGTGCCTCCGGAGCAGCTGATCGAAGCGTATCACCGCGAAAAACCGGATGCGATCGGCTTGTCCGGACTTTTGGTCAAATCGGCCCAGCAAATGGTGGTGACCGCTCAGGACTTGAAAAACGCCGGCATTGACGTGCCCATTCTCGTCGGCGGAGCGGCGTTGACGAGAAAATTCACCAACACGCGCATCGCTCCCGAATACGGCGGAATGGTCTTATATGCCAAAGATGCCATGGAAGGGTTGGAACTGGCCAACCGGCTCAGCGATCCGGAGCAAAAACAAAAATTGGCGGAAGAGCTTCGTCTGGCCATCGAAGCGGACTTCAGCGAGACGCCCCGGATGCGGCCGGAGAAAGAGTCCCGTGCAACCGCGGTTCGGCGTTCGAACGTTTCACAGGAAGCGCCGGTTTACGTGCCGCCCGACTTTGAAAGGCATATATTGCGGAATTATCCCCTTTCCCATTTGCGGCCGTATGTGAACATGGAAATGCTGTTGGGCAAACATCTGGGATTGCGCGGCGGCACGGTGGATAAACTGATTAAGCAAGGGGACGAAAAGGCGCTCCGTCTGAAAGAAGTCGTCGACGGAATCCTCGAGGAGGGACAGCGGTCCGGACTGATCAAAGCGCACGGAATGTACCGTTTTTTCCCTGCGCAATCGTCGGGTGACGATATCCTCATCTATGATCCGTATGAACCGGGCAAAATTCTGGAGCGTTTTTCCTTCCCGCGGCAAAAGGTCGAGCCTTACTTATGTTTGGCCGACTTTGTCAAGTCCGTCGACAGCGGCGTGATGGATTATATCGGTTTTCTGGTTGTGACTGCCGGAGAAGGGATTCGGGAAAAAGCCGAGGAATGGAAAAACAAGGGGGACTATCTCCGTTCCCATGCGTTGCAAGCCGTGGCGCTGGAAACCGCGGAAGCGTTCGCGGAAAGAATCCATCACATCATGAGGGACGTTTGGGGGTTCCCCGATCCGCCGGATTTGACGATGAAGCAGCGGTTTGCGGCCCGTTACCAGGGCATTCGCGTATCGTTCGGTTATCCTGCCTGTCCCAATCTGGACGATCAGCAGATTTTGTTCCGCTTGCTTCATCCGGAAGACATCGGCGTGCATTTGACCGAGGGTTCGATGATGGACCCGGAAGCTTCGGTATCAGCCATGGTATTTTCCCATCCCGAAGCCCATTATTTTAACGTGGAGAAGATCTGATTATGCAGCTTTATTTTCTTGGCACCGGGGCGGGCATGCCGTCCCGCCGCCGCAACGTTTCCTCCATTGTGCTGAATTTGCTGGACGAGTGCGCCTGCTGCTGGATGTTCGACTGCGGGGAAGGCACGCAGCATCAAATTTTGCAGGCTCCGCTGAAGTTGAGCAAATTTCGCCGGTTGTTCGTCACTCATTTGCACGGGGACCATATTTTTGGAATTCCCGGCCTCATTACCAGCCGTTCAAATCAGGGAGCGGAAGAACCGCTTACGGTTTACGGCCCTCCGGGAATACGAAAGTTTGTGGAAAATTGTCTTGCGGTCAGCGATTCCCGGTTGACATACGAATTGGAAATCATGGAGTTCGGGGAAGGTTTGATTTACGAGGACGAACGGTTTACGGTGGAAACGGCCCGCCTTGCGCACCGAATTGACAGTTACGGTTTTCGCATAACGGAGCGCGATTTGCCGGGAAGTTTGAACGTAGAGAAGTTAAAGGCGCTGGGGATTCAACCCGGACCGCTATACGGAAAATTGAAACGGGGCCAATCCGTGGAATTGGCGGACGGATCGGTTTTATGCGGAGCGGATGTCATCGGTCCCAACATCCCCGGACGTGTGGTCGCCATTTTGGGGGACACCAAGTTTTCCCCAGCGGCAATTCATTTGTCCCGGCAGGCGGATGTTGTTGTTCATGAAGCCACATTCGCGAAAGACCGTTCGAAACAGGCCTCGGAATATTACCATTCCACCGCTGCCGATGCGGCGAAGGTGGCCATGCTGGCGGAAGCGAAAGCTTTGGTTTTGACCCATATCAGTTCCCGGTACCAGGAAGAAGGGGAGGACCAGTTGTTGGCCGAAGCAAGGGAACTGTTCCCGAACACGCATTTGGCCAGCGACTTTTGGCCGTTCGATATCGAACGGAAAAAATCCGGATCAACAATCCGCAAGGAATCCTGACATCAACGGGGACTCATCGTACCTGGCTTTGGAACCGCCCGGACGGACCGCATGTGCGGAAGGTGTGAGAGGGGGAGGACGGGAGCCGGGCGCTCCCGCCTTACCCGAAGTTCACATCAGTCCCGTCGGGACCCGGCGCTTTAATTTTCGGAATCATGCGCTTCATCCTTGATTTCTTCGCGGTATCCGGCGATGCTCCGTTTGCGGAACTCGTTTTTTTGCCGGATTTGTTCCTTTTCCTGTGCCGAGATTTCTTCGGCGTGCTCATCCAAATATTCTTGGGCTTCACGGAAATTCTCTTCCGTATTTTGCAGCATGTTCTGTAATTTTTTTACATTATCGGAACGGTCATCAGGTTTGGCCACCTTATTCACCTCCGGTGATCATAATGAAATTTCGCTTTTACCTTTCCACGGTTCAACGCAAAATATGCGGGATCCCGTGCCGCGGCGCAAAGGAAGGAGTGAGCAGAGACGGAAACGTTGGTTATAAGGCCCAAAGCTCCCTTTGACTTCTCCCGTATGTTCAAAAGGCTGGAAAAAGCGAAGGATGCCTTGTATCAGGTTGCGGACGGTACGTTGATCCGGACGATCCGCTTTGGGGACCGGATTGTGCTGGTGCAAATCGGTTCTGAAGGGACCGTCGGGAATCCGGTTGTCCGGGTCAATATTTTACAGAATCCCGGCGATGTTCCGGCGGGGCTGATTGATCAACGGATCGCCCATATGCTTTCCGCTTATGTCGACTTGGAACCTTTTTACCGCCATGCGGAACAACTCCCGGATCTCGCCGGGTTGACCGCGAAGTTTTACGGGATGCGGATGTTGTTGGAACCCGATCCGTTCGAATGCATGATCAAGACCATCGTCGGCCAACAACTGAACCTGGCGTTTGCCGACACGTTGATTGAACGGCTTGTGCGGGCCGCCTGCGCGCCCCTCGAATATCAGGGGAAGGAGTATCTTGTTTTCCCAAGCCCCGACCAGGTCGCGCGTTTGTCCTGTGAATCGTTGCGTCAATTGCAGTTTAGCGCACGCAAGGCCGAATATGTGATTGACTTCGCCAAAGCGGTGGTTGCGGGACATATCGATTGGGACATCCTGCAAAATATGAGCAATGAAGAAATCATCCGTTTTTTGACCAGGTTCCGGGGGATTGGCCGCTGGACCGCCGAATGTTTTTTACTTTTCGGTCTCGGCCGCGCCGATTTGCTTCCGGCTGCCGATATCGGTTTGCGCAACGCGGTGAAACGTTGGTACGGTCTTTCCGGACAACCGTCCGAACAAGAAGTCAGGAAACTCGGTCTCAACTGGTCGCCCTGGTCAAGCTATTACACCTATTATTTGTGGGAAAGTTTGAACGGGTAAATGTAAGGAAAAATAAACCATGTTAATGGTTTATGGCCTGAACAACATGTTGTTTTTCTCAACCCGGGACAATCCGATCGGCAGGCAGTTCTTTGGCTGAGATTGCCGGGTCGGATGTTTTTTGCGTTCCGAACGACCGCAGTTTCCCTCGCTTTCGACTTCAGTTGCAGCCAGCAACCAGAACGCAAGCAACAAGAAATTGTAGAAGAGGAGATCGCCATGCGAGGGCTGTCCATTTTACTCGGTTTTCACTTTGCGGGAATGTTGTTGAAAACATGGTTGCAGATTCCGTTGCCCGCCAATGTGATCGGGCTGATTTTATTTACGGTCTGTCTGTTTTTGGGCGTCATCCGCCTCGAATGGGTGGAAATGCCGGCAGAGTGGATCACGAAACATATGATGTTGTTTTTTGCGCCTTACATCGTGGGAACGATCGCCTTTTGGCCGGTGATCAGACAGCACTGGCTTTCGATCGCCGTCGGTTTGGTCGCCAGCAGTTTGGTGTCCATGTTCGTAACCGGATGGATAACGCAGCGGTTCGCAAATGAAAGGAAGGAAGCATCCCGATGAATACGCCGGATATCTGGCACCAGCCTCTTTTTGGCGTGACGGTTACCGTCGCCGCGTACGTTTTTTCCTTGCGGCTGCAACGCCGCTGGCCCAAAGTGCATCCTTTGTTTGTCACCTCGGCGCTGATCATCGGCTTGCTGGCCATATCGGGGATTCCCTATGAGGCATATGAGGAAGGCGGCGAATTGATCGCCTTCTTTCTCGGACCGGCAACGATTGCGCTGGGCGTGCCGCTTTACAAAAACGCGAAAATGATCGGCAGGCGTATCACGGCCATTCTCGCGGGTGTTACGGCCGGATCCGTCAGCAGTATCATCAGTGCCGGGGCGATCACCTGGGCGTTGGGGGGCGCTCCGGAAGTGGTATTATCCATCCTGTCCAAATCGGTCACTTCCCCGATCGCGATCGAGCTGACCCGGCAGTTGGGAGGGATTCCCGAATTGGGGGCCACGCTCACCGTACTGGCGGGACTCTTCGGAAGCATGATCGGCCCCGAATTTTTGCGTTTGTGCGGAGTAAGAAGCGATATCCCGATCGGCACGGCAATCGGTACTTCTTCCCACGGCATCGGAACGGCCCGATTAATCCGCGAATCGGATCTGAAGGGCGGAGTCAGCGGCCTGGCCATGGGAGCGGCCGGAATCGTCACCTCATTGCTGATGATTCCGCTGTATTCCCTGCTGTCAACATGGATCCATTAAAACTTTTCCCGGGAAACCGCAGGAATTGACATGATGATGTAAAAAATGAAGGTTTCGGGCATTTTTTGGCTTATGCAGACGAACGAAGAAACACGCGGGAGTGAATTTGTCGAATTTTTTGGCGTAAAGCTTCTCTCCCGCCAACCTTGTCTTGCCGTTCTTTGTTTGTTATACTACTCATAACGAACAAATGTTCCGAACTTCTCGCCATGGGCTGCCTGTATTATTTTGTATTACGAGAGAGGATGGCAACCGGAAATGAACCGCTTTACCGGGAAAGTCTCTTCGATGCAGGAAATGATCGAACTGATCAGGCGCACGCCTGAAATTATGGAACATGTTACGTATTGGCACACCATCCCGCCGCGCGAAGCCCGGACCGCAGAGTTTCCGGACCGGATTGACCCGAAGATCCGCCAAGCCTTGCGTTCCAAAGGAATCGCGAATTTGTACTCGCATCAGGCGCAAGCTTTTGAAGCGGCCATGAATGGCCGCCACGTTGTCGTGGTCACGCCGACCGCTTCGGGCAAGACGTTGTGTTACAATCTCCCCGTATTGCAGCGAATCGCAGAGAACTATAGCGTAAGGGCGCTTTATCTTTTTCCCACGAAAGCCTTGGCTCAGGACCAGGTGTCGGAATTGCAAACTCTTGCGGATCTCATGGAGCTGGATATCAAGACGCACACTTACGACGGAGATACGCCGCCCAGCGTCCGGCAGGCCATCCGCAACGCCGGGCATATTGTCGTGACCAATCCGGATATGCTCCATTCGGCCATACTGCCTCATCATACGAAATGGGTAAAACTGTTTGAAAATTTGCAGTTTGTCGTCATGGACGAAATACATAGTTACCGCGGGGTCTTCGGCAGCCATGTGGCTAACGTGATCCGCCGGTTGAAACGGATCTGCCGCTTCTACGGATCCGCGCCCCAGTTCATCTGCGCTTCGGCGACCATTGACAATCCGCGCGAGCATGCCGAACGCCTGATCGGCGAAAGCGTCTATCTGGTGGATGACAACGGGGCGCCGGCGGGAGAAAAGCATTTCGTGTTTTATAATCCCCCGGTCGTGAACCGGCAGTTGGGGATTCGCAAAAGCAGCATCATGGAAACGCGTAAAATTGCCGGATTGCTGCTGAAGCACGGGATCCAGACGATCGTGTTTGCCCGCAGCAGGGTACGGGTGGAAATATTGCTGACTTATTTGCAGGAACTTGTGAAGCATGAACTCGGAAGCAAATCGATCCGGGGTTACCGCGGCGGGTATTTGCCCAAACTACGCAGGGAAATCGAACGCGGGCTGCGTAGCGGCGAGATCCGCGGCGTCGTCAGCACCAACGCGTTGGAACTGGGGATCGACATCGGGCAACTGCAAGCGTGCGTCATCAACGGTTATCCCGGCTCGATCGCCAGCGCATGGCAACAGTCCGGCCGCGCAGGCCGCCGGCAGGAAAGTTCCATCACTTTTCTCGTCGCCAGCAGTAATCCGCTTGACCAGTATATTATCCAAAATCCCCGCTTTTTCTTTGAAAGACCGCCGGAGAGAGCGTTGATCCAACCGGACAATCTGATCATCCTGGTCGACCATCTGAAATGCGCGTCTTATGAACTTCCGTTTGAGAAAGGCGAGACGTTCGGCGAAGAACCGCTGGAGGAACTTCTTGAATTTCTGGCCGAGGCGCGCATCCTTCACCGGGTGGGGGACCGCTGGCACTGGATGGAGCAGTCTTTTCCGGCGCATGATATTTCGCTTCGTTCAACGGTTCAGGAAAACTTTATCATTATCGATGTCACGAACGGCAGCAAAGTGCTGGGGGAAGTGGACAGGTTCAGCGCTCCGACGCTGATACATGAAGAAGCCATATACATTCACGAAGGGGTCCAGTATCAGGTAGAGAAGCTCGATTACGAGGAAAAGAAAGCGTATGTCCGCGAAGTCAACGTCGATTATTTTACGGATGCCCATATGGCCGTTCAACTGAGAGTGCTGCATGTTCACCAGGAAGAAGAGATTGCCGGACTGCTTCGGCAGTTTGGCGAAGTGACGATCAATGCCCAACCGACGATCTTTAAAAAAATCCGTCTGCGGACTCATGAAAATATCGGTTCGGGACCGATTCGGCTTCCCGAGGAAGAGTTGCACACGAACGCGTATTGGTTTTCCCTGGATGACCGTGTGTTTGCGGACAAGAGCGCGGAGGAATTGCAATCCGCCCTTCTGGGATTGGCGAATGTCCTGGTTCATATCGCGCCCCTGTACCTGATGTGCGACCCTCTGGACGTGCGTGTCGTTCCCCAGATCAGAGCGGTACACAACAAGCGGCCGACCATCTTTCTGTATGACCGTTATCCCGGCGGAGTGGGCTTAAGCGAACGGCTCTATGAATTGCACGGGGAACTGATGGAAGAAGCGCGAAGGCTGATCGCCGGTTGCTCCTGCTTGCGCGGATGTCCCGCTTGCGTGGGGCCTGCGGAAGAAGTGGGAACGGAGGGCAAACGGCTTGCGCTGGAGCTTCTTGCCAGGTTGGAGGTGGGACAATGAGTTCCCTTAAGGAACGGCTCAAGCGCCTGAAACCGGGGGAGACGCCGGGAACAGGAACGGGGCAAAACGGATGGGCGGAAGAAAAGCCGGTGGACCGGTTTTCTCGCGTATGGGAAAAAATGGGCATGAGAATTTGTCACGGCGAGACAGGTTCCTTTATGCAACGCATCATCCATTATCCGTTACATTACCGCCACGGAAAATACGCTTTGCATCTGTTGGCGGGGCAGGCCTGGCAGTTGTCCGCCTTGACGGACCTGAAGGTTGCGGATCACCGTCAACTCCTGTTTATCGACACGGAAACGACCGGTCTCGGAGTCGGGGTGGGCAACCTCCCTTTTTTGATCGGACTGGGCTATTTTACGGAAAAGGCTTTTGTGGTGGAGCAGCTTTTCCTGCGCAACCACGCCGAGGAACTGCCTGTGCTCGGCTACCTGGGCCGTCTATTGGGGAATTGCTCCCATCTTGTTTCGTATAACGGCCGCACATTCGATTGGCCGGTCATTAAAAACCGGATGGTCATGAACCGCATTCGCCCGGACAAGGAGCCGTCTCACATCGACTTTCTGTATCCGTCCCGCAGCCTGTGGAAGCATACGCTTCCGTCGTGCAGACTGGGCAAGGTCGAAGAAGAGAAGTTGGGATTTGTGCGGCAGGAAGACGTTCCCGGCTCATTGGTCCCCGCCCTTTATTTTCAATATTTGACCGAACAGGACCCGTCCTTGATCGAGGGCGTGTTGCTTCATAATGAGCGTGACGTTTTGTCGTTGGCCGGTCTGGCCGTCCTGTTTTCTTCTTTGCTTAACGGCGAAATCCCCGCAGAAAAACTGAGTGTGGAGGAAACGTACCGCCTCGCCGTCTGGTTTGAACGGTCGGGGAAAAAAGATTTGGCCGCCCGGTGCATGAAGCGGCTGCAACAGGCGGCCTGCGGCGAAATGCCCGAGTATTTGCCGTTGGTGGCCGCATGGTTGAAAAAATATAAATTGTACGATGAAGCGGCCGGATTATGGCACCAATATATCGAAAAAACGAAACAGGGCTTCAGTACGGAACCTTACATCCAGCTGGCCATGTATTACGAACATCACAGAAAAGATTATTCCAAAGCGCTTTATTTCGCCGAAGAAGCGTTGCAGCGGGTGAGGCGGCGAACGGCCCTTTTGCGCAGGCAAGGAGCGTCTTTGGAGTCGCAGCAAATTCAAAAGCGGATCGACCGGTTGCGCCGCAAGATGGCGGCGGGTTCCGAAGTTTCCGGCCCGAATTTATTCGCGGTGACATTCGAGTAAAAATCGGCATAATGAATCTTCCGTGCGGCAAACTATTCGGTAAAAAAGGGAGACAGACAAGATGCCCGAAATTCCCGAGATGGAAACTTACCGCCGTTTGCTGCAAACGAAACTTGCCGGCCGCGTGATTACAGGCGTAGTCATAGACCGGCCGAAATCCCTCAACGTGGAGCCATCCCGTTTTCGGCAAGAAGTGGTCCGTCGCGAGCTTCTGGCCGTCGACCGCCGGGCCAAGCAACTGATTTTCCGTCTGAATTCCGGCCAATCGCTGTTATTGCATTTAATGTTGGACGGATGGCTGTTTGTCGGAACAGAAGCCGAGAAACCGGACAGGACCGCACAAATCGTCCTGCGGTTCGGCGAAGAAAACCTTTATTTTATCGGACTCAGGCTCGGATATTTGCACCTGTTGTCTGCCGACGGGCTGAAAAAGACGCTGGACAAATACGGACCGGAACCGTTGGATGCCTCGTTTACTCCCGAAGTGCTGGCTTCTCTTTTGAAACGGAGGCGGGGAACGGTAAAGACGGCGTTGATGGATCAAAAAGTTTTGGCGGGGATCGGCAATTGCTACGCCGACGAAATCTGTTTTGAAGCCGGAATGTTGCCGGTAAAAAAATGCGGAGAACTGACGGAACAAGACATCCGGCGCTTGCATGCTTCGATGCGGTTCGTGCTCACGGAAGCGATCCGCTGCGGGGGATATATGGAACATCCTCTGTATGTCGGAGACGAACTGACCGGAGGCTTTGACGAACGTTGCCGGGTGTACGACCGCGGCGGCGAACCGTGTCGGCGGTGCGGCGGATACATCGTTGAAACCGTAATTTCCGCGCGCAAATGTTTTTATTGCCCGAATTGTCAACGGTAGGGATGGTGGGGCGTGTTGCATTTTGGTTGCCATATCAGTATCCGCCAGGGGTATTTGCACGCGGCCAGGACGGCCAAAGCGATCGGCGCCGGCGCGTTTCAATACTTTCCAAAAAATCCGCGAAGTTTATCCGTAAAAACGTTCGACCGCCGCGATGCGCAACGTTGCGCAGATTTTTCGGCAAAGCACGGTTTGTTGTCCATCGCCCACGCGCCTTATCCCACGAATTTGGCCGTTCCGCCTTCCGGATTGCGCGAAGCCACCGTCCGCTCGTTGCTGAACGATCTGGACATTTGCGACGCTTGCGGTTCCATTGGCGTCGTCGTCCATTTCGGCAAATGGAAAGGGGCCGATCCGTTGCAAGGGTACCGCGCGGTCATCGGCACGTTAAACGAAGTGTTGGACAGGTGGCGCGGGAAAGCTTTGCTGCTGTTGGAAAATCAGGCGGGCGAAGCGGGAATGGGCACAACTTTGGAAGAAATGGTTCACATCCGCAAGTTGACCGTGAAGCCGCAACAGATCGGATTTTGTTTTGACACGTGCCATGCGTTTGCCAGCGGTTTATGGGACGGGAACAATTGGGAAACGGTGGAAGAACACGCGAGGCGGCTGCATTATTTGGAACATGTGCGCGCCGTTCATTGGAACGACTCCCGGTATCCTTCCGGATCGGGCAAAGACCGGCATGCCAATATCGGATACGGTTGCATAGGCGAAGAAAAGTTGCGGCAACTGCTCAGACGTCCCTGGCTGGACCGGTTGCCCGTCGTTCTTGAAACGCCGGCGGCACTCAAAGGCATCCATATGCGGGAACTGGCCTGGCTGCAAAAAAACCGGTCCGAAAATTGAAATCCCGCCCTGAAACTTGCCGAAAAGCGAAGGTTGGGGATGGCAAATTCAGACTGTCCACGCTACAATAAATACGTATTGAAATCCGACAGAAAAATATTTTCCAGATGCGTGGTGACATTCATTGATTCGTCTGAACAACGTCAATTTCATCCGGGAAGAACGGCATATTTTGCACCAGGTGAACCTGCATATCCGCAACGGGGAACACTGGGTGATTCTCGGCAAAAACGGTTCGGGGAAAACGACCATTTTGGAAATGATCACGGGGTATTTGTTTCCCAGTTCGGGTACCGTTGAAGTGTTGGGGCAACTGTACGGCACGGTCGATTTGCGGGAAATGCGCCGCAAAATTGGTTATATCAGCCAATCGCTGTTCGAAAAGTTCAGTTTGCGCGACCCGGTTTGGGAAGTGGTGGCTACCGGAGAATATGCCTACTTGAGATTTTATGAACAAATTCCCCCGTCCGTCGTGGACAAGGCGCGCGATATGCTGCGCAAAGTCAATCTTTTGCACGTGGAGAACCAGCCGCTGGGCACGTTGTCTCAAGGAGAACGCAAAAAAGCGATGCTGGCCAGGGCCATGATGATGCAACCGTCAATCCTGATTATGGACGAGCCTTGCGCCGGGCTGGATTTGTACGAGAGGGAAAAGCTGCTTGGCGATATTCAAATGCTGGGGGAACAGCAAATCACAGTCATTTATGTGACGCACCATATCGAGGAAATTATTCCGTTGTTCACTCATGTCGCCTTGTTGAATGAGGGAAAAGTGGTCGCTGCCGGAGAGAAACGCCGGGTATTGACGCCGGAATATTTGGCTGAAGCTTACCAGGTGCCCATTTCGATCGATTGGCATAAAGACCGTCCTTGGATCAAGGTGTTATAAACATGGAGCGGACATTGTGGATCGGCACGGCGAACAGAGGATTTTCCGCATTGGCGGCGGAAGAACTGCAACGGTTGTTCCCAGGCGCGCAAGCGGCCCACATTCTTCCCTCGGAAATTTTTATGATACGGATTCCCCGGTCCTATATGTCGGTCATATCCGCGATTACGGAGCAGGAACCGGTATTTTTGCGCCACATACAACCGGTGTTTGTGAAAATGCGGACCGGCGGAGGACGTGAAGATTTGAACGGCTTGTCACAAATCATGCCGGACTTGTTGTCGCAGGCCGCATACCATTTACGTTCCGGCCATGGACAAGCTTTGTCCCGGGGTGGCAGCGCGGAGGGCGGTTTGGCTGCGGGCATGTTTTTGCTTCATGCCAAAATCGCTGTGCAAATCCGCAAACATGAAATGGCGGGTCCGGACTATACGCCCGACCAGTTGAAACAGACGATTCAAGCGTATCTTTCGCAACATTTTCAATGTCAACCGGTCGTGCGGGATGCCGATTGGATCCTGTCCGTTTATCTTGCTCCTGATACGGTCTATCTGGGGATATCCCGCCCGGATCACAATTTGTCCGATTGGTCGGGGGGAGCGATGCGGTTTGCGCGGGAAGAAGGGCAAGTTTCGCGGGCAAAATTCAAGCTGCTCGAAGCGGAGCGCAAGTTTTCGCTCGATCTTTCGCAGTTTCGCAAAGCGCTTGACATCGGCGCCGCCCCCGGAGGGTGGACATCGCTTTTGCTTGAACGCGGCCTTGAAGTCACAGCGGTGGATCCGGCCGCTCTTTCTCCGTCGTTGCTTGGCCATCCCCGACTCACTTTTTTGCAATCCAAAGCGGACGAGGTTCAGTTCCCGCCGGACAGTTTCGACTTGCTGGTGTGCGATATGAGCTGGAGCCCGCGGCAAATGATCAAGATTGTCAGGGGACTGCTGTATGCCTTGCAAGGCGGCGGAACCGCCATCATCACTTTAAAGCTGATGCACGGCAAACCGTTCCGGGCGATCCGTGAAACGGTCAGCGCCTTCTCCCCCGCATTGCGACTGAGGAAAGCGAAGCAGTTATTTCACAACCGGAACGAACTGACGCTTTATTTGGTCAAACAAGAGTGAGCGGAAAACAAGGGCGGCGCAAAACAACGGCAGATCAAAACAAAAGTTGGACAGGGAAATCATTAGGCAGACAACCGGCGGTTTTTCCTTCAACGGACGGACAAGTTGGGCAGAGAAATCGTTTGGGCAGACAAGCGTTGAGCATGTCAAGCAAAACGTTGTCATGGGAAAATTTTTCTCGTGAACAAGGAGTAAAAAGGGGATCGGGTTGCGCCCGAATCGTCAATTGAACAGGAGGTTAACATTGGATCTTCCGGGAACTCAGTTGAAGGTTGGGGATGTATTTCAAGAACGTTATGAAATCGTTTCCGTGTTGGGCAGGGGTGGGATGGGAACGGTTTACCTGGCCGCCGACCGCAAATTGAAAGGAAAACGTTGGGCGATCAAAGAAACATGGCGGAGCCCTGAAGAATACGGTCATTTCGTCCGGGAAGCGGAAATGCTGATCCGGCTGAGCCATCCGCAATTGCCGAATATTGTCGATTTTTACGGTCCGGATGAAAGAGGGTTTACTTATCTGGTCATGGATTATATCCGCGGCCGCACATTGGAGCAATATTTTGCCGAAAACGGCCGTCACCTTTCCTTTCCCCGGATGTTGAAATATGCGATACAGTTGTGCAGTTTGTTCGCTTACTTGCATGCGCAGAAGCCGGAGCCGATCATCTATCGCGACTTAAAACCGGGCAACGTCATCATTGATGAGCAAGACCAGGTGCGGTTGATCGATTTCGGCATAGCCAGGAGCCACAAAACGGGAAAGCCATCGGACACGGTGCCAATCGGGACGATCGGGTTTGCGGCTCCGGAACAATTTCAGCAATTGCAGACGGACGAGCGGACCGATCTGTATACGCTCGGCGCCATGATGTATTATTTGTTGAGCGGCGGCCACTATTACTACGGTTCCCAATTGCCTCTAAGCCATTATCGCGACGATTTGCCGGATCCGTTTGTCGCCGTGGTGAGCAAGCTTTTGAAACATCGTCCCGAAGAGCGGTATCAGAGCGCCATCCAGTTGCGGCACGATCTGGAGTTGCTGCAACATTCTTTGCAAACTTCGTCTGTGCCCGCCGGTATGGCGGAAACCGCCGGAACGCATATTGCCAACAAGCTGATCGTGATCGGCAGCTTATATCCCGGAGCCGGTTCCACCTTTATCGGCATGACGTTGGCACGTGTCTTGTCCGGTGTCGGCATACCGAATGCTTATGTGGAAAACCCCGGCAATGAACCGGATTTGTACAACTTGTTGTTCGGGGACCGGCATGCCCCGCGTTCTTACCGTTTCCTCTGCGAACTCATCCAGACAGATATTGGGGGGATCGAACGCGAACGTTGGCAAAGCGGCCTGACGGAATGGGTGCCGCTTCCGCCGGAAGGCTGGGATCAACCGTGGAACTTGGAAAACAGCCTGAAGCTGCTGCAGGCAGTCAAGCAACCGGTCGTTATATACGATATTTCTACGCGCTGGACCGATGCGCATGCCATCGAACTTTGCCGCATGGCCGACGAGATTGTCGTAGTGACCGATACATCGCCGAGCAAAGGATACCGCCCGTCTTCCTTAAGAACCGCCCGTCATTTTTCGGAACTCAGGCAAACGGGAAAGCGGATCCATCTCGTCGCCAACCGCGATGTTCCGCTAAAAGACCGGAAACAATGGATGTCTTCCATGTTTATGCCTCCGGTATGCGCGTTCCCCGCTCTGGATCACAAGCTGGTGGCGGAAGCGGAATGGAAAGGCGCGTTGCTTCAGGACCGAAAAGAGTTCCGGGAGCTGGTCTTCAAAAGCTTGTCGCCGCTTCTGGCGAAGTTAATGCCCGATTATCCGTGGCATGCCGTCTCTTCGTCCGCCCGTCCGGCGCTCTGGAAAAAATGGAAGGAAAAATGGATGTAAATGGTTGCCAAAGTGTAAAATTTATGATATAAATTGTGATACAAGAATAATATAATGAAAACCCGAAAGCGGAAGCACCGCTGATTGCAGAATAACCTGCAACGGCGCGTGCTTTTTTTGTTGTTCCGGGGCGGAAGGAGGAGGGTATGGAGCAAAAATACAGGATCGCCGCGGCGTTGGGAATGATCGCCCTCGTTTTTTTGGCCAGCGGCATCATCAAGCTGCTCGCGTGAAACAATCGCTAAAAAACAGTTTTGAAGGGGGAAGACGTACATGGAGCCGATTCATGTGATCGTAATGGACGAAGACGAAGAATATATCCGGATGTTGGCTGCGTTTGTGCGGAGCCAGGATCTGGGCGCCCGGATTTCCCTTGCCTGTTTTTCGCGGAAAGATTGTTTTGAGCAGCATCTTGACCGGACGGAAAGGGGGCATGCGCTTTTTCTCATTCATGAGTCGCTGTCCGCTGAGTACGACGTTTCCCGGATTCCGGGGAAATTAATATGGCTCAGTGAGACGAGTCATCGCTTCGGCGAGACAAGCTATAACGATGGGGGGGATGTTCCCCGCATTTTTAAGTTTCAGCCGCTCAACCAGTTTTTCGCCCAGCTTGCATCCTTCTATCCGGCGGCGGAGGCATGGGCAAAGGAAGAAACGGGAAAACGGACCGCCAGAACGATCGCCGTCTATTCCGCCGCCGGGGGCGCCGGAAAAACGACGGTTGCCTTGAACCTGGCTTATCAGTTCGCCGTTCGGCAACAAAATGTGTTTCTGCTGAACCTGGAATTGTTCAGTTCAATGCCTTCGCTCATGCCGGACGGCGACCGTGACCGGTTTGCCGAATTATTATATTACGCCCGAACGCAACCTCGCGAATTGCCGGATAAGATCGAACGCTTAAAAAATTACGATCACGCCACCAAGCTGAACTATTTTGCGGCGACGCGAAATCTTCAGGAAACGTTGGAAATGACGGAAGCCGATGTGCGCAATATCCTTTCCAGCCTGGCGCATTCGGGAGCTTATGATGTCATCGTCATTGATCTGGAGTCCACGTTGCACGACCGTGTGTGGGGGGCTTTTGCCGGCAGCGACAACATTTTTTGGATACTTGCCGATGATTTGCATTGCCACGGCAAATCTCTTGCCGCTTGGAACGAATTGAGGCGGAAGGAGCAGCGCCTTCAAGAACGGGTGACAAACAAGATTACATTTTTGCTCAACAAATTTACGGGGAGGCTGCATAACAGGATGGACCATACGTTGTCACCAATCGGATATTTGCCGTATATCCCTGAGTGGAAGACGGTTTCGTCCGGGGAACACTGGCTGGCATCTCCCCTGTTTAACGCCGGTTTGTGGATGGCGGCCGCAACGGCGCTGAATTCGGGAAGGAGACGGGAAAGCGATGGAATTTTCGATCATCCGGGAAATCAGGGACGAAGTGCTGGGCAAACTTGACCTTGGTACCGCCGTACCCGATCATGTCCTGTACGAACGGATCGAAGAAGCCGTTTTGTCCCACCCTTCACATGGCGAATTTACCGCTTCCGCCAAACAACAGTTAGTCCGCAGAATTTTTCACTCGTTTCGCGGCCTGGACATTTTGCAACCGCTCATTGAAGATCCGGCGATTACGGAAATTATGGTCAACAATCACGAAGAAATCTTTTACGAGCGGGGCGGAGAAATGTATCTGTATGACAGCCGGTTTGAAAGCAAGGAAAAACTCGAGGATATTATTCAGACGATCGTGGGCAGGGTGAACCGTGTTGTCAATGAAGCTTCTCCGATCGTCGATGCCAGGCTGGAGGACGGTTCCCGCGTCAATGTCGTTCTTCCGCCGGTCGCGCTGCAGGGGCCTACCATGACCATCCGCAAATTCCCGGAAACGCCCCTCACGATGAACGATTTGGTCGCGGGAGGCATGTTGACGGCGGAAGCGGCGGAAATGTTGCGCAAACTCGTCATTGCCAAGTACAACATCTTTATCGGCGGGGGAACCGGCTCGGGGAAAACGACCTTTCTGAACGCCCTTGCCGAATGGATCCCCCGGAACGAACGCATCATTACGATTGAAGATTCTGCGGAATTGCAAATCCGGACATTGCCCAATCTGGTGCGCATGGAGACGCGCAATGCCAACACCGAAGGAAAAGGGGAAATTTCGATGCGGGATTTGATCCGCACTTCTTTGCGAATGCGGCCGGATCGGATCATCGTGGGTGAAGTGCGCGGTGCGGAAGCGTTCGATATGCTGGCGGCGATGAACACGGGGCATGCGGGCAGTTTGTCTACGGGGCACGCCAATTCATCCAAGGATATGCTGATCCGGCTGGAAACGATGGTGTTAAGCGGGGCAAACTTGCCGCTGGAAGTCATACGCAAACAGATTTGTTCGGCGATCGATATCCTCGTTCACTTGTCCAAAGTTCGGGACCGGTCACGCAAAGTGCTGGAAATTTGCGAACTGGCCGGAATGAACAACGGCGATTATGTGCTGAATCCGCTATTCCTGTTCGAAGAGGAAGACCGTTCTCCCGACGGCAAAGTGACAGGCAAGTTAAAAGCGACGGGCAACCGTTTGCTTCGGCGGGAGAAATGGAACATGGCCGGACTTCATACCGAAGGGAGCGGGGATGTGTGCTGATCGCGTTCATAGCCGTGTTGTTGGGGGCCGCCACCTGGGGATCGTTCCTTTTTTTCGAAAGGCGCAGGAAACGTCCGGGATCACATTCAGGCATCCGGGAGCAAACGCCGCCCGGATGGACCGATTACAATCGGTACGAAATGACGTTCCGGGAAAAATGGTTTTCGTTTCTTTTGGCATTTTGCGTATTATTCGCGATCGGATACATATTTTACCGCCACGCGGCTTTATCCTGCATGCTGGCTGGCTTGGCGGCGTTGTACCCGAAGCGGAGGGCGAAGGAACTCGCAGAAAAACGGAAAGAAGAACTGACTTTACAATTCCGGCAAGCGCTGCATGCCCTGTCATCGGCGGTGGGGGCCGGTAAATCGCTGGAAAACGCTTTTCGGGAAGTCGTGAACGATCTGAAGCTGTTGTACCCCGACCCGCAAACGTATATTGTTTCCGAGTTTGAACTGATCAACCGGCAAGTGGAAAATGGCACGCCGATCGAAAAAGCGGTCATGGATTTCGCCCTCAGATCAGGGGTGGACGACCTGATTCAATTCGGCAATGTGCTGGTAACCTGCAAACGAAGCGGAGGGAACCTGGTGAGCGTCATCCGCCGGACAGCGGATATCATCGGCGATAAGCTGGAAATCGAACAGGAAATTTCCGTCATGATCGCCCAAAAACGTTTTGAAACCAAAGCGCTTACGATTGCGCCCATCGCTGTTGTCGCGATGTTAACCTTCGGATCGCCGGACTATATGGAACCGTTGTATCGCGGGTTTGGACATATGTTCATGTCCGTTTCGCTCCTTCTTCTCGCAGCCTGCTATTGGTGGGCGAAAAAAATGATGAACATGAAGGTTTAGAAATGATGGCTATTTTATTGATTGCGGAATTGTTGTTGATTTCCGTCATCCTGATGAAGGAAACAAAACGGTATGCCCCATGGATCCGGGAAAACGGGGATATGGCAAAAATGCGCTGGTTGTTGCCGTTTTCGCTTTTCTTGTTGGATAAGACGGGATTATTGGAAAAATATCCGAAATTCTGGAGCAGAATTCATTACCGCATGATCACGTTATACGGGACGGGCAAAGCAACGGCCTGCAGCAAAATGTACATTTCGCAATGTGTAACGGTTTGCGTTCTGATTCTCCTGTTGTGCACCGCTTTGGGGACGGCGGCGGGAAACGATCCGTTATGTTTGTATTACGGTTTGCTGATTGCGTTATTTGCGCCTTTGATCATGATGCGAAATTTGGACCGGCGAATATTGGACAGAAAACGGCAGATGTTGTTTATGCTCCCCGAAGTTCTGAACAAAATCGTCCTGTTGGTCAACGCCGGGGAAAATGTGCAGGAAGCGATCGTGCGAAGTATCCGTTCTTCTGCGGAGGCGGCGCAAAATCAGAATCCTTTGCTTAAAGAGTTGCAGATTATGGCTGCCCAGCTTGAAAACCAGTATCCTTTCGCCCGTTGTTTGGAACAGTTAAGTACGCGTTGCCGCGTGCAGGAAGTTACCATCTTCACAACAACGGTGCTGATGAATTACAGGCGCGGAGGGGAAGATCTGGTGCTCGCTCTGCGAAATTTATCCCACGAATTGTGGGAAAAAAGAAAAGCGATGACACGTACGTTGGGAGAAGAAGCTTCATCCAAACTGGTGTTTCCAATGGTGCTGATTTTCCTGATTGTCATGATGATCATCGCCGCTCCGGCCATTCTGATGATGAACACGTAAAGTTCGGGAGGTTGGAACATGGTGTTGAGAGAAAAACAATTCTGGCGGGACGAGGAAGGCATCGGAACGTTAGAGATCCTGCTGATTGTGGCGGTATTAGTCATTATCGCGATCGCATTCCGAAAATGGATTATCAAGTGGCTTGGCGATCTGTTTGCGAAAGCCGATGCCGAAATTACGAACCAGACCAATACGTTCGATGAAGATGTGCAACATCTGAGCCCGGGGACGCCATAATGCGGATGAGGCAGACGGTCCGGACGGCCGAAGGGCTGTTCGGAGGATGGATGGAAAAGGAACAGGGAAGTTTTACGTTTGAGGCGACCTTGGTTTACCCTGCCGTTCTGCTTGCCACGTTAGCGATGATTTTTTTCGCTCTGTATATATACGGAAACGAAAGACTATACCACGAAGCGGTGGTGACTGCGGAGCGCGCTGCATTCACATGGGACAATACGCATAAAGACCCGCTGACCGGCGCGTTTGCCGTAACCGCTTACGACGGGTTGTACTGGCGCACGTTCAAAGAACGTTCGTTCGATATTTTTCATCTTTTTTTTGAATCGGATACAACAAGTATCGTCATTCCCCGGGATGCCGGGAGAACCGACCTGGATACGGTCGGCGGCAAACTGATGAAAGCAGCAAGTTTCATCGAAGGGGTGGAAGAATCACGGCTTGCCTATGAACGCAAGCTGTTTGAGCGCATCGTCAACGTGCGTTTGTCCATTCCGTTTCATCGTCCCGGCATGTTGGCCGGTTTGTTGGCAAAAGACAGGATGCTTCAGGAAGCGAATGCCAGGATTGTGGATCCTGCGGAATTTATCCGTCTCACCGATTTTACCAGGTTGTACGCTTCGGAATTGAAACGCAGAATTTCCAAAGAAGATGCGAAACGGTTGATGGCGGAACCGGAGGAGGGGAGGCCTCCTCAGTCGTTCCGCGGACATGACATTGACCTTGTGCCCTATTTAAAGCAACTCGTTAACGGTATGACGGTCGAATTTCCGGTCCCGGGAGAGAAAAAGCGCATTGTCGACGCGCTGGATAAAAGCGACGTGGCGCATCAGGCCATTTGCACTTACAACCAAAAAAATCTTTTGTCGGAACAAAGTCCCAAGGATGCTTATTTATTGCGGCAAGGGTCGGTGAAAGGGGTCGTTTGGCATTTTTTCACCAATTGCCGCGGAAAACAACCAAAGCCGTCGGCCGCCCTGCAACGCGAATTGCAGCGAAACGGAATCGTTGTCGTGATACACGACTAGCTTTAGGGGAGTTTGGATGAAGGACAGAACCATCGTAAAATGGCTTTTTTGTACGAATGGAGCGGCTTCGATATTTATGGTCATGATCATTGTGCCCATTTTTTTGCTGATTGGCATCCTGATCGATTACTCGCGGATCAAATTGGCCGGACAACAAACCGAACTGGCGGTAAAAGCCGGTGTGCGCTCCGCCCTTTCCGCATTCGACAGTGAAATCAGGACATACGGTCTGTTCGGCCAAGGATTGGGGGAAGAAAAAAGCCGTCAATTGTTTACAGAAGTCATGCGGAAAAACTTCTCTTCCTCCGCGGCAGATTCCGCCCGGTTCCGTTATGCCGATCCGTCATTTGATCCTGAACGTGCACAAATTGAGCATGTGTACACGTTGGCGGACCAAGTGGTGCTCAAAAGGCAAATATTGGAAGAAATGAAATATAAAGCGCCTATCGAGTTTGCGTTAAACATTGCTGACAAATTTAAAAAAACAGAGGTTGCCGGCAACTTGTCGGATGCTTCCCGTTATGCCGGGATATCGGAGAAAGTCGAGAATGTATTGGAAAAAAGAGATGACCGTCTAAGGAAAGCGTGGGACAAGATCGGCGCCTTGAAACAATTGATGGAGGAACAAAACGGATGGTACGGTGAAAAACTGCGGCGTTTAAACGAGTTGGCCGGACTCATTGGGACCGCTACGCGGGAAAGTGTCATGCGCGCCCTGGGGGAAATCACCGTTCAAATGGAGGAGGGTTACGCGGCTTTGTCCGGCCTTCAGCAAGAACGGAACCGCCTGAATCAGGCGATTGCCGCGATGACGATGGCGGGGGCGGACGGAATGGCTTTGGCTCCGCTGTTTGCGCGCCATAAAGCGTTGTCCGACGAAATCGCTTCGCTTGAAGTACAACTGGAAAATTTGACGGCAGCAAAACATGAACTCGATATGTTGTTGCAGCGAATCATGGAATACATTGCCATCGTTTCGGAAATAAAGGCCAACATTGCGGAGGATGATGCCCTTGTCTCGGAGATGGAGGAGGAAATATTGGCTCACCTGGCAGAAGCGAGAAAATGGAACAGTCAGCTGTTCGAGCGGCAGGAAGACGGCACGGTACCTTTTACGGGAGGAAAGGATGCGGCTGGACAGGTGTTCCGGAATTTGGCGATCAGCGATGAGGAAATGGGCGATTATTTGGCCAAAGCCGGCTCCGCAGCATCAGCATTTCACGGGTTCCGGCAGCAATTGGAAAACGCGGAATTGTTTCTGGGTCCGCCCTATGAACGGCTGCTGGAGGCCAACGACCGATATTTGGACATCATGTCGCAGTTTTATTCCCGTTATGTTGCTGTCCAACAAATGCGGGAAAGCCGGCAAAGCGAGGCGGAACGCCATAAACGGGAAAAGCGGAAAGACATTCAGACCGTTCTGGATAAGGTGAGGGAAGAAGTTATCGGCTGTCCTGCGGACCGGACGGCGTCCCTGCAAGCGGCTTACAGCCGGCTTCAAGGCCAAGGCGAAAGCGGCTTGTATATGAAATATATGGCGTACAACGATAACGCACAATGGGTCAATTTGCAGCCGGAACTGCCGGATGCGAAGGAAGCGGCCAAACACACGTTCCAGTTGGTGGACCGGCTTGTATCCGTCCTGGAGGATGTGCGCGATGAGCTTTATATCAATGAATTTGCCCTGTCAAAATTCACCTACCGCACGCAGGAAAAAGCGGCGGCCAAAGGGGCCGATCCTTCCGTTTTTCCCGATCCGTCCGGCCGCGTTCTCTATTTGCAGGAAGCGGAATACATTTTATACGGTTTTTCTTCCTGTGAAGCGAATTACAGCGCCGCCTACATTGAGATGTTTACGCTCAGGCTGGCCATCCGCACGTTGGAACATCTTCTCGAGCCGCAAACGAAATGGTTGAATTTAGGTTCGCCCATGCTCGTTGTATTGGCCGCCATGGCGGAGGGGGCGGCCAAAGCGTACGATGATATGGCGAAGCTGTTGGACGGCGAGGATGTTCCGCTGTTCGACAAGCTGGACGGCAAAATCCGGATGAATTATAAAGACTACCTGCGCTTATTTTATTTTTTGCACAGTTCCGACAAACCGATGATGTCCAGGATTCAGGCGTTGATCGAACTGAACACGGGAAAAGATCTGACCGGTTTGACCACTTACGTCCAAGGTACCGGAACCGCTTCGATACGGTTATGGTTCATACCGTCCGCCATGAAAGGATTGGACCTCATTGGAGTGCTGGGATGTAAGGTCAGGCAAAATCATTGTGAATGGACTTCCGTTGCGGTTTTTTCTTATTGAATTGAAGGATGCGTGAGAGAGATGAAGGAAAGATTCATACGCAACGAAAGAGGCGGTTTCGTTCTTGAGGCGGCGCTGACTTTGCCGTTTTTTCTCGCATTTCTCATCGCTTTGATATGCATGATCCGCATCGCGATGGCGGAAACGGCATTAAAGTCCGCAGTCGCCGAAGCTTCGAAATTCGTGGCGGCGCATATGTATCCTGTTCAGTTGCTGGCTGACCACGCGTTAAACACCGGGAGTGATGTCCCCGGAAAATCGGCCGGAGACTGGATTCGCTATGTATATGAAGCCAAAGAAAGGGCTCGGCAATCGTCCCAGTTTTTAGATGAGTATGCGGCGTTCATTCCTGATTCGCTTCTTCCTTTGGCGGAGTGGATGGAAAAATTGCAGGATGGAAGCCCTTATACGGATTCGGCCGTTAACGCCGCTTTCCTGCCGCTTGTCCAATATTTTGCGGACCAACGGATATTGAATGTTCAGGCTCTGAACATAAACAAGGTCACATTGCCGAGCATAACGGACAAAGACCGGGCTTTCTTCGGAATCGAGGCGGTGTACACGATGACGCTTCATATCCCGTTTTACCGCAAAGAGATCGTCATCACGCAAAATGCATTCGAACGGGTCTGGATCGGCCGGTAAAAGGGTTTGTCTGGGGAGGGGAAATAACTGTGCAGTTGACCATTCAGGACGCCATGCTGTTTTCTTTATTGCTCGCGGCGTTTTACACCGACATCAAAGATATGCGCATTCCGAACCGGTTAACGTTCGGCGGGGCTGGCGCAGGACTCGTGTATCATATGGCCGTGGGCGGGTGGAACGGCTTGACATGGTCCGGTCTCGGACTGATCGCAGGATTCGGACTCCTGCTATTGCTGTATTTCATCGGGGCGCTGGGTGCCGGCGATGTAAAGTTGTTCGCCTCGATCGGCGCGATATCCGGTTTGCCGTTCGTCCTCCATTGCCTGATGTACTCGATTATTTATGCCGGACTGATCGGATTGGCCATACTTTTGGTAAAAAAATCATGGAAGAACCAGGCGTCAAGTTTTTTCTGCGAACTGTGGGTGCACTTTCTTCTCAGGCGCCTGGATTATCTGGCCCGGTTCAAGGAACGGGCAAACTTGCGGTTTCCGTTTATGTATGCTGTGCTCCCTGCAGGAATTACAACATGGATCAATATGACGGGATAAAAGGAGAAGGAACATTGAACCGGTTCATTTATGGTTTACCTTATGATTTTATTCAACAAAACGGATTCTATTTAGTGATTGACCTCGGAGAGGATGATGGTGAACGTTTATCGCCGCTTGCGCTCAACATGTTGCGGTCCGTAACGGTTCCGAGGCTGCTTCCGGTCAGGGTTGAACAATGGAATCTGAACCGCAAACTTTATTACAACATTCATTCCAAACGTATGCTCTCGCCCCTGTTAAACGGCAAACATTTGCAGAAACAAGATTTTATGCGCTTGTTGATGAATATTGTGCGCACATTGGAAGACAGCAAGCTGTATATGCTGAATGAAGCCCATTATATCTTGCATGACGAATTTATGTTTATTGGAAAAGATCCGGGTGATATCTATTTCACGTACTTGCCGTTGAAAACGGCCGAAGAATTGCCTTCCCTGAAGGACCAGTTGCTTGGTCTGTTCCGGGCATTCTCGGAAAAGCTGGAAAATGCGGAGGATTGGGGCATCCCGGAATTCCTCCGCTTGTTGGAACGGGAAGAATTTCATATTTCGGAATTGCGGGCAGCGTTGGAGCATGTCTCCTTTCGCGGCTGTCGCCTTGCTGATCCGCAAAGACCGGCGGATGGGGGACAGGCGAACCGGCCGGCGGAACGGGAAGCCGGCGCATGCACGCGGCAGCACCATTTGGCGGATTGGAAGCAGGGCGAGCTTTCGGACCTTTTGGGTGAGGACCGCAATACAGATGAGGTCTGCAATACGGATGAACCGCAACAAAGCGCAATGGAGCCTCGACAAAGCGTAATTCGGAAAAAAGTCAATAGGGATCCAAAGAAAAAGGAGGCGGTTGAACTTTCGCTAAAAGAAAATTTGCTGCTGTTGTCGCTCGTATCCGCACTTTTGGCCTTATTGTGGAGCCGGTTTGCCGAACAACCTTCCGAGGGCTGGTTTTATGTCCATGCCGGCGTAAGTCTGTTGCTGTGTGATGCGGCATTTGTTTTCTCGAAAATTTGGCGGCCCTCATTCGTGGAACGATTAAGGAACCGGCAAAACCGTTCAGGCCGCGGCAATCGTTACGCTGCTCCGGAAAGGGCCGAGCATACCGAAGAGGAAGTTTCCGGGAAGTCATCGGACCCGTCTCCCAAAGGGACAGCAACAACGGACGCATCACCCCATCTTTTCGATGCGGCATTTGTTTCCGCATCAATGGCCGACTCCCCATTAACGGCGGAGGAAGGGAGCTATGGGGTTAAGCCAGGCAAATCTGCGCGCTATTACGATGATTTGGCCCAAAAAACGACGCTGCTTGTGTCCGCGCCGCCAACGGTGATTTTGTCGGATTCCTATCGAACGAAAGCCCCCAAGGAAACTGACATGTTTCGGAAAAAAGTATTTTTGGAAATCCGCAAAAGCGGTTTGGTCGAAAAGGTGGCGGTAGAATCGGATCAACGTTTTCTTATTGGCCGCGGTCCGGACGGTGTCCACTATGTCTATGATGATCCCGGAGTCTCACGGACGCATCTGGAAATCGTCAGCGGCCAGGATGGTTGTTCCGCCAGAGATCTGGGATCGCGGAACGGCAGTTTTTTGAATGGCGAGCCGATGGTTCCATACAAATGGTACACGTTTGGCGAGAACGATGTCATTTCCGTCATTCATGCGGAACTGAGAATGTCCGCTTCGGGCCGTCTATCGTCCGGGGCGGGGATCACTCCGCATGCCGCCAATCCGATTGAAAAAGTCAGAAAAACGGTGTAGCATTCTAAATGGGCTGCACTTTTTTTTATCTTTATGTTTTATGTTATGATAGTCGGGTACGATGCCCTGTTGACGAAATTCCGGTTTTACATAGGATCAGCACACGTGAATACAGCGGCAAATCAAAACAATGGCAAGGAGGGCATTTGTTGTGAATCCGAATTTGCAGGCAGGCAGTATCGTTCGCGCATCCTATAAAACGGGAGAATATATTGGGGAGCTGGTGGAGTACACCCGGACGAAAGCGGCCGTAAAAGTGTTGGCCGTAGTGAAACACCCTGCGCAAGGGGATTTGCATCATCCGATGGAAACCGATGGCGTCCTTTTTCACCAGCGTAAAGCTTTGGCCTATGGAGAAATTGCGCTAATGCACCAGTCTTCTTTGCTTCCGTATCACGGTGAAGTGCCTGATTATCAATCGTCGCTGAAAGCGGCGCTGGAGGCGGAAATGGAGGTGCTTCGCAAAACGGCGCGTTGGGCGAACCGTTCGCTGGAAGAACTGGAGAAATTAAAACGGGAATATGGGATGTAAGGATCACAAATGTCGTATAGGTCATAAATTTTGGAATAGATCATTGCGAAAATCGGGCTGGTCGATTCTCAAAGAAGTTGGCGCTGGGTATGCCGAAAAGGTCGAGGGTTGATGGCAGCCGGGAGGTGCCGATGATGGACGGATCATTGCGCTACTGGACGAAAGTTCCCGACGGCGAACTGGAACAGCGGTTGGAACCCGTTCACGATGTGCAGTCCAACGATTTGGAAGGATATCGCATAATGAAAGACAAATACACGGGAGAACATTATCTCGACTACGCGTATATCCATATGCAGATTTCGTCCGGGGGAGAAAAAGAAGTTTTTCATTATTTGCTTCCGCTCGAAAGTGACGATGTTCTGGGGATCATGTTCGGCGATCAGGAATACACCTATCCCGAACATTGGCGTAAGCCGTTTCTGCGGAACGGCCCGGAAGGGTACTACGTGTGGTTCGATCCCGCGGGGACGCATGAAACGGATGAGGACAAAAGGATTGCCGAGCAAATTATGGAAAAGCTGCGCTCGTTTAAACAATCGGCAACCGTTAACCCGTTGCAGGTTGAGAAATTGCTGAATGAACTGGATGGGATACGCAACCGTAAACCGTCTTCCGGAGACAGCGGCGATCGAACGTAGATTCATTTACGTTCCGGGAGTGAAAAGGGATGGAGTGGGAAATTTTTGAGATCTTCAGTCTGATCGGCACGATCGCCTTTGCGGTGAGCGGCGCGATTGTCGCCATGGAAGAAGAATATGATATACTGGGGATTTTCGTTCTCGGATTAGTCACCGCATTTGGCGGGGGAATCACACGCAATTTATTGATCGGTATTCCGGTCACCACATTGTGGGAACAAGGATTTTTCCTATCCATGGCACTACTGGCCATGGTTTTCATTGTCATTATGCCTACCCGCTGGATTACCCGGTGGAAAACATGGGTAAGTTTCTTCGATGCGATCGGTTTGGCGGCTTTTGCCATCCAGGGCGCTTTATATGCTTTCAATATGAACCATCCCGTCAGCGCGGTGATTGTGGCCGCGGTGTTAACCGGTATCGGGGGAGGAATCATACGCGACATATTAGCCGGCCGAAAACCGTTGGTGCTGCGTGAAGAAATTTATGCCGTATGGGCCATCCTTGCCGGCCTGGTCATTGGTCTCGGTTGGGTGCAGGGAGATATGCAACTGCTGGTTCTATTTATCGTGATCGTTTTTCTCAGGATGTTGTCCGTATTTTACAAATGGAAGTTGCCGCGGCGCCGGTTGAATCATCCGGTGACGCACACGGCGACCGGTGCGGATGAGACAAAAACAGACCAGCCATGCATAGAAGAAACCGGTTCGGCACAACAATGTATAGAAAGAACGAAACCGGCAAAACAGCAGTCGGCCAAATAAAACCGGCCAAATCATAAAAATCAGCCAAACCATAAGGAAAGGAAGTCGTCGTTTGCAAGCAAAACCGGTCAGCGAATCCAGAACAGTGATGACAGAGATTGTTTTTCCTCCCGATACCAATTATCATGGGACCGTCTTTGGCGGAAAGGTGATGGAATATATCGATAAAGCGGCCACGATTGCCGGCATGCGGCATTCGCGCAGACCTGTCGTTACCGCTTCGAACGACAGCCTCGATTTTCTGGCTCCGGTTAAGCTGGGGGAAGCGATTGTGTTAGAAGCGTTTGTGACGTGGACTCACCGTTCGTCAATGGAAATTTTCGTCAAAGTCATGTCGGAAAATTTGTATACCGGAGAAAAGAAACTGACGGCTACTTGTTTTACCACTTTTGTCGCCCTGGACGAGTCGGGCAAACCTACGCCCGTTCCGGGAGTCATACCGCAAACCGAGGAAGAAAAGCGGCTTTACGAAGGGGCGGAAGCGCGCTATTTGGCGAGGAAAGAGCGGAGAGCGAAGCGGATTGAAATGTAATATCGGCATTGCATGAAATCAAGCCTCCGGGTTCGTTTCGGCTGCGAATCCGGAGGCTTGCCGTTTATTGCATGACGGTTTTTCGCAAGTCATTACGGGAGGACGGTATTACTTGCGGTAAGCCAAACGCTCGGCATGGGCCGCTTCGTATGCGGCAATGGCATCTTCATGCTGCAAGGTCAACCCGATATCGTCGAGACCGAGCAACAAAAATTGGCGGCGGTGTTCATCCAGATCAAACTCGATCGTTAACCCTTGCGAATCGGTGATCCGTTTGTTTTCCAGGTCGACGGTAAGCTGGTAGCCTTCATTGTTGTAAGTGCGTTGGAACAGTTCTTCAACTTGTTCCTCAGGCAGTTTGATCGGCAAAATTCCGTTTTTGAAGCAGTTGTTGTAAAAAATGTCCGCAAACGACGGAGCGATGATGACTTTGAAGCCGTAATCCAAAATGGCCCAGGGAGCGTGTTCCCGGGACGAACCGCAGCCGAAATTGGCGCGCGTCAACAGGATCGAAGCGCCTTGGTAACGCGGCTTGTTCAGATCGAATTGCGGGTTGGGATTCCCGGCTTCATCGAACCTCCATTCGTAGAATAAAAATTGGCCGAATCCCGTACGTTCGATACGCTTCAAAAACTGTTTCGGGATAATCGCGTCGGTATCGACATTGACCCGGTCAACGGGGGCCACGATACCGGTATGCTTGACAAATGCTTCCATTGTGAGGCCTCCTTAACATATATTTTTCCGGTCTCTAACCGGGCTTAAGTTGCCCGTTAACTTTGGATTAGTCGTTAAATTTCCATTCTCTTACATCGACGAAATGTCCGGCGATCGCCGCCGCCGCCGCCATAGCGGGAGAAACGAGGTGCGTGCGACCGCCGCGGCCCTGCCGGCCTTCGAAATTCCGGTTGGAAGTTGATGCGCAGCGTTCTCCCGGCTGCAACACGTCGGGGTTCATCGCCAGACACATGCTGCAACCCGCATCGCGCCATTCAAATCCGGCTTCAATGAAGATTTTGTCCAGTCCTTCCGCTTCCGCCTGCTTTTTCACCCGTCCGGATCCGGGGACAACGATGGCGTTAACGTGCGGAGCCACTTTGTATCCTTTCGCCACGGCAGCCGCGGCGCGCAAATCTTCGATCCGGCCGTTTGTACAAGAACCGATAAACACGCGGTCGACTTTCAATGCGGTCATCGGCGTGCCGGGAGTCAATCCCATATATTCCAGCGCTTTTTGCGCTGCCTTGCGCTCGTTTTCGGTGGGGAAACTTTGCGGATCGGGAACGACGGAAGTAATATCGGTTCCCATTCCCGGGCTCGTACCCCAAGTGACCTGCGGAATCAGCGTATCGGCGTCGAATTCGACAACACGGTCGAACTGGGCGCCTTCGTCGGTTCTGATCTGTTTCCATTGTTCCACGGCGGCATCGAAAGCGGCTCCCTTCGGCACGTAATCCCTGCCGCGCAAATATTCGAAGGTTTTTTCATCGGGCGCGATCATTCCGGCTCTTGCTCCGGCTTCGATGGACATGTTGCACACGGTCATGCGCTCTTCCATCGACAAGTTGCGGATCGCTTCGCCGGTGTACTCGATGACATACCCTGTGGCGAAGTCGGTGCCGTATTTGGCAATAATGCCGAGAATCAGGTCTTTGGCGGTAACGCCCGGTTTCAGTCTGCCGTTTACGCGCACTTCCATCGTTTTTGGCTTGGCTTGCTGGAGGCATTGGGTAGCCAGCACATGCTCGACTTCGCTCGTGCCGATCCCGAATGCGAGCGCACCAAACGCTCCGTGCGTGGACGTATGGCTGTCGCCGCAGACGATCGTTTTCCCCGGATGGGTCAAACCGACTTCAGGCCCCATGACATGGACGACGCCTTGATCGACATGATTCAAGTCGAATAATGTAATTCCAAAGTCTTTGCAGTTTTTGGCCAAAGTATCGATTTGTTGTTTGGAGATCGGATCCGTAATGTTAAACCGGTCTTTCGTCGGCACGTTGTGGTCCATCGTCGCAAACGTCAAATCCGGTCTGCGCACTTTCCGTCCGGACAGGCGCAATCCTTCAAACGCTTGCGGCGACGTCACTTCGTGCACCAAGTGCAAGTCGATGTAAATAATGCTGGGTTTTCCAGGCTCTTGATAAATCACATGGTTATCCCAGATTTTTTCGAACATCGTTTTCGCCATGTTTTCCTCTCCTTCGCCAATCTTGTCTACTTGCTTGTAATTATAACATTTCTTTATTCATTGATGAAGAATATAAAAACTATAAGATTTATAGGTAAAAAATATAGAACCAGGGCCGTCCTTTTTCGGCCGTTCCGGATTTATCCGTCATGTCAGACCATTGTTGTGCCTGTACGGCCGGCAATTGTTAGGCTGCAACCATCTGCCCATTATCCCCTTCGCTCAAGACACCGACACATATCACTGCGTTTTCTCCTGATATATTTCCCAAATCCAGGCACCAATGAAAATGACGAAGTAACCATGATGATTGCAGAGAAAATAAAGTTGATGAGATAAAATCTGTGCTTTCCATCAGCCTCTTTCTGAAACAATGGTCGGATCATCGTGACCACTGCGGCGAGGAGAAGGGATAAGCAAAAAAGAAGCGTGAGAAAGCCGGCCGGATTCAACCAAAAGCCCGATGGGGACGGGATTTTGAAGAATGTAAAAAATGGTTCGATTTCATATGCGGCAATAATGCTCAGGAGCATAAATGGAAGTGTGAGAAGAATGCCGATAAACAGCGATGATTTGTGGTATTATAAATTCCTAGGATTTCATATTTCATCATTTCTCCATTTTTTATCATTCTTCCGTTCTTATCATTCCTCCATTTATATCATCCCTCCATTGTTTGTTTACGGTGCGCTTTTTAATCTGAGTTTTTGACCGGCGATGGCGGAATTCCTTTCAAAGTGCGATAATCCATTGATTTCAAGCTTCATTTATCGATGGCGTTTTATACGAAATCATTTTTAATACTCCACAAAGAGACTGTCGATTCACTGTTGATGGTACAAAAATCTATGACTTGAAGCGAAATGTTGCCTTCCTAAATCTCAAACGTCTTGTTTCCATTCTTGTTCCAACAAAAAATGAAGGTAAGGATGGAAATCCAAACGTTCCATGCTGTCGGACACCGCCTTGTACGAAAATGCTAGGGGCTGCCGATTCAGTTGCAAAAATTACCGTTTTACGTGAAATGTTGCCTTCCTTAACTCAAACATCTTGTTTTCCATTCCTTGATTCAAGAAAGAATTTTAGAGGTTAGGAATGGAAAGCCAAAACTCGCCGGAAGGCAATCATTTTACTCTCTACTCATTTTGCACTATGAATCGGCAGTCTCCACAAAATAGGTTCTGTACGCAGAAAAAAGCATTGAATCAATTACGTTTTAACTGCTATCCTGTAGGAAAAGGTTCACCCTCAAAAAAATTTAAGGGAATTGTCGTTACTGCATTTGTCGTCGACCCCCGGTAGCGCAAAAACCCCGGGGGGTCGACGACAAAATGAAAATGTGTGAAAACTTATTGTTACGGGATATTTTATTAACAGCGAGAATTTGGTATGATTAATTCATACAAAGTTCGAAAAGGAAATATCTTGATTTATAAGCACTTTTTTGGGTTTGTATCGTACCTATGAGGAATTGAAACAAGCTTATGCTTGATTGTTTCGAACAAGCACAGATATAGTTTGTATCGTACCTATGAGGAATTGAAACTTGGCGGTGATGGGGGAATGACTGACAAATGCACAGACTGGTTTGTATCGTACCTATGAGGAATTGAAACAGCCTAGCTAGAATCGTGTTTGCTGTCGGACTTGCCGCGTTTGTATCGTACCTATGAGGAATTGAAACACGCAAAATTCCGCCTGGAATATCCCGGACTTTGCAACGTTTGTATCGTACCTATGAGGAATTGAAACTCTGAATCAAAAGCGCCTCTAAACGGCTAATGCGGGGTTTGTATCGTACCTATGAGGAATTGAAACTATGCATCTTCTTCTGTTTGAACAGTGAGAAAAAAGTTTGTATCGTACCTATGAGGAATTGAAACAAGTATCACCAGTAAAAAATAAATAACAGTAAAACAAAGTTTGTATCGTACCTATGAGGAATTGAAACATATATAAAAGCAAACAATTAAAGTATCACCAGTAAAAGTTTGTATCGTACCTATGAGGAATTGAAACCAGAATCTTGAGCACGCTATCCAATCCGGCCGTTTCGAGTTTGTATCGTACCTATGAGGAATTGAAACACATCACCATCCCCGGAATCAACGCGCCGGAAGGAGGTTTGTATCGTACCTATGAGGAATTGAAACCAGAATCTTGAGCACGCTATCCAATCCGGCCGTTTCGGTTTGTATCGTACCTATGAGGAATTGAAACGCGGTGATGGGGGAATGAACATCAGGGAAATCTACCGAGTTTGTATCGTACCTATGAGGAATTGAAACCCATACGGGGGCCGGGGAGCACGGGAATGGCGGGATGGTTTGTATCGTACCTATGAGGAATTGAAACGCTTTGGGAATGCGGGCTTTTCAATGTCTAGCGATATGAGTTTGTATCGTACCTATGAGGAATTGAAACTCCATCACTTCCCACGCTGCGGCTACGTCGGTGGAAGTTTGTATCGTACCTATGAGGAATTGAAACCATAGTTGAATGCTTTTTTCACGCGCCTTTTTTTCGTTTGTATCGTACCTATGAGGAATTGAAACACGCCAACGGCGAGCCAAAGTACGACGACAACGATGTTTGTATCGTACCTATGAGGAATTGAAACTCTCACCATCCACGACTTGTCACCTCTCGATAACATGTTTGTATCGTACCTATGAGGAATTGAAACAAGCGTTCGACCAGGCTCATGTCCCGTCCCCCTCGGTTTGTATCGTACCTATGAGGAATTGAAACCTGAAAGGGTCGGGTGTTGCTATACCGCAATTAGCGTTTGTATCGTACCTATGAGGAATTGAAACAAACTCTTCAGCACATACGTTTTTCCGCTGATTCGCGTTTGTATCGTACCTATGAGGAATTGAAACTGCGGTGTAGTTGAGACTTTCCAGGTCAGCAAGCACATCGTTTGTATCGTACCTATGAGGAATTGAAACGAGGGAGGAGGCAAATGCGAGATGAACGAACAACGTATCCGGTTTGTATCGTACCTATGAGGAATTGAAACTTGGAAATTAGATGGTTCGTTTGTTTTGCCTCCGAAGTTTGTATCGTACCTATGAGGAATTGAAACGCAAAGCCGTGATCTCTCCAAACATATCCGGCCAATGTTTGTATCGTACCTATGAGGAATTGAAACCAAGGATGGGAATGGACAAGATCGCTAGGGGAGGATTTGTTTGTATCGTACCTATGAGGAATTGAAACTTGAAAGGAGGCTCCTATGCGAATAATCGAACGAACCGTTTGTATCGTACCTATGAGGAATTGAAACAACGAATCGTCATTGAATGTAAAGTTGAAACTGGAATCGGGTTTGTATCGTACCTATGAGGAATTGAAACCGAAAAGGATGTAACCTGCCGCTGCTCAGGCAATCCGTTTGTATCGTACCTATGAGGAATTGAAACCAGAACTAGCTGAGACTGTGTATCGAAGCAAATCAAAGTTTGTATCGTACCTATGAGGAATTGAAACTCATCGTACCTGGAGTAGGAAAGTATGAAGTAAAAGGTTTGTATCGTACCTATGAGGAATTGAAACATTATATGATACTAGATATGAAGAAAAAATGCAAGTGTTTGTATCGTACCTATGAGGAATTGAAACCCTCCCGTTTCATTTTCTGACTAATAGTCACCAACCGTTTGTATCGTACCTATGAGGAATTGAAACCAACGTTGTTCCGGCGCAGCGTGAATAAGCATACACAGTTTGTATCGTACCTATGAGGAATTGAAACCGGGAAAGCGGCCTTGAGATATTCCATCCATGTCAAGTTTGTATCGTACCTATGAGGAATTGAAACTTGGGAAAAGGTAAGTATCTGCAATGCAGCCCGCTGCTTGTTTGTATCGTACCTATGAGGAATTGAAACTTTCTTCGTCTTCTTCCCTATTTGAGAGGTAAAACCCGTTTGTATCGTACCTATGAGGAATTGAAACATGTATCGTAAATTGTGCCGTTCACAAAATCGTCTCCACCAGTTTGTATCGTACCTATGAGGAATTGAAACCCGGGCTGTCGGGCACGGAATAATCACGGCAATGCGTTTGTTTGTATCGTACCTATGAGGAATTGAAACGGACGGCCCTCATTTCTCACATCCCCTCCAGCTTCTCGTTTGTATCGTACCTATGAGGAATTGAAACTAGCGACAAGTCGTTTCACCCATTCATCACTGATGCTAGACTTAAAAGTGGACACCAAGAATCGAGAATGCGACAATAAACCTAGCAAAGTCGAGGTGTCCAAAGATGAGTCAGAAATACGACAAAGAATTTAAAATCCAAACGGTGAAAATGATCCAGGAACAGGGGAAACCTGTGGCGCAGGTCGCTCGGGAATTGGGCGTGTCCGACAATACCCTGTACCGCTGGATCAGTGAATTCAAACAAGATCCGACCAATGCGTTTCGCGGCAGCGGTAACCTGAAAATCGAAGAAAAAACCTTTCTTGAAATGCAGAAACGAATCCGCCAACTCGAGATGGAGAACGAGATTTTAAAAAAGGCGATGCACATCTTCGCAAAAGACCGGAACTGATCTTTGCGTTTATTCACAAACACCGCTCCAAGTATCCGGTGTCGGAGATGTGCAAGATTTTAAACGTATCCCGGAGTGGTTATTATCAATGGACCAGGCGCCAGGAAAGCGAGCGAAAGAAACGTCGCAGAGAACTGGAACAACAGATTAGCCATATCTTTGTGGACTCGCGTCGCTTGTACGGCAGCCTGAAGATCGCTCAAGTCCTGCGCCAGCAAGGTGTTCGGGTATCCGAGAAAACGGTCGCCCGCATCATGAAGGAGTTGGGGCTTAAGTCGCGCACCGTCAAGAAATACAAGGCGACGACGAACTCGAAACACAATCTGCCGGTGCATGACAATGTGCTGAACCAACAATTCACGGCACAAGCTCCCAATCAAATCTGGATGGCAGATATCACATACGTTCCGACAGACGAGGGATGGCTTTATGTCGCGAGTGTGATGGACTTGTATACGCGTGAAATCGTAGGCTGGCACGCCGACGAGCGAATGACCAAGGAATTGGTCCTGCAAGCTTTGGATCGGGCTTACAACCGTCAACGACCGAAAGGCGAAGTCCTACATCATTCTGATCGGGGAAGCCAATACGCTTCTCATGAGTACCAAAAACGGCTCTTGAAATACGGGATGAAATGCAGCATGAGCCGCAAAGGAAACTGCTATGACAACGCCTGCATCGAATCGTTCCACAGCGTGCTCAAAAAGGAACTCGTCTATCTGGAAAAGTTCAGAACCCGCAAGGAAGCCCAAAGTCGGATTTTTGAATACATCGAGTTCTTCTACAATCGCAAACGCGTTCATTCTGCAATCGGGTATCTTACACCCGTTGAATACGAACAAATGTACGATCAAGCTGCATGATTTTCTCGATTCTGGCTGTCCAATCTATTGACAGAGGTCCACTCTATCAAAAATGTTATCCTGAGTGCTATCCAGACTTTTATTATAGATTTCCGTGATTGCTGTCCGGAGATCCGTCCCGGAGTTTTGATGGATCCGGATTTCGTTGTATTGTCTCTTGTTGTCTGTTACCGAACGCTCCGTCGTAACCCCGGAAATGACCGGCAACGTTCGCCATGCGAGCGCGTGCGTTTATCTCCGCAATTGATGAATAGAAAATAATATGCATCAGGCAACGGTTGCCGTCACCATCGGGAGGGCGGACGGGGACATTGAATAGAAAATATATACTTCAGGCAACGGGAAAAATATGATATGATCGGAATATGAAGAAAAGCAATGCATGAAAGACGTTTTCCGTCGGACTGACGGCCGTTAACGTAAACGGGGTGCTTCATCGCTCATGCTTTTGCTTTTCCGCTCACTTTTTTCTTCTATACGGTTGCCGTCGAAGAAGCTCGGCTAGGAGGAACCTATGATTATAGGGGTCATTTCGGATACCCATATGCCTTCCCGCGGCAAAACGTTGCCGAAAGCTCTGGTCCAAGGACTGCAAGGCGTCGATCTTATTCTTCATGCGGGAGATTGGACTGATCTTTCGGTCGTCGCGAAGATGGAACAAATCGCTCCGGTAGACGGCGTGGCAGGAAATAACGATGGTTATGATATCGTCAAGAAGTTTGGCCGCAGCAAAATTTTATCGTTGAACGGCCGGAAAATTGGTCTGATACACGGCGAAGGCCCTTACGGGACAGCTGAACAGAGGGCGTGGAACGTTTATGGCCGGGCCGGTGTCGATGTCATCATCTTCGGGCATTCGCACATCCCTTACTGCAACTCGATCGACGGTGTTTTATTGTTTAATCCCGGGTCACCTACCGACAAACGCAGACAACCGAAATATTCTTACGGTATACTGAAGTTGGGCGAACAAATTGAGGCGAAACATTTTTTTTATTCTGACAAATCATGAGTGATCGGCATGCCGCATTAGGAGTTGCTGTTAGATGAAGAACATTGAAAGATCCGGGGTACACCTCAAGGGATGTTTCGGTTCAGTAAATGGAGATAAATCTCAAGATTCGTTTAGGTTCAGCGAATGGAGAAAACCATCAGGATGCTTTCGCTAAGAAGAAAGACTGTTTGGGAGAAAGGAGACAAAATCATGGCAAAATGGCGGGAGATCACCACATTGGAAGAATGGAAGCAAGTGAAGAAAGGGGAGAGGCCGTTCGTTGTCTTGAAACATAGCACGGCTTGTCCTGTCAGCGCGAGCGCGTTGGAAGAGTATGAGCAATACTTGGAAAAGGATCCGAACTCCGATATCGATTATTACTTAGTCAAAGTTATTGAATCGCGCCCCGTTTCCAATCAGATTGCCGAAGATTTGGGCGTGAAGCACGAATCTCCGCAAATTATTTACGTCAAAAACGGAGAACCGTACTGGAACGCCTCTCATTGGGCGGTGACAACCAAACATATGAAAGCGGTGTTGGATTAGCTCCTGTACGCGAAAGGAGAGAATGTTCTTGGCATGGATCGATTGCCACTTTTATTCCGAAGTTCTTGGGCTCTCCACTTCCATGTACGTTATATTGCCGCAACAAACCGAATCGCAAATCGGCATGAAAACCAACTCTTTCGACGATAAACATCCGACGTTATATCTTCTTCACGGACTGTCGGACGACCACACGATTTGGCTCAGGCGGACGTCCATCGAAAGGTACGTGGCTCCGCTGGGTTTGGCTGTCGTCATGCCGAACGTGCATCGCAGTTTTTATACCGATATGGCCATCGGGTACCGCTATTGGACGTTTATCAGCGAAGAATTGCCGCACATCGCCAGATCGTTTTTCCCGTTGTCGGAAAAGAGGGAACATAATTTCGTAGCAGGTTTGTCCATGGGCGGTTACGGCGCTTTCAAGCTCGCCCTGCGCTGTCCGGAACGGTTTGCCGCGGCCGCGAGTTTGTCCGGTGCGCTGGACATGGCCAGCCGTCTGGACGTCAGGGAGGAAATGAAGCTCATTTTCGGCGGAAAAGAACAGTTCATCCGTTCGGATAACGATCTGTTTTATTTGGCGGAAAAACTGGTGACGTCGGATTTGCCCCGTCCTTTATTGTATCAATGCTGCGGGACGGAAGACTTTTTGTATGATCACAATACGCGTTTTCGCGATCATTGCCGCAAATTGGGTTTACCGCTCACTTATGAAGAAGAACCGGGAACGCATGAGTGGGGATACTGGGATTTGAAAATCCGCAGGGTTCTCGAATGGCTGCCGATTCGCGGCGCGACGAAATAAAGTGTGAGTCGTGCTTTTATAAAGAGCGGGTCACAAGAATGATCAGGAGCGAATTCATAAATTTACTGCTGCAAGGCCATCCCAAGCGCAAGTGTCGGGATAGGCTTTTTTTATTCATATTTTTTGTTTTTTCGGGAAAAATAATCCAGTCATGAAAACCGAATCCTGATGACTGGAGATGAACGAAATGACCGTAAAATTGGCGATTATCTACTACAGTTCGACTGGCACCAATTACAAGCTGGCCAAGACTGCGGAAGAAGCGGCTTTGCAAATGAACGCGGAGGTGCGGTTGCGGCGCGTCCGGGAGTTGGCCCCCGAGGAGGCGATTTTCTCCAACCCGGCCTGGAAAGCCCACTATGAAGCCACGAAAGATGTGCCCGTAGCCGCCCCCGACGATCTGGATTGGGCCGACGCATATATTTTCAGCGTTCCGACCCGTTACGGCAATATGCCCTCGCAAATGAAACAATTTATTGATACAACGGGAGGGTTGTGGGCTCAGGGCAAACTCGCCAATAAAGTCGTGAGCGCCATGACGAGCGCCCAAAATGCGCACGGCGGACAAGAGGCCACGATATTGTCTTTGTATACGACCATGTTTCATTGGGGGGCCATCATTGTGGGTCCCGGATATACCGATCCCGTCATTTTTGAATCGGGAGGCAATCCGTACGGCACAAGCGTGACTGTTGCACAGGACGGAAGCATCGATGCGAAAGTGCTTGAGGCGGCCAAACATCAGACGCGGCGTGTCCTCACCGTAGCCGAATGGATTCGGAAAGGGCGCTCGTAGCAGTTCTCCGTAACAAAGGCGCCAATCATAAATCGTCATTCCCCGGAAAGCAATGACGATTTTTTTATCGATATTTTCTTTGTTCTCAGGCAGAAAAAAATCTTCCTTTGCCCCGAAAAAATGAAACATCCCGAAAAAAATGAAATCATGAAGAAGGTGAACTCGCGTGGCTCCCCGCATTTTGGTCATTGAAGATGAGGTGAAAATCGCCCGGATATTGTCTATTGAGCTGACCCATGAAGGGTATGAAGTCGAAACCGCCGCCGACGGCAGGAAAGGGTTGGAAAAAGCGCTGGGCGAAACATGGGACGTCATCTTGCTGGATATTATGCTTCCGGAATTAAACGGGATCGAAGTGTTGCGGAGGATCCGGGCCAACAACCGGACGACACCGGTCATCGTGTTGACAGCCCGCGATGAAACGCCGGATATTGTCAGCGCACTGGACTTTGGAGCCAACGATTACATCACCAAACCGTTCGAAGTGGAAGAACTTTTGGCAAGGATCCGGGCCGGAATTCGCGTCGGCCGGCAACTTCAAGAGCAGTCAGACCCTGGCCAATCTGCCGTTTTAACAGCGGGTACCCTCGAGTTGAATACAAAAACGTGGGAAGTAACCCGCGATAACCGCAAAATCGAGCTTACGCCAAAGGAGTACGATTTGCTCGTCTATTTGTTGCAAAATAAAAATGAAGTGCTAAGCCGGGAACAAATTGTGCAGAATGTCTGGAACTACGATTTTGTAGGGGATACGAATACGGTAGATGTGTATATCCGTTATTTGCGCCAAAAAATCGATAAAGGGTTCAAGCCGCAACTGATTCAAACGGTCCGCGGCATCGGGTATTGCCTGAGGGAGCCGGATTCATGAAAATACGCAACAAAATTATCGTCTTTTCGTTTTTATGGCTGGTTTTGATCCAGTTGTTCGTCAATTTGCTGATTTATTTCATGTTCATCCGGACCGTGACGGAGAATGAAAAAGAAACGCTGCGAAGCAAAGCGGAGCAGATGGTATTCGAACTGGGAACCGGGCTTTTTGAACCGGGAATGGAAAGCCGGCTTCGTCCCTACCTTCCGGATCATTCGATGATTCGCGTATTGGACGAGCATGTGCAAACCGTCAATTTGTTGTATAACCACTCGGAAGCCGTTTCCGTCAAACCGGAACTCGTGTCCGAGTTCTCGTCCGTGCTTGACCGCAGCGGCGCTCACCGTATTCTCGTGGTCCGCCAGCCGATCGTCATTCAGGATCAGGTTAAGGGAACGCTGGAAATCGCCGAAGTGTTCATTTCGCTGGAAAACAATCTGAGCATATTGATCTCCATCCTGCTGACATCCATGGTTGTCGTCTTTGCTCTGGCTTTACTGGGCGGCATCACGTTATCGCGCATTATTCTGGAACCGATTACCAGACTGATCCGCACGATGAAGGAAAATGAGGAGAGCTTATCTTTCAAAAAAATTCCTCTGGCCGATGAGCCCAAAGATGAACTTTATATGATGACAATGACATTTAACCGGATGATGGAAAGAATTGAGGAAAGCTTTGCCCGGCAAAAACAGTTTGTCTCCGATGCGTCGCATGAACTGAAGACGACACTGACGATCATAGAAAGTTACGCCAATATGTTGCGGCGTTGGGGAATGGAAAACCGGGAATTGCAAAAAGAAGCGGTCGAAACGATTCACAGCGAATCGATCCGTATGAAAAAAATGACGTTGCAATTGCTGGATCTGGCATCCTCCGAACAAAAACTCGATTTTCATTTCGAACCGTTCGACCTTGTGGCGTTATCCCGCAACATCGCACGGCTTTTTTACAAAATATTTAAGCGTGAAGTCCGCGTCATCCCCGAGGAGTCCGAAATTACCGCCGTTGCCGACAAAATGAAGATCCAACAAGTGTTGCTCATCTTGTTGGACAACGCTTTGAAATACAGTAAAGAGACGGTCGAAATTTATTTGTGGCGCCATGGCAATCAAGTATGCGCCAAAGTAAAAGATTACGGGATCGGCATACCGAAACAGGATTTGCACCATATTTTTGAACGGTTTTACCGCGTCGACAAAGCCAGAACACGGGCAACCGGGGGGACGGGCCTCGGGCTCGCCATCGCCAAAGCGATTATTTCCGGACACGAAGGGACAATCGGGGTTGCAAGCCGGGAAGGGGAAGGGACGGAAATTACTTTTTGCCTGCCGAAAGACGGCCCGTCCACCCCGAACGCCGAAGCCGAAAACTAAAAGAACGTTGCCGCACCGGTAACATTCCCCGAAAATGCGGCCCTTTCGGCAACATTTTTGTTTGCCAGTCTCCTTTATCCGTGCTAGGATGATATTGAACTTGAATCTTGGTCAGGAGGAGGTTGGAAAATGGGAGAGCTGGAACTTGTGTTGGATGCAAAGTCCGTTTTGGGCGAAGGGCCGAGCTGGGATGCCAGACGGCAATGTTTGTATTGGGTGGACATTGAAGGGCGCAAGATACATATTTACGATCCGAAGAGCGGTTCCGACCGGGAGATCGAGGTTCCGCAGAGAGTGGGCGCTGTCGTTCCCCGCGCTTCCGGCGGATTGGTGGCGGCGCTTCATGACGGATTTTACGCCGTCGATCCGGACACGGGGGCGGTGCAACCGCTTGTCCGTTCGGCTGAAGCCACGGAGGATGTAAGGTTCAATGACGGCAAGTGCGATGCCGCGGGCCGGTTTTTGGCAGGGACGATGTCCATCTCCGGTGTTCCGCAATCGGGGATCTTGTACAGCTTGCATACGGATCTCAGCGTGCATAAGATGGTCGAGCAGGTGACGACCTCGAACGGGATCGCCTGGAGTCCCGACCACAAGACGATGTATTATATCGATTCGCCGACCAAGCAAATCGTTGCCTATGACTATGATTTGGATTCCGGCACTATCCGTAACGGACGGGCCGTCATCCGCATTCCGGACGGACAGGGAGTGCCCGACGGCATGACTTCCGATACGGAAGGGATGCTATGGATCGCCCAATGGGGCGGTTACCGCGTCACACGTTGGAATCCGCACAACGGGGAATGTATCGCAACCGTTTCCGTGCCGGCCGCACGGGTCACGTCATGCGTGTTTGCCGGAGACGATCTCAGCGAGTTATACATTACGACCGCTTCGGTCGGATTGACGGATGAGCAGAGGAAAGAACAACCTCATGCGGGAGGGTTGTTCCGGATCAAAACGAATGTAAGAGGTATGCCGACTTTTGCGTTTGAAGGTTAAGGAGTGACATCATGAGACACAAAGTATTTATTGCCAGACCCGTACCGAAAGAAGTGGAGGAATTTATCGCCGAACATTGCGATTATGAGGTGTGGAGATCCGAAGAGACGATTCCTCAACAAGTGTTATGGGAAAAACTGGCGGATGCGGAAGGTTTGCTCACCTCCGGCACCCGGATCGACGACGAGCTCTTGAACAAGGCTCCCAAGCTGAAAATTGTTGCCAATTCCTCCGTCGGTTACAACAATCTGGACATTGAAGCCCTGCGCCGCCGAAATGTGCTGGCCACGCACACGCCCAAAGTTTTGGACGATACGGTTGCCGACCTGGTATTTGCCTTAATTCTGGCCACCGCCAGACGGATTCCCGAATTGGACCGCTACACGCGTGCCGGGCGCTGGAAGGGCGAAAGGCAATCCGAATTATTTGGCATCGACGTTCATCACGCGACTTTGGGGATTATCGGGATGGGCCGCATTGGGGAAGCGATCGCCAAACGGGCAAAATTCGGCTTCGATATGGAAATATTGTATTACAACCGTAACCGCAAACCGGAGGCCGAACAAAAATACGGCGCGCAATACCGCCCGCTGGACGAGCTCTTGGCGGAGTCCGATTTTGTCGTATTGATGATGCCGCTGACACCCGAGACCACCCGCATGATCGGCGAACGCGAATTGAAGTTGATGAAGCCGTCCGCCATTTTGATTAACGCCTCGCGAGGCCAAACGGTGGATGAACAGGCGCTGGTCAAAGCGTTGCAAAACGGCACGATCCGCGCGGCAGGACTCGATGTGTTTGAACAGGAACCGATTCAGACGGACCACCCGTTTTTGACCATGGACAATGTGGTTTTGGCCCCTCATATCGGTTCGGCAACTGCGAAGACCCGTTTCGAGATGAATATGTTGGCCGCCCGGAATCTTGTTATGGGTGTACGCGGAGAAACGCCGCCAAACCTGATTCCCGAATTGAAACCGAACTCATAAATGTCTGGTTACGCAATAGATGACTCTGGGGGAACGAAGCGAATGGATAAGGTAAAAATTGGTATTATTGGTATCGGCAATATGGGGGCCGGACATATGAAATACTTGGCCAGAGGAGACATCGAGGGCGCGCAGTTAACGGCCGTCTGCGATGCGGCGGCAGACCGGCTCCGCGCCGCGAAGGAGTCTTATGGAGACGGGTTGCAAACGTTTGAACGCGTCGATGACTTTTTCTCCGAAGCGGACGTAGACGGCGTGATCATCGCTACGCCGCATTACGCTCATCCGGATTTGGCCATTCGCGCTTTTGAACGCGGGCTTCATGTGCTGTGCGAAAAGCCGGCGGGCGTATACACCAAACAGGTGCGGAAAATGAACGAGGCCGCGGCCCGAAGCGGCAAAGTATTTTCCATGATGTACAATCAGCGTACGGAACCGTTGTACGCCAAATTGCGGGATTTGATTCTCTCCGGCGAACTTGGGGAAATTCGCCGCATCAATTGGATTATCACCGACTGGTACCGGTCGCAAAGCTATTACGACTCCGCCGGATGGCGCGCCACCTGGGCCAAGGAAGGCGGCGGGGTGCTCATCAACCAGGCGCCCCATCAGCTGGATTTGTGGCAATGGATGACCGGGATGATGCCCACGCGGATCCGCGCCTTCTGTTCCTTTGGCAAGTACCGCTCCATTGAGGTGGAAGACGACGTTACGGCGTACGCGGAATACGCCAACGGCGCGACGGCCGTCTTCATCACGTCCGTAGGGGAAGCGCCGGGAACGAACCGCTTGGAAGTGACAGGCGACCGCGGGAAAATCGTCATCGAAGACAAGAAACTTACATTTTGGCGGTTGCGCGTGCCCGAACCGGAATTTAACCGCTCCTATAAAGGTGGATTCGGGGCGCCCGAGTGCTGGAAATGCGAAATTCCTGCGTCTGGCAAGGGTACCGGTCACGCGGGAATTACGCAAAACTGGGTGGATGCGATACTGAAAGGAACACCGCTTATTGCGCCGGGGGAAGAGGGCATTAACGGCCTGATCTTGTCCAACGCCATGTTGCTTTCGACGTGGTTGGACGATTGGGTGAACTTGCCGTTAGACGACGATTTGTTTTATTCGAAGCTTCAGGAACGCATACAGGCTTCCGCTGCCGCGGTCAGATAACGCGCTTGAGAATAAATTTCTCGATGACGTGGCGGACGCCGTCTTCATTATTGCTGAACGTAACGTAGTCGGCCAGTTCTTTCAGTTGATCCACAGCGTTGCCCATGGCAACCCCCAGTCCCGCCGCTTCAATCATGTCGCGATCGTTCCAACTGTCCCCGACGGCGATGACCTGCGACATGTCACAATGCAACATTTCGGCCACGTGGCGCAACGCGTGGCCTTTTGTGCCTTCGCGGTGAGTAAATTCCAGGTAATGGGGCTTGGATTTCGTAATATGGACTTCATCGCCAAGCAGGGGCTTCAGTTCGGCGGCAACTTCGTCCAGCTTTTGCGGAAGGTCGATCATGATCATTTTCGGAAACGGTTTGTCCAACAACGTGGAGAAACGGGGTTCGACGGTATACGGAACGTCGGCCAACCGGGTGTATGCCCGGACTTTCTCGTTATCTTCCGGAGTGTAGACCTGATCATTCCAAAACACATGCAGATGCAATTGGTGCTCAACCGCATAGCGGTATATTTTTTCTGCCGCTTCAGACGGCACATACCGTTCGTACCATACTTCTGTCAAATTTTTTACCAACGCTCCCTGATACGTGATCAATGGCACGTTCAATGCAATCTGCCCGGCGATTTTCCGCGCCGAAGCGTACATTCTCCCCGTCGCCAGCGTAACGGTGACGCCTTGTTCCATTGCGGCAGCGATCGCTTGCCGGGTTCCCGGCGTAATTTGCAATTTATCGTTCAAGAGCGTATCGTCGATATCGATGGCCATCAGTTTGTACATGTCCGTACCGTCCTCCTGTGACTGTTTATTTCTTGAAATCCGCATTATATTTTCTTGAAGTCCACATTATATCATCAAATGGCAGATTGATAAATAGATTTTGATTGATAAATAGATTTTGAATATTTCTCGCATGGCAACTGTGAACCTTTTGTTATACTAGTTTCAAAGAGCAGGTGAGACTGACGATTCATTGTGCAAAATCATCAGAAAGGGAAAGGATTGCCATCGGACGGGTTTTGGATTTCCATCCCTTACCTTTTCCTTTTTTATCACGTAAAGCCGTATCGTTTTGCGCCATCGACAGTGAATCGGCAGTCTCCGGATAACGTTTAAAATTAGGAGGATACATTATGTCGGATGAAATGAAACCGTCCTGTTGCCACGCCGGCCGGACCGGCAATGCGGGAGCGGACCGCAATGAAACGGAAGGCTTCGAGCCGGACGTGAAAAGGAAACGTCCTTCGAGAGAAGGAATGGTCCTCATTGTAGGCGGCGAATTTTTAATGGGCAACGGGGACCGGACGGTCGGTTTTTATGCGGATGGGGAAGGACCGGTTCATAAAGTGAGGGTCGATTCGTTTTATATCGACGAGACGGCAGTGACCAATGCCCAATTCGCCGAATTCGTCAAGGCTACGGGGTATAAAACGGATGCCGAGAAATACGGCTGGTCTTTTGTATTTCACATGCTCCTTTCCCCGTGGCAGGCCAAACAGGTCAAAGAGGTCGTTCAGGCGACTCCCTGGTGGTGCAAAGTGGAGGGGGCATTCTGGTACTCGCCCGAAGGACCCGGTTCCCATATTGACGACAGAATGGATCATCCGGTTGTGCATGTTTCCTGGAATGATGCCATCGCATATTGCAAATGGGCCGGGAAGCGGCTTCCGACGGAAGCGGAGTGGGAATACGCCGCCCGCGGCGGACTGGAGCAAAAATTGTATCCGTGGGGGGACGAATTGACTCCGAACGGGGAGCACTATTGCAATATATGGCAGGGGACGTTTCCGGAGAAAAATACGATGCGCGACGGATATTTGGGCACAGCCCCGGCCAGGTCGTTTCCGCCGAACGGATACGGGCTGTACAACATGGTCGGAAACGTATGGGAGTGGGTGAACGATTGGTTTAGCCCCGCTTATTACCAGGAAAGTCCTTACCTGAATCCGAAAGGACCGAAACGCGGTACCAGGCGTTGTACAAGGGGCGGTTCGTATTTGTGCCACAAATCTTATTGCAACCGCTACAGGGTGGCGGCGCGCAGCTCCAACACGCCGGACAGTTCGGCCGGAAATATGGGCTTCCGCTGCGCAGCGGATGTATAGGCCGTTCCGATTCTCATCCGATCCCGGGCTCTTTTTCGCGCAATTTGCGGAATTCCGACGGGGTCATCCCTTCCTGTTCCATGAACCGTTTGTTGAAATAGCTGACGCTCGGATAGCCCGCCATGGCAGCGACGCGGTTGACCGGAAGCTGCGGATACTCCAACAGCAATTGCTTCGCTGCCTGCAACCGGCATAACGTGATAAATTCCAGCGGTGTCATTTGGGTCACTTTGCGGAACAGCTTGCAGAAATAATAGGGGGTGACTCCGGCAAGCCGGGCCCATTCGTCGAGAAGAAAAGGACGGCAAGCTTCTTCCTGCATGCGCGGCAACAATTTGGCGATCCGTTCGGTACTTCCGGATCCTTTGTTCGCCGTCAGCGGTATGGCCTCGTTCATGAAATGTGCAAGAATCCCGTAGGTAAGCGTGGAAAGCCGGGGCAAGTGCAATATTTTGTACCGCTCGGCTTCTTCCAATAACAAGTGATGTGGCTCAACCAACGACTCCCAGCGTTTTAACGTCCACAGCGGGGAACGGTGGAACCCGTGTTGGATCAGGAATTCTTTCACCGTTGGACCGTAAAAATGAACCCAGCGGATATTCCAGGGATCGTCCTTGCTGCTGTAATACCTTTGGGCCTGCAACGGAAAATAGAGAAACGCGTCCCCTTTCTGCAGGGTATAGACCTCCCCGTTTAGTTCCACAAATCCTTTTCCATCGGTTACGAAGTGCAAACTGAAGTTGTTTAAGGCGCCTTCAGACCGGGTCACGTTATGATCCGGCCAGTCGCGGTACCACCCGACGGATTCGGGAAGGCAGAAAAACGATACGTCCGTTAAAGTGGGCAGCAAACTTTGGCGAAGCATGTCCAACCCTTCCTTTGTTCCAATGAGATGACAATATTGTTTTAGTGCGGTCAAAATAGTGTTATATTCATATTATTTTTTTTGGATTATAATAGCAATATTGAATCATAAGAAAAGAGATCAAAGGAGTGCTGTAACCATGAGCGACAGGCAGCTTCGCTGGGGCGTTCTCGGATGTGCGGGCATTGCCAAAAGGGCCGTCATCCCGGGGATCCGTCAATCCCGAACCGGCGTGGTCGCGGCCATCGCCAGCCGCGATGAGAACAAGGCGAAAGAAACGGCAAAAGAATTTGACATCCCGGCAGCTTATGGGAGTTACGAAGCATTGCTGGAAGATCCCAATATCGATGCCGTGTATATTCCTCTTCCCAACCACTTGCATAAGGAATGGACGATTCGCGCGGCGGAAGCGGGCAAACATGTGTTATGCGAGAAACCGATCGCGCTGAACGCGCGCGAAGCGGAGGAAATGGTTGAGGCGTGCGCCCGTGCGGGGGTTTTGTTGGCCGAAGCGTTCATGTACCGTCATCATCCGAGATATAGGCAAATCAAGGAAATCATCAAGTCCGGCGAAATCGGGGAAATTCGCGGCATTCACGGGGCGTTTACCTTTAATAATGCCGGAGATGCGAACAACGTCCGTTACAAAAAATATATGGGAGGCGGTTCCATTTACGATGTCGGTTGCTACCCGATCAACGCCGCGCGTTTTATCCTCGAAAAGGAACCCGAAGCGGCGACTGTGCAAGCGTTTTTTTCCCCGCAACATGACCATGTCGATATGATGGCGTCCGGTCTCGTGGAATTTCCCGGAGATGTGGCGTTGACATTCGATTGCGGCATGTGGGCGGCCGGACGGAATACGTTGGAGATCGTCGGTACGGAGGGGAGAATCGAAGTGCCGTCAGCGTACGTCAGCAAGCAGGATGCCTCTTCCCACTTCTTCGTCATCACCAACGGGGGAAGGAGGGAAGTGGAAGTTCCGCATGTCAATCAATATTCCGTGCAGGCCGACGATTTCGCGGCGGCGGTATTCGGTGAAAAGGAACCGTTGTTCAAACCGCAGGATGCGGTCCTGAATATGCGCGTGATCGACGCATGTCTGAAGTCGGCGGAAACACGGTCCAGAGTCGTTATCGAAAGGTAGCGCAGCAAAGGAGAAGAGGAACGATCAGGGAGGGAAAAGGGATGAAATATATCACGATTCCAGGGCAGGAAAGAAAAATTTCCCAATTGATTCTCGGCACGGATTATTACAGTCCGGAAATTATCGACCGGATCAGCGAAATCATGGACGAGTTTGTCGCGTTGGGAGGCAATACGCTCGATACGGCTCACGTTTATGGCGGCGGCAAGAGTGAAACGGCGATCGGCATGTGGTTGTCCAAACCGGGAAACCGCGAGAAAGTTGTCATCCTCACGAAAGGGGCCCATCATGACAAAACCGGACCGCGGGTCAATCCGCAGGCGATTGACCACGACATCCGCTGCAGCCTGGAACGTCTGCAAACGGATTATATCGAACTGTACGCGCTGCACCGCGATGACCCGAACGTTCCGGTTTCGGTCATTATCGATTGTTTGAATGAACATATCCAAGCCGGGCGCATTCAGACCATCGGCGTCTCCAACTGGTCATGCGAACGGATCGACGAGGCGAACCGCTATGCCCGGGAGAACGGCCTCGTAGGCTTTACATTCAGCAGTATCAATTTAAGTTTGGCCAAAGCCAACGAGCCTTACTGGCCCGGCTGCATATCCGCCGACGAGGCCATATTGAAATGGCACGAAGCGAATCAGATGCCGCTTCTTTCCTGGTCTTCCCAAGCGAGAGGCTTTTTCTCCGGACGTTTCTCTCCGGAAGACCGTTCGGATGCGGACACGGTCAGGGTGTTTTACAGCGATGCGAATTGGGAACGTTTGCGCCGTGCGGAACAGCTGGCCAAGGAGAAAAACGTTTCCACGATTCAGATTGCGCTCGCCTATGTGTTGAACCAACCGTTCCCCACCGCTGCGCTGGTCGGCCCGCAAAATATTGCCGAGCTGAGATCCAGTTATGAAGGCTCGCACATTACTTTGGCTCCCGAAGAACTGAAATGGCTGGACTTGTCCGGCGAATGATGGATCCGTCCTTTAAAAAGCTTCCGGTTAAAAGTTTCCGGGCTCTTTCCCAACGGGAAAGAGCCCGGTTTGCATGTCTGGCATTTTTTCGTTTGAACGGCGCCGACATTTTCCGTCGACATTTGCGCCGACATTTAGACATTTAATTGACCGGCTGCAATGGGACGTTTTCATCCACATCCTGGTCATAATCGACGCCTTCCATTTCAAACCCGAACAAGCGGTAAAATTCTTTACGGTACCCCTCGATATCGGACAGTTCGTGCAAATTTCCCGTATCGACCTTTTCCCACAGCTCCTGAATACGGGACTGGATATCTTCGCGCATTTCCAGATCATCGATCCGAACGCGGCCTTCTTCATCGAGCGGAGCCGGGTTGGCGGCATAAAGGTTGTCCGCGAAAAGACGGTACATTTGCTCGATACACCCTTCGTGCACCCCTTTTTCTTTCATCTCTTTGTACAATAAGGAGATATAAAGGGGAACGACAGGAATCGCCGCACTGGACTGGGTGACAAGAGCTTTGTTGATGGAAATCAGGGCGCGCCCGCCGGAAGGTTGGAGCATGGCATGGATGCGCTTGGCCGCCGCTTCCAGATCTTCCTTTGCTTTGCCGATGGTGCCTTCACGATAGATGGCATGGGTTACTTTGGGACCGATGTAGGAATAAGCGACGGTCGTGGCTCCCGGAGCAAGAGCGCCGGCTTCCCGGAGCGCCTGGATCCACATCTCCCAATCTTCGCCGCCCATCACCGCGACCGTATGTCTTACTTCCTCCGGTGTGGCCGGTTCAATCGATATTTCGCTTACCTCTCCTGTATGAAAATTGACAGCTTTGTTTGTAAAAGTTTTCCCGATGGGTTTGAGAACGGAAGTAAACGTTTCGCCCGTGACCGGATGGGTTCTCCGCGGGGAGGCCAAACTGTAAACGACAAGATCCGCCTGGCCGAAATGGCGTTTGATTAACTCGATCGTTTGCTGTTTCATGTCATTCGAAAAAGCATCCCCGTTCAGGCTGGCGGCAAACCGGCCTTCTTCCTTTGCGGCCTGTTCAAATGCCGCCGTATTGTACCAGCCGGCGGTAGCCGTCCGTCCTTCCGAAGCCGGCCGTTCGAAGAACAGCCCGATCGTATCCGCACCGGCGCCGAATGTCAATGCGATGCGCGACGCCAGACCGAATCCGGTGGATGCTCCGATCACAAGCGCTTTCTTCGGGCCGGAAAACCGCGGTTGGCGCCGTATGTATTCGATTTGCTCCTGCACATGTTTGGCGCAGCCCACGGGATGCGCAGTGGTGCATATAAAGCCTCTGACTTTCGGTTTAATGATCATCTGTCAGATTTCCTTTCTTATTTGGATTGATTTTTTAGCAGATTATGTCCTTGTCCTACCCGGATATTTTATCATAAAATCGGAAGTTCCTCATCTTTTATGAAGATAAAAATTCCAGCCGGGTTTGGGATGGTTTTTGCTTTATAAAAAAGCATTTATACATTCTTGCTTTTTGTATGCAAGAGTCTGGATTTCCGCGTGCGGATATGTTACGATGATGTGGGAATTTTTGAACACGTGTGCAATATCATTCCAGGAGCGAGGTGGACAATAAGCGCGCGGCAATTTGAGGAACACCCAAAAGTTCTGGTTGATTTGCACTGGACTTACAGGAAGCCAACGTCACACTTTAACGTCACACTTTAATTAAGATCGGAAAGGCGTGAGAAACGATGGACAAAGTACGCATTGGAATCATCGGAATCGGCAACATGGGGACCGGCCACCTCCGTTACTTAAGCGCGGGAAAAGTGCAAGGCGCCGAGTTGACCGCAGTATGCGATACCCGGCCGGAAAGGCTGGAATGGGTGAAGAGCCAACTGGGGGATCGCGTGCAATTGTTTGATTCGGCCGAAAAGCTGTTCGCATCGGGCAGCGTGGACGGCGTGCTGATTGCCACCCCTCATTACGACCATCCCGTATTGGCCATTGAAGCGTTCTCCCACGGCTTGCATGTATTGATCGAAAAGCCGGCGGGCGTGTACACGAAGAAAGTGCGCGAAATGAATGAAGTGGCTGCGAAAAGCGGCAAAACGTTCGGCATCATGTTCAACCAGCGCACGAATCCGATTTACCAGAAACTGCGCGATCTGATATCTTCCGGGGAACTCGGCGAAATCCGCCGCACGAACTGGATTATTACCAATTGGTACCGTTCCCAAAGCTATTACGATTCCGGCGGATGGCGGGCAACCTGGGCCGGAGAAGGCGGCGGCGTGTTGCTGAACCAGGATCCGCATCAGCTTGACTTGTGGCAATGGACGATCGGCATGATGCCGACCCGGGTTCGCGCGTTCTGCCATTTCGGCAAATACCGCAACATTGAAGTAGAAGACGATGTCACCGCTTATGTGGAATACCCGAACGGGGCAACGGGCGTGTTTGTGACAACGACCGGCGAAGCACCCGGTACGAACCGTTTCGAAATCACCGGGGATCGCGGCAAGATCGTCATCGAAGACGGCAAAATGACTTTCTGGCGTCTGCGTGTGCCGGAACCGGAATTTAACCGCACCTACAAGGGAGGTTTCGGCCAACCGGAATGTTGGAAATGCGAAATTCCCGTTGCACCGGAGAAGGAGAATCCGCATATGGAGATCACCCAAAACTGGGTTGACGCCATTTTGAAGGGAACACCTTTACTTGCGCCTGGGGAAGAAGGAATCAAAGGACTTACTCTTTCCAACGCCATGCATTTGTCGACCTGGACGGACAATTGGGTCAATCTGCCGATCGACGAAGATCTGTTCTATGAACTGTTGCAAGAACGGATCCGCAATTCCAAATTCGTGAAAGATCCCAACGTTTCCGTAACGCTTGATGTGAGCGGCACCCATTAATCAGCCCATGTCGCGGTTCTCGAATGATAAATGTTGAATGCATGTTGAAAGGCAGACTACACAGTCTGCCTTTCTCTTTTAGACGAAGGGATTACATGGGGGCTCAATCTCCGTCAAGCAGCCGGCCGAGGCCGCCCAGGACACTTCCTTCTTCTCTTCGTCCGCTGGCCACCGCTCCGCCTGCCGCTGCTATGCGGTCGGCCAAACGGCTGAATGGCAGGGACTGCAACCAGACTTTGCCCGGCCCCCTCAGCGTGGCGAAGAACAGTCCCTCTCCGCCAAACAGGGCCGTTTTAATTCCCTTGGCAAATTCGATGTCGTAATCGACGGTTCTGGTCATGGCCACCAGGCAACCGGTGTCCACCCGGATCATCTCTCCGGCCTGAAGCGTTCTCTCCCCGATGGTCCCGCCGGCATGGACAAAAACCATCCCGTCCCCTTCAAGATTTTGCATGATAAATCCTTCACCGCCGAAAAGCCCCGCCCCGATTTTTCTCTGGAAAGCGATGCCGATGGAAACGCCTTTTGCGGCACACAGGAACGAATCTTTCTGGCAAATGATGTTTCCGCCTAGTTCGCTTAAATCCATAGGAATGATTTTTCCGGGATACGGGGCGGCAAAAGCGACTTTTTGCTTCACCGTTCCCATATTGGTAAACACGGTCATAAACAGGCTTTCACCCATTAACAACCGCTTGCCGGCTCCCAACAGTTTTCCCATGAATCCCTGATTTTCGTTGCTCCCGTCTCCAAACACAGTTTCCATGCGGATATCCCTGTCCATCATCATCATGCTGCCCGCTTCCGCAACGACGCTCTCCTGAGGATTCAGTTCGATCTCCACATACTGCATCTCGGACCCGTGAACGATATAATCGATGTCGTGCATGTTTTTTCACATCCCTTCATGATTCCTTATGTATTAATATATCCAGAACAGCGGCAAATGGAAGGGTAAGCGTATCCCGTCCGTAAATCGGGAACAGAATAAAGACGGACAAATGGCATACCATTTACGATATAATTAAATTACCGGTTCGTCCATTTACTTTGGCCCAGGAGGAATAGGTTATGGATGACAAAAAAAAGCTGGAACAAAAAGTTTCGGAAACACTGGAAGAAGGAATCAAGGAGGATATTCAGCCGGAACGCGCCGCAGTAGAGAGGCTCGCTCCGAAATATGAAATCAGGCAAGTGATCGAATTGGATCCGATTCTGGAGGAGACCCGCATCATCCGTTCCATGGTTGAAGAGGTGGATGACAGGTACGATGACTACGTTGCGCGCGCCCGGAAACAAAAGTCCGGCGGCGATGGCAATACCGGGACGGAATCTTCTGACAACCGATCGAAACCTTTTGAATGACGAAACCGGGAAAGTCTTTGGGATACCGGACGGGGAGCATTCCGTCATCGGGCATCGGGCCTGCTCTTTATGAGCGGCCTTTTTTTGATTTTTTTGGCGCAATCGGCAGGATTTTCAGTTCTAACAAGGGAACTAAAAGAATGATGTATTAATATAGAATATGAATCCATACCGATGGGAGAGGGTTGCATGAAAAAATTGAAAATCGGGGTTATCGGGGCCGGTTCGATTTCGGAGACTCATTTTAACGCTTACAAAAATAACGGGGAAACGGAAATTTATGCGGTTTGCGATTTGAACGAGGAACGGGCGAGGCAAAAAGCGTTAAAATACGGTGCCGCCAAAGTATACGCCGATTATCGGGAACTGCTGGCGCAACCGGAGATCGATGCGGTTAGCGTATGTACCTGGAACAATACGCATGCCCCGATCAGCATAGCGGCGTTGCAAGCCGGAAAACACGTGCTGTGCGAGAAACCGCTCTGCCGTACCGTCGAAGAAGCGCTGCAGGTGGAAGAGGCCGTGCATAAGAGCGGCAAGGTGCTGCAGGTCGGATTTGTACGCCGGTACGCCAGCAATACCCGAATATTGAAACAGTTCATTGATGCCGGTGAATTGGGAGAAATTTACTACGCCAAAGCTTCGTGCTTGCGCAGGTTGGGCAATCCCGGAGGATGGTTTGCCGACCTGGAGCGTTCCGGCGGGGGCCCGCTCATTGATCTGGGGGTCCATGTGATCGACATTTGCTGGTATTTGATGGGCCGCCCGAAAGTCAAGGCGGTCAGCGGCAATACATACAAAAAATTGGGGAACCGCAGCAATATCCAAAACTTGTCGTTTTATAAAGCGGCGGATTACGATGCCGCCAAAAACACGGTGGAAGATCTGGCCAATGCCTTGATCCGCTTTGAGAACGGGGCTTCCTTGTATGTGGATGTCAGTTTTACGCTGCACAGCAAGCAGGACGAGTTGTACGTCAGGCTGTACGGGGATAAGGGAGGAGCGGAACTGGAACCGGAGCTGAAGCTGGTGTTGGAAAAATATGATACCATCCTCAATGCGACTCCCCAGGTGGATACGCCGACGTTCGATTTTGCGGGAGCGTTCCAGAATGAAATCGACCATTTCGTCAACAGCGTTCTCGGCCGTACGGAAACGCTCAGTCCCGTGAAAGACGGCGTCGAGATGATGAAAATTCTTTGCGGAATATATGAATCTGCGGAAACGGGCCGTGAAATTTATTTTTAAGTTGTGAAATTTATTTTTAAAGTGTGAAATTCATTATTTTTAAAGTTGTGAAATTCAATTTTTAAAAGGATGAGATCCATGAAATTGAAAAATAAGATCGGCGTCATTGTGGACAGTTTCGGCGTCGGCGTGCGGGAAGGATTGCTCAAAGCCCGGCAGGTCGGTGCGGAGGGAGTGCAAATTTACGCTGTCAAAGGGGAGATGGATCCCGCCAACTTATCCCCGAACGACCGCAAGGAATTAAAAAAATACATCGAGTCGCTCGGATTGGAGATCTCCGCTTTGTGCGGCGATTTGGGCGGGCACGGTTTTCAGGACAAGCGGGAAAATCCGCGGAAGATCGAGAAGTCCAAACGCATTCTCGACCTGGCCTTGGATCTGGGCACGAATATCGTCACGACGCATATTGGCATCGTGCCGGAGGATCCAAACAGCGAAGTGTATGAAGCGATGCAGCAGGCATGCGAGGAACTGAGCCGGTATGCCGACAGCATGAACGCTTACTTTGCGATCGAAACCGGACCCGAGACTGCCGCCCATTTGAAACGTTTTCTGGATACGCTCGGTTCCAAAGGAGTATCGGTCAATTTCGATCCGGCCAACATGGTGATGGTAACGGGCGACGACCCCGTTCAGGGCGTTTACACGTTGAAAGATTATATCGTGCATACGCATGTGAAAGACGGCGTTCGCTATCGCGAGGTCGACCCGCGTGAAGTGTACGGGGCGTTGGGGTATGAACCGATGGATCATGGCAAGATCGCGCAGATGGTCGCATCCGGGGAAATATTTCAGGAAGTGCCGCTCGGGGAAGGGAAAGTCGACTTCGATGCCTACTTCCAGGCGCTCGTTGACATTGGTTATCAAGGCTACCTGACCATAGAGCGGGAGGCCGGCGAACAGCCGGAAGAAGATATTCGCAAGGCCGTGGAGTTTATTAAAAAGTATCGCGAATAACGAAGCTGTCGATTCATTGTGCAATATGAGCAGAAAGTGAAAGGATTGCCTTCCGGCGAGTTTTTAAAGGATGGGTAAATCCGGTCTCCATCTTAAGTTGGCACCGGGAAATCAGGATGGACTTTTTAAGTTGACACCAGGAAATCTGGATTAGACTTTGCGGTGATTTCCCGGTGTCAAAGTCGGCCGCCAGGTCTTTTCGACCGGAATCCCCATCCCCCAGATAGGGACGTAATGAACGGAAGTCTGTCCGACGAAAATGTTTCGGTGGATTTATTCATACTCCTCTTTTGCTGTGAGCGGAACATGGGAAGATGCCGAAGAAGCGACTTTTTATATGAATAAAAGTGAAAGGATTGCCTTCCGGCGAGTTTTGGCTTTCCATTCCTTTCCTCTAGAATTTTTTTAATGAAGGAATGGAAAACAAGATGTTTGAGTAAAGGAAGGCAACATTTCACGAAACAGGAAACTCAAAATAACGGAGCTTGGAGGCACTTCCCATGTGCAGCTGGAGGCAGAAATAAATCATGAAAAAAATCACTTTCTTAACTTCGTCGGACAGACTCCTAGAATTTAAGGGAAGGCAACATTTCACTTCAAACCGTATATTTTCACCATCAAACGTTCGACAGCCTTACAATGGTCATTATATGAATAAGATATTGGTTCAGCGGAGAGTTGGTAGACGATGTGGATTGGCTGATCGGTTTTTGCGGAAGCATGCTCATCGCGGGGGGCGCTTTTTGGCGGCAGTCGTTATCCCGGTCGGGGGCATTGGCCGCCGTGGTTGTGGGGACCATCCTGTATGCGTTGGGGGGAGCAGGCTGGTACGTTCCGCTGCTTGCCTTTTTTTTCTCCTCCTCGTTGTTGTCGAAATTTCGGCGGCGGCAAAAGGCGCAACTGAACGCTATGTACGAAAAAACGGACCGGCGCGACCTGGGGCAAGTTCTGGCGAATGGGGGGCTGGGCACCCTTTTGTGCATAGCCCACGCGCTTTTTCCGCATCCCATTTGGTGGTTCGCCTATATTGGCATCATGGCCTCGGTCAACGCCGATACATGGGCCACCGAAATCGGGGGCTTAAGCACCCGGCCCCCGCGATCGGTCCGCACAGGAAGGCCGGTTGCTCCCGGCACTTCGGGAGGGGTGACCCTGTTGGGCCTCTCGGCTTCGGCGGCGGGCGCTTTATTCATCGGTGTTTTCGCCTGGCTGCTCGGCCCTTGGCCCCCCGTGCTGGTGCTGATTGCCCTGTGTTCCGGATTCGCCGGGTCGCTTGCCGATTCGGTCATGGGTGCCACCGTGCAACAAATGAGGCGGTGCGCATTGTGCGGCCGCGAAGTGGAGGCGGCCGTTCATTGCGGACGGCCGACCAAGCCGGTGCGCGGTTTGCGCGGCATGAATAACGATGCGGTGAATGGCTTGAGTTCTTTCGTTGGCGGTCTGGTCTGCATGTTGTTGGCCGTTATCCTTATGTAACGGGGTCCAATCTTTCGTGGGCTAAGGAGCCAATTTTTTGGGGTTAAGGAGGCAATTTTTCGGGGCTATGGAACCGTATGAGACTGTCGATTCATTGTGCAAAATGGGTAGAAGGTGAAATGATTGTCTTCCGACGAGTTTTGGCTTTCCATTCCATACCTTTAAATGACTTATTTGATCAAGGAATGGAAAACAAGATGTTTGAGTGAAGGAAGGCAACATTTCACTTCAAGCCGTATATTTTTGCACCATCAACAGTGAATCGACAGTCTCCGTATGAACGCTCTAAGGAACCGTACGAACGCTATCGGCCTATCATTGGCCATTTTTCCATTTTAACGAATCGAGCAAACGTTATTCCTCTGAAAAATCGAAAAAAACGGTCGATATAAGGAAAATAAGACGTGCTGAGTTCCTTACATTCTGAAACGGCGCGTTTTTCTCCCAATAGAGATTGTACGATTCGTTAGATCATCAACTAAGATCATCAACTAAGATCATCAGTAAGATCAGTAAGATCTTCAGCGCGGCATCCCAGCGGTATCCTAGGAAACGGCCGCATGGGTCCAAAGCAAATTGTACGTCTTAAAAGCAAATTGCATGTATTAAGTCCAGCGGTATGATGTCAAGTCCCTGAATCGTGAAAATTGGAAATTGTTTTGGCTCTTTTGAGCCCGGAGTCAGGAAAAATGGCAACACCAAACCAAACCCA
>Ga0207865_100133_pt1 | contig 92091 bp, 140 predicted proteins | sample HigsolmetaAR204D_FD_184836 | JGI IMG/M metagenome (GOLD analysis project Ga0207865, IMG submission 184836) | Ionic liquid and high solid enriched microbial communities from the Joint BioEnergy Institute, USA - AR20-4-D (SPAdes) (version 2) ... | reverse complement strand
TGCACTTTAATTGCACTTTTGGCGTCATAAAATCGATTATTATGATAGTGTGTGAGAGTTGTATATAGAGTCGTCCGAGCGATCGGGCGGCTTTTTCTTTACTTCGTCCACCGCGTCGCAAGGTGTGCATCGACCTCCTCCTGCCGAGCCGGATAGGTGCGGCGCGGTGTCCGGGGTATATATCCAGGGAGCCTGTCAAAAATGGTGCATAGGGGTTGATTAAGATGACTAAACGCGCAATATCTGTTGTTTCAACGAAAGAACTTTCAGATGAACTGTCTGCACGTGAAGGTGTTTCAAGGATTGAGTTGTTGCCGTACGAAGAAATGAGGATCATTACTGGTCGAGAGGAACGGACAATCCAAGGGCCAGCAATCATCCTCATCAATCAAGATTAAAGCTTGCTATATCTGTAATTGTGCTTAATATGTGCCGCATGATAGCTACCGTGTGAAGGGGCGGTTAGGAGTCCCCGAAACACGGACGGTGGAACGTCGAAATAGGCGTATACTCCAGAGCTGTGGAATTCGATGTATAACGTGTGAGTTGAATCATCGTAGGCGACCGCCGAAAGGTTCGACGAGCTGACCGGAATCCAGTTCACATAATTCACCTCCTTACGAGTGAATTCGATACGTTGGAACGTTTATCCTTTTGCGCCTTGATAGGTGCTTTTTCATTTGCGAAAGGAGCTGATCGCATGGCAGGAGCCAGAAGCAAATATCATACGCATGTTGAGCCCAAGCTCCTGCTTGTGGAGGCTTGGGCAAGAGATGGCTACATTGACGCTGATATTGCCAAGAAGCTTGGTGTAGCCTATTCGACATTTCGCGAGTACGTGAAGCAGCATCCGGCACTTGCGGCAGCCCTAAAAAGGGGCAAGGAGGTTGCCGATGTTGAGGTTGAGAACGCGCTGTTCAAACGCGCGATCGGATACACCTACGAAGAGGTGACGCGTGAAGCTGCGGTTGATCCAGATACCGGCGATCAGGTTCTGACCGTCACGAAAGTAGTGACGAAAGAGGTGCAGCCGGATGTGACGGCACAGATCTTCTGGCTCAAAAACCGTCGTCCGGATAAGTGGCGTGATAAGTGGGACATCAACCACTCTGGCAGCATGGAGGTTAATAATCCGCTGCAGGGTTTGACAACCGAAGAGCTGAGGAAGCTGATTCAGGATGACGGTTGACATGGACACCATCAGACTCTATGCACGCATCGAACTCGCAAGGCGCGAGTTTTTTTATTTCTGCCAAGCGATGGCACCGGACTTCTACAGGGACGACCGGAAGTACCTGGTTGATCTATGCAACGAAATGCAGGACTTCTATGAGTCCGACGATGATGTGATGATCATCAACCTGCCGCCGCGACATGGTAAGTCCAGGACGGCGACTCTGTTTGCTCAGTGGGTATTCGGCCAGAACATCCACGAGAAAGTCATGACGGGATCCTACAACGAGACGTTGTCCAACACGTTTTCAAAGGCCGTGCGAAACGGAATCAGCACCGCCAAAGCTGACCCTAATGTCATTGTGTATGGTGACGTGTTTCCGCAGGTGCGCATTAAAAAGGGCGACGGAGCCATGAACCTATGGAGTCTGGAAGGTGCGCACAATAGTTATCTAGCGACGTCGCCCACGGGCACGGCTACCGGCTTCGGCGCGACGCTGCTGATCATCGACGACCTAATCAAGAACGCCGAGGAGGCGCATAACGAGACAACGCTGGAAAAGCATTGGGAGTGGTTTACGAACACCATGCTATCCCGCCTGGAGGAAGGCGGCAAGATCATCATTATCATGACGCGCTGGGCAACAGGGGATTTAGCCGGTCGAGCGCTCGAACACTTTGCCGAAGAGAAAAAGCGAGTCCGCCATCTGACCATGAAGGCGCTACAGGATGACGGCACGATGCTTTGCGAGGATATCCTATCCCGCGAATCGTACGACATGCGCGTCAGGGCCATGGGCGAGGATATCGCCAGCGCGAACTACCAGCAAATCCCGATCGACATCAAGGGTAAGCTGTACAGCTCGTTTAAGACATACGAGCGGATCCCGACAGACGCAAATGGTCATCCACTGTTTACTGGTATTTACTCATACTGCGACAGCGCCGACCAGGGCGACGATTACCTGTGCAACATCATCTGGGGCGCGTACAACAAAGAGGCGTACGTCCTAGATGTCATATACACCAAGGCGCCGATGGAGGAAACGGAGCCAGCTGTTGCCAAAGCATTGTACAAGCACGCGGTTAATCGCGCGAGGTTTGAGTCCAACAGCGGTGGCCGAGCATTTGCCCGCAACGTGCGGAGGATACTGGAGGTTGAGATGCAGAGCAACCGCACAGACATCAGTTGGTTCCACCAGAGTAAGAACAAAATCGCCCGGATTCTCGCAAATTCGACATGGGTCATGAACCATATCTATTTCCCGGTCAACTGGCGCGATCGGTGGCCGGAATATTACAAGGCAATGACAACCTATCAGCGAGAGGGTAAAAACGCACATGATGACGCGCCGGACGCGACAACGGGTGTTGCTGAAACAATGTACCTGATCCATGGCGGGTAAGGGAGGTGAGACAGTGAGTTTTTGGAGTTCTTTAGGGGATGGGGTGAGAAACGCGGTCATGAGACTATTACGGATTAATCCAGCACCAGCTCAGCAGTCAATTATTATTCAGGAGCCTCTGAGCTATGAGTCCAACGTGCTGCGGAACCGGCTTTGGTATCGCGGTGATCCGTCGGAGCTGGACCAGTTTTATAAGCAGCTCTCCAGCGCAACCAACGACAGCGTGGCTGCGTCGCGCTTCTGGGCGGCCGTTCCGTCTGCCGACCTCCAGATCCGGAAGATTCACAGCGGTCTCCCGGCGATGATAGTCGACCGCATCACGGATATTGTGACGGTGGACTTCGACGGCATCGAGTTGGAGACCGAGATGCTGTTGAAGCGATGGGATGAAATCAGCGAGGACAACAAGTTCCCCGAACTGCTGGGCGAGAGCATCGCGGAGACGCTTGTGGCCGGGGATGGGGCGTTCAAACTGGTCGTCGATCCGGATGTATCCGAGTATCCGATCATTGAGTTCTATGGCGGCGAGCGGGTGGAATATAGGACGGTACGCGACCGGTTGCAGGAGATCGTCTTCCTGTCGGAATATACGCACCGCGACAAGACGTACCGGCTGGAGGAAACATACGGCCGCGGCTACATCCGGACGCGCCTGTTCGATGATCAAGGCCGAGAGGTGCCGCTCGGGACGGTACCGGAAACGGCGAAGCTGGTGCCCGAGGTGATATATGCCGGCGACTTCCTGATGGCCGTGCCGATGCGGTTTTTTAAGAGTCCGAAGTGGCCCGGCCGGGGGAAGTCCATTTTCGAGGCGAAGGCTGACAGTTTCGACGCGCTGGACGAGGTCATCAGCCAGTGGATCGACGCCATTCGCGCGGGGCGCGTGCAAAAGTACATCCCGGAGGATCTGATCCCGCGCGACCCGCGCACCGGTGCGACCCTGCGCCCGAACCCGTTCGACAACCAGTTCATCAAGGTCGGCGCCGTGATGGCCGAGGATGCGAAGGGGCAGATCACTACAGTTCAACCGCAAATACTGTACGAAGCGTTTGTCGAGTCGTATGCAAACGCTCTGGACATGTGCCTGCAGGGGATCATCAGCCCGGCGACGCTCGGCATTGATCTGAAAAAGACCGACAACGCCGAGGCGCAGCGCGAGAAGGAAAAGACGACGCTCTACACGCGCGGCAAGATCATTGATGCGCTGAATGAGGTCATCCCGCGCCTGGTCGACGTCGCGCTGAAAGTCCAGGACACGATGCAGAAGCGCGTCCCGGGCGAATACGAAGCCAGCGTCAAATTTGGCGAGTATGCGAGCCCGGATTTTGGCACGATCGTTGAGATTGTCGGGAAAGCCCGTTCGTTTGGAATCATGTCTATTGAGCAAGCCGTGGAAGAACTATATGGCGATACGTGGACGGATGAGGAGAAGAAGGAAGAGATTAACCGCTTGAAAAAGGAACTGGGATACATCGAGCTAGATGAGCCTGCAATTAATCAGGATGTCCAGCAGGGCGATCCTCAACAGGATGTAGATCTGCCAGAGGGTGACGACTGATGGCTGAGGACAAGAAGCGGAAACGAGATCCGTATGATATCGTGGCGATCTTTGAGGCGATGGCGCTGGATCTGATAGCGTCACTCAAACGCAACTTTAAGCGGCATAAACAGGAAGAGATCAAAGAGGGGTTCCGCTGGGATCGCTGGCAGCTGGTCAAGCTGCGAAGTCTGGCCAGTTACCGGAAGGCAAACAGTCGGATTGTAAGACGTGTGTTTCGCGAGGCGGAAAAGCTGACAGAGGACCTCCTACAAGAAAGCTTTGCCGAGGGAGAGCGCGTCGTCGAGAACGAGATGAAAAGGTTGTTTGGGATGGAGCGACGAGCTGCATATGAGGTGTCAGGAGAAATCCGGTTTCCGATAGACGAAAAGCCGAGGTTAAGGATTCCGGATTATCAGCCTGACAAAGTGCCGCACGAAGATCTTCCGCGAGCCGCTTCGGAAACTCAGTTTTTCGGCACGAACGAAAAGAAGCTTGAAGCTTTGCAAGAGTCTGTGAAAAACGATCTCAGACAAGCTGAGCAAGGCGTGCTGCGAAAGATGGATGACGTTTATCGCCAGGTCATCTATAAGGCGGAGGTCAATATGGCAGCCGGAGCTAAGGCACTGGATCAGGCGGTTGATATGGCAACGCGTGATTTTTTGGCACGCGGCATCGATACGATCACCTACGGAGATGGACGCAAGGTCAACATCGCATCCTGGGCTGAGATGGCGCTGCGGACTGCAAGTCAGCGAGCAACGTTTCTTGGCGAAGGAAAGAAGCGCGATGAGTGGGGCGTCTATACCGTGGTGATGAGCGCTCACGCTAACTGCTCGCCTTGGTGTTTGCCGTATCAGGGCACGGTGATGATCGATGATGTGTATACGTCGATCACTCCGGAGCAGGCTGAGCAGCTGGCCAAGGAGATGAAGTTGGTCCGGTTGTCAGAAGCCATGAAGGAAGGAGCGTTTCATCCGAACTGCCGGCACTCGTTGTCCACGTACTTCCCGGGGATCAGCCGGTTGCCGGACCCTGTGGATGACGAAGCAGCTGTAAAGCTATATAAAGCGGAACAATATCAACGCTATATTGAGCGCAACATCCGCAAATACAAACGCCTCGCCGCCGGCTCGCTGGACGAGCAGAACGTTGAACGATACAAGCGTAAGGTCAGCGAATGGAACATGCGTATGGAAGAGTTGCTCGAAGCATATCCGCAGCTGCGCCGTGATCGGGCGCGTGAAGTTGATAAGGCGATGGTGGTGTAGAGATGGAAAGAAAATTGACAATCATCATAAATCACGTTGAAGGAACTGTTGACTATGAATCTGATGAGGGTATCACAGTATTTGAAGCACTCGGTGCAATTGAATATGTGAAGTTGCTGATAAGCAAAGAGATTGAGGATGCTGAGTAGCAGAATGGTTAAGGTGATCCGACATCTCGTCTGGCGCTGACGTTACAGCGCTGTATTGGGCTCCGGATGAGACTTCCGGGGCCCAATGTTTTACCCGCGGCCGGGGTATATCGGCCGACTCCCGCAGCCGGAGAGCGGCTATAAAAATCTATGGAGGTTGGATGAACATGGAATGGCTCAAAGAATTGCTCAAAAAAGCTGGGGTCGATGAATCCAAGATCGACGGCCTGATTTCCGACGTGAATAAGGAGTTGCCAAAGCACTTTGTCGCCAAGCAGCAATACAACGAGGTGGCTGAAGCGAAGAAGAAGCTGGAGACCGACGTCGCCGAACGGGACAAACAGCTGGACGAACTGAAGAAAGCGGCCGGGGCCAGCGAAGAGCTTAGAGCGCAGATTCAGAAGCTCCAGGACGAGAATCGACAGGCCAAGGAGAAGTATGAGGACGATCTGAAAAACCTCAAACTGTCCAGCGCCATCAAGGCAGCGATCGCCGGCAAGGTCCACGATGAGGATCTGGTAGCCGGCCTTTTTGATCGCGAAAAGCTGGTTCTGGATGGCGACAAGGTGGTCGGTCTGGACGAGCAGCTGAAGACGCTGCAAGAATCCAAGGCGTTCCTGTTTAAATCGGACGACACGCAGCAACAGCCCGGCTTCCATATCGGCGGTAACGGCGGTCAGCCGCCGACGGTGAACAACGACCAACTGGCCGCCATATTTGGAAACGATCAAAAATAATTCAGGAGTGATGAACAATGGCGAATGCGTTCAACTACGTCACCGCGTTTGAAACGCAGCTGCAGCAGAAATATGCTCGCGAACTGACCAGCGCCGCGCTTACCACGGATCGTGTGCGTTTCGTGGGGGCGAAGGAAATCAAGATTCCGCGCCTTGACTTGGGCGGGTACAAGGATCACAGCCGAACGGGCGGGTGGAACCGTCAAGATATCTCGAACGACTTCGAGACGAAAATCCTGCAGCACGATCGGGATGTCGAATTCTTCGTTGATGCCATGGACGTGGACGAGACGAACCAGATTGTGTCCGCAGCCAACATCACGAATGTGTTTGTGACGGAACAGGCAATCCCGGAGCTGGATTGCTATCGGTACAGCAAGCTGCTCTCTGAGCAGCAAACGTACGGAGGCACTCCGGATACAACCGTCCTAGACGTGAACAACGTCTTGCAGGTATTTGACGAGTTGATGGAGATTATGGACGAGGCTAGCGTACCAGAAGGCGGACGGTTACTTTATGTCACACCGACTGTCCACAAGCTACTAAAACAAGCCGAGGACATCCAGCGGACCTTCTACGTGCAATCCGGTCCGGGTCGTGTGGCTCGCGCCGTAAACCAGCTGGACGACGTCGAACTGGTGAAGGTGCCGTCCGATCGCATGAAGTCTGCTTACGACTTCACGGACGGCTTCGCGCCTGGCGTCGGAGCAAAGCAGATCAACATGATTCTGGTGCATCCGAGTGCAGTCATTGCACCGATCAAGCACCAAGCCATCTACCTGTGGCCTCCTGGAAGCCACACCACCGGCGACGGTTGGCTGTACCAAAACCGCAGCTACACAGACCTATTCCTGATCGAGCGGAAGGTTGACGGCGTGCAAATCAACATGGAGGCCTGATTTCGGGTCTCCTGATTTCTTTCCAAAGGAGTGATCGAAGTGCTGTATGCGGTCAAAGGAAACAAGCAGCTCAAAATCGATGAAGCGGAACGGCAACGGTATCTGAACCTCGGATTCGACATCGCCGAGGATCGGGGCGGCAAGCTGGAGATCGTCCAGCACGCGCCGAGCAAGACGGTGCCGTATGCGCAGTACGAGTTGCTGCAGAAGGAAAACGAGGCGCTGAAAGCGCAACTGGCGCAACTTACCAACGGTACGGACGACGGCCCTATCGAGAAGACCGGCAAGAGATCGGGCAAATAAGGCGGTGATCGCCCGTGAGCTACGCGACGCCGCAGGATTACGAGCAATACGGTGCGGGCTTGATTCCGGCTGAAAAGCTGGAGCAGGCCCTTTCTCGTGCTTCAGATCAGATCGACGCGCTAACGTACAATCGTATCAAGGCACGAGTATTCGAGAACCTGACGCCGTTTCAGCAGGAGAATGTCAAGAAAGCCGTGTGCCGGCAGGCTGACTTTTGGCATCAGTACGGCGACTTACTGAGCGCCCCGATGACGGGATTCGGTGCAGGATCAATTTCGTGGAGCTTCGGTGAATCCGGATTTGTGCAGGGTGCCGGAGGTGTGAGAACATCCCAGGAAGTGATGGGGCTGCTCCTGCCCACGGGCCTTGCAAACAGGGCGGTGAGGGCATGAAATTTCCATATCCGAAGTGGCTGCCGAAAATCCCGGTCAAAGTGTACTGGGAAGGGACGGACAGCGACGGCGAATATATGGAGGAGCTGATCTATGACGGTCCGGCATTTTTGGACGAAAAGAGTCGTCAGGTGCTGGACGCTGAGAGGCGACTTGTGATGCTAACGGGTCTGGTCATCATCGAGGGCGACATTTACCCGGATAAGCCGATCCAGGGCTATGTCGTGGTTCACGGTCAGCACAAGGCTATCCATAGTACACTGCGACCGCGAAATCCTGACGGCACGGTGTACTCGACGGAGCTGATGCTGGCGTGAAGGTAACCACAAAAGTGACGCTCAATCAATCTTGGTTGACGGAGACGAAGAAGATTATGCGCCAGGCGGTCGAGTTGACAGCAGAGGCCGTGCTGACGGATATCCGCACATCGGGCGTTGTTCCAAAGGACACCGGTGAGCTGGAGCGCAGCGGATTTGTTGATCTGTCCGAGATCCAGCAGAATGTCGCTCGTATCGTCTTTGATACACCGTACGCACGACGCCTGTACTGGCATCCGGAATACAACTTCCGGACAGACAAAAACCCGAATGCCCGCGGCAAGTGGATGGAGCCATACCACACGAAAGGGCAAAAGCAGGAGTGGGTCATCGAGACGTACGGGAAGTTTGTGCAGATTCTCATGAAACAAAAGGGGCTGATCAAGTGAATCTATCAGAAATTCGCGACTGGATGAAGACGGTCATTGACAGCCCGCAATGGTATCTGAACAGCCGAGGAGCAGCAGATCGATCCATCACGCTATATAACACCACCGGCGCGCCGTCTCGGATGGCTGTCGGCGGCCCGCAGGCGACCGGGTACGCGGTCAAGGCTGTCTCCATCCTTGTCCATTGGGGCAAGAGCGCCAGCGCAGCGGAGACGAAAGCGCAGGAGATGTACGACGCGTTGTTTGGTCAGAAGGCGACGATCGGCGACCGGCGGGCGTGGTTCCACATGCCGCAGTCCGGACCGATCAGCGTTGGTGTGGACAGTGAAGGTATTTATGAATTTGTGATTGAAACGCACATTTATTACGAGAGGTGATGGAAGTTGGCTACTGTAACGAGCGGGGTTTTCCCCGTATTTGACATCGTCTTCAAGGTCGGGACGAAAGGTCGGGCGTCCACGGCTGCCGATATGGCGGTCATCAAGGAGATGGAAACGTTCCAGATCGCCATCGACGGAAACGTGGAAGAGTGGACACCGATGGAAACCGAGGGTTGGATGCGCCGCCTGATGACCGGGAAGAGCTTCACGCTCACACTGAACGGCAAAAGGCACGTCGGCGATCCGGGGAACGACTATGTGGCGGAAACCGCATGGAAGTCTGGACTGGATTGTTCAACGAAATTCCAGGTGGAATTCCCGTCCGGTGCAACGCTCGATTTCGACTGCATCCTCAACGTCACCGAAGCAGAAGGCGGCGACAGCACGGCCGTCGCGGCGCTTTCGGTCGAAGTCATGAGCGACGGTAAGCCGACGTATACACCAGCAGCATAAAGACGGCCAATATCGGCCGTCTATTCCATTTCTTTGGAGGGATTAGCACATGTCCAAAACAATCGACATTTCCTCGAAGCTGACGAACGGGCGCCCTCGGCTGAAACTGGCTGAGGGAGTGGAATTCGAGATCGACAACCGCAAGAATACGGTTCTGATCCTGAATCAGAAGATCCAGGAGACGGATCTGAATGACCTCCGCGAAGTGGACGGCATTCTCGAACTGCTTCTCGGCAAAGAGGCCGTCCAGAAGATCAGTGAGATGGACATCTCTTTCGCTGACTATCAAACCATTTTCATCGCCTGCATGGCTGGCGCCATGGATGAGGACTTCGAAGTTGTGGAGGCCCGATTTCGCCGGGCGCGAGAAGAAATCTGAAACGTGGTACGACCTGTATGAAGACTGGGAACTGATCGAGGCGTCCTTCGCCGCCCAGTATGGTATCCGCCTCCGCAATGAATCGGATATGTCCTGGGCGGAATTTTCTTCGCTGCTCGCGGGCCTACTGCCGGACACGCCGCTGGGCTACATCGTCCAGATCCGCAGCGAGAATGACCGGGAGAAGCTGAAACACTTCACCCCGGAGCAAAAACGGATCCGCGCTGCGTGGCGTACACGGCAGATGAAACAAGTGCAGATGAACCCGGAAGAAGCGCGGAAGGCTGTAGAGCAGTTTGAAAAAATGATGGCCAGCATGTTTGGCAAAGGAGGTGGAGGGCGTGGCCGATGAAGTTGGAAAGGTTAGCCTTGGACTCGAGTTGGACCAAAGCAGCATCGGGAAGCAAATCGGCGCAATTGCAAAGGGAATGGGTGCGCAATTTTCACTGGCGATCAAATCCTCGATGCAGAGTGTCATGAAAGGTGCGCAAGCAAGCGCGAAAAGTATACCTGCGCCTGAAATTGATGCAGATAAGGTACAAGCCGAGATTAACCAACTGACCGCGCTACTGGACAATGTAAACGCGAAACTGGACTTCCAGCGGCAAAAACTAACCCAACTAAAGGAGTCATACGAAAACACCTTCAATGAGGCGCGGAAGTCGAAACTGCAACAGCAAATTCTGAACACCGAATCTGCCATCCTCCGCCTCACCAAGCAGTCTGATTCCACAGCGGCAAAAATATGGAAACTGGAAGACAACCTCAGTAGTGCCGGACAAGCTGCGCAGAAAGTCGAACAGCCGGTTGAACAAACGGAAAAGGCATTGAAGAAGACGAATCAGACGCTGAATGCATCCGGTAAGCGGTTTAAGGCGGCGGCTAAAGGGGTGACCCGTCTCGGTTCGGCATTTACAGCAGCAGGCAAAGGCGCTGGCAAGATGAGCAATCAATTCACGCAGGCATTCAGCCGCATCGCCAAGCAGGTGCTCGTTTTTTCCGTCCTCTATCGGGCGATCCGCGGTCTGCAAAGCTACGTAGGCAGTTCGCTCAAGACCAATGAGGAATATGCCAAGTCGCTCATGCAAATTCAGATGAACCTGAAGGCGGCTTTCGCCCCGATCTTCCAGGCGGTGCTGCCGGCGATCAATGCGCTCATAAAGGCCATGGTAACGGCGACAACGTACGTCGCCGCTTTTGTTTCCGCGCTCTTTGGCAAGACATACAAGCAGAGCATGCAGGCGGCAGCCGGCTTAGACAAGGCCCGCGCAGCGATGGATAAGACGGCCAAGAGCGCGAACAAGCTGGCCGGTTTCGATGAGCTCAATTTGCTCGAAACAGGCGGCGGGGATGATGGAGGTTTTGGCGCGGCGCTCTCGGAATATGAGATGCCGGAGTTGGATATCGACCGCATCCAAACGCAGATGGACGCTCTGGCACTCGGGATCCGGACGACGTTCGACCGCACCTTTCGTGCAATCCAGGATGGATGGAATTGGACAGTAGCTACGTTTGGCCCTGGAATCCAGAAAGCCTGGTCGATCATTCAACCGGAACTCGGCAAATGGAAAGAGCAATTCGGTTTGATGTTTAGTGACATCGTATCTCTTGGTGAACCGCTTAAAAATTGGTGGCAGAATGATCTGATGCCACTCTGGGAGCAGTCGATTGCGGGAGTTGCGACGATCTACAGCGGACTGTCCGAGACTGTGCGCACCGTTTTCGGCGACATCTGGGACGCAGCGTTTCCGATCATTGAGAAGTTCGTCACAGATGGTTTGCCGAGGATTTCAGAGTTTGTCACTGGGGCTCAGGAGATATTCGGAGAACTGTTTGCGACGGTCAAGCAGATATTTGATGACATCTGGCAAGATGTAATCGATCCGGTCATGCAGTTAATCTCTAAGATTGTGCAGGACGCGCTCGACATCTTGTTCGATTGGTGGGACAAGTGGGGCAAGAAGATTGTTGACAATATTCGCGAGACGCTAAATCGAATCAAAGAGCTATGGGACAGTCTATGGGAGAAACTTCTCAAACCGATCATCACGAAGATGCTCGATACGATGAAAAAGCTATGGGATGACCATCTGAAAGACTTGCTCAAAGAGATCGGTAACTTTATCGGGAAGTTGGTTACGGCCGCGCAGGATATCTTTAATAAGTTCATTATGCCGATCGTGAACTGGCTAGTGAAGACATTAGGTCCTGTCGTGGCCGAAGTGTTTGATGGGGTCATTACGATCATTGGCGGCGCTCTCGGAGCGATCGTCGATGTAGCCAAGGGGATCATCAAGGCCTTGGGTGGTATTGTAGACTTCATCGCGGGAGTATTTACTGGAGACTGGAAAAAGGCTTGGAACGGCATTAAAGACTTTTTCGGCGGCATCTGGGATGGTATCGTTGCGCTATTTAAGGGAGCTATCAACGTCATAATAGACGCGATGAACTGGCTCATCCGTCAGCTTAATAAAGTCCGAATCGACATGCCGGGTTGGGTTGAGGACTTAACCGGCTGGAAAGGTTTTGGGATCAACATACCTGAGATACCCAGACTGGCTAAAGGTGGCCTAGTAACGGCTCCAACGCTCGCCATGGTCGGCGATAACCCGCACGCAAGCGTTGACCCTGAGGTTGTCGCGCCTCTCAGTAAGCTACAAGAAATGCTCGGTGGATCAAATCAAGAAGTCGTGGAAGTGCTGTACATGATCCTTGCGGCTCTGCAAGACTTCGCACGCCGGCCGGTGATTCTGGAAGCTAACGGCACACAACTCGCTAAAGTGGTCGACGATGCTCGAGATGACAGATATCGCAGAGCCGGCAGAACACTAGGAATCGTATAAGGAGGGGGTAGTATGATCAAGATTAATGGGGTAGACCTGCCGGCCGCCCCTTCTTCATTTCAGGTGACTGTGTTGGATTTGGATGATGCTGAAGCCACGAAACGAACGGCTGATGGCACGATGCACCGCGACAGAATCGCTGTCAAGCGTAAAATCGATATGACCTGGGGCCCGCTCAATTGGTCGGACACGTCAGCGATCCTCCAAGCGGTGCAAAACGAGTTTTTCCAGTGCACCTACCCTGATCCGATGTCTGGGCAACTGGAAACCCGGACTTTTTATGTCGGCGACCGGGTGGCGCCGTTCGCGGTGAGCCGGGGCAACGAAATCTACTGGACCGGGCTCAAGCTGACGCTTACGGAGAGGTGATGGTATGTATCCTGTACCGACTTTAGTTGCAGATTGGCTGCGTAGACCACAGCGCGAATTCGCGGTCAAAGCGCTCGTGAACGATGTGGAATACGGTGACGATGTGATTGTCGATTTTAGCATCGAAAACAGCCTGTCGCTAAGCGACGAGCTGGAGCTAGGGACCGTCATCCCGAGCAAGCTGACGATCCGTTTCCGCATGCATAGCCAGTTTCCACCAAATGCGAAGATTGTGCCATACATTGCATTGCGATCTGACAATCTCACCTGGGACGAGGCGGATATGAGCTGGGAGGAAGCCGACATCCCTTGGGCGGGCGGTACAACGGATTGGTTGCCGCTTGGCGAATTCTACGTTGATAATCGAACGAAAGACCGGGACATCTGGACATACGTCTGCTATGACCGACTCGTGTTTGCTGATGTGGAGTATGTGTCTGGGCTCAATTACCCGACAACCATGCAAGCGGTCTGGGATGAGATTTGCGAGCTGATCGGCTTTACGTATGACGACAGCGTCGTAATTGATCCGTCATTTACGATTAGCGCTGGGCCCGCCGGCTATACTTGCCGCCAGGTGATGGGTTTTATCGCAAGCGCCAACAGCGCCTGTGTATACATGGGGAAAGATGGAGTATTGAGGTTCAAAAAGATTAGCAAGCATAACGAGCCGGCATTCCTATTTACCGAATCCGACTACATCCGCGTGCAGCAGACCAACCCGGTTAAGTCCTACAGCCGTGTCGTCGTCATTTACGATCCTGACGATGGCCTGTATTACGAAGCGGGGTCTGGCAGTGAAGCGGAAACGCTGTACGTTGAAAATCCGTTTGGCACACAAGCCATGGCTGACAAGATCCTGGCCGAGATCAACGGGCTGTCGTATACGCCGATCTCCATGCCATCTCGCGGCTTCCCGCATTTGGATCAGGGAGATGTTATCAATTTTGAATCAACGGAAAGTCTAGCCTGGGAGGACGCAGATATTGCCTGGGAGGAAGCTGACATACCGTGGGATGGGGTCCATACTCACCAGAGCATCATCCTGCACCAGGTGCTTGACTTCCGCGGCGGGCTGGCCATGCAGATCGAGGCACCGTCCATCAGCGAGCAGGAGAGCGAATTTGGTATCGACGGCTCGCTTACGGCTGCTGTTAAAAGACTCAACGAGAACGCGGTGCGGTATGGTAAGCCTTATTACGGCGTGACACACAGCCGCACAGAGGGCATCGTCGTACAGCGTGAGGACGGTACGGCTAAGGCTGTGTTTAACGCAGATGAGCTGGCGTTTTATCAGGGCGGTCAGCGGAGACTGTACTTTGATGCGGTCAACAACCGCTATGTGTTTGACGGTCATCTGCAAGCTGCCAGCGGGACGTTTACGGGAGAGCTCCAAGGCGGCAGTATCACGATCGGCTCCGGCAATAATGTATTCCGCGCTGATACGCAGGGCATCTGGGCGGGTAATGGTAACTTTAGCGATGCCCCTTTTAGAGTTAATATGCAGGGGCAGCTTGTCGCAAATAATGCTCAGATATCCGGCACAATATCATCCTCAACGATTAGTGGGGGGCAGATACTTGGAACGCTCATCCTAGGTAGTACTATTATGACGGCGGGTCCGGGAGTGTATCCTAGGATAGAGTTCAGTTCGGATTCAAACATGCTCACCGCTTATACTAACCCCCAAGAATATGTTAGAATTATCACTAACTACTCTAACACCCCGGCTATTCAGTTTATTCAAAATGGTATAAACGCCGGTATATTATACGCTGCACCGACTGATTTTTACGTGTTTGCACTAAATAGACCGCTGGGGCTTAGCGGAACGTATGTGAAGTTTTGGAGCGGAGATGTGAGGTTTACTAGTTGGTCAAGCATTAAAATCGACGGTTCTATGAGAACACTTCAGCAAGAGCTAAATGATATCTGGAATGCCATCTACAGTTTGATGTAATCCCACCTTAAAAATGTGCAAATAATATGGTATAATATCTGAAAATTTGATGTTTGAGGTGGGTCGTATGAAAAAGTTCTTTCTTGGTCTGATTTCGGGTCTTTGCATCGCTCTCCCGATTAGTGCTTTGGCAGACAGCTTTACTATGGTAGGAAAAACAGTGGAAGTGGAAGTCCCTATCAAGCTAGACGGTGAATATCTAGATGTTAAGGCTATAGGCTTCGAAGGAGTTACGTATGCGCCAGTTCGTGCATTTGCAGAGGCTCTCGGTAAGGAAGTTGATTGGGATGGTGAAGTGATAATACGGACGCCGGAAGCGTCAAAAGAAGGTGACGATTTGATCACAACTCATCAAATGATCGAGGAGTTGAAACGTAATATCGCAAGCGGCAATGATTTGCTCGAAAAACTGCGGTTCGCGTTAGATCAAGACAGACAAAACGGCTACGAACCAGAAGGATTAAAAAAGCAGATTGCTGAATTGGAACAGCAGATAGCCGAATATGAGCGGAGATTATCAGAGCTTCAGACAACCGAATAACCCCCATACACAGAGACGCCCCGTAAAACGGGAGCGTCTTTTATTATACCTAGAAAGGACTGATCGACTGTGGCTAAGATCACCCAACACTTGCATGCCGAGATCGATGTATCTCAGCCGGTGCCAGAGCTCTGCACCGTGATTGCATCAGTACTGCAATCGTGGCCAGGCCGAGAGCGTGAGATCCTTATAGAGCTGTCGAAGGCGATCAACGGACATCTCAAAGTCATAGAGGAGGCTGATCAGCGTGGCAAACCGATACGCTAATCTGGTAGGGAGCAATAAAATCAAGGACGAATGGCAGAAGATCAATACCGGATTTGACCTGGTGCAGCAGGACGTTGATCAATTGCAAGCCGATTTATCGCAAGAGATTGCAGATCGCGAGGCAGCAGTTGAGTATGTTGATCAACGTGTTGATAATATCATAGTTGGTGGAGGTCCCGATAAAGACCCGGAGTTGGTAGATATCCGCAATTTGGATCCGAGCTACACACCGCAGCGCGAGATTAACGTAGCTGGAGATGTAACACGGGATATGCAGGCGCAGTTTGCTGCGCACAAGGAGGAAACAGTTAACTGGCAACGCTTCGAGTTAACCTCTCCATCTGGCAGAGGAAAGGGAGGCTTTATTGATTCGGATTTAAATGACGTTATCGAGACTGGACAATACGCTGTATCAACGGCTCTAAACAGACCAATAGAAACGACAGGAACTATCTACGTCATGAGAAGATCTGATACTACAGTTACACAATTATGGCTTACTGCATCATCAGCAAATCAGTATAGGGACAGGGTGTTTGTAAGATCAAGTACAGACGCTGGTGCTACTTGGTCGGCCTGGGTCGAGCTAATTAGCAGTAATGGCGGGACGATGACAGGAAGTTTGGTTATATCAGATGGTTCTAATTTTAGATATGTGCGATCTGAGCGAGTTGTTTCTGACGTTGTATATGGCACTGAGATTGGGGTAAGTCCTTTTGGTGAAGCTCAAATTGTGCGTAGGAATGAGGGCAATATTGATGGGTCTATACGCATTGAGGGAATCGGAAAGTATAACTTTGATGGGACAAAATTATATATCGGTTCGGGATCGCCTGACGGAGTTGTAGCCGCGCCTGTCGGATCACTATATTTACGAACTGACGGTAGTACAAGCACAACACTGTACGTCAAGACAAGCGGCACCGGTAACACCGGATGGACAGCGAAATAGGAGGTATGAGCATGCTTAAGACGTGTGTGTTTGATGCAAACGGCAATCTGATCAACATCGGCGAGTGGGACTATATGATAAAGCCCGTTGAGGTATCACCTGCTGAGTATGACGAAGAAGGAAACCTGATAAGCGAGGCGGTCTATGAGGATCAGCCGACTAATCCTCTGCCGGAGGGGGCGTATACGGAAGAGCGCGAGGTTGTCTACAGCGAGGAGCACGGGTGGCGACTTGCTGATGCACCTACGCCAGTGAGTGATAAAGAGCGCATCGAGGCATTGGAGGCCGCGCTGCTGGAGGTGATCCTTGGTGGCTAAGTTTTTAGCGTTACAGATCAGGCTCGGTAAGATCACAATCGAGGATGTGCCTGAGCACCTAAAGGCTGCGGTGCAGGCTGAGCTCGACGCGCAAGGTCAATCATGAGAGCTGCTGATGCGGCTCTCTTAATTTTTTATACGAGGAGAGTGATCCTAATGGAGACAATCGTTAAAGGCTTAATAGGTGTGGCAGGAGCCGCAACATCATATTTGTTCGGAGGTTGGTCGTCGTTGCTGTCTATTCTTCTCACATTCGTCGTACTAGACTATACCTCCGGAGTGCTGGCGGCTGCGAAAGAGGGAAAGCTGCGGAGTGACGTAGGGCTGTGGGGTATTGCAAAAAAAGTCATGATTTTCGCGATCGTGGCGGTCGCTCATTTGGTCGATTCTGCGCTAGGAGAGGCGCATCTGTTTCGGGATGCTGCTATTTTCTTTTATTTAGCCAATGAGCTGCTGAGCTTGATCGAGAATGCTGGTCGGCTAGGGGCGCCGATCCCTGGTATCATTAAGCAGGCGGTGGAAGTGCTGCGGAGTAAAGGCGAGGGGGGCGGTGGAAAATGAAGCCGACCCTCATCATCGACCCTGGCCACGGCGGCAAGGATCCCGGAGGCGGATCGACCGAGCGCTGGGCTGAGAAGGATTTCGTCCTGCAAATTAGCTTGTACCAGTACGACCGCTTTAAGCAACTTGGCGTCCCCGTCGCGCTAACCCGTGACAAAGACGTGTATTTATCGCCTGCAGATCGCACCAAGATCGTGCGTGATAGCGGTGCTAAGTATTGCATCAGCAATCATATTAACGCTGCCGGCAGCTCAACGGCTCGCGGCGTGGAGACGATCCACAGCATCTACTCGGACGGCAAGCTGGCCACCGCAATCTATAACGCGATCAGAGATGCCGGCATGCCTGGTCGCAGAGTCTTCTGCAAGTCACTTGATAACAATCCACAAGTTGACTATTACTTCATGCATCGCGAGACGGGGGTCGTCAGCACGGTAATCGTCGAATACGGATTTGCGACCAACTCAGCGGACGTGGATCTGCTCGAGCGCAATTGGAAAGAGTACGCAGAAGCGGCCGTCAGGGCATTCTGCCAGCATGCCGGTTACACGTATAAACCACCTGTGTCACCGAACGGCTGGCGAGAAGAGTTTGACCGGGCTCGGAAATGGGTGGTGGAGCAGGGCATCACGGATGGTAGCCGGCCGCAGGACCCTGTGACCCGGGAAGAGGTTTGGGTTATGCTGTACAGAGCACTGGGTAGATGAGCAATTCCCCGCCTGCTTATACACTACAGGTTGACGTCTGTCAACCTCAATTGATAAAAATTTCCCGGTCTATACCGGGAAAACGTTGAGCGCAACATCATATTCGCGATCGGTTGTATAGGTTGACTTACAACCTGTATTCCGAACCGAGGGGGCGGAATTTTTCCGATTTCCAGCCCTTGACGTAAGGTTTGACCCACACACGTTTTCCGCTCGGGTAGGTGCGGTAGTGACCGCGGACTTTCCAGGCCGCGACTCGTTTGATATACTGTTTTTTCGATAAATTTTTCGAGACTGCTCGACCTTCATAGATAAGTCGATGCAGCTTTTTTGCTGCTCGATGTTTCAGGTGAGGTGTTCTTGTATGAGATTTTTTTGCTTCTTCACCTGTCAATTCATCATCGGTGTCGATTTGCCTGATCTCAACCGCTGTCAGAGCTTGATGTATCGCGCTAAGGATAAAATAGACAACTTCCTCGATTCGAGGATACATGCGACGAATGACGGACTGCTGAATGATCTCAGACTGATTTTTCTTGCTCAACTGTCCTATCGGCATTTGTGATGCGATGCTTTTCGCATATCGCTCAAAATATCGCACACCGACTGGGGTGGACGGGTCTGGTCGGACGTTAACATGATCGCCGTCGATAGTGATCGAAGCCTTTCCGAAAAGTCGACCGTCACCGTCATAGACGGTCAACGCCGCCCGATCATCCCCAGCCTGGTGGAGGTGGATAATCCGCTTCAAATTGTCGTCTTTTGAAACGATAAAAACAATGTCGTCAAGGAACATTTTCTTCTCAGGTCGAAATAGCGCTTCGAGCACGGGTGATATTTCATCTTGTGACAACCGGACTTGTTTCAGCCTCTCGAATTCCTCGTGATCGACATAAATCTTATCGATGAAATCCCATTCGCGGCGCATGTCATTCCACATACGCCGCTCAATTTTTTCGAGACTCATCATCCGGCTCCCTCCCTGTCAGCCGAACCATACCCGTGTGCGACACGATCCAGGTTTTTTCGGATTTGCGGGCCTCTGACGGTAGGAATCTGCGCCTGTTGCACCACTGCGTGACCGTGTTTTCTGACAATTTCCACAGACGCGCTGCCTCGCGTGAGGTGTAAACGATCCAGATCGGCGCCGGTGCTGGGATTCCGACGATTTCCGCGATCAGCTCATCGTCCTCGTCGGGATATACGTCGATGGTGACCTTTGCAATCTGGTTCATGTCACGATCCTGCACCTCGTAGTGATATCGGGTCAGCGGGCCGATCCGCTCAAAACCGTCAACCTCCAGACGTTCGGCACCTTCCACCAGCTCGACGACTCGTTCCTGGGCCCGATCGAGCAGCTCTGACGGATCAGACCCCTTGATGAGGAGGCGACTCATGCGATCGCCTCCTCAATCCACTTTGCAAGCTCCTCGTAGATCCCGTCTTCCGTGATCTCCTCGTTAAACCAGCGATTTTCGAGGTTAAGGAACATTTTGTAAAACTCCGCGCCGGCCAGTTCGGCCAGCGTCTCCTCACAGGTTGCGCAATCTTCTGCGTCTGTTCCCCACCCGACATACTCACCGGCGAACACCGTCAGCTGCATGTCAACATAGTCCTCAACTCTGTAGTTGGAGCAGTATTCTCGCCAGTACCTGATGAGGTTCTTGACACCCTCAGCATCGAATCTATAGCAGGAAATGCCTGGCTCTTCGTAGTATCCATCGCCTGCCGTGCTGATATGATCGCGTCCCATCCACGTACCCTTTACATCAAGCCTAATGAATCTTTTCATCGTTACCGCCTCCGTTACTGTATTGTTTTCCTTACACTTATAATATATCACATAAACGTATTGTTAGCAATACATTTAAGGAAAAATTTTTTAAAAAGATTTTTTGGGTGATCGACATGTACGGAGTACCGGTTTGCGACTGTAAAGCTGACATCAAGCCACGCTGGATCACGGACGGTGTCAGGGTCCTGATCTGCGAACGGTGCAATAAGTGCGTGCGGGGATATGAGAGGTTTTGGTTGCAGCGAGAAAACGCAGGGAAGGGTTGACCAGTCATGGCGAACATTGTATATTGGTGTTGTGGCCGGAAGCACCGGCACGCGATCCTCGTGAGCAGGAAGCACCTGTCGCGGGGATTTATTATTGTGAGGAGGTTTAGTAGATGAAAAGAATACTGGCGCTGATCGTAGTCTTTATGGTAATCGTAGGTTGCTCCGACTCAACCATAGAAAAGGTTGACCCTAGCGCGAATTCTGCAGACGCGAGTAGTCAAGAGCAAAAACAAGAGCAAAAAGGGGAGGAGCCGGTCTCTAATGCACCAGAGATATTCGTGGTTGGAGATACAGTTAAATTCGACGATCTCCATATAACTCTGCACGGTGTAACTGAGGTAGAGGGGGCAGAATTTTTCACCCCAAGTAACGATAAATATCTGTTGGTAGATTTGACAATCGAGAATGTAGGCACTGAATCGGAACATATTTCCACTTTGATGCAAATGGAACTGATGGACGCAGATAGCTACTCATATGACATTGCTCTGTACCCAGATGCGAAAGGATCCCTAGACGGAGAAGTCGCACCTGGGCGAAAGATGCGCGGTGAAGTTGCATTTGACGTTCCTGATTCTGATTACTACGAGTTCATTTTCTCCAATCCGTTCACAAGCGGGCAAGCCATCTGGCGGATCGAGAGAAGCGATATTGGTCAATAATCAAAATCCCCCTTCAGCGGATGCACCGCTGCGGGGGATTTTCTGTTTACGTACTCGTTTCCTGCTCCCACAGTAGCCAGTAATGAATACGTAAAGACTTCGCAATTAAAAAAGCCACTCAATAGAGACGGATTTATCGTTAATGGTTATTGATTTTATCAGCTTTTCAACGATCGCCTGCTTGGTCTCAAAGTCGGATCGCGTAAGGTCTACCCGGTATTTTTCTAACTCTTCTTTAGTGATTCGTTTCTTTTCAACTACACCTTGATTTATCTGATCGTGTAGCAACTGATTCTTTTCCCTATTTAGCTTCTCGATTTGCCGATCCAAAGCCGTACGATCTATTCCCCCATCTGCGTATAGCGATAATATTCGCTCGATCTTCACATCGACATTTTTTATTAACTTGTTGTAATCTATTCTCTTTGATTTACGCTCACTCATCTCTTTATCGAGCGTAATTGAAGCTAGCTCATGCTGCACGATCTCTTCTAACTTTTTAACATTCCATGTCCGATTAGTGCACTTGCGGTCGTACTCGCTTGGGAAACGTTTCGCGCGGCAAATATAGTATCGGTATACGCCGTACTTGCTCTTAGATGTATGGTACGACACGTAAGTCTCACCGCACCAACCGCAACGGATCAGGCCGGAAAACAAACTTTGCTTTGCTTTGTGCGCATTATGCCCTCGATGCCGGCTCAAAAGCGCTTGCACTCGCTCAAACTGCTCCTCGCTTATAATCGGCTCGTGTTGTCCGCGGTAGTGCTGCCCAGCGTAACTCACGTATCCGCAGTACAAGCGGTTGGATAGTATATCCCGATAACGTCTAAACCGCCAGACCGGGTACCCTAGCCGCTTTAGCTCCCGCTGGACTTTGGTGATAGACAGGAGCTGCTCATATAGATTATATGCGGTGCGGATGTGCTCCGCTTCGTCCGGTTTGATGATCAGCTTGCCATCTTGTCGAGCGTAACCAGCGGGATCGTAGTCGCCGCCCATTGCAGCTAGCCCCTCCTCCGCGCGTTTGATCTGACCGAGTCTCATACGCTCAGTGATCGTCTCGCGCTCCAGTTGAGCAAAGACGGACAGGATCCCGATCATGGCTTTGCCAAACGGCGTGGACGTATCCAGCGTCTCGGTGATGGAGACAAAGTCGACATTAGCTTTTAAGAAGTAGTCCTCGATTAATGTGAGTGTGTCACGCTGTGATCGAGAAAGGCGATCGAGGCGATAGACGAGGACAACATCGATATTGGGTAGATCGGCGAGCATCTGCTGTAATGCCGGTCGGTTTATGTTTGCGCCGGAGTATCCGCCATCTACATAGACATTATAGACCGTCCAGCCTTTCGACTTGCAATAGGCTTCGAGGCGCTCACGCTGCGCCTCGATGCTGTAGTTTTCAGTTTGTTCTTGTGTGGATACTCTCAAGTAAAGAGCTGCTCTCATCATCTATACCTCCTTTACAGTATTTGAGTTACCTGGACCGCTCGGCCAATAATGCGAGCAGGGCTGTCCGGTGTAATAACAATCGGCTCGTGCTCGGGGTTATCCGGCATGAGGATAATCATATCACCCTGCTTTTTTATGCGCTTTAGTGTCGCTTCCGTGTCGTCATTTACTATTACAGCAGCGATCGCACCTGACTCTACATTCGGTTGCTGCCGTATCAAAACAAGTGAGCCATCAGGTATGGTAGGTTCCATGCTTGTGCCTTTGGCTCGAAGGTAAAAAAGATTACCGGCTGGTAGTCGTTCTGGAGATTCATACACATATTCAATAATATTTTGTTCAGCTAGGATCGGTTCACCGCAAGCGACGGTTCCTAAAACAGGAATTGGTACGGTTCTGGGTCCCGCTGGAATAAGATTGGTTGGTTGCTCTTCGGTTATTCTTGATTTCGGTACATTGAAAAAGTCGGCCATTTTTTGAATTTTATCAATACGAGGGTACTTATCGCCACTTAACCATTGTGACACCGCCGAGTCACTGACGCCTAGATGCTCAGCCAATACCCTTTGATCAATCTTCCGACTATCGATTAGCCTTTGAAGATTTTCGGCTAAAATCTCACGCGCACTTTTATTTTTCAACGCTATCCCCTCCAATGTTTATATTATATACTAAAAGTTAAATTTGTAAACATATGAAATTTACTTTTGGTGTTGACATTTAACTTTAAGTGAAATATATTATTGGTACAGCACATGACGAAGGTGGTGAGAAAAAAAATGCCTGCGCAGTTGTCGCTCGAAGCATTAAGGATCAATGCCGGCATGACTCAACAAGATGTAGCCGATAAACTCGGCGTTTCGCGGCAAACCGTTATGAAGTGGGAGAGCGGAATTGCCAAACCGAAAGAGCTTGTTATTTATGCTCTCGCAAAGTTGTACGATGTCGACATTGATGTGATTAAGGTTCCTTCGTCGGCATAGTTTTACTTAAAGTAAAAACATGCTCAAGATTAGGATGGGGAAGAGAGGTGACAACGTGAACATCAAAACCGAAAACTGGAACGGACACGAGATCCGATTCGTGGAGAAAGAGGCCGGCGACTGGTGGGCCGTTGCAGCTGATGTCGCAACTGCACTCGGTTATCGGCACACGCCGCATATGCTCCGTGTGCTCGACGGCGATCAGAAGGATGTCCACATTGTGGACACCCCGGGCGGGAAGCAGGAAGTGGCGATTGTTTCGGAGATTGGAATCTACGCTGTGATCATGAGATCGAGACGAAAAGAAGCAGTTCAATTCCAAAAATGGGTGTATGGCGTCATTCGCACACTCCGTCAAGCGTCCGGCCTCGAAGGCTTCCAAATCTTCCGGATGCTCGACAAAGAACACCAAAGGGCAGCGATGGAGAGACTGCGTCAATCGCTTCGGAAACCGGCGCGGGTAGATTTTATCAAAGCGAATGCCATCGCCAACAAAGCAGTGTCAACCCGTTTTGGCTACCCGAAAATGCTCAAGAAAGGCGAGATGACACCGGAAATGCTTGTTGACCGTGAGCCGATCCTGGACGACACGGTTGAGCTGATGGGCGTTGTGGATCGTTTCGGTCTACCGGTCAAAGTGAGCGACGCGATCTATCAAAAATACGCGCAGTGAGGAGGTGCAAGGTTTGAATAAGATTGAGGTTACGACAAAGATCGACGACATCGCGGGCGTTTTGAAAATGGCTCAAGATTACAAAAGGCCTTATGTAATAAAGATAAACGGCATTGACACTATCGTTAGCCGAGAGGAATTTTTGGATTTTTATATCGATGTAACCATTCAAGATTTGTGGGACTTGAAAGAGTCCATCGAGGAGGCTCAATCAACATGCAAATCACTATAACTGCTATGTCAATCGACGGCCACACCGTTCCTGTCCCTCACGGTTTATCTGAACTGCTTAATCGTGCCGGTGCCTGGTCGGCGGCACCGATTCCGCCGCTTGACGGATACCGGCGCGAGGTGAAGCGGGTGGATGGCCGGTTAGTAACAGAGCTTATCTATGTAGGAGGTGGTCTAACATGCTCATGAAAATCTGGCGCCTATCGCCTGCGCAGCTCGCAGCCTACACGCCCGGCGCTGATCTGGGCGAGCCGCACGAGATCCGTGATGTGCCGGTCGTGGTCTGGCCGTCGGATCCCGATATGGCGGCACACCGAGAGCGTGCGCATCAGACACGCGCATCTGGCCGCGAGTTGATCAGCGCGGAGCTTTACGATGAGAGACGCGCTGCCGGTTACAGCGATCTGGAGATCGCGGAGCTGTACGGCATCAGGCCATCAACGCTGAGGGGCTACAAGTCGCGATGGAGGAGGGAGGCAGAGCTATGCACGATGACTATGACGGTGTAGGGGTGTTTAGGGGCTGCCTGGTCTCACTGCTGATCTATGCGGTAGTAGGGGCCGTGATAGGACTCATTTATCTGATTGTGAGGTGATAGACGTTGAGTAAGGAGTACCAAGCGGCCCTGCAAGCCTGGCAGGTCGCCCAGCAGCAGTTTGAGCAGGCGGATCCCGATCACATCGACATCGCGATATATCAGCTGTGCGCGGCGGAGAAGCGGCTGGAGGCAGAGTTGATGAAGGCGAAGGGAGGTGACGACACGTGAAAGTGACAGGCAGAGTCTGGATGGCGCTGACGGACAGCAAGCGGCTGGCGATGTTGGAGTTTGCCAGCGAGCAAAACAAGAGAAGATGGAGGCGGTAAGCATGGAAGTCTTTTGGATCGGCGAGGTCTGTGACGCGGATCGGCGCGCCAAGCTCATCACGAAAGAAGCGCGAGAGTGGTTTGCGACGCGGACGATCGCAGACGCGCTGATCAGTTACGAGCAAAAGCTGGAAATGGCAAGTGAGCGCGCATGATGCCCAGACCTTGCTACGAATCTGATGGCTACGCGCACCCCGACGACCGGGTGGATCGACTCGGACGAGTATTTGCAAGGTTACGGTTGCGTGAGAAATACGGCATCACGTTCGAGCGTTGGTTGGAGATGGTCGAGAACGGCAGCTGGGAATTGACATTCGGAAAATCTGCTTGAAAGGAGGTGACCAAACCGTGCAAGAGAAAATACAAGCCGCACTGCAAAAACTCGACGACGCCCTGGAAGCCGTCCGCGAGCTGGAAAACTGCCGTGAAAAGAGTATCGCGATCACGCACATGGAGACGGCGGAACTCTGGCTTATGCGGTTGCGGGAATACCACGAGGAGTGATCGAGCATGTTCATCCGCGTGAGAGTCTGGCGAATGTTGACCAGCGCCGAACGCATGGCTCTGCTGTCACACGTCAGCGAGCAGAACAGGCGACGCTGGCAAAAAAGAAAAGCCGCCTGCTGAGGGCGACCTAAGCGAAATCAACCTATCACAGACATTCTACCACGGTTGGTAGGATGGAGCAAGGAGGATGTGAAGATGGCTCCATCTTTGGATCGTTTTGCCGTCGGCCTCCCCGATCCGCAGGAGAAGCCGGCGGCGATCGTAGCGAAGTGCGAAGCGTGCGGCGCCTCAATTTTCCTTGGTGATGATGCTGTTGAAAGCGGCGGCGAATACTTCTGTGACTTCGTGTGCTTCATGCGCTTCATGGGTGCGCGGATAGTCGTAGCGGGGATGGAGGATTGAGATGTCTACCGCATTGCATATTCCGAAAGTCAGCATCAAAGATCAACGTCTCATTCTGCGTTGTCCCTATGAAGATCGGGAGCTTGCGAAAAACATTCCCGGTTACAAATGGGACAGCGCAGAAAAAGCCTGGACGTATCCGGTCCGACCGGAAGTGGTCAAGGATATCCGTCGTTTGTTTCCGACCGTTTCCATCGATGCGGAAGCAGTGCGGGCAGTACAGCGCATCGAGGAACGGGAACAAGAAGCGCAGCGGATTAAAAACAGTGATAACGTTCCGGATGTAGAGATGCCGATCCTGGCCAAACCATTCGAACATCAAAAGCGTGCTTTTGCGATCGGCATCACGCTGCCCAATTTCGCTGCACTTATGGAGCAGGGTTGCGGCAAGACTTTGACGGCTATCGCCATCGCGGGACACCGATACAAGTACGACGGTTTGCGTCGTGTGCTGGTCGTGGCGCCGACCTCCGTTGTTACAGTCTGGCCGAAAGAATTTAAACAGTTTGCCGCTTTTCCGACGGAAGTCATTGCCCTGCAAGGGTCGAGCAAAGAAAAGGCGGAGACGCTGAAAAAGTGGCCTCCGCCCGGCGACAAACTGCAAGTGGCCGTGATCAACTATGAGTCCACATGGCGAGTAGAGAAGGAACTGGCCGCATGGATCCGCGGTGGAATGATCATCTGCGACGAGAGTCAGCGGATCAAAACGCCAGGGGCAACACAGTCCAAGTGCTTGCACCGGATCGGGCAGCTGGCGGCATACCGGATGATTTTGACGGGAACGCCGGTCACGCAAAGTCCGCTCGACTTCTACAGCCAGTACAAGTTTCTGCAACCAGAGATTTTCGGCGGGAGTTTCACGGCATTCCGCGCGCGTTACGCGCAAATGGTGCCGCTGGACAAAAGCCGTCCGATGCAAGGACCGAAAAAGATCGTCGGATACCAGCGACTCGACGAACTGGTGAAAAAGGCACACAGCATCGCGTTTCGAGTGACGAAAGCGGAAGCCCTGGATCTGCCGAAAGAAATCACGCAACCGCATTATATCGAACTGGAGAAAGACGCCCGCCACGTCTACAACGAACTGCGAAAAGAAGCAATCGCAGAGCTGTCCGGCGGCACGGTCACGGCGGCGAATGTGTTGACCAAACTATTGCGGCTTTCCCAGGTGACCGGAGGTTTTGTCACCGACGAAAATGGCTTTGTGCATCGGGTCGGGAGCGAGAAATTGAAAGTATTTGATGAACTGCTGACCGATCTGTTAGACGCCGGCAAGAAAGTGGTCGTCTTTGCCCGGTTCATTCCGGAAATCAAAGAGATTGGCAAACTGCTGGAAAAGCGCGGTATCGGGTACCGTGTGATTACGGGCGACGTAAAGCAGGCCGACCGTGGCCAAGCCGTGCAGGATTTTCAGACCAATCCGGAAGTGAAAGTGTTTGTTGCGCAGATTCAGACGGCTGGGCTGGGAATCACCTTGACTGCGGCGGATACGGCGATCTTTTACAGCATGGATTTCAGCCTGGCGAATCACGAGCAAGCGAAGGCGCGCATTCACCGGATCGGGCAAAAGTACCCGGTAACCTATATCTATCTGCTTGCACAAGGTACTGTCGATGAGCACATATACGATGCGCTGCGGGAAAAGAAGAATGTTGCCGATCTGGTCGTGGACCGATGGCGAGAATTCATGAAAGGATGATTCACATGGAAGCAACAGTGCAACAGCAAAATCCGATCGTCGAGTTGGCCAACCGGCTCGTCACGATCCGGGACGAAAAAGAAGCGCTCTCGGAACGAGAAAAGGAGCTCAACAAGCTCGAAGAGGAAACCGAGCGCCAGCTTTTTGAACTGATGATCTCGGAAGACTTGGAAAAATTCACTTATGCCGGCCGCACGTTCCGTCCGGAAGTCAAAACTTACGCCAGCATCAGGGCCGAATGCAAAGAAGAGGCGTTCGCGTGGCTCAAGGAAAACGGCTACGGTGACTTGGTTAAGGAGCAAGTGAACGCGCAGTCTCTCACGTCACTGTATAAAGAGCTGGACGAAAACGGCGAATTGCCGGAAGAATTCGCGCAACTGCTCAATGTGTACCAAAAACAAAAAATTGCTGTCCGCAGAGGACGCGGATAAAAAATACCACAAAGGAGCGAATCAAACCATGAGCAACAATCTCCCTGCAATCGTAAATCCTTCGATCAATCTTCCTATCTTGACCCAGCCGAATGAAGTCCAAGAATATATGATGGAAAATCTGGACGGCATTACGCCGGATTTTCCGCGAGTAAAATTCCCCAGCGGCGGCAATCTCGCTTTTGAAATTCCTGGCGAGGACGAAGCGGACGTAGCTAAGGAATTGGTCGGCGTCGTGGTGGATCAGCATTCCGCGAACGCCTACTGGTCCAGACGCTTCGATGGCGAGAGAAACGCGCCGGATTGCACGTCGATGGACGGCAAAATCGGTTTTGCCCCGGAAGGTGCGAACGTGCCGTGGGCCGGAGGATGCCAGGAGTGTGCAACCTGTCCGTTCAACCAGTGGGGCACGGCCGTGGATCAAAACGGAAACAAGACGAACGGCAAGGCCTGCAAAAACATGAAGCGTGTGGCGCTGCTAAGGGAAGGTGAAATCCTGCCACTCATTATCACAATCCCGCCAACCAGCGTCAAAGCATGGAATGCGTATATGGTCAATCTCACATCCAAACTGAAAAAGTTTTATGGCGTCGTGACCAAAATCAAACTGCAAAAGGCGAAAAATAGCGGAGGCATCGAATACAGCGAAGGTGTATTTACCCGCGTGAAAGACCTGACCAAAGAGGAAATCGAACACATGAAGGCATACGTCGCCGGCATTAAGCCTGTGCTGCGGAATGTCACGATCGATGTGACGGATTACGACGTGCAGGAGACGGCAGGAACCAGCACGGATGAAGACATTGCATAAAGTGAGGCGGTCAAACGGCCGCACTCCTTGTCGGAGGGGATACCGTGAACATGCTTGAACATGCACTCGAATACGCGCGGCTCGGATGGAGTGTGATTCCCCTCCGACGCCGCGACAAAAAGCCGGCGATCGCTTCATGGAAGGAATATCAGGAACGCCGGGCGACGGAGGACGAAATTCGCTCCTGGTGGGAAAAGTGGCCGGAAGCAAACATCGGCATCGCCACAGGGGCGGTATCCGGCATCGTCGTGCTGGACGTTGACGGTGAGGACGGACGGCGGTCACTTGAGCAAGTCGCTGGTAGCGACATCCCGCGGACACCGCACACGAACACGGGGAAGGGTCGTCACTATCTGTTTCGGCATCCCGGCGGTGGAGAGTGGCGGAACTTCGCCGGGAAAAAACCGGGGCTCGATTTTCGCGGCGACGGCGGATATATTGTCGCGCCGCCGTCGATCCATCCGTCGGGGCGGCGGTATGAATGGGTAATTCCGCCCGAGGACGCCGAGCCCGCCGATCCGCCGGTGTGGTTGATGGAACTGCTCACAAAGAAACAGGATCCCGAACCAACGCCGCCGCCAAAACCGAAGCGCGAGTATGAGCCCGGCGCCGGGGCGGAAGTGATTCTGAACAATTGCGCGTTTTGCCAACACTGCCGGGATAATGCGGAGACTCTCAGCGAACCGGAATGGTACGCCATGATCTCGAATCTGGCGCGGGCGGATGGCGGGCGGGAACTGATCCATGAGCTCAGCCGGCCGTATCCCGGGTACTCGCCGGCGGAGACGGACCGAAAAATCGAGCACGCCCTGCAGGACGGTGAACCGCACACATGCCAGTATATTCAGGATAATCTCGGATTCACCGGCTGCCCGGTGGGCGGCTGCGGCGTCAAGGCGCCGATCGGGTTTGTGTCGAGCCCGTTGGTACTCGCGAAAATCACGGTGGACGCGGCGATTCGGGAGCTTAGGCGGGGACCTAAGCGGGAAACGATTTATGACGACGAGGTCATTGGCGCGCTGGCGGTACTCAGACAACGTGACGCGGCGGAATATGCGCGGTTGAAAGGCGAAATCAAGGATGCCGCCGGCCGGCTCGTCAGCATCCCTGACCTGGAACGCGCGGTCAAACAGAAGCAGGCGCAGCAGCAAAACATTCGCGTCGTTCAGCCTGGCGAGGAAGCACCTCCGATCAAAGCGGACTGGCTCGAAAACAAGCCGTTTCCATTCGAGATTCGGAAATTCGGCGACTGGATGATCAGTGAAAGCGGCATCGCAAAGGTCGTTTTTACCGACGAAGGGCCCAATTACATTCAGATTTGCTCGGCACCGCTCTTCATTACCAAGCGGCTGAAACGGGTGGACAGCGGTCTCGATGAGGCGCGTGTCGAGTTATCCTGGTGGCGGGACAATGAGTGGCAGCGTGCCATTGTGGACGCAGACGTGGCGTTCACGAGCAGCAAGGCGACGATTCTGCGGAAGATGGACGTGCCGATCAACTCCGAGACGTCGAAATATTTTGTCTCTTATCTCCAGGAGTTTGAACGGACGTACATTCAGGAAATTCCGCTCGTCAAAACGGTCAGCCGAATGGGGTGGTACGGATCCAAGCACTTTTTTCCGGGACTGGAAGGCGACTATATCGTCGACAACCCCGACATGGCAAAGCAACTCTCCGGATTTCACGAAGCCGGCACGTTGGAGGATTGGGTGGCGTTCATCGCGCCGATTCGCAAATTCCCGATCGCCAGGTTCATGCTTGCCTGCAGCTTTGCCGCGCCGCTCATGCGACTTGTGAATCAGCGCATCTTCATTTTCCACGTCTACGGTCGGTCCCGCGGCGGAAAAACGGCGTCGATGGTCGCCGCGCTCTCCGTGTGGGGGCGACCGGAAGATATCATGGCGAACTTTAACACAACGAAGGTCGGCATCGAACAGCTCGCCGGATTTTATAACGATCTGCCGATTGGACTGGACGAGCAACAGGTTGCGGCTAGGAATCAAAGTTTCATCGAATCCTTAGTTTATATGCTCTCCATGGGGAAAGGCCGGACACGCGGTTCGAAAGGCGGCGGAATCCGGGAGTATCAGCAGTGGAAAACGATCGTGCTGACAACTGGCGAGGACCCGATTTCGACGGACAGCAGCACAGCGGGGGTGAAGTCTCGCACGCTGGAAGTGTACGGGGCGCCGATCCCGGACGAGCTTGCGGCGCAGAGGATTCACCGCGGCATCGTGTACCACTACGGCACCGCCGGAGTGGCGTTTATCCGCCGGCTGATGGATGAGTTGTCCAAGGATCCGAAGATGGTGCTGACCGGGTATGAGCAGTTTCTCGATGTCCTGCAAAAGAAATTCCCGGACAACCTTTCCAGCCACGTCTCGGCGGTTACCATCGCCATGCTGGCGGATTTCTACGCTAGTCAGTGGATTTTCGGTTTGGACGAAACAACCGCCTTTATGGAAACCGTGAAGATGGGCGAGGAGATCCTCGGAATGCTCGAAAAAACGAGCGAGGCAGACGACGCGCTGCGGGCTTACGACTATATCATGAGCTGGTCGGACGCAAATTCTGCGGCGTTCAGTGATACGATCCAGAACGTTTGGTATGGGAAAAAGACGGACGACTGGCTTTATATCTTCCCGGTGGTTTTCGAGAAGGCGATGAAGGACGTCGGGTTTAACCCGAAACGGATTCTCAAGGATTGGGCACAGACTGGGGTAATTAAGACGGAACAAAGGAATGGCGAAAGTAAAGTCCGGTATAAAGTTCGCGAGTATGTCCGAATGGGACACAGCGAATACGCCAAAAGCGAATTGAAATACTTTGTTGCTATTAAACGATCGCGTTTTAAAGATGACCTCGATGATTAGTCTATATGTCCACTATGTCCACTACATGTCCACTGAAATTTAAGTTAGTGGACATGTAGAAAACCTGATGAAATCGGGCTTTCTATCAAATTTATGTCCACTATGTCCACAAAAATAAAAATATACTCTCGTAACGCGCGAGATGTGTTTCTGGTAAGGAAGTGGAACCTAACAACCTCACAGCACAACATCTTCTATAAGTGGGTATATGTTTTTCAATTAGTGGACAGTGGACATAAATCGCTGAAATAGCTTGAAACACAAGGCATGTTCGCATGTCCACTAATTCATAAAAAAAGTGGACATGTGGACATGTACTCATCGGAGGTGACTTAGTTGAGCCTCGAACAACTGATTTTTCAATATTCAACCGGGGAACAACTCGAATTGAAAGCCGATAAGACCGAGGAAAAAGAACAAACATACACACCGCCGCCCATCTACGAAGACCCGCGTCCGGATCTTGCCGAGGACTCGCATCTGTGGAACGAACTATTGCGGATCGCGCATACCTTTCATCCGCTGGATGCGGAAAAATCGGCGGAATTCTGCGCCGTGCTGAACGGGATGCGCTGCGGCGGTACGCGGATCCGCGCGGGGAAAAGCGGTTGGGTGCTCCGGCCGGACATCAACCCGACGGGGCGCGTCGCCTGGAGTAGCCAGGCTGAATACGACGAGATGAAAGAAAAGTATCTGGCGAGGTGGTTGGATTGGCTGCGCATCGCACTCAAGCGCCTAAACGAGAAGCATCCATTCAATCATCTATCCTCCGGTACCTAAACAGCCTCCCCGGCTGCCGAGCGCGAAACAACCACGGCAGCGCGTACAGCGGCGCCGGGACGCCGGACATCACGGCGTGTTACCGCGGCCGGCACATCGAGATCGAAGTGAAACGGCCAGGCGAGAAGCCAACAAAACTGCAGATGCACGAACTCGAGAAGTGGCGCGAGGCCGGAGCTGTGGCCGTGTGGGTGGAGTCGTTGGAGGAAGTGAAACAATTGATGGAGGGACTGGAACATGAAACCCGGTGACAAAGTACGCAAAACGCTGACGGTGCTACTGCCGGAAGATGTGGGGAAGTCGATAGAGAAGCAGAAGGAGGGGAAGGGGAAATGATCCTGCAGCAATTCGCAGAACTGGCGGTGGTAGCTGATGAGACGAGTGTGTACGGGATGGACTGTCGTAGCGGGAGGTGCGAGGCATGACCAATCGAGAAACGATGTATGTTTGCGCTGATTGCGGATTTGGGGCCCGGAACCCGCTTGAATTACAAAAGCACGAGTGCCGGGAACGCCCCGACATCATCAATCGCCCGGCGCACTACACCGCAGGAAAGGTGGAGTGTATCGACGCGATTGAGGCGGCGACGGTGGGACTCGAGGGCATCGAAGCCGTGTGCACGGGCAATGTGATTAAGTACGTGTGGCGGTGGAAGCGGAAGAACGGAGTGGATGATCTGCGAAAAGCAAGATGGTACTTAGAAAAATTGATAGAGGTGGAGTCGGAATGAACATTGGTGAAACATACCGTGTGTATGCTACTCATAGTCCAGGACAATATGCGGATGTGTTAATCAAAGATGTTACGGACGATAAGGTTACGATCAGACGGTTAAAAGACGGCGAGATCGTTGAAGTAGAGCGAGACCGGTTCGAGCAAATGTGGAAAAAGCGACTGGACGAATCCACCGTCTACGGCAACGACTGTCCGAGCGGGAGGTGTGAGTTTTGACACGTGAAGAGATCATGAACATGAAGCCGGGACGGGAACTGGATGCGTTGGTGGCTGAAAAGGTGATGGGGTGGAAAACGAACTGGTTAAAGACCGATTGGTGGGAAGAAATCAATCCTAATACTCATCGCCATAAGGGATTGGTAAAGGATTTTAAACCTTCCACCGACATAGCCGCAGCGTTTGAAGCCGAAACAAAAGTAATCGAGAAAGACCCTTCGATGTATGTCCACGCACTGGCATCAGTTGTATTCGGATATAGTCAAGTTCAGGACATATCGGACATTCGAAAAATGTGCATGCTTATCCACGCCACACCGGAACAACGTTGCAAAGCGGCATTACTGGCGGTGATGAATGGGGAGGATGAAACCCATGACTGACACCGAAAAAAAGGTCGCAGAATTGCAGCAGGAGATTGAACGGTTGAAAGAGGAACGGGACGCGGCAGTTGAAGGATACCAACAACAGGTTAAATATGCAGGAGAATTGATGACTAAACTTGTATCCGCACAACAGGAACTGGATATGTATAAGGCTTCTAGCGAAGTATTCTACGAGCGGTTAAAAAAGGCGTGCGAGGACAGAGAAAAACTGATCGATGCATTGCAAACAATTAGGACCGACACGGAATGTCCGTATACATCTGCGTTTGCAAAAAGGAAATTGAAAGAAATCGGGGTGGTAGTGGAATGAAGCCCGGATGCCCAAAATGTTTCAAGGTAGCCGAGAAAAACGGCAACGAATATATCTGCCCGTCGTGCGGTGATGTGGTTGCACAAATTCCGACGACGTTGAGCATGGAAGAACAAAACGAACTGCTGAAAAAAGTGGCTGAATCTTACGCGCGAATCATCAACGATCTGGAAGAAGATTGCGAAAGGTATTTTGATCAACGAAATAAACTGATCGAGGGGTTGCGAAAGTTATACCGCATTATGAAAACCGATCATGACGAAGCGCACGAAGCAGAAGCGTACGACGTTTGTGATCTTCTTGAAGAGCCGCTTGAAATTGTCCAAAACATTCTTCACGAAATCGGGGTGACGGTGGAATGGCAAAAGTCTGCAAACGACATGCGGACAACCCGGTGATGATTTACCACCAATGCGTGGGGTGCGAGTTGGAATGGTTCCGCGAAGAACTGGAGCAAAAACAACAGGAGATTGATCGGTTGAAAAAGCAAGATATAGACGTAATTATCAGTTATGCAGTAGAACGGCAAAAACTAATCGAAGGGTTGCGGTGGTATGCGAAGAAAGACACGCACGAAATCAAACGCCGACCGGACGGGGACTATGCACCGATTGTCCTTGACCACGGCCAACGCGCTCGCGACATCCTCAAAGAGATCGGGGTGACGGGGGAATGAACTGGTGCGAAAAACACGACCACTTCAAGCGGACGTGCCCGTGGTGTGAGATTGAAATACTGCAAGAGCGCCTTGACCGAGTGGCCGCTATCGTCGATGTGATCGAAGAACACGGTGATCTTGACGCGACGACATTGACGCAGTTGAGGCAAGCGCTGAGATGGATACCGGATGATCTGCCGGACGAGTCGCGGGTATACGGTGTTGATTGCCGGGATGGCAGTGCGGGATGTGATGAATAGGTGGCACGAGCGATGAAACATGTGATTATGTACAGCGGTGGCCTCGGCTCATGGATGGCGGCTCGAAGAGTCATAGAGAAACACGGAAAAGAAAATGTGATCCTTCTTTTCACTGATACGCTAATCGAAGACGAGGACTTATACCGGTTCCTGCGGGAAACGGCGGAAAACCTAGGTGTCAAGCTGGAATGGATCAAAGACGGGAGAACACCTTGGGAAGTATTCAAAGACGTTCGGTGGATCGGAAATAGCCGGATCGCCCAATGTTCCCACTTGCTTAAACAGAAGGTTTCACGACAATGGGTAGAATTAAACTTCAAACCGGATGAAGTGACCTTGTATGTCGGCATTGACTGGAGTGAGATTCATAGGCTCCCAAGCATCGTGAAGCATTGGCAGCCTTACACGGTACAAGCACCAATGACGGAAGCGCCGTACCTGGACAAGCAAGACATGCAAAGAGAGTTGCGCAAGGTAGGTATAAAAGTACCGCGTCTTTACGAACTAGGATTCGCGCATAACAACTGCGGCGGGTTCTGTGTACGCGCTGGTCAGGGTCATTTTATCAACCTCTTAAAAACTATGCCAGAGCGTTACAAATACCATGAGCAGAAAGAGCAAGAAATGCGCGAATACCTGGGGCGTGATGATGTTTCGATTCTCACGCGAACAGTAAACGGGAAAGAGGAAACGCTGACGTTACGACAGTTGCGTGAGGAATGGGAAAGCGGACTAGGAAAGCAAATAGACTTGTTCGATATAGGAGGCTGCGGTTGCTTCGCACAATACGACGAGAGCGTATAAAGCGCGTACACGACTGCACCGGCGGAAAATGTGAGATGTGAGGGGTGACAATCATGTTTGATGAACAATACGTGAAGCACAAATGTCCTGAATGTGGAGAAGTTTGGTGGGCTACGATGTTTTTCGACTTGGGCGGATGTTTTTACCAGAAAGACGAGGAAGGTTACTGTCCGAACGGGTGTGAGGCAGACCCGGAACTCTATTAGCGAAAGGAGGCGGCACCTTGGGATTCGGAAACTGGACGAAGCAGGAGCGCAAGGCAAGAAAAAGACATTTGTGTGATGAATGCGGCGAAGGTGAAATGGATTGAATGCCCGTGTTGCGGATGTGAAATCAGCATCAACGCACCGGAAGGAGACGGGAACGATGTATAGGTTTGTGCGAAGATCAGACGGCGCAGTTCTCCAAATTTGCGAAGGAGATTTTCGGGAATTTTTACGGGAAAAATATGGTGGATATTTCGCTGTAAAAACAAAAGAAGGTATTTTAAACGGAGCCGCACGTTATGACGTATATTGGGAAGAAGTCGAGGAAGGAGATGGGAACGATGCGTGATCGAAACGGTAGGAATATTCAAGTCGGAGACATTTGGGAGTTTCATGGTGTTCAGTACAAAGTCGAACGTGACGAAAATGGCGAACTGTATTTTAGGAACCAGCACAAAAACGCCACGCCTGATGACCATATTCCCGGAAGATATTCTGAAGAAGGCATCGTGGTGGATGTTATGAAAGGAGACGAGAACGAATGATACGGTTTAAGGAGGATGTCTACATTGCCGCTGAAAAAATCGTATCGGTCGAACCGTGGGATAATGGATATTCCCAAATCAATACAGTGTCTGGCGTTTGCTTAGTTTCCGAATCACCCGAAGAAGTCGCGCGCAAGGTGCTGGAGTATAGGTTGGCGATGATCGACTATCATCACGACATTCCCTCCGTCAAAACAAAAGCGATGGCGGAGCTTGCAAAGCTCGCCGGATTGGAGGAATAAAGGGATGAGTAAAAAGTTCGTGATCGTTTGTTTGCGACATCGGGATATGTTTTTCGGAGGTAATGCACATTTGTTTTGGGGTCCAAACGAACAAGGATATACAGCCGTCCTTGAAACTGCCGGATTGTATGATTTTGAGTTAGCGAAAGAAATTGCAGACGAGGACGATGTGCCAATTCCAATTTCAGCACTTGGAATGACCGAAGATAGATTTGTTGACGTGAAAAATCAAGGCTTTAAGGTACTTGAGAAATTAACGCTTGTGAATTATGAGAATAAGGCGATAAAAAGGCTAATCAACCAACAACGGGAAGTGTTCCGAAAGCTGAAGGAGGAACCGGCATGAGCACAGACGGACTCACAAGAGAGCAAATGGCTCTACTGGCGGTGATGAGCGAATGAATATGAGCGAAGCAATAGAACGGGAAAAGAAGATTGCGGAGATACGGGAAGCGTTGGAACGCGCGAAAGGAAAATATACTGTCGGAACTATAACTGATAATTGGTGTCGTTTCCTCCTCTCCGAACTGGAGAGTTTGGAACGCGAATACGCCGAAGAACGCGCCGCACATAACGCGCATGTGACGGAGTTGTGCGAGTTGGAACAGGAACGGAACATGTACAAAGCCTCAAGCGAAGTATTTTATGAGCGGTTGAAAAAGGTAGATGAGGAACGGAACAGAATGTTTGAGAGGTTAAAAGACATAACAAACACGCTTGGTGGCGTCACGTTTACAGATGGAAGACTGTGGAGTGCTTACAACGCATTATGCGATATTGTGGAAGATATTGAAAAGGAGTTGTCCAAATGAAACCAGGATGTGGGAAGTGCTTTAAAGTTGCTGAAAGAAACGGCAACGAGTATATCTGTCCATCATGCGGAGATGTGGTTGCACAAATTCCGACGACGTTGAGCGTTGAAGAACAAAATGAACTGCTGAAAAAAGTGGCTGAATCTTACGTGCGAATCATCAACGATCTGGAAGAGGATTGCGAAAGGTATTTTGATCAACGAAATAGATTGATCGAGTGCTTGCGATTTTACGAGCGTCTAGCACGCGGCAGAGAGATCAATGACGGCGGACGCAGGGCGAGAACATTATTGGCAGAAATCGGGGTGAATGTGGAATGAAAGCAATAACCATATATCAACCTTTTGCGTCGCTGATCGCCCAAGGATTCAAGCGATACGAAACGCGAGGCTGGCGGACAAATTATCGCGGCCCGATTGCGATTCATGCAGGGAAGCAGATCGATCATCAAACTGTGCTAATACTAGCAAAGGATTACACGAAGACATGGCACCAGATTTCTCCATTATCGACCGGATGCGTTATAGCGATCGCGGAATTGGTAGATTGCTGGAAAGTGCTGGACAACCATCTTTTAGAAGCGCAGCCACCTAATGAAAAGAGGGTCAAGTTTTTAAATATGAGAGAACTTCCTTTTGGCGACTACACACCAGGGCGCTATGCTTGGGAATTGGCGAATGTGTGCAGGATTGAGCCGGTGCCGGTGAAGGGGCAGCAGGGACTTTGGAATTGGGAAGCGTAATATAAAAATCCGTAGTAAAACCGCATCGAATCGCTAGTATGATCGAAACATAAAGGAATTAAAGAAGGAGTGATTTCGATGCAAGCGGCCATCATTGAAACTGATGACATTCAGGATACAAAAAAAATACATCAATTGACATTTTTTGACGATGTAACAGAAGAGGACATCAGAAAAACGAAGTGGCTTTTGGAACGGTACACAGACATGATCGACATATGCAAAAATTATGAGATTGCCCAAAAAGAAATCCAGAACGGACTGACGGCATACGAATTGTTGAGCGCTGAAGGTATTGTTGCCAAGCGAGAATCGAGCGAGGACTTGTACGCAAACATACCGGCGAATGCGTTGGTTTTAAAGGACAAACGCCATGTCATTTATATGTTTTACAAACGTATTACAAATATCATCCGTCAGGTAGTGGCGAATATCCGAGATCCGCATGAAGCGTTAATCGCTCAACTGCTTTTCCTCGAAGGAATGAGATACTTGAAGGCTCAGGAGTACATGGAGAAGGGATATCGGAAGGACATCTATCCAATTTCAGCGACAACATTCGCGGAAAAGCGGCGGAAGGCAATCACCAACATAGCGAACAGCCTGAAAATAAATGGAACGCTTGATTTGGTGGTAGTTGAGTACGGACGAGGGCGGAATAAAGAAGGGGAGATAGGATTGCGACTGCCGAATTAAAAATCCCCGCTCGATCATTCGGGCGGGGATTTTTCGGGTATTCGGAGGCCGAGGAATATTGAAAATCCGTAGTAAATCAGGATTAAAAAAATGATTCAATGTAGAAAACGAAGAAAATAGCATTTTTCGATTCACTCCCCGCCTCCCTAAGAAAGTCGCGGACATTCAACCTCGCGGGAGGGGCAAAAGCCCGCAGCGTGTGACTTCCTCCTTTCTGCGTCGATCCCAGGCGCGTAAGGCGGGGATCGGGACGGCCGGCCCTCCGCCGCAGCGAGAGAGGGAAAAAAGAAAAAGCCCGTCAGGATTGACCTGATTGGGCTTTTTTCGCACGCCAGTTTTTCGGGTGGTCAGGTTGCCGCGGATTAGGGTGGTCTTTCGGGATGACATATGTCTTCCCGATTTTTTTTGCTCTCACTTTGCCCTCGCGGCAAAGGCGTTTCACACTGTCGGGGTTGTCGTATCCCCACAGTTTCGCGGCCTCCTCGACCCCCATGATTTGATCGAGGATGTCCAAGACGATCACTCCTTATATAAAAATTTGGGACCGGTTGGTCCCTTATTATACCATTTGAAACTTGTCAATTTCCTCCTGGAAGCATTCGCGTGCTTCTAGTTCGTTAGGCGTGGTGTATACTTCGGAAAAACGGTCTTCGCAGTGGATGTATAAATAAACACCGAAGCCGTTTTTGAACTGGACGAGGACGATGGACAATCCATCGTACCCGTAGCCTTCGCGCAATTCCTTGCGTTCGATGATTTTCATTTTCAATACTCTCCTTTTTATGATATATTGGAGAGGCCGGGGGACTCGCCAAAGTTTTTCCGGCCTCGAGGTCGCTTGCTGACTTTCAGCGGGCGGCCTTTTCTATTTGTTGGACAAATTGCAGGATATTTTCGCCTTTCTTGGCGCGCCCGATGAGGTTTGAGGCTTCTGCTTTTGTCATAATCCAATCACGGGTGTCAAGCTTTGTAATGCAGTGGAGCGCCCAGAGTTGCTTTTTCGTTGCCGGTTCATCCGGATTGAGCATCACGACGTTTGACGGGGCGGGAGCAGGCTTATTCGATTTAGCAGTAGCGGGATGGTACGTCTCCGCGCCGCGTTTTGTTTGTTGCTTGTTGTAGGCTTCCAGGACTTGCGGGTAATATTTGTTATTTGGCGTTACCCGGATGCGGTCCTTTTCGAAGTAGTCAGTCATCGCATCGGAATCATTTTCGATTTGCAGGCCTTCGATTTGAGGGAATCCCATGTAATCCCTCGCGTATATCGTAATCGTGCCTTTCGGGAAACCGTGAAGGGGGGACAGCGAGTACCAACCTTTATAAAGTTTCCCGTCTACCTTGATGCCGTTGTACATAAATTTAACCGTCATTGTTTCATCAGTCCTTTCCTTGATTTCTAATGTCATTATATCATGTCCTATGACGGACATCAAGACGAAATATAAAAAATTTTTTAGTTTTTGGGGTGATACAAATGGGGCGCCAAAGGGATCCGAAACGGGACAAAGCCTTCGAAATGTGGAAGTCGAGCGACGGGAAAATGAATCTCGTTGATATTGCTTCCGCTCTTGGCGTTCCAGAAGGAACGGTCAGGGGGTGGAAGGCAAAGGATAGATGGGATGACCGTCTCTCAGGAAAAACAGTTCCGGAACGCTCCGAAACACATCAAAAAAAAGAACGGAGCGCTCCGAAAAATAAAACGGAACGCTCCAATAATTCGGAACGTTCCAAAAAGGAAAAAGAACAGAGCGAAAGGGATTTTAATTTTGAAATAGAGAACGACGGATTGACCGATAAGCAAAGGCTTTTTTGTATCTATTATGTGAAATATTGGAATGCCGGTAAGGCTGCGAAAAAGGCCGGATACAATTGCAGTTATCCAAATGGGTTCTATGAAATTGGGTGTCAACTGCTCAAGCATCCTCAAGTTAGGGCGGAAATCGACCGCATAAAGAAAAGTATCGTCGATAATATTGCGATTGAGGCTATGGCGGTGTTCCAGAAGTACATCGACATAGCTTTTTCTGACATTACCGACTATGTGAAATTTGGACAGAGACAGGAACAAGTCATAGGCGCGTTTGGGCCTGTTTATGAGGGCAAGGGTAAAGACAAAAAGCCAGTAATGCAAACGGTGAACTATATCGATTTGTCCGAATCATCAGAGGTCGACGGATCGCTTATAACTGAAGTAAAACAAGGTAAAGATGGAATATCCATAAAACTGGCCGATAAGATGAAAGCATTAGAATTTTTAACGAAATATTTCGACTTGTTGCCCGATCACCACAAACGTCGAATCGAAGAGGAACGGCTTAAAATTGATCGCGAACGCCTGGAACTGGACAAAAAGAAAGCGGCCGGCGAAGGCGATGTAGATAGCGAGTTGGTGGACGATTGGGCTGAGGCGGTGATGGGTGACGATGACGACGGAGATTTCGGCGAAGAGATTGAAGCGTAAAGCGGCATTCAAAAAACGTATTCCAGAGTACCGGCGAAACCCGGTACTTTTTTGTCGGGAAATGCTCCGATTTAATCCGGATCCGTGGCAAGAAAAAGTATTGCGCGATATTGCCGAACATCGTCGCGTATCGGTCCGATCGGGTCAAGGCTGCGGAAAAACAGCGCTTGAATCGGCTGTCATTCTGTGGTTCCTGTGTTGCTTCCCGTTTCCGAAAGTTATCGCAACGGCTCCGACGCGGCAACAGCTTCAAGATGTGCTATGGGCAGAAATTTCGAAGTGGCAGCAGCGCAGTCCGATCCTAAAGCGCATTCTGAAATGGACAAAAACAAAAATTTACATGCAAAAATATGAGGAACGCTGGTTCGCAACTGCCAGGACGGCAACGAAACCGGAAAACATGCAAGGCTTCCACGAAGACTATATGCTTTTCGTAGTTGATGAAGCCTCCGGCGTCGCAGATCCGATCATGGAGGCAATCCTTGGTACGTTGTCCGGCCCGCACAACAAGTTGCTGATGTGCGGTAACCCGACAAGGACGAGCGGTATTTTTTACGACAGCCATAATAGGGATCGGGAAATGTTCCGGACGCATAAAGTGTCCGCTCTCGATTCGCCGCGCACATCGAAAGAGAATATCGAAATGCTGAAAAAAAAGTACGGCGAAGGGTCCGACTTGTGGCGTGTTCGTGTTCTTGGAGAATTTCCCAGAGGGGAATCTGATTCGTTTATTTCGCTTGAGTTAGCGGAACATGCAAAGGACGAGGTTCGAATTGAGCCGGTGGGAGATACACTTTTTGTAGGTGTTGACGTTGCACGGTTTGGTGATGATGAAACAGTCATTTATGCCAGAATTGGCGGGAAGGTGGTAGATGCTCATTACCATCATAAAGAGGGGACAATGGTCACGGCCGGCTGGGTATTGCATATGATTGATCGCGTCAAGGAAAAATACCCGAACATCTCAACAGTCGAAATCCGAATCGACGATGGTGGATTAGGTGGCGGCGTTACAGATAGACTGAACGAAGTTAACGAAGAACGCGGCTTAGGATACGATATTATACCTTGCCTCAACGGAGCCGCGGCGAACGATGAACATTACGGAAATCTTGGATCGGAACTTTGGGGTCAAGTCCGGGATATGCTTGAGGAAAACATGTCGAATTTCATGCTTGGGCAACCTGGAGTGATCGAACTTCCGGACGATGAAAAACTGGTCGCACAGCTTACGACGCGCAAATGGCGCATGGGATCGAATGGGCGGATTTATCTGGAACGTAAAGAAGACATGAAAAAGCGCGGCCTATCTTCACCAGACCGGGCCGACGCTTTTGTTTTGGCGTTTGCGAATGTTGAGAATGAATCAGGGTTTGCATTTGGATAATCATTGGGAGAAAAATACTTCTGACGATAAAGGGGACCAACTTAAAGAACGTACCGGTCTAACAGGCCTTACTTGTCTTACGGATTTAACCGGCCTAACACCTTTAACTCCCTTTGTGGGGCGAGCACCTTTTACTGGTTTAACAGGCCCACCAGATGCAAACTGGGTGAAGAATACACACATTCCATTATTGTCTCTAACCCATCCATCATTAAATCGTCCAAGATGTTTTCCAGAATAAGAATATACAGAGTCCTCATAAAAATAAGCGACAGGTTTTCCGTTAAATAGATAGATATGCTCTCCATCTTCGCAATAACAAATAGGTTTTCCGGCTCTGTTGTAAAATGTTAAATAATCCATTGTCCCTACCTCCTTTTATTCATAAGTCAAATTTCAATAAGCAATCACCATTTTCCTGCATAATATGGAGGAAATCACTTCCTAATGTCGAAGTATGACGGCGGGAGGTGATTATAAGTTGCGTTTTTTAAAGATAATGACACGAATATTAATAAATGTGATGTTGTTACTTATTATCGCATCTCTTATTTTGACAATTGTATATTTAGTTAAGGTAACGTTCCCATCGTTAGATGTAAAAGGATGGGATATTTTGGCGTTTATGGGTTCGATAATTGGCGGAATCATAACATTTTTTGGGGTAAAATATACAATTAAACGTGATGACACTCAAAAAATACTAAATGATTACCCAATTAAAACGCGTAGATTAGACAATTTAACTAGAAAAATCAAAGATGAATTATTGCAAGAATTGGATAGAGAAAATTTTGATAAAATTAAATTATGTATATCAGAATTAATGGATGAAGCCTCGCTGATTGATGGTGAAGTATATGTTCATGTGCTTGTTATTGAAAGACATTTTCTAGAATTGTTTTTACCAAAACTCCATTATGAGACGGATGAATTGGGACAAATGATATTAGTTAAAGATGTTGAATTTAAGCAATCATTGTATGAATTTAAAACGATAGTTAATCTTTCACTGAATTTTTTTAAAGCTCATAGAGAAAGGTTGTCCAATATATATTGGAACAAATACAAGAAATTCATTGGTGTTACTCCAAAAAACTAACAAACAAATAAAATCCGTAGTAAACACGTATTTTCATCATGTTATAGTTTAGATGGATGATTATGAGGAGAGATAATTCTTGGATGATGCATTTAAGGACATCATAGAAATATTTCGAAGCGGCGCATTTGCTATATTGAAGATGCTTATATTGTACATCATCCTACCTGAATTTATCGGTATTCTTGTATTCGGGTGGATATTGCGAATCCGGGGCAAACTATTGTCGCTATTACTGGTTGGGGTTACTTTTTTGGGATTTTACTTTTTCGTGGCTCATGAATTACCAAAATTAACAGAATAGAATAGGATGTAATTTGTTACTTGAGCGCTGGCATTATGTCGGCGCTTTTTGTATTTCTAATGGACGGATAGGAGGATATCGAATGGTTCAGCTTGCTTTAGATATTCCTCAATACGGTCCTTGGATGGTTACACACAAAGGTGATATCGCCTGCCGAATGCTTGCGGATCGTCATTATTCGAGGCAGACAGTCGGACATCCGATGTTTACTCGTCCAGGACGTAACCTTGTATTGCGAACTTCGAAAGGGGATGCGGTTTGGGTTACATGGCAGGGTGTTCGGGATGATGGTTTAAACGCTTGGGAATGTACGATATTCCGCAACGAAGCGCCGGACCGTTACCGCAGTTCGGATATGATTCGTGCGGCTATAGACGCAACATTGAACGAATGGGGAACGCCGCCGCGGGATGGCATAATCACATACGTCGATCAATCGAAAGTCCGGAGCAAAAATCCGGGCTTTTGTTTTTTGAAAGCTGGTTTTAGGAAGATCGGTCAAAGCAAGAAGCGTGGTCTTATTCTTCTTCAGTGGTTGCCGCAATAAGAGTATCTATAATATTTGTGTTTGGTTGATCGCAAGATCGGGAAACGCTCAAGTATGTTGCAGGGGTGGGGGCAGAGCGATGCGAAAAAAATATACACAATGGACGGAAGATGAAACGGAAGCGTTGAAACGTCTGATACGCGAAGAACCTGAACAGACGTATGACCACTATTGCCGGAAGATGGAGGCTGTATTTGGTAGGCCGTACACGGTTGACAGTGTGCGAAAGAAAATAAAGCGAATGAACATCACGTACATAGATCAGAAAAACGCAAAGGAACATGATGTTGGAGAATTGCTGAAAATCCTCATACAAGCGCAGAAAAAACTACAGGACTTTGATGACCGTCAGACGGAAGTCGCAATCACGATAGATGACGACAAACCGATAGGTCTTGTATTTAGCGGCGACTGGCATATAGGTGGACTTTATACGGATCATGAGATGATGTTGGAGGATTTCCGCACATATCGGGACACAGATGGTCTATATGTTGTTGGGATGGGTGACTACACGGACAATTACATTACGCGATCCCATCCGGGCGGGATGTTTGATCAGATCATTACACCAGACAATCAGCGCGAGATATGCGAACATTTGATAGACGAGTATCTAGCCGAAAGATTGCTTGTTATGCTCAAGGGCAATCACGACAATTGGGAATTGAAAGAAACAGGCGAAGATTTTGTAAAATATCTAGCAAGAAAAGCGGGAGTGCCGTATTTGTGGTACGGCGGGGAAATCACGCTGAATCTTGGCGGCATGGAATATAAGATACACGCCCATCATTCATACCGGTATAACTCCAGTTTGAACACGACGAACAGCCAGCGTAACCTGTTTGCAAACACGCACGCGGATATTATAGCGTTGGGACATTTGCATTACAACGAAGTACACGCAAAATCATCCGCGAACAAAGATACCGTCTGGATGCGGACGGGCAGTTACAAAATCACAGATGACTATAGCCAATGGATTGGAGCGTTTAGGGCAGACGCACGAAGTCCGTTGGCTATTTTGTTTCCGGGCGTGAAAAAGATCGTGCCGTTTCGGGATTATCGGGATGGTATAGATTATTTGAAGATGGTGAGGGGTGATGTGGTTGTACGACGTTAACATCGCGCTAACAGGAAAATTCCGGAGCGGAAAGGATGTTGTCGCTCGATATTTATTTGAAAAATACGGATACGCTCGCTTTGCTTTTGGTGACGAACTGAAAGAAGATTTTCATAAACGTTATCCAGAAATTCCGCGCATCCCGAAACCGCGTATTGGGTATCAAATGCACGGGCAAATGATGCGCCGACTGCTTGGAGAGAATATCTGGGTAGACAAGTGTTTTAATTCAATCAAATCGTATCTTTCTAGAAGTGATGAGCGTCATGGTATTCTGTCAATCGTCATAACCGATCTCCGACAGCCGAACGAGTATGAAAGATGCAGAGAAGCAGGTTTTGTGATCGTTCGCGTCAATTGTCCGGATGAGTTGCGAATTAAAAGGGCGCGGGCTTCGGGCGATAATTTTGCCGAAGAAGATATGGAACATGAAACGGAACGTTACATTGACACATACGATGTTGATTTTGAGATTGACAACAGCAGAACGTTGGATGAAACGTACAGACAAGTTGACAGGATAATGAAGATGATTATGTGACATGTGATTCCTATATCCCATAGAAAGGCGGTGAGAATTTGGGACTGCGTTCATGGTTTATAAATTGGCTTGAAGCTGGACGGACAAAAAAAGACCCGGATCGTCAGACGGAAGTCTATCCGTTTCCGTATTATTGGTTTGGTGGTCGGACGAATCAGCCGGTCATGAAGCGAACTCCGGCCAATCTACGCTTGCTTAGTGAATCGCCGATTCCAAGACGGGCGATCAACGTCATAAAGGACGGGGTATCGCGTCTGGAATGGTCCGTTACGGCGATTGACGAAAACGAGCAAGAAAAATATGCGGAAATATGCAAATTGATCACTCGAACGTTGCGGAAGCCGAATCAAACCGATTCCTTCCGGTTATGGGTGGAACAGATCGTTGAGGATATGCTTGTAACCAGCGCAGGAGCAAGCGAGATTGTGAGAGCGGGGGACAAACAGCGTCCGCTTCGATTATTCCCGGTTGATGCCTTTTCGATCGAATTGTATCCAGACTGGGATGGAAAACGCGATTCATACCGATATGCCCAACGGTTGCCTAATGGGAAATACGTAGACTTGACAGACGACGAATTGATGTATATTCGAATGAATCCGCGAACAAATACACCTTTCGGGCTTTCGCCGCTTGAAACGGTGTGGGAAAGCGTCAATAACTTTATTTCTGCACACAAATCCGCGGGAAAACAGGCTGGAAATACATTTTTTCGCAAAATTCTTAATTTAGGTAAGGGTGCGGACAAAGATGCAATAGCCGCCTTTCGTGCATACTGGGAAAACGAAGTCCGTGGGCGCGGTGTAATGCCGATTATAGGCAGCGAGAATCCTTCTGTATTGGATTTAGGCGCAACTGATGATAAGTCGCTATTTATCGAGTGGCAAAGATTCCTCATCGAGATTGTGGCTATTGCATTCGGTGTTTCACCAAAAAAACTGGGGCAGACAAAAGATGTAAACCGAAGCACGGCAGAAAGTGAGGATGAAGATACAAATGCAACCATCCAATCTGTAGCAGACACTATTGCGGAGCATATCAACGACAAGATTATTGATGACTTTTTTGGGTTGGGCGACGCCATCCAGTTTAAATTCCATTACGCCCAATCGTTGAAGGACCAGAAGATCAAAGCCGAGATTGACGCTATTTACCTTGATCGTCGAGTTATTACACCAGATGAAGTAAGGGCAGACAGTCTGGCAAAACAACCGTTGCCGAATGGTCATGGTGAGGTTGTGTTGCTGCCGTCGAATGTAAAATCCATGGATATAAACAAATCGCTAGAAGACGGTTCAATGCTAGAAGCCGAAGGTAAAACAGGAAAAGACGAACCAGAACAAATAGAACCGAATGAAAATGGTGATGACGCTGGCGATGAGTAGGTGTTTTTTATTTTGCTTTGGAAGGTGGTGAGAAACCTTGAATCCGGTCATTGAAAACAATTTCAAGTATCATGCGCCGAAAGAAGGGCAACCAGAAAAGTATGAAGCGATCCGTGAGAAGGCGAAGGAACTAGCTTATTTGTTTGACGCCGAATGTCCAAACAGCCGTGAAAAGTCGCTTGCATTTACCAAACTTGAAGAGGCTGTCATGTGGGCGAATGCATCCATCGCAAGAAATTGAAAAAAGAAAGATGTCGTAAGGGGGTGAACCCATGAAACATGTCTTAAAGATGAGCAAAAACCTGAAGCCGCGCCAGTTTCAGTTGATGGACGTTGCGAATGGACATCCAAACAAGATCCCTTTCAAATGCGCCTTGTTCGAGGTAGATAAGCCTTCGGACGGTTCGCCGGAAGGGGCAAACGGAAAATGTATCCGCATTTCGTCCGACGTGTGCGATCAATATATTGATACATTCGTCGGCATGGCTTTCAACATCGACTACCACAATGAAATGCGCGGGCATGATACTAGATTCAAAGTTGGTGTGATCGAAAAGGCGTATCGGACGATGGACGGCTTCGCAATGGTCGAAGGTTATCTTTACGGCAAAGACTTTCCTGATGTTGTGGCGACGATTCGTTATTACAATGGATTGGCTGACGAATACGGTTGGGAAGAATACCGTTTTGGTGCTTCCCTTGAAATGGAAGCATCCGTAAAGAATGCCGAAGATGATGAAAATGTGCTTGATGTCATTGAGTTTTGCGGAACGGGTGGCGCGATTCTCTTTGCAGAAAGTGCCGCGTTCAAAAATACAAGCTTTGCTGCTCGAAATTCCAAAAAAGATCGGGAGGTGTCCGAAGTGGACGCAAAAGAATTGAAGGAAATGCTGGATAGCCTGAAAACGGAACTGTCGGCAAGTGTAGAAAAAGTGGTCGGCGAAGTCAAAACGGAAGTCGGGGCGATCAAGAGTGAATTGGATGCACTGAAAGCCGCTAATCAGAAGAAAAAAGAAGAAGAGCAAAAAGCTTCGGCTGATGCTGAACTGAAAGCAGCCAAAGAAGAAGCTGAAAAACTGAAAAAGGAAATCGAAGAGTTGAAGGCCGCCGCAAAGATTCCGGAGAAAGAGCCGGAACGAAAGACGGCGAGTGCAGCACAACTGCTGGCGAAGTACGGACAGACAGTTGATGAAGATGTTGAGTCCGATCACAAAGCATTTTGCGCAGCGGTTGACCGACTGAATCTGTCGGCTTCTGAATCGCTTGCGTTGAAGATCAAACACAAAGAAATCATGGCGAAACAAACTGATAAGCAGTAATCCGAATTTCGGATTGCTGTTTTTTATTACTAAAAAAGGATGGTGTTAATCAATGGCACAAGTAACTGAAACGCAGTTTGTCGAACTGTCCGCGGCTGCTCAAATTGTTGCGCCGGGTGCGATTATTGTTGACGAGTATCAAAAAGAGATCACGGATGCATTCCGTCGCAATTCAGTTCTGGATTCGCGAATTAACTACGTACCGGCGACGGGTGACTTTTCGTCCTATTTCGAACAAACAGAACTCAAGGAAGGGGCGTTTGTTGATCCGAGAAGTCCGTCTGCTACGGCGCAAGCCAACAACCGCGTTGCTCGCACGGTCAAAATCAAGGCGCTGACCAATCAGGTCAACTACGGTCACTATGACTTGCAACTCGCTGCACAACAAAACAATTGGCCGGAGTTGCAAGCGAAAGACCTGAACGACATGATCAACGGTATTTCGCTGGCACACGGCAAGGCGCTGTGGCGCGGAAATGACACGTCTCTGTCTTCTCCGACAACGTTGCAATATGTCGGGCTTGCAAAGCAAATTACGAATACCTTTACGGTTGGCGAATCGGCATCCATCGTTGCCGCCATCCGAGCGCAAGTTGCCGCAATGGTTGCCAGCGAAAAATACGAACTGCGTCCGACGGCAATTTATATCGATCCGATTGCTCATTACTACATGGAAGAAGAAGTCCGGCAAGCGGTTGAAGCCGGAACCATGACGAATCCTTTCGACAAAACGGTTGTCGCTGGTATCGAGGTAGCAACGATTTTGACTTCCGCAGGACGTCTGCCGATCATTCCGGAACCGTTCATTGAATCGAAGGTCAATGATACGGACCCGGACAAAACGGATTACGGAATCGCCATTGTGACGGAGCCGATGATAGAATATCACTATGTTGGGCAGCGCGGCGCGTTCCTGTTTGAACTCGGAACCACTTCCGATCTTCAGCGGAAGTTTGTTGCGATCAAATACGGTGCTCCGGTTGCAAAAGGGCCGTCCTATGCACATGCATACGGATATATCACGCGCCCGACGATTGCGAAGATTGGCTAAGAAAAGGCGGTCGTTTGACCGCCTGATCTTTTTATAAGGGGTGTTCGCATGGCTCGGAGGAAAGTTGAAACTCCCGAATTGGATGTTCAGCCGTCTTTGCCAGACGGGTCCGCTAAGGTTGAATTGAAAGGTGTTGTTCTGAAGGGTTGGGGCAATCGTGAGGGGCGGCACACCATTTATGTGAATGGCAAAGTGTTTACTTTCGTAAATGGAAAGGCCAAACTTCCTGAACGTCTTGCCAACGAACTGAAAGATGCGGGGTATGTCGAATGAGCGCCTATCTGACGGTTGATGAAACGGATTATGTCCCTCAAGGCATAACGTTGACCAATTCGCTCATTATCCGTGCATCGTCGATCATCGATGCGTATTGCAAACGGGAAATCGGTGTCAAATCGTACACCGAACGAATTCCACTGACGGAACAGGGGAAGGGACATCTATCCTTCTATCCCGTTATCGCAGTAACGGAAGTGAAAGCCCGCCCGAAGTTTGGATGGACAGGCGATCTCTTTTTTGGTCCTCCGTCGTTCGAGACAATCGACGTTAATGCGCTGGACGTAGACAAGTGGATTGGATTTGTAACGCTCGGAATTTCGCCGTATGGTGCGCCGTATGTCGAACTGGAAGTAACCTATACCAGCGGTTGGGAACCGATCCCGGACAAAGTGAAAGTCGCCTGCGGCTTGATTATTGCAAAGTTGGCGAACAACGTCAATCAGAACGTCAAGGCGAAGAGGGACTTCGATTTCTCCATTGAATACTTCAGCCCGAAGATCGTCACGGATGAGATTGACGAACTGCTCTCGGAATACGTTCATCGTCCGATGAGGTGAGTGATCATGTTCTATGATTTTTCTCACCGTCACACGGATTGTCTCGTTGATGGGGTGCCGGAAAAGGTAATCCTGTCAAGGGATAGTCGATCATCTACAGTGTTTCGGCAGGAGTACCTTTATAACGGTGTTTTCTCGCCTGTTTCAGCCGTAAAAACGGGTTCACTTGTGACCAATGGAGAATCGTTCCTTGTTCAGTCCATGAGACGAACAGCAGAACACGACTGCTATTGCCTCATGATCAAAACGAACACAACGGTTGATATTCAGCGCTGGTCACAAGAGTTGGACGAAAACGACAATCCGATTGGCGAACCATCATTCCAAACCGTTCAGTCTGATGTCGTTGTCTACGCTCAATATATCAACGCTCGATTGCGTCAAGAGGATGTCGGATTGCTCCCGACAACGGTTTATGTCCTGCTCATGCAATCCAACGTCAATATCAAGCGTCCTACCGAACTGGACTCGCCGGATCGGGTAATCCTGAACGGTCGGAAATATCAGGTTGACGCCATTGATGACTTTCGTTATCCAAATCTTTTCTATGTCCAACTTTCGGAGGATAGAAGATGAGTGTTGAAATCCTGATTAAAGGGTATGACCATGAGCGGGCGGAAATGGACTTACGCAGAATCTTGATGCAGGAAGCCGAAGAGTTGGCTGAATTGGTCTTACGGACAGCAGAAAGCAATATACGATATTACCCGGATGTGCGGAACAGGCTCACCAAAGACATCTATGCACTCGGGCAGGATATGATCGTTGCGGATATCACGGCAGACCATTGGCAGGCATGGCTTGAGCAATTCGGTAAAGGTTCGCTTATGGCTGGACCGAGCGAGAACCCTGGACTTGTGACGTACATGAATTCGGAATACTGGAACAGGTTGCGTTCTAAGTCAACGCGGGTTGTCGTCGGTCGTCCGCCGGGACGATACAAGAGCATTGACGGCGAAATCAAGGTTTCACGCGGTCGTTATGCCGGAGTAAACCTTGAAGAACTGGCTGAACGCGGCGTGATTGATGCGAAGTTCAAGCCTACACCGCCAACGTTTTTTTTGCGGAAGGCGTTACAATCCAACCGAAACCGAATCCTACAGGGTCTACAGCGCGTGATCGAAACATTTCCATACCATATGTATTTCCGGAGGTGAAAAAAATGAGCTCTAAACTGCTTGACGCCATATACAACACATTAAAACGCGATGAAACATACATGGCCATGCTCGGTCTTACTCCATCATCTCCGGGAACAGAGATCACGAAACGAATTATCCGAGGTATGGAACCAGATTCAGCCATATCCGGGTCGAATGTTCCGCTTGCGCTGATATACACAAAACCCGGTCGGTACGGACGGAATTACCTTGTTTACGAAGGGAAGTTCTGTATCGACCATTACGCGAAAAACTCCCATCAGGCTCGTCAATTGGCCGAAAGAGCATACGAACTGTTCCACAACAAGAGAATTGAAAGTGACGTATTCAAAACCTTCACGGCGTATCTGGCCTATGACGGAGATTTTGCAACGGGCATTACAGGCGTAAAGGGTTTTGAATCCATCTATGATGTCGATTACGTCAGGGCAAATTGAGGTGATGCAATTTGGCGGTGAAAATGCGAAAAGATGAAACTCCTGAAGTCAATGAAAAAGACAGTTTAATCAAAGAAAAGATCGAACTGGCAAAAAGGATTGGGATATGGGAGACGTTCAATCCTGTTCCCGATTACGAGCAAACAAAGGAATACAAACGAATCAAAGAGATTGACAAGCGTTTGGCCGAACGCGGCTAAGCGACTTTTTTATTTTAAGGGAGGTTTTATTCAATGGCACAACTTTCCACGAAACGCTGGGTAGTCGATGACATTTCCGACGCCGCGTTGTTCGATCCGGTGACGGGTGATCCCGTTGGAGTGTTTGAACGTCTCCAACAAATCAACATCCAAATTCCGCTGCCGCAAACTCGTGTATATGGCGGTACGGGCAAGTACGCTTTCCATCTGACGGAAAACGATGTTGAAGCCTCTATCTCGCTTCAAAATGCAGTGTTGGACTTCAACCAACTCGTTGCGGCAACTGGTGCTGATCTTTCGACTGGCGCGACCGTTGTTCCGGCAATGGAAAAGCATACGGTTGACACGGCAGGCACGATCACGCTGAAACACGCGGCGGAGATGGTAGCTGAATCGGAAAAAATCATCGTTGCAACCAAAGGGCTGACGAATTCCGGTAAAATCCTTGAACGTGTGGCCGCTTCGCCGACGGCAGATCAATACACGATTGAATCCGGTGTCGTAACGTTCGGCGACACGAACCTGAAAGGGAAGGATGTTCGCGTATTTTATGAGTACACGGCAACGCAAGCGGATGTTGCGTCGATCAAGACGACAACGAAGAACAAGCCTTACAAGTTTGTGGCTTATGGCCGTGCTTTCGACGACGAACTGAATGAATACTTTGACGTGGCGATTGTCGTTTACAAGGCACAAATGCTCGGTACGTTCGCCATTGACCAGCAACGGAAAACCGCAACGGCAAACACGCTGGAACTTGCTGTTCTCGATCCGGGTAGATCGGATGAAAAAGTCATTGATATTTACGCTGTTTGAAGATAGGGAGGGGATTCCCTCCCTTTCCAATTTGCTCAAGAAAGGGTGAACCATAAATGGATGACGACAAGCAAATGGATCTGATTATGGGCATTGGCCCGGAACATTCTTTCGGACCGGAAATCAAGAAAAAACTTCGCGTTGGTACAATCAAACAGATTAAAGAAGTTGGAGAATTGTACCGTGACGGTCTATTGCGGGTAAAAGTCGCTGTCCAATTGGACGATGAGAAACGGCGCGAAGAACAAATTGACAAGTGGGTTGAAATCCTGAACATGGTGACCATCGAAGGGTTCACCAGGGAGGAGTTTGAAGACAGCATTCCGGAACAACTGGAATCCGCTGTCGAGCGATTTCTTTTCGGTTAGTAAGGGGCCAGAAAAGAAGGACAAGAGCAAGGATGGCAAGCCTTTAACGCCTGCCGAAATCTATGGACGCCTGTCCAGAAGAAAACTGCAAAAAGAATGGTATGATCACAACTATTATGAAATCGTGGCAATCCTTGATGATATGGCTGAAGAGTTGAAAGAACAAATCAAGCTTCATGGCGGAGAAGTCGAGGAACCGCAGAAATTGACGCGGAAAGGAATCGCAGAAATCATGGCGCACTTTAACGGATAGTTGTTAGAGTGCGTCTTTTTCTGTTTGACTACGAAAATACGTAGTAAAGCCGCAATTAATCGGTTTTATACTGAAAATAGATGAATATCGGATGACGGGAGACTCGCGGAGTCTCTTTTTTTATTGCATAAAAGGTGGTGAACCTGATGGCTGGGGATATGAGCAAAGATGTTGTTGGCGCGAGGATTAACATAGACACGTCCAAAGTGGCAAGTGCTTTTAAGATCATCAACGAAGGCATTCAGTCTAACATTGACTTCTTTAAAAGATTGAATACTGAAATTGCCGCTGTTGAAAAATCCTATGTGTCGCTTGCAAAAGCGATGGAAACGGGTATATTGGCGTCGAATCGCAGATTGCAGACCTCTCCAGCAGCTATGCAAGAAAGCCTGATGACTTCCAAACTCGAAAAAGAGTTAATCGCGCAAAAGCGATTGAATAGACTGATCGAGCAAGAGGCTGAACGTCACGCCAACCAAATGGTATCAATCAGCAGAGAAAACAACTATAGTATTGCAAGTAGATCGGCACAGTATTTCTTGGCGGGAAGTTTGTACTTCAATGCCGTTCAAGGCGCCAGAGAAGCAATTCAAGTCCTGAAAGACTTTGAATACAACCTTGTCAATATTCGTCGTGTAATGGGTGATACGGCAGACATTGAACTTGTGAAAAAGTCAATGATTGCTGATGCCAAAGAGTACGGATACGCATTAAGAGAAGTCGGAGAGGTTTATACGCTCATTGGACAACAAGGATTCAGCGAACGCGAAACGGCGGCATTGGCCAGAACCGCATTTATGGCGGCAAATGTAGAGCAATCCTTCCGAGATGCCGCACAAGCACAAGAATTGATGACGGGTGCAATTCTGAACTATGGTATGGCGGCAGAGGATTCGATGCGCTTATTGGATATGCTGAACGAAGTGTCCAACAACTTCGCGACGGACTCCAAAAAATTGCTTGAAGGTATTAATCGGACGGGCGCAGCCGCCAAAAACGCTGGCGTACCGATTGAAAAATTGATCGGTTATCTGACCGTATTGAATCAGGCGGGATTTACGGGTTCTGTAGCGGGGAACGCGATCAAATCGTTTATTTCGTTTTCTTCCCGCGATATTGCCATCGACAAACTTGAAAAGTATGTTGGCACGATCAAACAGGCAACAGGCGAAATGATGCCGTTTGAGGAACTATTAGACCGGATTGCGGAGAAATGGTATCAACTTTCGGATGCGGAACGTCATGAAATCACGCAAGCGGTTGCCCGTGGCGATCAAGCCTCCCGTTTTATTGCCTTGATGGACAATTACTCTAAGGTTCTTGAAGTTGCCACGACGGCAGAAAAATCTTTCGGTTCGGCACAACGAGAAAATGAACTTGCTATGTCCACACTGGCGAAGCAGTCACAACAACTGAAGGCGGAGTGGGATACTCTTATCATTTCGATGGGTGATTCTGGATTATTGGGCGTTCTCAAGGCGATTGTAGGAGAAATGAGGTTGCTTGTAGATGGGTTTAACACTCTCCCGGAACCGGTACGCAATACACTCATGGTAATTCTCGCTCTAGGAACGGCAATTACAGTTTTGAATACCGGCATGAGGCTTCTCACTGGCACCTCATTGATTGCTATGGTTACACAACTTGCAAATGTTACAAAGTCGATCTACGCAACATCCGGGGCAGTAGGAGTTTTGAATGCAGGACTGACGATATTACAAAGGCATCCGATCATCGCGACTTTGAGCATCTTGGGAACGGTTCTCGGGACTGTCACTTTGGCGTGGTCCCATTTCAACGGTAAAGCCAATGAAGCTAGAGAAACAATGAATCAAACAGAGCGAGACGCTTACGAATTGGCGCAACGATATAAAGAACTCAAAGAAATTGTGGACGACAATACTCGTTCTGAAAGAGAAATTACGCAAGCAAAAGCAGAATTGAGTTCTGTTATCGAAAAGATCAGCAATCTAATGCCGAACCTTGTTTCTCAATGGGATGCTCACGGAAACGCTATTGACGTGAACATCGAGAAATTGGAAAAGTTCAGAGAAGAATATGCTTCTAGTATGCGAATTGTTGAGCAAAACAATCTTAGAGAAGCACAAGAAAGGCTAAAAGAACTTGAACGGAAGCAAAGTACACTTCAGTTCAAACAGGACAACATTAGTAAGAGCGACCTAAGTTTGGTTGACCAGTTGTTGGGGAGAGATGTTGAATACTATCGGCAAAAATATGCGGAAGAAAGGCTGAAGATACGAGACCAAATTGCTATTGAAGAACAAAGGATAGCGAATAGTCAGGCAATCCTCGATATGCTGGACGGGAAAACAACCTCTTCAACAGAAAAAGAAAAACAACACGGAGGTCGCCAACCCACAGAGGAGGAACTGGAAGAAGAATACAGACAGCGCAGGGAAGACTTTCAGGCGAGAATGGCCGAGTTCAGGCATCTTGTTAATGTTGAGGCCGAGGGTTACAGGACGGCATCCGAGCAATTAAAGAAATTGCAGGCCATTCGGAAAGAGTTCTCCGACTTGAAGGCTCCCGATCTTTACGGAATCGACGAAGACATCTACAGGCTGTCAAAGGGTATTAAGGTTGAGCCTAAAGGAATCAAAGAAGAAAAACCGAGGGAATTCAATTTTCCGCTTGACGCCATCGACAGACAAAAGTTAATGGCGGAACAACTAGTAAGCGACGTTCAATCCATGATCGACCTTTTCTCGGCAAAAGAATTCTCGCTTGCTGACAGTGTGGATACGGTGAATGAAAAAGTCGGTCTTTACACGCAACACCAGAAAGCACTTCACGAAGCGAACAACATTCTGAGGGCGTCGTTGGAATCGCTGGCCGCCAAACAAGAACAGTTGAACCGGATGTTTGAAACAGGAAAGATTACGGCAGACGAATACAACAAAGCGTCTGAGGATGTTGAGAGCCGGATTAAGAGCATTACCAATGCGGTCAACCGGAATTCTATCGCATGGTGGAATGACGCCAGAGCCATCAAGGAAGCGAAAGAACAACAGCTTAGAGACTCCTTTGAAGCTTCTGAACAGTGGATTGCTCATCAGAAGGCCATTGGTCAACTGTCGGCGCGAGAAGAATATGAAGCATGGGTACGTGTTCAAAATCGCTATCTGAAAGGAACTGAACTTCGCAAGAAGGCAGATGAACAAGTCTATGCCGCCAAACAACGATTACTCCAGGAAGAAGAACGCGCCATTGACGAACTGCTCAAGAAGCAGAAAAAGGTCATTCAGGAAGCAAGAGAAGCAGAATTAGACCGTATCAAAGCGGAAAGAGATGCATTTGTCAAAGCCCAAGATGAAAAGATTAGGGCAATAGACAAACTCCTTGCGGCACAGCAACAAGCCAACGAAGATGCGGACTATGAAGCAGAACTTGCCGAAAAAATGGCGCGGAGAAAACTTCTTGAATCTGCTGTCGGGCCGGAGGGCATTCGGGAACGGCGTGAACTTGATAAAGAGATCGCCCGGATGCAAGAGGAACGACAACGGGGACTGCAACGGCGCAGCCTAGAATCGCAAAAAGAAGCGCTTGAAGAAGAAAAGCGTCAGCGGTTGGAGGACTTCGACAGACAGATTAAAGATATGGAAACGCACTATAACAATCTGCTGTCGGCGTTCGATAATTTCACGAATGACGTGGAAGGCCGCGCCGAAACCCTGAAGCAGATTCAAATTGCCAAAGAATCGGAGAAGAACGCCGAGATTTTGCGGCAACTTGACGAATTTATTGCACAGTATCAAGCCAAAATGGCGACCATCACGCATTTAAGCCGCACGCAGGCAGAAATCGACTTGGAAGAATATAACCAGAATAAAGACTTGTGGGAAGCGGCGAAAAAGCGTGGAGATACGGAAGAAATGGCTAGACTGCACAAAAGGAATGAAGAACTTCGCAGGAAATACGGTATCACTCAAGATACTGGTAAACTACAAAAGTTTAAATATGGCGGAATTGTTAAGGGCAGGATGGGCGAAGAAGTTCCGGTCATTGCACACGCCGGAGAAATGTTCCTGAACCAGTCACAACAAAGCAATCTCTTCAAGCTTCTGGATTACGTCATTCCAAAACTGAATTTCTCTATGCCGTCATTTGCAATGGCTTCAGGTATGTCGCCCAATGTCACAAACAACTACTACTACACCATATCGACGGGAGACGTAAACATTGAGGACCCAGAGACGGCACAAACGTTCTGGAATGAACGCGATTCGCTTGTCAGAAGATTTCAAACGAGGACGGGGGCGAAACAAAGATGATTGAAGTGACGGTCAATGGCGTTTCGTTCTCTTCTCTCGGGTTGGGGGTCAAGCGGGCGGACATTCCCGTTTTACCTCCAACAAGAGATCATACGGTCGAGATCGCGGAACGAGACGGTGAACTGGATTTCGGTTCAGATTACGGCCCGCGAATCGTCAACATCGAATGCATTCTGATGGCCGATGATCCGGTTATTGATTATCATCGAAAAGTAGCCAAACTGGCGACTATTTTTAATGCCAAAAAAGGCGATATGGTATTCACATTCAATTTCCGTCCTGGACTTCGTTATGTCGGTCGATACGCCGGAACGATGCCCATTGAAAAGATCATCTTCGACGGAAATGTGACTATTCCCATTCGGATGAACGATCCGTTTCCAGAAGGTGAGGAGAAGGTATTTGAGACGACCATAACATCTTCTCCTCATTCTATTTTGATTGAATCAGAAGGGGATGAGCCGGCAAGTCCGGTTATTACCTTGACAAACACAGGTTCAAACACAATCAAGGGATTCATTATCGAAAATGAATATTTGTTAGAAGGGTGATGCTCAAATGAACATGTCCAATTATTTAGCAACTGCACTGTTAAATCAGGTGTTCAGAAATCAAAATTTTACCAGACCATCAACCGTTTATGTTGCGCTCTACACGTCTAACCCGACAGCCGCAGATACAGGAACGGAAGTATCCGGCGGTTCATACGCAAGACAAGCCGTAACGTTCTCGGCTCCATCTATCGAAGGCGGGAAACAAACGATCAAGAACACGGCAGAGATTGTGTTCCCGATTGCAACAGCAGACTGGGGAACCGTAACACATGTTGGTATCCGGGATGCAGCTACAGGAGGGAATCTTCTGTATTACGGGCCTTGGGAAAACGCTAGAACCATTCTTGCTGGAGATCGTCCGCGTATTTTGCAAGATTCACTTGTTCTGACGTTGAGTTAATGGGAGGTGAATAGAAGTTGGCACAACAACCTATGTACCCGGCCATTATATTGTGGGGGTGGTGATGTGTTTAACAGAAGCCCATTTAACCGCATGTCATATAACCGACCGTTTTCTATTGAAATCTATCTTCACTCTACATTACATGGAAACGGCGAATTAACAGCATCACTCAATTTGGAACTCGCTCTATCTTCTCAACTTGACGGTATAGGCGAACTCATAGCATCGTACATCCGAGAGATCGCGTTTGCCGTCCAACTTTCGGGAGAAGGAACGTTGGACGTTGACGTGATTCGTGAACGATTGATGTCTGTTCAATTGGACGGAAACGGGGAACTGAGGGGAACGCTTAGTCGGTTCCACGTCACATATTTGGAATATACGGGTGACTTCGATCCCGGAGACAAAATCGTGATTGACTCCAATCGTATGACAATCAAGAAAAACGGCGTCAATGTCATTCACGAGATGGACGGAGACTTTTTTGATCTCAACTTTGGAGAGAACGAACTAATTTACAAAGACGAAGAATCAGGAAGATCGATTCTCATTCGTGTTACCCATCGAGACAAATTCCTCTACTGATCGGGGGTGGGACTGTGGCAAGGTATCTGGAAGTGTTCGACAAGAACATGGTTCGGACAGGCTTTCTTGTGGACGCCGATGAAATCACCAGAAAACGACGAATCAATTCGGACTATGAATTATCGTTTATGGTTCCGATGAACAGCGAAGACTACACGGACAAGATACGCATGAAGGGTCACGTTAGGGATGAGCGCGGTCAATTTTATGTAATTAACTCACGTTCTCGGGATCGAAGCGGTAAGAAACGAATGGCCAAAATCGAGTGCATGCATGTCATGTTCAAACTGGCCGACTTCAAAATGCCGTATGATCTCTATGTCGAAGAAGCATATGGCATCAATATTAACTATCTCACAGACCGTATCGTAACAGCCACAAACGGAAAATTCACCTTTTCCATCGAAGATACGTTTGAACTGAAAGACGTGAAGGATTGGGGTCGGGGAAACTGTCTGGAAGCGCTCAATGAAATCATTAAACTGTTTGAGTGCGAAATAGAGCCAGATAACTTCACGATTCGCATCAAGAAAAAGATCGGAAGCAACAAAGGACTTCAATATCGGATCAAGAAGAACATCATCAGCGCGTCGTTTCAGGACGATGTTCGGGCACTTGTTACCCGGATGTTCTCGCAAATGAAGGATGGTCTGACATTCATTGGGCTGGATGCTTCCCATTTGACACAAGAAGAACGCGACTTGTTATCCGCCATTCCCGGCGCTATTGTGAATGGCAAGTTGGCGGTCAACTATCTCATCTCGCCATACGCCGCAAGCTGGGCTAACAACACGAACACATTCTATGATGGCGAAGTCATTTTTCAGGACATCGAAGACCAATTGGAACTGCTGGAAGCAACCAGAAAAGCCTTGCGTGAACATGAAGTTCCGGCAATCGAAATCCGTGTTACTGCTGCGGACTTGTTCAAAATCGATCAAGCAGAACCTAAACCATTTCTGGGCGATGAAGTGATCTGTATTGACCCGGATATGGAAATGAATCATATCCCGGCCAGAATCGTCGAATTGACCGAATACCCCTACACAAAAGAAAAACATGCTTCGGTTACACTCGCCAACTTCATGAAACGGGATTTTGAGGACATCATAGCCGATCTGGACCGCTCGAAACGGATTGTTGATGATTTGCTTAGCGGTGGAAGGATAAGGGCCAGTGCGTTTGAAGAATTTGCAAAACAAGCCGTGATTGACATCAACAATTCCAAAACAGAAGTGAAGTATGACCAACGGGGAATTGTGCTTGAAAGCAAACTGAATCCAGCACATCAAGTTATCCATTCTTCGGTTGGCACGATCTTGACCACTGATGGAGGACAGACAGCTAGAGTCGCCATTACAGCAGAAGGGATTGCAGCTCCCTATATCGTTGGTGTATTGGGCGAATTCGCACAGGTCAAAACAGATAACCTGATTGCCGGAAATGCCAAGATTAGTCATGCGTTGATTGAAAGCATAAGGGCCAATCAAATTGATGTGTCTGGTGGGAAAATCATTGCGGATCAAATTGACATCAGAGGCATCACAGTTTCTAATGGATCGCAAACAACTTTTGCTGTTAGTTCAAGCGGCGCAGTCACAATAGCTGGGAATATAACCATGTTAGGCGGAAGCATAAATTGGACAAATGTAAACACGGACCCTGCAACTATCAACGCACAGAATACAGCCAATTCAGCTATTGCAATTTCTAACGCAATCGCCAACGGCACTTATTCAGGAGGAACATTTATTGACGGGAAACTGATTTATGCACCAAGTATTTACGGCGGGACTATTGTCGGTGGACAGATTATTTCGAATAGTACGATTGATGTGACGACGGATATCAGGTTGGGAAACAACATATATTTAACGGGGTCTTATGGAAGTTCACAGTCCATCACGTTTCCCGGTTCTGGTAATATTACATTCAATAATGACTGGATAACAATTGCATCGTTTGATGGGATAGGACTTAGTTCGTACTATATCGAACTATATGGGGCAGTTGTAACAATTAACAACAGAAATATTTTAGCCGAATTGGATGAGATATGGAATATAATTTCGTAATTATAAAGAGCCTGCCGTTTAATTGGCAGGCTCCAAAACTTGAGGAAAATATTTGATATTCAAGAACGCTTCATCTTTTACCCTTATAGTATCATTAGGATCGGATAAAGAAATGCTGGTTTTTGTTTCTTTGTACACAAAGTAAGTACCGGACCTGTCAGAGAATAATTTCATGTCTTTGTATATTTCGTAGTATTTTTTCTTAAAGTCATCGTATGAAAAATATATCTGACCATTGTATATAGCCGCAGTCATTTCATTCCAAACCGTGAACTCAACTTGATCTTCGCTGATTTGATTGCTCATAGTTTCTGTACCTCCCTGTATGGGGATTTGTTCTTTTGTTTGTGAAGAAGATTGGTTAGTCAACATAATTGTTCGTGAATCCGCTTTGTATGTCACATCGTATCCCAATAAATTGGATATGACACGTACAGGAAGGTAAGTTGCGCCTTTATAAACAAGCGGGTCACTTTCAAGCTCGATGGCTTTCCCATTCACGATGAAGTTAAATTTAGAAAAGACTACTTCAATCTTTTCAGATGCAGAAACCGCCACGGATCCGGATGCAAGGATTATTCCGACAATCAGTCCAGCGAAAAAACTCATTTTTCTCAATTTTCGTCACCTCCAAACTTTTGAAGTCATTATATCATATTTGGTAAAAGTACGCAGTAAAACTGAATCAATAATCAAATACAATAAATTTTGAAAAGACATCTTCATCAGGAGGGTGTCTATTTTGTTTTTTGAGGAGTGAATAACCGTGGCTAAAGTGTCGCCTAAATTGGAAATTCTCGTCGATCTTGAACGTCCAGTTGAAGAAATCAAAAGTTGTATTGCTGCCATTGTAAATTGTCATCCAGATAAACAACTTGAAATATTGCGAGAAGTAGAACTTTGGATGGGTGAAACGATAGAGAAATTGGAAAAATACTCCGAAAATAAAGCTTGAAATGGTGGTGAGTCCGAATGCAAACCATGTATCCAGCGGTTGTTAATAGTCCGACAACAGAATTGGCCAGCGCTATTAACGCTTCACAAACAACGATCCCAGTCTTAAATGCTTCTGTTTTACCCGCTCCGCCCAATCTTGCCACGATCGGCACAGGTGAGGATGCAGAGACTATCCTTTACACCGGAGTGAGCGGCAACGACCTAACCGGAGTCACAAGAGGATTCCAAGGCGCGGCAAAGTCATGGAGCGCCGGGGTAAAAGTGGCGCGGTATTTCACCGCGTATGATCACGAGGCGTTTCGGCAGAATATTGAAGAAGCCCAAACCATCGCCGACAACGCCGCGGCTGCTGCTGCTGCTGCGCAGGCGACGGCGGATGAGGCCAAGGTGGAGCTTGTCGATATCCGCACACCAGCGTCAGGATATACGCCGCTCAACCCCATTACCACAGCAGGCGGAATGGTGCGTGATATGCAGACACAGTTTATGGGTGCGCAGGTATACAAGCTGACCGCTAATAACGGTTTGCCAAAGGCGTCATACTCTGGCGACATGAATGATCTGGTTGATCCGGGTATCTATGCTATAGGTACTGCGACTAATCGACCGATAGAAATTTTTGGCTATTGCTTAGTTTTGAAACGACTTGCTGCACATGTGCAGCAGTTTTACTACGTGATTTCGTCTAGTAGGACTAGTCAAAATCGTGTATTTTTACGCACATCGATAGATAATGGCGCAACTTGGTCAGTGTGGGACGAAATGATCACGAGTAAAGGCGGTACGCTTACAGGCGATTTGTTAAACAGCAGCGAAGGTAACTTTATTTTAGGTAAAACGAATAACACTGGGCGTACTGTTATCCGTGGGGGCCAGTCCACATCTATTGCAAATGGCGCGTATATCATCGTCGAGGGTGTTGATGCAGGTGGGTGTATAAGACTTAACGTATCGTCAGTTAACGGTGTATATACAGTGTACATCGGCGACTTGCGCGTATCCTTTGGTCTAGGAGCGCCGGAAGGTACCGTATCTGCTCCTGTAGGATCGCTCTATTTACGTACTGACGGCGGCGCATCGACTACGCTGTATGTCAAAACGTCCGGCACAGGTAACACCGGATGGACGGCTAAATAAGGAGGGATATTATGATCAAGACTTGTGTATTTGATGCAGACAGCAATCTGATCAATATCGGCGAGTGGGATTATATGATACAACCTGTGCAGGTCGGCGTCGACGAGGAGACGGGTGATCCGATCTATGAGGAGCAGGTAACCAATCCGCTGCCGGATGGTGCATATACAGAAGAGCGCGAGGTCGTATATAGCGAGGAGCACGGGTGGCTTCTGGCTGATGCGCCCCTACCTGTGAGCGACAGAGAACGTCTTGAAGCACTCGAGGCTGCGCTACTGGAGGTGATCCTAGGTGGCTAAGTTTTTAGCGGTACAGATCAGGCTCGGTAAGATCACAATCGAGGATGTGCCGGAGCATCTGAGGGCAGCGGTACAGGCTGAGTTAGATAGGCAATAAGACGATTATACGCAACAGAGGAGAGCTCCAGATCGGGGCTCTCTTTTATTATGCTCAGGGAGAGTGATCAACAATGGAGACGTTCATCAAAAGTTTAGTTGGCGTGGCAGGAGCTGCAATATCATTTTTATTTGGAGGGTGGACGCAGCTCATGACAGTGCTCGTTGTCTTTATCATCCTTGACTTTATCAGCGGCGTCGCCCTAGCGGCAAAAGAGGGCAGAGCGGCAAGTCGCGAACTCTGGCTAGGAGTCACGCGCAAGATCGGCACAATGGCCATCGTGGCCGTCGCTCACCTGCTAGACACAACGATCGGAGACGCCCATCTCATACGGGATGCAGCGATCTTTTTTTATCTAGCCGGTGAGCTGTTGTCACTTATCGAAAATGCCGGTCAGCTGGGTGTGCCGATCCCGCCTGTTCTCCGACAGGCGGTTGAGGTGCTGCGAGGAAAGGGTGAGCAGAAATGAATATCATCCAGGACTTTATTCCAGTTGGCCGCAAAAACCGCTCGGGAATCAAACTGACCGGCCCGAAATATATCACCATCCACGACACCGCAAACCCGGCGAAGGGCGCAAATGCGCTGATGCACGCTCGCTACTTGAACGGCGACGACGCAGCCAGCCGTCCGGCGAGTTGGCATTTCACGGTCGACGATCAGCGCGTCGTCCAGCATCTGCCGCTCGATGAAGTCGCCTGGCACGCCGGGGATGGGTCGAAGGGGCCGGGGAATACGTCCAGTATTTCGATCGAAATCTGCGAAAACGCGGACGGCGACCGGGCGAAGGCGGAGGCGAACGCTGCGGAGCTGGTGGCGCACCTGCTCAAGCAGTTCAATCTGCCGATCGACGCGGTCGTCCAACACAACCGCTGGACCGGAAAGCATTGCCCGCACATCCTCCGGGATCGGCCTGGTGGGTGGGAGGCGTTTCTGGCGGCTGTGCGGGAGCATCTGAGTCCGCCTGTCCCTCCTGCCGATGAAGTATCGGCGTGGGCCCGGGAAGCGCGTGAGTGGGCGGTTAGCCTCCGCATCACGGACGGCACTCGCCCCAAAGATACAGTGACGCGGGAAGAGCTGTGGACGATGCTATACAGGGCGTTGAGGTAATAAAAAAATCCCCGCTTGGCCGTTGTGGCTGGGCGGGGATAAAAAACTATGGACTTTTTGAATTAAATCACATACAATATGGTTACAATATAAGATAAGTAACACTGCGCCGCCACTAATTTCCGAAACCATGACCTTTTCGGTCGTGTGGAATCCAAACGGATAGGAATTAGGGCGGTGCACTATTTATTTTGGTTTTGCCTTTTGAAACACCAAATATTGAATTTTGGACTTTCTTTTGGCCAGTGGCAATCATCTAAGCTAATCTGCAAAGTGCGTTCTATGTATTGAACCAATTTAAATTTGGGATTGATTTGGTTAGCTAGGGCGTAATGGCCATTCCGCATATACGCGATTGCTCCAGAAAAAACATCTGCCATTTGTAATTCGATTTGAGACCCATCTCTTGCTTCAACTCTCCTCACAATATTGGCCGCAATAAAACCATGATCACCAGTCATTTTATTGTTTAATGTATTTTTCAGATCAGAAAGCCTGCCCGGTATTTTATTTATCTTTCTATCAAGAAAAATGTCATATTGGTTAGAAATCATTAGCCTTTTGTAAATCAACCAAAAATACATTTTGTAAAAATGTAGTTCATCGTCCTGGCTATATATTTTGTGGTTACGATCTAATTGATCAACAACAATCGCTCGAAATTTCAGCAAACCTTGATCAGCGTATTTTTTAAATATATTCACTAATCCTTCGTAAGCACTCAATTGATGCGCTCTCAGCTCATTCCAGTGAAATTCTTTTTGAAAGGCAGTTTGTTTTCTTAGATCTTGAATATCTTTCATCAATTCAGCAGTACAAGCCGGGTTTTGCCAAATTGTTCCCAACACCATGTAATTTTGCCCGGTGTGCGAGCTTTCGTCACCCCAAATATTGATGAGTGCCATAAGTCACCTCAACTCTTTAACCTACTTTCAAAACGATATTCTACACCAAAAGCCCTATTTTGGCGATATACGGAAAACAAAAATCCTTGAAAATCGAACATTAGTTCTGTATATAATAAGAATATATGTTCGATTTTGGAGTGATCCCATATGCCCACCAAATACCTCGGCCGCACCGTCCACATCATATACCAGTCCAAGGCCGGCAAACTCACCCAACGCCGGATCCAAGTTTGGTCTGTTCGGGGGAACATCGTGAAGGCGTTCTGTCTGGAACAGCAGGGGCCGCGGATCTTCCTGCTGGAAAACATTCTGGCCGCGATGCCTGCCGGGAGGCGGTCGGCGTGAGGCGGATCAACAAACTTACGCCGGGTAGCAACTTGTTTTGGGAATCTAGTCGTATGATCCTGCCCGAGCACAAGGAAGCATTAGTACGACACAGGGAGGAAACGGTCATGGCAAAACCGAAAAGGCCTGTTCGTGACGAATTTGAACTGAAGGAATTGGCTAACAGGCTTCAAGATGCAAAAGAAGAAAAATATGAGCTTGTTTTGACGGTATGGGGAAGACCAGAACCAATCCGGGGCCGGGTCGTCAAGCTGGATGCCGAGACAAAGAAAGTTCATATCAGGTCTTTTGGCTCGCTGGAAAAGATTCCGTTTTTGGATATATTGGATGCGGAACGACCCGAGTATTGAAAATAGCGGATTATCGATAGCATAACAACACAAAATATTATTTCTAGGAGATGGGATAATGAGAAAGACATATCGAATCGAGCATTTGGGTCCGAATAATAGGCAAATTGTAAAACAAGCACTGATGAATAACTTTAAGGATTATGAATTTCCTTGTGATATAATCTTTGTCACACATGGAGAAGAGAAGAAATACTATGTTGAGGAATCGAATATCGGAAGGGGTGGTTTAATCGTATTTGAATCAAAACATGTGATGAACAGAAGTGAATTGGGGGAGTGAATTTGCCCCCAAAGACGCCCCCAAAATGCCCCCAAACTTATAAAAAAATATGTCTGTACATGAAAACGATAAAACAAAAAAGCCGCCAATGAAGCGGCTTTCGGGGGATTTATGAAAACGCATGAGGGTATTTAACATAAACCGCACGCAAGTGCACCAATGGGAACGCGATCAGTACATGACGCTGTATTGATTGGAAATCCCTTGTGTGATGCGGTTTTTAGGGGGGTGTGTTTGGGGGCAAAACGAGGATTTAAGAGCGGGGAGTGGATTCGCCCCCAAAATGCCCCCAAACTCTTCTCATATGATCTTCAAACTTGCCGATGTTCCGTTCTTCCAGTTTCTTTGAAATGTGACTATACACGTCTGACGTGATCTGAATACTTCCGTGGCCGAGTTGTTCCTGCACAAATTTCATGTCTGCGCCCGCCTCCAAAAGTAGAACCGCGCATGTATGGCGTAAAGAATGAATGGGGAGCGGAGGTAAACCGGATTTCTTTAATATGCGGGAAAAGGCGTTAAAAAGGGATGATTTCGGCATAGGACTTCCATCTTCTCGACACAACACCAAATTAAGATCGTGATGATAAATGGCATTCAGGGTCAGTTTGTTTTGGTTTTGCCATTGCATATGATACTTGAGGTCGTTGGCAAGAGAATTGCTGATTCTGATCGTCCGAGCGGATCGAATCGTCTTGACATCTCCAAACAGATCATCTTTTTCTTTTGCGGTAAAATCGAGTGTTTTAGTAATGGTAATTCGGTTGTTCTTCAGGTCAACATCCGGCCATTGAAGTGCAGCGGCTTCGCCTTTACGCATTCCGGTTTCAATCAGAACACGGAAGAAGATCCAGTAAATATATCCGTACTTTCTGGCTTCCTGTAGAAAAGACGGGATGTGTTCTGATTCGATGAACTTCAATTCGTTTCTTTGCCGCTGTCCTTTGATCTCTACTCCAACACACGGGTTTGTTTCAATCTTTCGCAAAGTGACGGCTTTCTTCATTGCGTTGTGCATCGTGGAATGGACGATCTCTATAGTACGACGACTGTATCCCGATTCAGAGAGGTGATTTAAAAATTTCTGGTACATTTCCGGCATGATTTCACTAAGCATGATATTCTTGAAGTAAGGCTTGATATGGGTTTCGATGTTGTTTCGGTGGACTTCATACGTGTTTTTGCGAACAGTTCCTTTCTTAAATTCTTCGAGCCACATATTCAGGTAATCGGACAACCTCATATCCTCCCGTCCATACCCTTGCTTGATCTTTTTCAACGCTTCGGCAGCCGCCAATTCTGCCTCCGGTTTACTTTTGAATCCTCTCTCCGATTTCTCTCTCCACTCCTTTGTAATAGGGTCCTTGTACTTGAAACGATACTCCCATCCTGACTTGTGCTTTTTGAAACTTGCCAATTTCGATGCTCCTTTCACAAACATATGTTCTGTTTAATCTATATAATAAACAGCCTTTCGGCTGGGGTTATTGGACTACATTATGAATATGCTCATTTCTGGCGGAACGTTGTTTCGCCGAAGAAAATCGCTGACGGATTCGCCACGCTGCTGGCTGTCTCCCGCAGTAAGTAATCGAATCGCGAATTTGTTTGCCTGACGCTCAAATTTCCCGGCATAGAAGAAAGACTGCTCGTCCAACCAAAAACGGCTGAATCCAGGATGCAAACGATCATGAGCAAGCTCGTGAGCACAGACAAAGCGCTTCCAATGTTCATCTAATCCTTCATGTATCACGATATAACGGCGTCGCAATTTCCGCATATACAAACCACGGGTTCCCATGCCCAAGTCGCGAAACCAAACATTTATATTGAGATACTCGGCCAACTCAAAGGGATCGTTCGTTTTATATTTGCGGATAAGTTGTCGGATAATGTTGTCCATCCAAAATCCTCCGCTTTAATCGTCAATTGGTTTCCTCTTATTTCGCTTTTTTGCATCCCAAAAAATTGCCTCCATAACTTTCAATACTTTTTCCCGATCTTCTTCGTCCAAAGGCACACCATCAAACATGACAGGAGCGTCTTCTTCGAGCATTTTTTTAAAGTCGCGTTTGTCTTTAGATGTGGCCCAGGAGGGGATTTTAAGTTGGTTATTCAACTCATCGATTTCTCCATTCAATTTGTCTATGGTGGATAACAAAGATCGTTTAATGGCCGATTTCTGGCTTTCTTCAATGGAATCATCTTCATCTAACTTTTTCATGTGATCTTCTAATTTTCTGATTTCATCATATTTCGATTGAATTTTCATGTTTATTCTTGTTTCTGTTTCATTTTGAAAATAAACTTCCCCTGTTTCAAAATTGAATGCGCCTGCTTTCATGCCTGGTGTTGGGTCATTTGTAAATCCAAGCAAGTAATCCGTGGATACATTCAAAATGGTAGCGATTTGAGAAAGTTTTTCGCTCGGTGGTTTGCTCTTATCTCTTTCATAACTGGAAAAGTTAGCTTCAGTCATGCCTAATTTATCTGCCATTTGTGCTTGAGTGTAACCACGAATCCTGCGGTACTTTTTTATCCTCGAACCTAATGACGACACGGCGATCACTCCATAAATAAAATTTTAGAAAAAAAGTGTTGCTCAAATCTAATTTGAGTGCTATTATATGGTTACGACAAGGAGGTGAACACAAATGCCAAACACAACCGTTAAGCCTCGCAAACGATTGAAGGAATTGCGCGAGAAAAAAGGCACTCAGAGGCAAGTTGCTCTTGAACTCGGCATAACCGAAACTCACTTGCGGGAATTAGAAAACGGAAGATCGTTTCCAGGCACACGTTTGTTGAAGCGAATTGAACATTATTTCGGTGTGCCGGATGAAGAAATTTTTCCAGACCTTCATGACCCGTCATTTTTTCTTCGCACCTAACTAAAATCCAGTTTTACCCTTCATCTTGGATTATATACCATCATTTTAGATTCCGCAAGTATTTTTTGTGGTCTTATTTAACTATGCCTTTTTATCAAAACATATTTGTTTTTTTATCAAAAAAAGAAAGGAGTAGCTGGATGAACAAGCCGCAAATTTTCAATTTCAACGATGCGAATATCCGCGTCATTGAGAAAAATGGTCAGCCATGGTTCGTACTTAAGGACGTGTGCGAAGTTCTCGGACTTCGTGCCCCAGACGTAAGACAGCGGTTGAGTGACGATGTGGTTTCAAACCACACCGTCGAAGATTCACTCGGCAGAGCGAACAACGCCTCCATCATTAATGAGGACGGACTTTATGACGTGATTCTCGAAAGTCGCAAGCCAGAGGCGCGGGCATTCCGAAAGTGGGTAACAAAAGAAGTCCTGCCGACCATCCGTAAAACCGGAGGATACGTGGCAAACGAAGATGCTTTTATTGAGACTTATCTGCCTTATGCAGATGATCAAACCAAAGCAACATTTCGGGCGACGTTGGCACTGGTTCGCAAACAAAACGAACAGATAGCCGCGCTTAAACCGAAAGCAGAATACTTCGATGCGCTGGTAGATCGGAATCTGCTGACTAACTTCCGGGACACAGCAAAAGAACTTCGGATCAAACAGACCGACTTTATTAATTGGCTGTTGGACAAACGTTACATCTACCGCGACCAGAAAGGCAAACTCAAACCTTACGCGCAATTTGTCCCTGAACTGTTCCAACTTAAAGAGTGGGTCCGGAAAGAAAAAGCCGATGTTCAAACACTGGTAACTCCGAAGGGCCGGGAAACGTTCCGACTGCTGATCACTAAGGGAGCGTGAAACCATGCTGACCGTCAAAGTGGACGAAGCAGAAGTGAAGGAACTTTGCCGGGAACGCATACGGGAACTGGTGAAAGAAGTTGACGCAGAGTATGTGTTCTGGGACGCTAAGGAACTGATTAAACGCACTTGCATGAGTTGGAACTTCATTCAGCAACAGTTTTTCTTTGACCCGCGCTTCCCAAAATACAAAGTCGGTAGCAAATGGTATTTCCCGGCAAGAGAAACGAGACAGTTCCTTGAACGATGGCTAAGGGAACAGGGAGAGGGGTGAATAGAATGAACATCACCGGACGTTTTTGGCGTGAATTAACTCGTGAAGAACGGATGATTTGCCTTCAATTTGCGGCAGAAGAAAACCGTAAGAAATGGGAAAAAGCCGCCTCTGCCAAGGCGACCATCAACTAAAAAATAACGAATTACTAACATTATAGTGAAGTAAACGAAAAATGAAAAGGGAGGGTAACGTATGGTGAACAGCGTTACACTTGACCGTTTCGCTGTTGGCCTTCCAGATCCACAGGGACATAAATCGGAAATCATCGCCACTTGCGCCTGCGGGTGCGGAGAAGAAATCGAAGCCGGATACGAATACATTGAAGCTGATGGTGAGTGGTTCGTTGATACCACCTGTTTTTTGAAATACTACAGCGCAGAATGGCGCATAGCTGGGATTTGGTAAAAGACTATCAATACACGGGGTATTAGGTAATAAAAGTATTATTCGCGTGAATGGAGGAAAATTTCAATGCATATCAAGAGAATTGAAATTAAAAATTGGCTTGGAATCAAGGAACTTCTGTTCAGTCCAGGTAAGATCAACAAGGTTTCTGGCGATTCTGGAACGGGGAAATCAAGCCTGGTCGAAGCTCTTGAAAAATTGTTTACCAATAAAAACCGCCGAACGGAAGTTATCCGTCATGGTGAAGAAGAAGCGGAATTATTCGTTGAACTTGACGATGGTTTGCAAACGGTTCGTAAAATACGCACTGAAAAAGCGGATTACTTGAAGGTGAAACATGACAGCAAAGCTGTTAGCAGTACGGAATCATTCCTAAGAAAGCTTATCAACGGCGACATTTTCAGACCGATTGAATTTATCCAGAAATCGCCGAAAGAGCAAACAGAAATCATCCTCAATATGTTGCATATTGACTGGTCGATTGATGATATCAAAAACTGGTTTGGCGAAGTGCCTGAAGCCGACTATCAGCTTCATATCCTGCAAATTTTGAAACAGATCGAGAATGGTTATTATGCTGAACGTGAATCGATCAACCGAGAAATTAACCTTCTCCGGGCGAATATCGAAGGCATCAAACGCGACCTTCCGTCGAATTATGACGGCGAAGAATGGAAGAATGTCAATCTGCAAGAGTTGTATAACCGTCTGTCCGAAGCGGAAGCATCGAACAAACGATTGCAGGAAGCACAATCACTTATTGACGGGCTCTCGATGCGAATTGAGGACATCAAGCGCAGGGCGGAAAATGCGCGGGAACAGAAAAGTTTGGATTATCGTCGGCAACGCGATTCTTACACCGATTCCATCAAGCGTTTGGAAGAACGTATTCAACAGGAACAAGCAACAATTGATGATGCAGATCGGCGCATATCGGAAACTTGCGCCCGACTGGACAACGAACTGGAACAAGCCATTGAAAGATTGAAACTGCAATACCAGGCGAAAAAACAGTCTGTGCGTGAAGATATTGCTCAAGAAGTCGAACAAAGCCGCGTTTTCATATCCGAATACAAGGAACAAATTGCTGAAAAACGAACGGCATTGGCTAATATCGACGAACTGGAAAAGCGTGATCTTGAGAAAATCGCGGATCATGAGGCGAATCTGATTGCTACCGAACAAGCCAAAGCCGGGAACGCGCAGGAAATTGTTGCAAATGTAGTTTGGATTGATACAGAACCGTTGAAGCAGGAAGCCGATCACGCGGCGGCCATGAAAGAATACCTGCGAGAATGGGAACGGATGAATGACATTATCCGCGAAAAACTTGCGCCGAAAGAAGCCCATTCCGCCGAGTTGACCAACAAGATTCAGAAGGCACGCGAATTGCCGAAAGAATTGCTCAAAACGGCTTCTTTGCCGGTTGAAGGATTGTCGGTTGACGATCAAGGACGAATCCGGATCAACGGAACGCTCATTGATGGTTTGTCCGAAGGGGAAGCATTGGACTTTGCCTTCAAACTGGCAAAAGCGCAAGCTGGACCGCTCAAGGTAATTTGTGTTGATGGTTTCCAGAATCTTGGAAGCAAGCAACAAGAAATCCTGAAGGCAGCTTTCGAAGACGACTATCAATATTTCATTTTGAGCACGGAACCTGGAAAAGACCTGAGCATTGAAATTCTGGAGGGTTGATTCATGGAACTGATGACACCGGAAAACATGATGCAACGGCGAGAAACTACGCAAATTGCGGAAACGGTTATTTCTCGACAAGCGCAAGAAGTACAAGCTGCCGTCATTATGGCCAAGAGGTTTCCGCGTGATGAGTATGCGGCTTTTGACAGGATTATGAAGGCGTGCGAACGGGTATCGCTGGCCGAAAGTGCTTTGTATGAATATCCAAGAGGCGGGCAGAAGGTTTCCGGGCCTTCGATCCGTCTGGCGGAAGCTATTGCACAAGCATGGGGGAACATCGATTCCGGCGTGATTGAACTCGAACAAAAGAATGGTGTTTCAACCATGATGGCCTATGCATGGGATCTTGAGACCAACACGCGGGACACCAGAATCTTTTATGTCAGACATGAACGGAAGGCGAAAGGCCAAACACATTCACTGGACGATGCAAGAGATATCTATGAATTGACCGCAAACCTGGGGGCGCGGAGAAAGAGGGCTTGCATATTGGCGGTTATTCCCGGCGATGTTGTGGAAGCGGCTGTTGAAAAGTGCAAGCAAACACTGAAAACCGGCTACAAAGAGCCTTTGGAAGATCGGATTCGAAAGATGATCGGGGCTTTCCGGGAAGAGTTTCAGGTCACAAAGGAAATGGTTGAAAAGTTCATCGGCTGCAAGGTTGAAGCATTCTCTGATAACGACTTTGTTCGTCTGCGGAGCGTGTATAAATCGCTTCGTGACGGAATGGCAAAACGTGAGGATTACTTTGAAATTCCGAAACCGAAGAGCGAAACGGGTTCGCCGTTGAATGCGGGGGACGAAGATGCAACTGAATAAGGACAACTATTACAGCCTTGAAGCCAATCGCCATTATATGTCGGTCAGCCAACTAAAAAGCTTTATTCCTGCATACGGCGGCTGCGAGGCGGCGGCAGTCGCCCAACTTGCAGGGGAATACGAACCACAGGATACAACGGCGTTTATCGAAGGTAAGTACATTCATGCTTGGAACGAAGGCTCGCTCGACGAATTCAAGGCTAACAATCCTGACTTATACAGTAGTCGAGGAGCAACTGCCGGCCAGTTAAAATCAAACTTTCAACATTGCAACAAGATGATTGAAGTGCTGGAAAACGATCCGCTTGTCATGAAGGCACTGGCCGGAAAGAAAGAAGTCATTATGACTGCAGAACTGTTCGGCATCCCTTGGAAAATCATGATCGACAGTTATCAGCCGGAAGTTGGAATATTCGCAGATTTGAAGGCCTTGAAAGAAATCGACGGCAAATGGTGGAACAAGGAAGCACAAGCTTATGAAAACTTCATTGACCATTACGGATACAACGTCCAAATGGCCGTTTATGCGGAAGTTGAACGTCTGGCAACCGGACGTGACAAATGGCTAATCCCTCATATGGTCGTCGTGACTAAGCAAGACCCGCCTGATCACGAGATTCTCTACTTTGACTATGAGGCAATCGAACAAGGTCTTGCGATTGTAAGCAATCATATCGAACGTGTAAAGGCGGTAAAAAGCGGACAAGTGGAGCCAATTATGTGTCAAAAATGCGATTATTGCAGATCGGTTAAGAAAATTACAAGGATTAAGCATTATTCAGAATTCAGCTTGTATTGACAGGAGGGAATAACACTGAATTACCAACAATTCCTTGAAAGCAAAAGATTCGAGTTTCAACCCAAGGGAATCGACGTAAAACGTGAAGACCTGCATCCGGTGTTGTTTAACCATCAGTCGGATATCACAAGGTGGTCCTTAAGGAAAGGGCGATCAGCAGTATTTGCCGGGACAGGATTAGGCAAGTCGATCATTCAGCTTGAATGGTCAAAGCACGTTCATAAGCATACCGGTGGAAATGTATTAATCCTTGCCCCTCTCGCTGTGGCCTCGCAAACCGTGCGAGAGGGACAAAAGATCGACTTAAACGTAACGCTATGCCGCCAGCAAAGCGACGTTAAGTCTGGAATTAACATAACAAACTATGAAATGTTGCACAAGTTCAATCCGGACGAATTTGAAGGAATCGTACTTGATGAATCGAGCATACTCAAGGCGTTTGACGGAAAGATGCGAACGGAAATCATCGAATCATTCCGAAACACGCCGTTTCGATTAGCTTGTACGGCCACTCCAGCCCCAAACGATTACATGGAATTGGGTAACCATTCAGAGTTTCTGGGCGTCATGAGCCGGACGGAAATGCTTTCTATGTTCTTTGTCCATGACGGCGGGGAAACACAGAAATGGCGGCTGAAAGGACACGCTGAATCGAAGTTCTGGGAATGGGTTGCTTCATGGGCCGTTCTCATTCAGAAGCCTTCTGATCTTGGTTATGACGATGGGGATTACATTCTTCCGCCGCTAAACATTGTTGATCATATTGTGGAAACTGACCGACCGCTTGAAGGAGAATTGTTCAAGTCCGAAGCCAAAACGCTTCAAGAACGGCAAAAAGCAAGGCGGGAAACCATCGAGGAACGGGTTGCCAAATGTGCAGAAATCGTGAATTCGACCGACAGGCCGTTCCTTGTATGGTGTGACTTGAACAAAGAATCGGAATTGCTTGCAAAGTCGATTCCGGGAGCGGTTGAAATAAAAGGTTCGGATTCACCGGAACACAAAGAGAAATCAATGCTCGATTTTGCGGATGGGAAGATTCGTGTAATAGTGACCAAACCAAGCATTGCAGGGTTCGGGATGAATTGGCAGCATTGCGCTGACATGGCATTTGTCGGATTGTCCGATTCGTTTGAGCAAATCTATCAAGCAATCAGACGTTGTTATCGTTTCGGGCAAAAGAATCAAGTCAATGTCCATATGATCACATCCGATCTGGAAGGTGCTGTGGCCGAAAATATTCGGCGCAAGGAAGCGGATTTTGAACGGATGGCCGAAGAAATGCTGAAGCATACACGAAAGATTACGACTGAAAATATACGAGTAACGACGATTGAAAAAACGGAATATTCACCACGATTAAAGATGACCATCCCATCATGGCTTAGGAGTGAACGTAAATGCGGGTAAATGTCAACGTAATTGATGAAACGATAACAGAAAGATATGCACTTTATAACGGTGATTGCGTCGAAGTGACTCATGGCATTCCTGATGAAAGCATTCATTACTCGATTTTCTCACCTCCCTTCTCGTCATTATATACGTACAGCAATTCTGATCGAGATATGGGAAATGCCAGAAATGACGATGAATTCTTGCAACACTTCCGTTTCCTAGTCAAAGAACTTTACCGAATTACAATGCCGGGAAGACTGGTTTCATTCCATTGCATGAATCTTCCAACATCAAAAGCACATCATGGGTACATTGGCATCCGAGATTTTCGCGGCGACTTGATACGCGCTTTTGAGGCAGAAGGATGGATTTATCACAGTGAAGTTGTCATTTGGAAAGATCCAGTAGTGGCACAACAGCGGACGAAGGCGATTGGTTTACTCCATAAGCAAGTGGTCAAAGACAGCGCTTTGAGTCGGCAAGGCATCCCGGATTATCTTGTGACAATGCGTAAACCAGGCGACAATCCTGAACCAATCAGCGGATGTTTTGAATCATATGCCGGAGAGTGGCCGGAACCCGATAGAAGCAAGTTTACAACAAGCGACGACTCACGGAACTGGTACAGCATTGAGGTTTGGCAAAGATACGCTTCGCCGGTTTGGATGGACATTAATCCTTCTGATACGTTGCAATATCGTTCAGCGCGGGAGGAAAAGGACGAGAAGCATATTTGCCCATTGCAATTGACGGTTATCGAACGAGCAATCGAACTTTGGTCTAATCCGAATGATATTGTTTTTTCTCCGTTCATGGGAATCGGTTCGGAAGGTTATCAGGCTATCAAGATGGGGCGCAGATTCGTTGGCGTTGAACTGAAACAAAGCTATTACGAGCAAGCCAAACGGAATATTGAAGCAATTTATCAAGAAACAGAAGCGCAACTTTCCCTTTTCTAATCGGAGGCGAGTAGATGAAAGCAGCAACCTTTATTCTGGGAACGGTTATCGGCCTGTTGGTTGGAGCTACTATGCTTCAACCAACAGAAGCTAAACCTGAACCGGAAATAAGGACGGAATACAAGACAATCGTTCAGACAGTTACGCGAAAAGAGTATATCAAGATCAACCAGACAGAACCGATGGAAATGGTCACAACAGCCTACACAGCCGGTCCAGAGTCCACGGGGAAGCGTCCAGGTGATAAAGGATACGGAATCACTTACACAGGCACAGAAGCGAAATACGGCGTTTGTGCGGTGGACCCGGACTACATTCCACTCGGGACATCAATGTTCGTTGAAGATTACGGCTACTGCCGGGCGGAGGATACGGGAAGTGCGGTTAAAGGCTATCACATCGACGTGTTTATGGACAAGGTATCAGACGCCATAAAGTTTGGCAGAGAGAAACGGAAAGTTTGGATTTTATCAAACTTTGGGGAGGATAACTGAATGCGAATCAGAGGACTTAAACCCACTCTCAATCAAGCCAAAATCCTGCAAAAGAACAACATGGACCATACGCAATGGCTTGTGAAGAAAGTATTTCCTGATAGGTTGGAATGCATCCACAAGCTGACCGGGAAAACCAAATACGCTTTTTATCAGGTGTTGCGATGATGGACAGGTTAACGGAACGGCAAAAGAAGATATTGGCGTTTATCGAGAGTCACACCAAAGAAAAAGGTTTCCCTCCGACTCAAAGAGAGATTGGGAAGGCCGTCGGGCTCAAATCACCTTCAACGGTATTTGGCCATATTGAACGTCTGGAAAAGCAGGGATACATTCGGCGGGTTCCCGGTTCCTCCAGAGCGATTGAAGTAGTTACGGAACGTCAGAGCGATGAAGTGAAAATTGTCAAATGGCACAAGGATGTTCCAAGTGTGATTCGTTGGAAAGGCAGGCGGTATGTCTATGATCCGAATGGTAGGTGAGGGGGAGTGGCATGGATAGAGAGCCATCAAGAATTAGAACGTCATCCAAAGACAAAGCGGCTTGCTCGATTACTTGATATACCTTTACCCCACGCAATTGGCATTCTGCATTGTCTCTGGTGGTGGGCTATGGATTATGCCCAAGACGGCGATCTTAGTCGCTTTGACCCTGATGATATTGCTGACGCCTGTCATTGGCCCGGGGAAACAGAATTGCTACGCGCATTGATAGAAGCCGGTTTTGTAGACGAGGACTTATATATACACGACTGGCATGAGTACGCGGGACGACTTATTGAAAAACGCGAGCAAAACAAGGAACGCAAAAGGAAGTCACGCGCCCGTCACGCGCCCGTCACGCGCCCGTCACAAGCAAGTGATGAAGTTGTAACAGAAACGTCCGCGCCCGTCACAGGGCTACCTAACCATACCATACCTAACCAAACCATTAATAGTAGTAGTGGTAGTAATAGCGCCGAAAACCCGTTTCGACTTTTCGAGACCGAAGGTTTTGGAACCATCAGTTCAGTAATCAAAGATCGAATGAACGCTATGATTGACGATTATGGAGAACGATGGGTGTGCGAGGCAATGAAGACAGCCGTTTACTACGGAAAACGAAATCTAAGCTATGTAGACGCCATTCTGAAACGTTGGAAAGCGGAAGGCATCGACCATCCATGGGAAGCGAACAAAGAGAAACGAGGTGATGACGGTGCAAAGCATTCGGGAAGCGCTCAAGGCGATCGACATAGACGCGATTCGCCAACGAATCCAGAAGATTCAATCACAGGCGGCAGAGTCGGATGGCTTGCCAAAGATCGAGTCCAAAAACGTCAGATGCAAGAAATGCAATGACGAAGAAGGATTTTTGATTCGCGGAGAAGACGGATTGGAATATTGGAAGTCTTGTGACTGCATCCATTGGCGAAAAGCTGAACGGCTGATGAAGCAAAGCAAGATCACCGTAGAGTTTCAATCCAAAACGTTTGACAACTTTGTGATGAACGGCAGACCACAAATTGTTCGTGATGCAAGGCATTGCGCGGAATCATATCTCAATGAATTTGATTCGATTCGGAAAGAACGGAAGAACAGCATTGCCTTGTTAGGTGTTCCTGGATGCGGAAAAACCCATCTTCTAATGGCAGTCGCAAACGGATTAATCAAGCATGGCGTGCCAGTCATTTACTTTCCGTGGGTGGAAGGATTCAACGAAATCAAGGACAACCTTGATGAATTGGATGAGCGGATTGGACTTCTGCAACGAATCGATGTCTTGTATATCGACGACATGTGGAAAGGTCGGAAGGAACCTACGGACTTTCAGAAAGAACAAGCATTTTCGATCATCAACTATCGCTACTTGAACAAGTTGCCAATCCTAATCTCGTCGGAATACGACATCGACACCATGTGCCATTTTGATATGGCCATTGGCAGCAGAATCTATGAAATGTGCAGCGATTATTGCGTGGTAATCAAAGGCAATCCAAAGCTACTGAATTACCGGCTGAAGGATGATTGAGCATGTCCAAACAAACGGAAATGGAGGAAATCTACGACAGCTATGAATGGCTGATACGTGAGAAATTAGAACAGTTGGATTGGCTGGCAAGGAAAATGTATTCGGAGATGGGGATGTTTAGCATCTCAACGAAAATAGCTGAACCTTATGTCAAAAAGAGAATGACCAAACTTATTGCCGATGTAATTCAGAAGGGTGCTGAAGAATATGGAAAAAAAGAAGGCAAGTTCCGACATCGTGAGAAAAAGCATTCGCGATTTAACCAGAATCTATAAACCAAAGCCGACACAAGCAAGGGCATTCGTTGAATCGTTTGTAAGGAAATACGGGATAGAAAAAGGCCATGAAAGTGAACTGCTTGCCATAGTCAAGTCAGAACTCAAAAAAAACAATCAGGAGGTTGAACTGTCATGAAAATTGTTATCCCCCAACATGTATTGGCAAAGCCGCTGGAACAAATCTCGAAGGCACTTCCGAACAAAACGACAATCCCGATCTTGAGTAATATCCTTCTTCGGGCGGACGATGAAGGATTGACACTGATCGTTGGGGACATTTCGGTGTTCATCAAAACCGTTATCCCAACAGAAGATGTAACCGTTGAAAGGCAAGGAGCTATTACCCTTCCTGGAAAGAAGATCGTTGAGATTGTGAAGAAGTTGTCTGGAGACATCACAATCGAAGTGGACAAGACGAATGCAACGATCTATACGGGAAAATCAAAATTTGAACTGGCTGGCATCGAAGCAGACGAGTACCCGGAGTTCCCGCAAGTGATTGGAGATGTTGTACATTTGCCAGGTGAAGTTCTGAAACGAAACATAGCACAAACGATTTACGCCACTTCGGATCAAGAGAGTATGCCCATACTGACCGGCGTTCTGTTCAAACTCACCAGCGGCAATATTCGATTCGTTGGCTGCGACCGCCATAGGTTGGCGCAGAAAGAATCAAACATTGAGAGCGATCTTGATTTCAGTGTCGTTGTGGGAAGAGAAAGTTTGAGCGAATTAACTAAGTTGATCGACGACAAAGAAACCGTGGAATTGCAGATTTCATCCAACAACTTCATGGCGAAAACAAAATACTACACTTTCTTTTCAAGAGTGCTTGAAGGCAGTTATCCGGATACAGATCGTCTGATCCCAACTGATTTCAATACAACTGTTTCCGTAAAAACAACAAAATTTATCGAATCTCTGGAACGAGTATTCATTGTGGCAAATGAAGAAAAAACAAAAGTCGTGAAAATGTCAGTTGGTGATGACATTGAGATCAAATCAGAAGCATCGGGAAGTAAGGCATCAGATCGTTTGGAAATACAACACAAAGAAGGAGACGACATCACGGTCGCATTCAACGCCAAATACGCGCTGGACGCCTTGAAAGCAATTGACGATCCCGAGATAATCATTCAATTCGTTGGACCGATGCAACCTATGATTATCAAAGGGAAAGATGATGATTCGGCACTTCATATGATTCTGCCATATCGGACATAAAGGAGATGACGAACTATGAAACAATTGCGATTTAAGAAACTTCATCCAGATGTAATCATTCCCACAAGGGCAAATCCTATTGATGTAGGACTTGATTTATATGCTTTGGAGGACGTTGTTATTCCTCCAACGATGACAGGACTAGAAGGGAGAGTTATGGGGAATATGGAATGCGGTTTTCTACCATACCTTCCAACTGAAATCGGAAAAGCAAAAATAAAAACGGGCCTTGCGGTAGAAATACCGCAGGGCTATTACGGAAAAGTATCTAGCCGCAGTGGGTTAGCATTCAAACATGGGATATTCAGTTTTGATGGCACGATAGACGCGGGATATAGGGGAGAAATCGGAATCCTTCTGTATAACACAAAAGATAAACCATATCAGGTAAGGAAAGGCGATAAGGTGGCTCAACTGATTATCTTGCCATGTGCTTTATTAGAACCGGTTGAAGCGGATGAATTAAGTGATTCTGACCGCGGAGAAAAAGGATTCGGGAGTAGTGGGAAGTGAACGACATGATTAAGTTTAAGATTGGCGGTGCGGCGGTATATGCCACTCGTCTGCAAAAGTCGTTTTTACCTGAGAGAAACGTTGTTTTTGCCATTGTAAAAAGATAAACAATATTCCAATGCACGAAACAAAAAAGCGTCTTATAAGGCAAAATCAAACGCTTACATTTTGATCTAGCTGGAGGTGGAAATGTGGAGCGGCTCATCATTAATGAATTGCCTCCATCGGTCAATCACATGTATGCCAACAGAGTAATTTACTATTACGACAAACAAGGAAAAAGACGAATGAAGCGTATACGTGTATTGAACAAAGAGGCGCAAAAGTGGTTCGACGATACGGTTATCACTACTTCAGTTTGGCGCACTGAAAACAAATGGGAAACAGCAAAGGGAAAGGTTATCGTCCGCCTTTGGTTTTACTTCAAGTCTAACAGACATGGCGATACGCATAATGGCTTGAAAGTACTGTTGGACGCATTTGAGGATGCGCTAATCTATGAAAATGACAAGTATGCGTTACCAAGGGTGATGGATTACAAGATTGACAAGACGAATCCCAGACTTGAGGTGGAATTTGAGAAGGTGAGCGAATGAAACTGAATCGCGATCAAATCCGAAACGAACTGAAACGACTAAAGAAAATGACGGCCAGCGTGCTTCGGGACGAACTCAACTATATGCATACGAGAGCCTATGAACTGGCCGCGAAGCACTATCAAGAGGCCATGGATATTGTACTGACTCCCAAACAAAAGATGCGGTAGTGGCGAAGGCTGCTGAAATCCGGGAACTGTGGGATGGAATTCATGAAGTGACAATCGACACAACGAAAGGATGAACGAAGCATGAAAGTGAAAATCGGCAACCGAATCTATGACAGCAAAGATCAACCGATCATGGTGATATTTGATAAAGGCGAGAAAGAATTGATCTCCCATATGAAGCCGGACGACATGAAATTCTGTGCATTTCCCATACTTTCAACCGTTAGCGAAATCGAAGCATTCATGGGGATTGAGGATGAAAATCAATTATCAATGGTGATCGAAAACGGAACAATCTTTGTACCTGGATATTCGGGTGAGTGGATATGAAATTAGGTTCACTGTTCGATGGAATCGGCGGATTCCCTCTCGTCGCCACATGGTACGGGATAGAACCGGTTTGGGCAAGCGAAATCGAATCAGCGCCGATCAGCATCACGAAACGACACTTCCCAAACATGAAACATTTGGGCGACATAACAAAGATTAACGGCGCGGAGATTGAGCCAGTTGACATTATCACGTTCGGCAGTCCTTGCCAAGATTTAAGTGTGGCAGGAAAACGAGCAGGACTTGCAGGAGCGAGATCGGGTCTGTTCAGCGAAGCAATCCGAATCATCGAGGAAATGAGGGAAGCAACTAATGGTTTATATCCAACTTGGGCTATTTGGGAAAACGTCCCAGGAGCTTTGTCATCAAATGACGGGCTGGATTTTAGAGCCGTGCTCCAATCCTTCTGTAACACCGAAATTCCAATGCCTGCCTCTGGAAGATGGGCAAACGCTGGAATGGTGCGAGGCGGAAGATGTGACGTTGCATGGCGCATCTTGGATGCCCAATTTTGGGGAGTCCCCCAACGTCGCAAGAGAATCTTTCTTGTCGCAGATTTTGGAGGACAACGTGCCGCAGAAGTATTATTTAAGCCCGAGGGCGTGTCTCGGTATTTTGCGACGGGCGGAGCGGCGGGGGAAGGATTTGCCGGAAATGTTGAAAGCGGCATTAGAAGCACAAGCGGGGTTAACCAAAACGCAAACGGAGAAATCAGAACAAGTGACGTTGCTTACACACTCAACACAAACAGCAATGCAAGCGGAAGAAACGCGCCACTGGTCTATGACTGCCGAGGAAACGGAGACGGAAGAACAAGTTGCACATGACGGGAGATCATCAAAGTCGGGTGACAGATTATACAGCGATATGCATTGCTGCAAATACGATTGATCGCCAGCCACAGAATGGTGGAAATGGGTTAGGTGTGCAGGAAGAACTGGCATATACACTCACAAGCGCAGACCGACACGCCGTTGCCATTGGAGTGTTCGCGGGTGGCAATGGCGCAAAATCTTGGTTGTCATACAGCGAAAGCGTGACCCCAACTCTTAAAGCGGCAGGATCATCACTAAATCAAGCACCAACAGTCTGCTTCGGATTTAAATCCTTCAGGGAATATGAACCAACAGAGAAAAGTAAAACACTCATGGCTTGTGATGACATTACAACAGGTGACTTAATCGCATCGGTAGATTGCCGAAACCTGAACGAAAACGGTGATGTATCCGGTACATTACAAGCGAAAGAAACGGGAGGCTACTCATTGAATTACACCAATCCTGTACGAGTGAAGCAAACGGTAAGGCGTTTGACTCCGAAAGAATGCGAAAGACTTCAGGGCTTTCCTGATGATTGGAGTAGGTACGGCCATGACGGTAAAGAGATCAGCGATAGCGCACGATATAAGGCAATCGGAAATAGTTTGGCCTTGCCGTGTGTGGAATATCTGATTGCGGGTATTGTGGGCGTATCGCAAAATCACTGAAAGGTAAAAGGAGCATAAGAGAGTTTATTTATCCCTTATGCTCCTCATCCCTCAATTCGATCAATTCTCGAATGTCCGTTATATTTAGTGCTTCCGCCACCTTTGCTAGATGTTCACGATTAATGGCAGTTCGGACATTGTTACAAAGATCGCTTATGGAAGCAGGACGAATCTTTGTAAGCTCGGACAGTTCTTTTTGCGTCATATTTCGTTCTTTAAGGACTTCATTCAACCTGACGTTTACCTTCATACACAACCCTCCTACCGAAAGAATAGCACATAATATAATTTTTCGCAATTACGAATATTAGTATTGACAATTACGTATATGGGTAATATACTTATATCAGAAATAACGAAATAACGAATAAACGAATAATCGTCGGCGGACGGTAAATGTGGGAGGGTAACGAGGATGGATGTAACAGAAAAGCAATATGTGTTAAACCGCGGAACCAACAGGATTGAATTGCGATTTGAAAAGTCGGAGTATGCTGCGCTTCCAGAAAATTTGAAATCGAAATTAAAACGCTTTTTCTCTTGGAGCAGATATGCCGGTGCTTGGATATCGAAAAGCACGAAAGACCATTACATGGCGATTCGCATTGCTAAACAATTGGGATTCATGGATGGCGGCAAAATTGGCGAACGTTTAAGTTTCGCCGAAGAAGTTGAGCGAAAAGCTGAAAAGGCGGAACGCCGAGCTGAACGATACGAGCAATATGCAAACAACGCCGAAAAGCGCGCAGAAGCTTTACAAGCAGAAATGAATGAAAGATTTAAGGAACATGATATTGCATTTTTCACTCAACCTATTATTGCTGGACACGCAGGATCGGAACGGTTTGCCCGGCAGCGACAACGTATTTATGACCGCTATCATAAGGGTTTTGAAGAATACAGAAAGTCGGAATACTTCCGCCAAAAAGCTATGACAGCACAACAAACGGCAAGCATGGCTCGATTGCAGGATAAAGCATATTTAAATAACAGGATCGAGGAATGTAACGCCAATATTAGAAAATTTAAAAAACTTATTGCAACAGCAGAAGAACAGAATAACAGCAATTGGCTAGAAAGTTTACTGGAAAAAATGGAATACGAGATTGATAAACTGGCCTACTTTCAAAACGCATTAGATGAAATTGGCGGTGTGCAGTACAACAAAGAAAATATAAAGGTTGGATATCTCGTAAAGATTCGCGGGAATTGGAGGGTGGTTGTAAAAGCGAATCCAAAGACGGTCGAAACAAAGATCCCCAATGTACCGTTTACGCTTAAATATTCATACGCCGAAATTGAAGAAACAAAAACACCGGGAGCCTGACGGCTCCCGGGTGGAACAAACCGGATATCTTGAGAAAGCAGGTGAACATATTGAGATATATCACGCTGGATGAAGCGCCAGAGATTTTGCGCCAAAGTGTTGAAGAAGAAATGGGGAGGTTCCCTTTCGCGAAGCTTCTTTCGGTCACGGAATACACATCAACACCATTCAAGGACAAAACGGTGATCGAAACAAAATATACGGCGCATATCGAGATCGGGAATTACTTCTTGGTGTTGAAGTATAGGGTTTGCACGAATCCGGATTGGACGGACCTGGAAGTGAAGTCATGCGGAATGATCGCGGCGGAAATCATCGAGTTTGTCAAGAACTCCGAAATGCTCCAATACGGTGTTCGGAGAGCGTTGCAAGAAGAAGGTGCTACAAGTGGATGCGGTTAAAAAGGAATACAACCGTTGTCTCGCATGTCGGCGTAGGCTTAAAAATACGAAGTACCGCCGAACTGGTATCGGGCCAAAATATAAGGAAAAGTACAGTAGGAAACAATCGGAAAAAGTAGTTCAGATGGAAATTGAATTTTGAAAGGTGGTGAGCAAGAGATGATGCTTCCTAAACCGGTAAAGCAACAGAAGGAAAAGAAACCGTATAACAGCCTTCAACGGAAAAAGGAAAAGAAACCCGTAGCACCGTGGCGGGAAAACATCCTTGCTCACCATCAGCCCAAAGCGTCAACTGCGGATCGCGGAGAGTTTCCGCGCAAAGTGATAAAAGAATTGATTGCAGAAGCTGGAGGGTTATGTCAATCCTGCCGAAAGAATCCCGACACCACGACGCATCATGTCTATCCGAGAGGGCGCGGCGGGCGCGGAGTCAAGACGAACGGGCTTCGCCTTTGCTGGCCGTGCCATGATCGAATCCAAACCAATGAGGCGGAACTTCAATATTGGATCAGCGTGTACCGTGAGAAATACGGGGATTTCTTCTGGTTCGATGAACAGGATTGGGGGGAATACAATCGGAAACAAGCAGCCATCCGGGAAGCAGAAGAAGAACGCCGCCGGCGCATGGCTGAGATAGAACCGATAGTAAATCTTCTTTCAACTGCCGCCGGGCGGAAGCTGAAATCCGCGGAGATCCGATTGATTGACGGACTGGACGAACGGGAAATGGCTGTATTTGCAAATCTTATGAAAGATGTTATCGAAGCGCAACTTGATAAACCGCAAATCCCGTATGGGTATGGATTTTTTGATGATTAGGAGACTGAAAAATGAAACAATACCACGCTTTGTTAAAAGATATTTTGGCGAACGGAAAGAGAAAAGAAGATCGGACAGGAACCGGAACGATAAGTATATTTGGCTATCAAATGCGGTTTAACTTGGAAGATGGGTTTCCGCTTGTTACGACAAAAAAAGTGCATTGGAAATCAGTGGTTTATGAATTGCTATGGTTCTTGCGCGGAGATACGAACATCAAATATTTGAATGACCATGGCGTGACCATATGGGATGAATGGGCGGACGAAAACGGAAACCTTGGTCCGATTTACGGAGAGCAGTGGCGTAGATGGCCGACTACAGTATGGCCGAAAGCATCCGTTTCATACGATCAAATTGCTGGCGTTATCCGCCAGATACGAGAAAATCCTAATTCTCGACGTTTAATTGTATCGGCATGGAATGTTGAACAACTTGACCAAATGGCATTAGCTCCATGTCATTGCTTGTTTCAGTTTTATGTATCGGATAGGAAGTTGTCTTGCCAACTCTATCAGCGCAGCGCAGACGCATTTCTTGGTGTACCGTTCAATATTGCCAGCTATTCGCTATTAACACATATGATTGCACAAGTTACCGGATTAGGCGTTGGTGAATTTATTCATACGCTTGGAGATGCACATATCTATTTGAATCACTTAGAACAAGTTAACACACAATTGCAAAGGGAACCGCGCAAACTTCCTAAACTGATTTTGAATCCTGACATAACGGATATAGATGATTTTCGATATGAAGATATAACACTTCAAGGTTATGACCCGCATCCAGCGATAAAAGCGCCGGTGGCAATATAAACAAGAAGGGATGATAGAAAGTGCTCAATAGAGTTGTGCTGATTGGCCGTTTAACAAAGGATCCCGAACTGAGGTATTCACCAACTGGTGTGGCTTTAGCCAATTTTACGTTGGCAGTGGACAGGGGATATAAGAATCAAAACGGAGAAAAGGAAACAGATTTTATTCCAATCGTTGTATGGAGACAACTCGCTGAAAATTGCGCGAACTATTTACGGAAGGGTAGGTTAGCAGCTGTCGAAGGGAAAATTCAAGTGCGCTCATATGAAAACAACGAAGGCCGCAAAGTATGGGTGACTGAAGTCGTTGCCGATAACGTCCGCTTCCTAGAAAGTGCGAATAAGGACAACAAAGGCAATTTTTCTGGCGGCGGAGGATATGGCGGTGACCCATTCTACGATGATAGCAGACCAGTTGATATATCGAATGATGATTTACCTTTCTGAGGAAGTGAGAGCATGAAACAAACAACAGCTTATCACAAAACCTATGACTTAAACGATTGGGAAGGCGGCATAGGTGTTTTCTATACCAAAGGTGAACATGGAACTTTGGTCATATCCATACCGCGTTTCAGACTCTCGACGGCGTTAATCGGATACAACGATTATAACGGAATTGTCAATATGCTTATGCACAATCCGACGATGTATCACAAGCCGGACGAGATGGAAACGTTAGCGAACATGATTTTGAACGATATACGGAGATTGAATTGAGGGAGGGAAAGCGAGTGGATTTAGTTGAAATGTTTCGCTCAATTCCTATCGGAACAAAGGTTACGTTGATGGTCGAAAACACGTTTGGTCAGATAATACCGGTAAAAGCGACAATTGCCGGAGAGATTGAACAGCACGGATTTCTTTCGACGACGAGCGGAGCATGGTCATTGTACGGTGGGCCGGGATGGGAACCGTGTTACAGAGTGTATGTTCAGCCATATCGAAAAAAGAGGATTCGTGCGCTATTGATTGGGTTCGACATTCATGATGTTGAGGTTGGATGGAGGGAAAGTGGATGACACCAGAAGAGATCATCAAACACTGTGACAAACAGATTGAGCTTGCTGGAGATCAGGCGTCAGTTGGTTTTCGTATCCCCGGACGTTGGGGCAAGACGGATACTCGGCGACTTTGGAAAGGCGGACCAATTGGCGAAATCGTGAACGATTTTGGAGACGGAACGATTTACGTCATGTTTTCGGCGGTGGAAGTTAAAAAGGCGGTTCAAAAGATTTTGGACGAATCCACCGTCTACGGCAACGACTGCCGGAAATGTGAGATGTGAAAGGAGCGAATGAACTATGTACATCGTTCTCGTTGAACATCAAAATGCAGGAAAAAGATATGTGTTCGATTGCACGGCGTTAAGTAACATCGTTCGATTGGGAGATACCGTTATTTGTGAAACCATCCGGGGGAAGCAAACAGGAAAAGCCGTTACAAACCCGATTCGGGTGGAATCCAACGACGGTTCGCTTGCAAGTTTGTTCAAGTTATGCGGCGCGTATTTTCCGATCAAGCGAATTGTCGGAATAGAGCGGCAAAAAGAACTGACCGCAGCCGAGAAAGAGCGTATTGCTAAAGAATGGCTGAGAGAACGTCTGGGATGGAAGAGCGATCCGCTCGACCAGACGAACGAATTGCCGTTTTGAAAGGAGCGAACACGCATGAGTGAATACCTGATCAAGAAAGCGGTGTTGGAGTGGTTAGACGACCGCAGATACAAATCGCCATGGATTGAGTCGTTTCGAGATCGCCTTGAATCCGGCGCATTCGATGCCCCAGAGATGGAGCATGTCAACGCATACTGGGCACGTGAAGGGTTAATCAAGCACCAGCAGGAAGAAATCCAGCGTCTTAGGGCGGCGTTGGAGATGGCACAATCGGAATTGCGCTGGGGCGATCCCACAAACGCGATTGAACGCGTCGAACGGATCATCGACGAAGCCCTCTCCACCACGAGCGAACCGACCAATGCGGCGAAGGTGAAGCGGATTGAATGCCCGTGTTGCGGATGTGAAATCAGCATCAACGCACCGGAAGGAGACGGGAACGATGTATAGGCTTGTGCGAAGATCAGACGGCGCAGTTCTCCAAATTTGCGAAGGAGATTTTCGGGAATTTTTACGGGAAAAATATGGTGGATATTTCGCTGTAAAAACAAAAGAAGGTATTTTAAGCGGAGCCGCACGTTATGACGTATATTGGGAAGAAGTCGAGAAAGGAGACGGAAACAAATGATACGGTTTAAAGGGGATGTCTATATTGCTCCTGAACAAATCATATCAATCGAACCGGGAGATAATGGATATTCCCAAATCAATACAGTGTCTGGTGTTTGCTTTGTTTCCGAATCCCCGCAGGAAGTCGCCCGCAAGGTGCTGGAGTGGCGGTTGGCGATGGAGGACTATCGGATTTTCATTCAAGGTGCGACTGTTGATGGAGATTACAATTTAACGGACAGACTGTTCGAACTCGCCGGATTGGAGGAGTAAAGGGATGAGTAAAAAGTTCGTGATCGTTTGTTTGCGACATCGGGATATGTTTTTCGGCGGTAATGCACATTTGTTTTGGGGACCAAACGAACAAGGATATACTGCCGTCCTTGAAACTGCCGGATTGTATGATTTTGAGTTAGCGAAAGAAATTGCAGACGAGGACGATGTGCCAATTCCAATTTCAGCACTTGGAATGACCGAAGATAGATTTGTTGACGTGAAAAATCAAGGCTTTAAGGTACTTGAGAAATTAACGCTTGTGAATTATGAGAATAAGGCGATAAAAAGGCTAATCAACCAACAACGGGAAGTGTTCCGAAAGCTGAAGGAGGAACCGGCATGAGCACAGACGGACTCACAAGAGAGCAAATGGCTCTACTGGCGGTGATGAGCGAATGAATATGAGCGAAGCAATAGAACGGGAAAAGAAGATTGCGGAGATACGGGAAGCGTTGGAACGCGCGAAAGGAAAATATACTGTCGGAACTATAACTGATAATCGGTGTCGTTTCCTCCTCTCCGAACTGGAGAGTTTGGAACGCGAATACGCCGAAGAACGCGCCGCACATAACGCGCATGTGGCGGAGTTGTGCGAGTTGGAACAGGAACGGAACATGTACAAATCCTCAAGCGAAGTATTCTATGAGCGGTTGAAAAAGGAAGCTGAGCAACGGGAGAAGCTGGTCGAGTGTTTGCGGTTTTACGAGCGCATGGCACGTGGCAGAGAGATCAATGACGGTGGGCGCAGGGCGAGAACGTTGTTGGCAGAAATCGGTGCGGCGGTGATGCAACATGAACCGCGGTGACAAATACCGTCCGGTCGTGACCGTTCTCAAAGTCAAGAAGGGCGTCCCGACCATAATCCGCGTCTCCGGGCGGGAGTATGTGCTGCGGATGCCGGATCAGTTTAACCAGCGGAAGAAGGGAGCGGTGAAATAATGGCTGAAACAACAACCACAATCAAGATTAGCCGAGGAGC
>Ga0207865_100132_pt1 | contig 93032 bp, 124 predicted proteins | sample HigsolmetaAR204D_FD_184836 | JGI IMG/M metagenome (GOLD analysis project Ga0207865, IMG submission 184836) | Ionic liquid and high solid enriched microbial communities from the Joint BioEnergy Institute, USA - AR20-4-D (SPAdes) (version 2) ... | reverse complement strand
TGGCCTCTCCGTGCAAAATCAACAAAGCGAAACTTATCCAGTCGATGTCGTGACTCCGTGTATTGAAATAAGTTGGCATTATCTAAGTACACATAGTTTTTTACAACAACAATATGTTTGTCATCCTGTAAATCCAAAAACATTCGGTCTTCCGCTGTTGTTTCGTCTACAAAAAACTCCTTTTTAGCAAAACTGATTTTTAATCCTAAATCTTGCTCTAAATATTCATAAATTGACCCTTCGCAAATTTCCTTTGTTAAAATAGGAACATATTTTTTGTTAAAAAAATCTTTATCCAATATAATCTTTTCACCATCCATGACACGCGTACGAATGACCTTCCATACCGGGTCTTTTTCCGTTACACTGAGCTGTTTTTGCAATTGACTATCCGGTGAAATGAGCGCAAATTCATTTACGATTGTACCCCAAGGTTTACCCATTTTTTGCGCCAATTCTTTAAAACTGACCAGCCCGGAAATCGGAAAATCATACTTACTGACATCCAGTACATACGAACCTTTTCCCCTAATTTTTTGAATGTAGCCATTTTGGGAAAGCATTGTCAAGGCTTTGCGAACCGTTTCCCGGGAAGTCGCATATTCTTTTACGAGTTCATTTTCGGAGGGTAACTTTGTATTCGGCTTTAGCTGTCCGTTTTGAATTTTTTCAACTAACTCTTCATATATCGATAAATATTTGTTTTCATACATGTTTATCACCGCTATTCTTGTAAAGAAAACTCAGCTACTGCCGAGCCTTCAGGCGACGGCAGAGCTGTAGTTGCGCTTATACTTAATTCGTAAAATTTCCCACTACGTCGAATTCACTTCTTTGCTGGAAATTTATACATTCTTAACGTATAAAAAAAGCTAACGCACTATGAACGTTAGCTCATTACTTATATTTATTTTACCGAAAGCTGAATGGAATCGTCAAAACAAACTCGTACATGCAGGTAATTTGTTATTCTTGGATAAATAAACTCGTGTGTCTATGGTTATGATTCCATAAATTTCCAATTAACCCGCAATGTACTTTACTGATTTCGGCAAATCGAAACTTCTATTGATTATTTCATCATTGAGCTTTGCGAACTTTACCAAAAAATAAGGTTAGGGCAAAAGGTACGATAATGACAATCGCCATGCCGATAAAGAATGAACCCCAACTTCCCGGTAAAATTGATAAGAATGCCGGTAATCCTCCGACACCTACCGATGGAGCTTGGACATCCTGTAATGTAATAAATGCACCGGCCAGAGCTGAACCAATAATTGCGGAGATAAATGCAAAACGATAGCGTAAGTTTACACCAAACATAGCCGGTTCAGTGATACCTAAGTAAGCAGATACAGCAGTTGTTGCCGATAAGCTTTTTAGTTTTTCTTCTTTTAAAACAAAGAACATGGCAAGAGCTGCTGAACCTTGGGCAATATTTGACAATGCCACCATCGGCCATAAGAAAGTCGTTCCGGTACTCCCAATTAGTTGTAAATCCACTGCTAAGAACGTATGGTGCATCCCTGTAATGACAAGGGGTGCATAAAGACCACCGTATATTAGCCCAAAATCGGTGCGGCTTTAAAGATTGCTACAACAGCTGATGTAATTCCTTTTGCAATGGCAAATGTAACCGGGCCAATGACGATAAAGGAAATGAATCCGGTGACTAAGAGCGCAATGGGAGCAACTAATAACAGCTGAAAGGCATCCGGTATCCGTTTTTTTAATGAAAGTTCAAGTTTCGCCAACACCCATGAAGCGACAAGAACCGGTAAAACTTGACCTTGATAACCAACCTTTTGTATCTCTAAACCGAACAAGTTAAAATAAGTAATTATTAGGAGCGGTTTTGTTGAATATGATAAAATTAGATGGAAATTATTAGATGAAAGGAGGTGTAATAGTAAAGCGAATTACCATTCGTATTATTTCATTGTTATCGCTAATGATGTTATTGACTAGTTGTAGTCAAAGTGCTGAATCGAAAACAGATTTGTTTCAATATAAGAATTCGTATGTGGGTGACAACAGTGCAGTTGGAAATATTGTGAATGAATTGACATACAACAATGAGTTAAATCAAATTTCACTTGAAACCAAGAAAGAACCATATGGAATTATTTTGGAGTACAAAGATATTGATACGAACAGTATAGATAAAGAAATGAAGGAAACTGTTATAACTAACTCTACATTTCTTTTTGCTTTAATAAAAAATGTAGATTGGATTACTTTCAAATTTCCAGACAAAGAATTCTCCGTAACAAGGGAGAAAATACAAGAATGGTACAACAATAAGTTGGATGGATTTGAAAATGAACAAGACTTAAAGAAACTGATACAGGAACACCTAAAGTCTGAGGAAACAGTAAGTGAGTTTTTTAACCAATAGAAAATAAGTAGCTGTCCAGAAAGGCATATTTTTGACTTCTGGATCCCCCTTTTCATGTTTCAAAACCTTGGTATATCAACATTCTTAATCATCACATTTTTTACGGGTTTTCATTTTCTGCACAACCCCTTATTTTTAGGTTATATCAACAGCTAACTTTAACAGAGCCTTTTCTTTAGAATGTTCCCTTATTTCATATAAATTAAATCCCTCATGTCAAAAACATTGATAAATCAACAAAAAATAAGGTGCGGAAATCGTTGCAATATCGTACCTTATTTTTATTGCGATTTCAATTTTTGTGATTCAAAAGGGAACGCCTTAGTAAATTTTTAGGGCAGCCTTTATAGTCTTTCTACCGTATTTTCTCCTGCCTAGATAATTCTTTTGTCCTCCACTCCAAAGGCCCCCGTTTAGACTAGATTTTTGGGTGTGATCTAGTTAAAGTTGGTATTTTTTTATAAAAAAGACTAAAATAAAAAACTTGTAAAAAATGCAGATTAGATTTATTATAATCAAGTAGATAATATTAATAACTTTATTAGAGTAAACTTGTTATTCCTGTTGCACATTGAATTGCAACTTTTATTTTTTACTTCAATGTTGCCCTAACGCAACTTAATTTGCTTAAATCATACTATTGAGAGGTGAGAAAAATGAGTGTACATGCACAACAAAAAAAGCAACAACCATGGATTCAAAAAAGTTCACATATTAGTCTAGAGGAAGTAAATAATTCTGTACGTGTTCCAGAACATGCAGGTTTTTGGAAGAAATTTTTTGCATTTGCCGGACCGGGGTCACTCGTTGCTGTTGGATATGTTGATCCGGGAAACTGGGCAACGTCGATTGCAGGAGGTTCTCGTTTTGGCTATACATTATTATTTGTTATTTTAATTGCAAACTTAGCAGCGATGTTACTGCAGTCTCTTGCTGCAAAACTCGGAATTGTAACCGGACGAGATTTAGCACAAGCTACACGAGAAGCTACCAGTGCAAAAACGGCAATTATTCTTTGGTTATTAACTGAACTTGCCATTATTGCAACAGATTTAGCAGAAGTTATTGGTTCCGCAATCGCTCTTAATTTATTATTTAAAATTCCTTTATTAATCGGGATTGTGATTACCACGCTTGATGTTATTTTGTTATTATTACTACAGAAAAAAGGATTTCGAATAATCGAGTCCATTGTCATCGTACTAATGATTACGATTTTAGGCGTCTTTGCTTTTGAGGTGGTCGTTTCTCATCCAAATGTTTCTGCACTTTTCAGCGGTTATTTACCAAAAGCAGAAATTGTTAGGAATCCTGATATGTTATTTATTTCACTCGGAATTCTCGGTGCTACCGTAATGCCCCATAACTTATATTTACATTCATCTATTGTACAAACAAGGCAATATAAACGTACAACGGAAGGTAAAAGGGAAGCACTTAAATTTTCCGTCTTAGACTCAACCTTTTCGCTTACAATTGCATTTTTTATTAACTCGGCTATTTTAATTCTTGGTACAGCTGCATTTTATGGTACAGGACTAAATGTTTCTGAAATCGAAGCCGCATATGAATTGCTTAGTCCTACATTAGGTATCGGTATTGCGAGCACATTATTTGCTGTAGCACTATTAGCATCTGGCCAAAACTCGACAATTACCGGAACATTAACTGGGCAAATTGTAATGGAAGGATTCATCCATTTACGAATTTCCCCTTGGTTAAGAAGATTAATTACTCGATTTATTGCAGTCATTCCTGCTTTTATTGTTACGTGGATTGCAGGAGAGAAAGGAACCGGAGACTTACTACTATGGAGTCAAGTTATTTTAAGCTTACAACTTCCATTTGCCATTGTTCCATTAGTACTATTTACAAGTAACAAAGAAAAAATGGGCGAATTTGTAAACAGTAAATGGGTAACCATACTAGCATGGATTGTAACAGTGATTATTATTGTGTTAAATATTTTCCTAGTTGGGTATATTTTTGTAACGGGACATGATTTAGGCTAAAATGCTAAAACTGCACCTTCATTGTCCTTTTCATTAACAAGAGGTGCAGTTTTTATCCCGCCTAAAAGAAAGGTTGCCTTTGATTCATTATAGCATTACTTCCCATTTAACATCTATTTCGCTTTAATTATAACTGGTGCAGGCTCTAAGTAATTTTGCAGTGTAGCAATTCGATTCAATTTTCCTTGTACGACATGTATAATAAGGATTGAATTTAGTTAAACCGTGATCAGAAGTGGTCAGAAAAATTCTCGTGGTCAAAATGTGGTCACAGGCTCTTTTTAGGCATAAAAAAGACCCTTTCCACAAAGTGAAAAGAGCCTTGAAACGCAAGATTAACGTTTTGAGAACTGAGGTGCACGACGAGCGCCTTTAAGACCGTATTTTTTACGTTCTTTTGTGCTACTTAGAGATATTTTTATATCAGCTTCGATGGATTGCCGTCATAGCAAAGGAATCTGATCGTTTACGAAAAGGCATTTCGATGATTTCCTATAAAATTATATGCTTTTTCCAGTCACTGTCCAGTCACGGACCCTCGATTCCAGTCACAAAAGATTATATGTAAAGCAAAAGAACATCCTTTGTTTCAGGGGGATGTTCTTTTTAGTCCTCATCATCCAATAATTCATTTAGCAGCTTTGATTTAGCCATTTCTCTTTCTTCACGGGTTTTTCTTAATGTTTCTTCCTCCCATTCCAAATAGGCTTCCCATTCTGCTTTCATTTTTTCTTGCTTTTCGATTTCCCATTCTTCCCTTGTCCGGAATGGAACAACCTTTCCCACTTGAAACACCTTCTTCCAACTCCAAAAACTGTTCTATAAATTACATTTTATTTTAAGGCATTTGAAAGATGTTTCAAAGCAGTTTAAATTCCTCATTTTGATTGGTGAAAGTTAAGGCCGAACCGCGTACTAAAAGGGAAATCTTACTCGTTCATATAATACTCCTCTTACATCGGAGGCAGAACACTGTTACTATTGCACCATCCATTGTCAGCCCCCCTTACCTTTTCATGAGGCATTGCAAATTCGATAATTTTTTCTATCAAGTCTACTTTGTTATGAGTGATCGCCCAAAGAAAAAGATTGTCCAATACCTCATGTGAAGGCCGTTGATTTTCATAAATGGACATTACTAAGGTACAGTCTGTATCTTTCACCTCGATTTTCTGATGGATCTCGGATGACTTGTTTTTTACTAATTTTTGATATAGGGGCGTGAATACAGCCATGACTTTTTTAGGATGAATTACATTTATTTCATAACTTTCCTTTCTTTTTATTTTTATACACAAAAAGGGTAATTGTCTATCTTAATTACACATGACGAATAAAGGTTTGATAAGTTCCGAAAAAACAAAAACACGCGACCCATATGAGTGACGCGTTTACGAACTTATTTATAAGGGTCAAAGGTGACATAGCCTGCATATGTTTCAGCAGGATTTTCCTTATTATTTAATCGGTATACACACCGTCCTAAAACTCTTTTTTCGGGGCTGCCTAAATCAGCCATCTTCTCATTGAAGGTTTCGATAAATTCTTCTCCTACATGGTCATCGCCATCCGTAATAAAGATGACGTCCGCTTTTTCAAAACGACTTTGGTTAATTACACCTAAAGCTCTATTCAACGGATTTTGGAAATTAGTTCCACCACCAAGAAAGTTGGTTGCAAAACGCGTCATATCCCGAATGGAGATTTTCCCCTTCTCAAAGATATGCTGTTCGGAACTACTGGAAAATGGAATATAGCAAAAATCTCGTTTCTGCCGTTTAGCAATCCACATGAGTGCGAGGGCAAATCCTTTCGCTTGTGAATCAAGGTTTTTCATACTGCCTGATTGATCCAAACAAAGGACAATAGGGCCTTTTCCAAGCGTCTCCTTGCCTTTTTGGTCATAGACAAGTGTTTCAGCTTCCGTCAGGCGGCGTGCAAAGTCCAATTTCGTAATTGGATTCGCATATTGTGCCAATTCTGACGGTAACAGGCGTTCAATCTCATTTCCAATGGTAACACCGCTTCGATCGATGGAATCGCTATGCTTCGACTTTTGCTTCTTCCGGGCAATAGCTTTCATCCGTCCGGCCCATTCAGCCACGATTTTTAGCTTATCGTTTTTGGACAAGGCTTCGGCCAATGCAAGCTGTTCCCGTAACGGTACTTTTTTGAGTTCCGCTTCTTCATTCCCGGAACCGCCGCCGATCATGGATTTCACTTTGTCCTTCAAATCATTTGTATCATTCATCGCCCGCTGCATGGCTTGTTGGAACCCGTTCCCCGGTTGATTAAGGGCATCCTTCAATTCCTGATTAAGGGCTGCCGATGTTTCTTGAATCTGTTGGTCTTGTCTCCCATCCGGATTATTATTTTTCAAGTCTTGCAGCTGCTGCATGAGTTCCTTCATTCGTTCATTTTCTTGCTCCTGTTGTTCAATCCACTTTTTCGTTTCCTCCCCGAATTTCATCGTGCCGATCGCGGAAGTGAGTTCATCCAGTTTTGTATGGATTCGGTGCTGTTCAAAGTCCTCGTCAGACATCATCCGTTCCACGATCGCATGGTTCTGTTGAAGATGATCCGGTACTTCTTCCTTCAAAATAGGTTTCATCTTGTAAAGACTTCCCCACATATCTCCAAGCAGATGATCGAACCCGGGATAGGATTTTGCAAGTTCCTGCATCCCTTTCGAGTTATCATAAATCGAATGGAAACGCCGTTTATCGAAACTGTCCATGTTGATGGTAGACTGATCTTCGTATTTGCTGAACTTAGATTTCTTTTTCATCTGAAACACTCCTTTGTTTTAATCGAAAAACAAGAAAAGAGGGGTAATTCCCCTCTTTCTATTTTAGAAAATGTTTCTTACACAATCGGGTCCAGAATGCTTCCGACGATTTCATTTTGAATAGCCGTCACTTCTTTGATGGCTTCGTCAATCTGCTGTTCACGGCCCGGATTCTTCGTTTTCAAGGCATTCAGTTCATTTACAATGATTTTCAATTTCTTCGTTGCTTCAAGACTGCCTTCCGTAGAAGGATTCTGTTTGAGCATTGCTTGAATCTCTTTCGTTTCTTGACGTGCCTGGTCGATTGAACGTAGAACAGTGTCTTGTGCAAGCGATCGGACGATTTTCACTGTCAGGTCCTTTTGATCCGGCGTTTCCCAAAGAGCATTTTCAAGGAACACAATGTCGTTTACGAGAACGTGCTGCCGCTGTTCGACAAGTGCTTTTGCCTTTAGGACGGATAAGGATTGCTTAAACCGACGATCGGAAGGGAAAATGCCTTCGTTTCGTAACTCCATGCGGATTTCAGCCAACTTCTGATAGACTTCCGGCGGAATGGATACCATTTCCGAAAAGAATTGCAGATTCATAAGTTCCTGTATATCCGTACTCGGTAACGGTTGATTCCCGCTGTCTTGTAGCATAGCGATGAAATTGTTATCATCGGCCACATAATCGACTTCAGAACGCAGAAGGAAACTGTCAAACAAGGCTTCTAATCCTTCGCCTTCTTCCGGGTATTCGTTCGAGGAACCAATCACGGACATTAATGGTACTTGAACCGGATGGCCGTTATTATAAAATTTCCGTTCGTTAATCAGTGTCAATAAGCTGTTTAAGATTGCACTGTTGGCCTTGAAGATTTCATCAAGGAAGGTGATATGGGCTTCCGGCAATTTATTTGCCGTATTCCGCTTATATACCCCCTGCTCCAAGTCTTTCAAGGAAAGAGGACCAAATAGTTCCTCCGGCGTACTGAATCGTGTCAGGAGCCATTGGAAATGATTCATCCCGGTTACAATCTTTGCAATATCCGCCGCCAATGCGGACTTCCCTGTTCCGGGAGGTCCGATCATCAGCATATGTTGACGGGAGATCAATGCGATCAGGATTGCTTCGACTTCCTTTTCACGTTCGAAATACTTCGCGTTCAATGCGTTTTTAATTTCAGCCAATTTTTGTAGGTTTGTCATTTTTATTCATCCTCTTTCACACATAGTATTTTTAAAAAGACGACAGCCGTGAACAGATATGTCACTGGTCGTTACAATCCTTTTACTTCCTTGAATTGGGCAGTCAATCGTTCAAGCCGTTCATTGCTTGCTGAATGACTTCTGGCGTGTTTGGCCATTTCCTCGACAGCATACATGATATGGGCTAACGAAGTGATTTCTGTGGCCCTCATTTTCAGTTCCTGCTCCCGAAGTTCCAATTCCTTTTCTTTCAACTCATTCGCTTTTTTTAGTTCCAATGAAATATCACGTAAAAGATACTCGTAATTATTCATCGTTCAAAACCCCCTTTCATCTATCGGCGATTTATACAATCTGCTTGTCCGCTTCAAGAATCTTCGCCCGTTTCAAGGATTCAAGGAAAATTTGACGTTTCTGTTCCCTCGGTAAGAAACCGGCCATTTCTTCTTCCTGATAGCCGATAAGCGTCCTTCCTCTGCCAACGATAATCAGATTGACCAACAAATCCGGATGCCGTTGGATTAACCAGTGCAATTGTTTGATGGACAACCGTTCAATGAAGATTCCTTCCTTTATCAGCTTTTTAACTTTGGCGGAACGTCCTGAAAGGATTTCCTCTACTCCACGAAAGCTATTTTGTAGAATTTCAATTAGCTGCTCGTAGGTCAGGGCTTCCCTTTCAAGGCATTTTTCCGAATAACGGACGCCATTTTTAGCAAAATACTCACGCACTTTTCGGACTTGCGGCGTGTTTTTCACATAAAAAATCTGTACATCAGATTTCATTTTATAAACTCCTTTCGATGTTCTTTTAAACAGTCAATCTTCCATGTTGTCGACCAATCGGGCGACTTCCCTTTTTAAATGCAGAATTTTTTCCTCAAAGAAGGACGCTTCGCTCTGTACAATACTGCGATAGTCCTTATAGTCTTTGATGATTCCGTTCGCATGGTTAATCAAATCCTTAACTTGCGATTTCCGGAGATTTCCGCTTCCCTTGCATTCAGCAAGCAGGGTGTCAAAATGATCGGACAGCTTTTGCGATACCATCTGCACATTGTCATAGGTGTTGACGATCGGTACTTTAAAGCATTCGCTATTTTCAAGCGATGACGTAAAATTCACCAATTTCGTCAGCCCCTCGGTGTACGCATTCGGCACAAAATAAACGCCGCCATTTGGACGAACCGGCGTCGGTGCAAGGCTGTTCAGGATTTTCGATACCATTACCCGGACTTGTTGAGCCGAATAATATTCTTTGTAAATATTGAACTTTTCCTCTGCCATTTTGCATAAGTCCTCCGTTATCGGATCTGACGTAACAAATGTAAGGGAATTGTTCTTTTTATCAAGCGTGATGATTCCCGCATTGCTTTCGTAATCGAGCCGTTTCCCGGATTGATCCACTGTCTCCACGACAATGTTTCGTTGAATCATATCCTTGTCAGCAAAGACTTCACGGATCAGATAATTTTTAAAGACGTTCGTTTGGGCAGTGCCTTTTTTTACTTCAATCTCCTTTGTTGCTCGGCGAAACGCATCCGACGAACGGATCGGGTTCGGCATGAAAGCCTGGTCAATTCCGGCTGCTGTTAGGGCTGCCTGCAAATCATCCGCTTTGACAAGTTGCTTGCCGACGCTGAACCACATTAGATGCCCGAGAATCGGTTCATCCCCTTTTACATTTTCAACCGCTGTGACATTGTTAAGATCAATTGTCATCTCAATCCATCTCCCTCATATATTGGTTTTTTAAAATAAAAAAACGCATCTACGGTCCGGAGAAACCCGTGTAAATACGTTTTAAACAGAACTCTTTCACATTTTTACGATTTCATTGAACCGGAATTTTTCAGGTATCGGCTTCCTTGAACGCAAGGCTTTCAGAATTTCGTACCGGATCAGCTGTTGAAGATAGAGTGACACATCCATGTTGTCAAACTCTGCATTACAGGAAGGGCATACATTCATCGGATAGCGTGTCACGTCAATCGACACTTCTTTTCCGTTGACCATTTCCTTGTATGTTTTCAATTTGTTCCGGATGACGGTTTTCTGTTTATCGCAATACAGGCAGTTCATGTCAGAAACGTCAAATTCGGCTTCGTCAATCGAACGGATGACCAATTCATCAAGCGAAAGCGAATACAGACTTCCTTTCAGTTTTGCGATAGTCTTTTGCCGATCACTCTTCGTTGCTACCAAGTATTCCATTGAAAATCCTCTCCTTTGGCATTTTTAATCGTCCGGGTTACAAAAACAGACCCGATTATCAAATCCTTCATTCCATTTCCATGCGTGGCTTTGCGGGTTATAGGCCGTTACAGCTACCCATAAATTTTCACTCACCATGTCAATGACAATATGCAATGGTCGATAATTCATACCGACATATCCAAGCAGCATAATCGAAGTCGCTTTTGCGGTTTTGTTCCGCTCAACGACCCATCCGCATTTTAGAACTTCTTTGAAATCAGCTTCTGAAATTGACCGTTCAAAACTTCTTTTGTAGAAGTGCTTATCGCAAAGGATTTTGTGTTTCCCGTCACCCATTCTGGCACGGAACATATCCAATTCTCTTTGGCCAATTGCACAGAAACGGTTTTGCAGATGTTCCCACCGTTCCCGTTTCCTCTGACATTCTTCTTCGTCTTTGCATACCAATGTTTCTATGCTAATCATGACTTTTTACCCTGCGATGCCTATACAGAAAGGGAGAACCCTTCTGTATAAAGCACACAGAGGGCTCTCCCTTCTCTTTGTGTATAGTCCACCGTGAAAACAAAACTTGTTTTCATTGAAACTTTCGCTTCTTTGTCCAACCTCGCTTTCTCAACTATTTTTCTAAACAGAAAAAAGCCGATCATTCCAAAGAACAATCGACTTTTTATATATTTCACGACTAAGATCGTGGAAATATTAAACCTATTATCTTTTGCAAATTGCACTTTTCGGACAAAATGTCCACCTGCCATTTCCCCTAAACAGGAGAATACGAAGGAACAAAAACTTTATGCCAACTCTCCACTCCAATAAAAATAAAGGAAGGTATGAAGGCTTCTACACAACGTGTAGCTTTTAGATAAAAATATACATACAGTGTAACAGACAAATTGACTGAATACAATAAAGACTGAAAGGCTTTTGAAATGAAAAAAGAGCCAAAGTACGCAAGTAGTGCATAAAAACTTGCATATTTTAGGCTCTTTAATTTTATTTCTTATTGTGTTAAAGCACTCGTTAGCTTAATTTCACAAACATTTTATTTTATATGTTCTCTTCTACAAGTCGAAAGTCTATTTGGTCTAATATTTATGAAAATTTTAGGAGTGGTTTAATGGTTGTACCCTTATGAGCGTCTTCTACTGCTTTATTGATGTCTTCAAAAGAGTAATACGTAATCAATTTATCAAACGGGAATTTCCCCTGCTTATATAGTTCGATTAATCTAGGGATATATATTTGAGGAACACCTTCACCCATCAAAAATCCTTCATAGTTTCTTTCAAAAAGAATCGTATTGATATCCAACGTTACTTCCGAACCAATAGGACCACCCGCCACTTGTACCGCTCTTCCTGTTACAGTAAGTGAATCCACCGCATTTCTCGAATTTTCAGGGCGACCGCTGGACTCAATAGCGTAGTTTACACCCTTTTCAGCAATCTTCATGATTGCTTCTAAAACATTTCCTTCTCTTGCGTTAATGGTATGTGTGGCTCCTAATTCCTTTGCTAACTCTAATCGGTTTTCTTGAACATCAACGGCAATAATAATGCCGCAATGACATACATTAGCCGCCATAATTGCACTTAATCCTACTGTACCAGCACCAAAGACAACAATGCTTGTGCCGGGTTCCGGTTTTAATTTATTTAATACCGCTCCACTTCCAGTCTGTACCCCACAACCTAGCGGTCCGAGCATTTCAAGTGGAACATCTTTTGGGACCTTTATGACGTTTCTTGCATTGGCTACCGCGTAATATGCAAAACTAGATTGTCCGAAAAAGTTAGAAGCATCTTGCCCCTCTACGTGTAAGCGAGTAGATCTATCTGCCATTCTTCCTTCAAAATTCAATTCATAAAACCGCTCACAGGCATATGCTTTGCCGGTCAAACAATTGTCGCATGAACCGCAAGAACTATAAGAAAGAACAACATGGTCACCGGGTTGAATATGAGAAATACCGTTGCCGACTTTTTCAACAATCCCTGCCCCTTCATGACCTAGTACTGCAGGAAGTGGAACCGGTTAAGCTTGTGTTTGAGCAAGAATATCGGTGTGGCAAATTCCGGTCCCTACAAGACGAATCAACACTTCATTCGTTTGTGGTTCGTCTATCGTTATGTCTTTAATTTCAAATGGTTCACCACTTCCAAAGGTAACAGCAGCTTTTGTTTGCATGGAAAAACCTCCTTATGATGTTTACTTAATTAAATTTCCCATTTAAGGTGTTTGTACTCCCTTTTCCCAAATCCTTATTGAACTAACCTCCCTTTAGTACAGTAAGCATTGCTTTACAAATATGAATAAAAATAAATGTGTATACAGGTTTAACCTTAAATAATGATTCATAAAGTTTAATAAACATACTGCCAAAACATACATCAGTTAATTGCCAGAAACAGTTATCTTCTTCACCAATGAGTCTCCTGATAGAGAAGACTATTTTGATGTGTAGATTCAATTTTTTGTATATTGAAAAGTTTATGGATGACAAGGGTAAGTAATTATCTCTTGTGAGTAAACGGTGTTAAAAATATTTGAATTAATATCGGGGGCTGGTGGAAACTGGCTGAGATTGCAACTATTCCGTTGCTGACCGTGACAACCTGATTGTTATCCTCATCTAACTGATTTTGGTTATCGTTACATCCTGTTCCAAACCCGATCACGGCTAAAATGGAAAGAAAAATTTTTATTTTGGTTATTTTGTCTTTCATGAAACCATCTCCGTTTTTCCCATTATTTAAAGGAATTAAAAAAGGTTGGCCTCCCAACCAACCTTTTTTATCTTACTCATTATTGTTGTTTGTATTGAGGTTCTTCTTGTTCAATTTGTTGAACGCGTGGTTCAATGCTGTTAATAACAGATTGGGTTTGTTTAGCAGCATCTTGGTAAAGTTGCTTTGCCTGTTGATTATCTGTACCAAGAGCAAATGTTTCGAAACTTGCTTGTGCACTTTTTAAGCCTGCTAGAGCTGTCTTAACATCATTTATTACTGTCATGATGAATCCTCCTTGAATTTTTTTTGACCTTTTTAGATTACCTGAATCAGAATTTTCTTATGTGGTGAATTTTTTGGAAATATAGTTATAAAATTACTTTTGGTGAATAGCACCATTTTTTCTGTAGTAACCTCGTTTCCAAATCCCCATCAATTCTTCTATTTGGCGACGATTATAGGATTGCGATGTATAATCTTTTTGGGTAATATGTCTCATCTCAAATTTTTTCCACCGTTCCCTTTACTGAACTTAATTAAACACAATAAATATAGAAAACGCCTATAGTGACGGTTCATGTTAATATGGAGTGCGCTGTTACACCGTATGATTAAAAATAAAAAAGGGATTTACGTATATTGCAAATCCCATCTATCCATCTTAGCTAAAAGATTATAATAGTTTTATTCTTCCGATGCAGATGCTTGGGCTTGTAACTGAGATTGTACTTGACTAATTAATGTTTGTATTTGTGCAACCTCATTTGATGCTTGTTTTAATGCTTCTGAAGCAAGAGTAGTATTAGCAGCAGATTGTTCAATCGCTGAAGTTATCATATCTTTTACAATAGAAGAGGCTGCCTCTGCTTGTTTTAATTTATTAGTATCAATTTGATTAGCCATGCTACTTCCTCCTGTTTGTGGTTTAGTACAAAAGATAGAATGCCTCGAATAAATTGTTTTATCCTCAATTCTAAATAGCAATTATTCCTTTGGATAGACAATTATTGAGATTCCTTTCGTTTTAAAATTAAGCCAAAATATTACTAAAATAAATCTCCTGTAGCTAGGCTCTCCTTTTTCTGTAATAGGATGCTTTTCTAAAACTGACTCAGCTTATCCCTTAAATGAATAATTACATAGTAAATGTAAAAAATATATTTGTTAAAAATAACTAAGGAGATGATACAAATGGCATTAATACCTTATGATCCATTTAGACAATTAACTAACATTAGGAGAGATTTTGACAGATTATTCAATGATTTCCCTTTTCATTTAGACAATGCTATGAATCATTTGGGGAATATAAGAGTGGATGTTCATGAAACAGATAAAGAGGTAGTAGCAACTTGTGACATTCCAGGCTTACAGAGTAAAGAAGATGTAAACATTGATATTGAAAATAATGTATTGAGAATTAGTGGCTCAATTAACAGAACTAATGAGATTAAAGAAGAGAATATGCATAGGAGAGAAAGATACACAGGTAGCTTTCACAGAGCTATTACACTACCAACTCCTGTTTCTGAGGAAGGTATAAAGGCTTCTTATAAGAATGGTGTACTAGAAGTTATCATGCCTAAACAAACTCAAACAAATAAAAAGAGAATTGATGTGGATTTCCATTAAAAATGAGCAGTTTGCTACCTGTTATGAAAGAGTTTGGCAGGGATTACTTGCAGGAAATTGCTGAGGAACAACCTGACCTAGTTGATTTGCTAATTTTAAGCTGCCATTTACCTCAGGCAAAGAAAAAAATTATTTTAAATGAGCTGACAAATAATATTAAAAATTCCTACCAGCATTTGAGGTAATGCTTTTCTTTTGTAAGCCAGAACTATAAAAAATAAGCATACCTTAACCGTACGCATCATAAATCACCGTATATCATGATTTTTTTAATCAGATATACGGTGATTTCATTTTATCTGCCACATTCTGCTTGGATCATTTTTGACCAAGGCATATATTGATTTAAAATTTCCGAATGTGGATAGATATCAAGATTCGGAAAATCCGTCAGTAACTTCAAGAGATAACGATAGAAATCCACTCCGTTTGCTTTTGCCGTTTCTGCGATACTTAAACAGATGGCGTTGGCTTTTGCACCAGCTTCACTGACGGAAAAGAGCCAGTTTTTTCGACCCATCACATTTGGACGAATGGCATTTTCGGCTGGATTATTATCAATTTCGATACGGCCATCCTTCAAGAATGCTTTTAGTCCATTCGCTCTGTTCAGAGTATATTCAGAAACAGGACAATCGTTGGACCTTGACTGGGCACACTTCGATAGACCCAATTGGAAAGGTTCTTATCATTCGTGTTCTTAACCTTAAATTCCCGACATATTATTAGATTAAAATGAGATGAGACAAGGTGATTGTTATTTTTCAGAAATTAATTGCTACTCTTATTGGAAGTCTGTTATTAGGAGTTGGTGTGAATGGGTTCCTAGTTCCTCATCATTTAATAGACGGTGGAATTGTTGGAATCGCACTATTACTCCATTATTTTTTAAAATTTCCAACTGGTATTATAATGGTGGGGTTGAGTATCCCTATTTGTATATTTTCCTCATTAAATAATAAAGAGTATTTTTTTAGTAGTTTGCAAGGCTTATTGGTTTCGTCCTTATTTATTGATTTACTGGCTCCTCTTCGTTTTCAATTTTTTATTCCCCAACTTGCAAGTGCACTAATTGGAGGTGCAATAATTGGAGTTGGAGTTGGTCTAATGCTGCGATATAAAACAAGCACTGGAGGAACTGACTTACTAGCTGAAATTATTTCCGAAACTTTTTCGTTAAATATTGCACTTGTAATTATACTGATAGATGGAGTTATTGTGTTGGCAGGTCTGGCTTTATTAAAATTAGATGCCTTCCTTTATTCATGTATAGCTATAATCGCTGTGGGTTTCATAACATCCTTAATTAAAGGAAAATAATCTTTTATGGGACCAAAAGCTAACCTTTATTAAATTCCCTCCATGTTTTACCAGTAATGGAATGCTTAAAAAAGGTTGGTCTCTCAACCAACCTTTTCACCATACTCTTTATTGTTGTTTGTATTGAGGTTCTTCTTGTTCAATTTGTTAAACACGTGGTTCTACATTATTGCTAACGGATTGGGTTTGTTTAGCGGCATCTTGGTAGAGCTGTTTGGCTTGTTGATTGTTTGTACCAAGAGAAACAAAATCGTCCAGGACGAATGCCTAGTCGATTTTGTTTGTTCCTCTGTTATTTAAAGCAAGTCTTTTTCATGGCCATCGAAATTAGAAAAACTCTGCGCTTTATATAGGTAAATGTCTAGACCTTGATCATTAAGGGAGCATAGTATAGCTTTGAATATTTAGAAAGTTAAAATCTTAAAGGGAGTTGTTTTTTACTATGAATAGGGAAATTTGCACCTCTTGTGAAAACTATTTTTGGATAAATCAACTATCACTGTTACCTAATGATTGGCTTCGTACTGACCAGCGTAAATATTATTGCCCTAGATGCTATCCTGAAATCTTAGAAGAACAAACTAAACTTCTTTATTATGAATTTTAGTTCGTTTAGTCCTAGGACTGTAACAAGTTATGCAAAGTTTTTAAGATGAACCATCGTCAAGGAAGTAATCATTCCAATAATACAAATTATCATGCAGGAAGAAAGGAATGCTTTTTATCCTACATATTAAACGCTGCTGTTACAATTAGATATCAATTAAGAAAATAAAAAATGTTCGTTTATGGAACCATGCAAATATAAATAAAGGAAGACTAAAAGAAACAAACCTAATCCTGTTGGAAAGCGATAATCATAATGCAGGATAAGGGCAATACTTAATAAAGTTATTAACCCATATATGTTGTTCATTTTTTTGGAAATTCGAAAAATCAATGTATTTTTATAATTTCAAGCTTTTAAAATAGGGGTCACTTTATCAATAGCTTCTTGTAATTTTTGACTATTTAACTTATACATTTGTTTGGCCTCCTTTGATTCAGTTCCAAGAGCAAACAACTCTAAGTCAGCTTGACATTTTTTTAGAGTTGAAAGAATTAAAGGTCTTTCTTGAGGGGATGCAACTTGTAATTTATCGTCATACAGATCAACCGTTAATTCCCCGTATGAGTTTACCTGCCCAAGAAATACATTTTCAAGGGTAACCCCTAGTTTTTCTAATTCTGTATGTAACCAAGCTCTGCTTCTGCCGATTGTAGCAAGCGGCTCATCGAGGATTTTGCCATCCATTATTATTGTTTGAGGTTCTTTAATTGATGGAACAGTTAAGTTTAAATCTTTTGCTGTTAAAGGCTGATTTTCTTTCTTCAGTAATACAGATAAATCTCCTGTTGCCTCTAAAACTGCAAATTCAACATCTGCTACCTGAAAAACATTCTTTTTCCGGAGCAATTCCAACAATTCATCCGTCGTATATCTTTCTTTTTTCAAATTATCTTCCATAATTTTCCCATCTTTAATAAAAACAGTCGGTTTCCCTTCTGTAAAATCGCGAAAACGCTTGCTTTTCAAGGAGATAAAATCAGCGACAAAGGGGATGACTGCAAATATTCCAATTGCAATGATACCGTGAAATATGTTCCGTTCAAGTCCAGTGGAAATTTCTGCGCCGATACTCCCAATGGTAATTCCAGACACATATTCAAAGAAATTTAATTCAGAAATTTGCTTTTTCCCTAATAACCTGGTTATTAAAAATAAAACTGCAGCAAAAATGATTGCCCTTATTGCAATATCAATCCAATCAGGCATTCGTGATACCTCCTGCATTACTAAATAATTTAAAACCCTTTATATTGACCTTCTTCCCTTTCTAATTCACCTACTCGTTTCTTTAAATCTTGGACCACCTCATGAATAGTCATCATTGTTTCATGCAGGGTACGTTTTGATTCATTATCCTCAGTCCGGAGAGCTAAACTTGATAATTCTGCTTCAACACCTTTAAGGCTGGCAAGGCATTGTTTTACTTCTGAACCGACCGTCATCAGTACATTCTCCTTATCCTTTTGGTTTAAATAATAATGCCCCAATCATTGCAAAAATAATGGAAGATGAGATCCCTGAACTTGTTACCTCAAACATTCCTGTTAGTACGCCTACCAAACCATGCTTTTCAGCTTCTTGCATGGCGCCATGCACAAGGGAATTACCAAAGCTTGTAATTGGGACTGTTGCTCCTGCACCAGCAAAATCAATCAACGGCTCGTATAGTCCAAATCCATCTAAAAGCGCCCCAATCACTACAAGAGCACTTAAGGTATGACCTGGTGTTAATTTAAATACATCAAACATAATTTGCCCAATGACACAAATTAAACCGCCTACGACAAAAGCCCAAAAATAGATCATGTTAATTGGTCACCTCCGTATTCAATTGACACTGCATGGGCGATACAAGGAATTGTTTCATTTTGCTGAAAGGACAACGGTGAAAGCAAAGCACCTGTAGCCACAACTAACATTCGTTTAAATTCACCTTTTTTCATGCGGTTTAATAAATGCCCATAAACTACCGTTGCTGAACAGCCTGCACCGCTTGCCCCTGCAAGAACGGGTTGTCCTTCCCGATAAATCATAAGGCCACAATCTTGGTATTGTTCTTCACTAATAGGAGTTCCATGTTTTTTAAATAGATCCATGGACACTTCCCGTCCGATTTGGCCAAGGTCACCGGTTACAATTAAATCGTAATAAGATGGCTCAACATTTCGTTCCTTTAAATGAGCTTCAATGGTATCAACCGCAGCTGGCGCCATAGCTCCTCCCATGTTAAATGGATCTGTCAGACCCATATCAATCACACGGCCTATTGTAGCAGAAGTGACACGAGGTCCATCCCCAGAATCACTTAATAGGGCCGCACCGGCACCAGTAACAGTCCATTGTGCCGTAGGAGGTTTTTGTCCACCATACTCAGTTGGATACCGAAATTGTTTTTCAACAGCTGTATTATGACTAGATGCTCCTGTTAATAAATATTTCGCTCCTTTTGTATTCACAATATAAGCACCTAGAGCCAGTCCTTCCATAGACGTAGAGCAGGCACCGAATAAACCAAAATACGGAGATCCAATTGTTCGACTGGCAAAACTTGTCGGAGTTATCTGGTTGATCAGATCCCCAGCTAGGATAAATTGAACTTGATCTTTTTGGATGCCCCCTTTTTCCATGGCTTTTTGACAGGCTTCTTCAAAAAGGACTTTATGTGCCTTTTCATAGGAATCCTGTCCAAGCCATAAATCAGCATGAAGAGTATCGAAATCATCTGGGATAGCACCATTGGCTTCAAATGGTCCTCCAACTGTTCCAGTAGAAAGTATCACAGGTTTGTGTTCAAAGATCCATGTACGATGACCTGCAAGCATTATAAACCACCCCACTGGATTAAAATGGTCTTGATGAGGGCAATGACAAAAGCAGAAAAAACACCAAATAATATAACCGACCCTGCTAATTTAAACATGTTGCCGCCTACGCCCAGTACAAATCCTTCGGAACGATGCTCAATGGCAGGTGATATGACCGCATTGCCAAAACCAGTTACGGGTACAGCTGTTCCAGCCCCTCCAAATTGAGCCATTCGATCATATACACCAAAACCAGTAAGAAGCATCGCAATAAAAATTAACGTACCCACTGTCGGATTTCCGGCCGTTTGCTCAGTAAAATCGAAATAATAAATGTAAAAGTCTGAAATAAGCTGACCAATCAAACAAATAAGTCCACCGGTTAAAAAGGCCTTAATGCAATTTTTAACAACCGGTCTTTTGATCTCTCGTTGTTTTTGCAATTTTTGATATTCCTGTTGCACAGGAGTAAGTTGTTTCTTTTGATTGTTAGACATAACTCGATCCTTCCTCTTTAGGTTTGTTCCTTCATAAGACTTTTCAGTTTGTTCAAATCATTTTTTAAGTTCTTCTTATTCATATCGTTTTTTTTCAGTCTTTGCTCGACCTTTTCAAGCTCCCAGAATATTTTTTTATCAGTCGAAACAAAAACTTTATAGTCCGGATATTTTTTTTCTAAGTCGGATTTTACTGACTTCTCGATACTCTTTAATCGAAATCGATCAAAATTCTCAACTTTAATCGCTGCCATAAGCTCTTTATCAGTATTCACAGCTTTTACGTCTGTAATATCTTCCCTGGCAATTATCTTTTCTTTCGCATGATTGGCAACGGATTGATCAATGGGCTTACTTGTATGTACTTGTGAAATACCAAAAGTACTATTACCTTGAATAAATTCATTTTGATTACCATTACATCCTGATACGAAACCAATGACCATTATAATAAAAAGTAGGTTTTTCAATGTGGTTATTTTATCTTTCAAAAAAATCACCTCCATGTCTTTCCATTATTTGAACAGCTGAAAAAAGGTTGGTTAAGAGGTCAACCTTTTTTCGCCTTACTATTACTGTTGTTTGTATTGAGGTTCTTCTTGTTCGATTTGTTGAACACGTGGTTCAATGCTGTCTATAACGGATTGGGTTTGCTTAGCAGCATCTTGGTAAAGCTGCTTCGCTTGTTCATTATCTGTACTAAGAGCAAATGTTTCAAAGCTAGCTTGAGCGCTTTTTAATCCCGCTAGAGCTGTCTTAACGTCATTAATAACTGTCATGACTTTCACCTCCTATATTCTTAGAATGTTTCAAGATAGAAATGTTTATTCATACAAAGTTAGAATGTTTCAAGATAGAAATGTTTATTCATACAAAGTTTTTAAAATTTAAATTATACTTCTTGTCTTTTAGGAAAAAATACTCTTGGCAGGAAAAAATTAAGGAAGGGAGAATAGGGTAAATTGGACAGTTGAACTTTTATAAAAGCTGATGAAAGTACAATTGTTTTACCATTCGAGGGGAATTTTCTTTTCGAGAAGTAAGACTGGTACGCTTTTTATTTAGAAATGAGTATTGATGCAGTTTGTATTTTTCATTAAATAATAAAAAAGAGGTAGACGGAGTATGTATAAGGACTATCTTGAAACGATTTCAGGACCAAAACCACGAGCAAGGTCTAAGCAATTTAATAGAAATATAAATCAGTATTTTTCCCATCCTATCATACATAAGGAAATTAATGGTGATAAAATATATGTTGCCTTGGATCTAGACAGAATCTGGAATAGGATCAATTAATATTTAGTTAAGCGACAAATACTCCCCACCTGCGTATAGGTGGGGAGTATTTAATGCCTATAGTGAAACCAAAGGGATGATATGTCCAAAGGTGGCTGGTTCTTTAACACTAGTCTAAAATACCTGCATATTTTTGACCACTATGTGGCAATCTACCCAAGTGATTACAACATTGTTAACAAGGAGGAAACATCATGCAACAACCGCAGACGGGTATGGTTAATCAACAAGCACAAGCTTTCATGACGCAGCCGCCTGAAATAATGTCAACAAAGGATCATCTCTATTTAAACGATATGTTAAGCTGGAATCTACTTGCGATGAAGAAAATGCATTTTTTCGCTCAACAATGTCAAAATCCAGAAGTAAGAGCAGCACTTGAACAAGCTGGACAAATGCACGACCGACACTATCAACAGCTGCTTCAACAGATGCAACAGTATGTAACTCAACCTTCACAAAATATGAATCAATAAGGAGGATACGATAGTGGAAAATAATACTCCAAACAAAATTAAGAATCCTGAAACACCAGTTCCCAAGACGCCGCAAATGAACGATAGAGATTTTCTAAACGATGCCTTAACTACGGAAAAATATATATCTTCCTCATATTCGACTGCATTAAAAGAAGCAAGCCATGGGTCGTTGTATCGTACAATTGCGTCTATTTCCCAAGAAACAGAAGACTGTCACCGCAATCTATATAACTTAATGTTTAAAAACGGATGGTATGCTTTGGAAAAAGAAACTCCACAAACTATTCAACAATCGGTTCAACAATTTTCTAACTACATGCAAAGTCAAGATCCTTATAGAGGCAATTTAATACAATAAAGAACACTTGTTAAAGGAAAATAAACTCAGGGTAAAACAACAATAATTATGCAAGACAAAAGGTTGGTTGGATGTTAACCAACCTTTCTCTTCTTTAGAACCTTCCTACAAACGTGTTCAAAGTATTAAATTGCTCAAATCCTGCCATATAAATACTAAAATAAGGTTGTGTTAAAAATGAATCAAGAAACTAAAATTGCAAATGAGCTTCAGAAAATGTTGACTGAAAATCAAATCCCTGTTTCCGTCCAGGAAGATATTAATGTGCTCTCTGAAAAATTAGCTAATGGAGAACTTACACTTGGTGAATTAGAAAATAAAGATCAGTTTGTAGTAGAGGTTATTCAAAAAGCAAAAAATAGAATCGGATAAAATAGGGAAACTTTGTAATATTATCATACATAATTGCCTCATTTTTAATTTTATTACTGTATTTCATCAAATTTCTTTTTTAGACTATCTGAATAAAAAAAGAATAAACGTAAAAAATAATTTAGAAATTACAACAATCGAAAGGGTGGTAAAGATGAATCATAAGTGGATGAAACTTTTATCAACAGTTTTTCTTTCAATGTTCTTGTTATTAGGGTGTAATAATGGAGATGACGATAATAATCCACCACCTGAGGATGTAACTCCTGGGACAGAGGAACCAATTGAAGATCCTGAAGACGCAACAGATCCAGATAATATTGATGAAAATAATGACAACACTGATACAGAAGAACCAATTGAAGATCCTAAAGATGTAAATGACGCAGATAATAAAGATGAATAAGTTTATAGGGACTGTCTGAAAAGTAGATATTCAATAAAACAAAGGTAAAAAGCAGGTGTGCTGGGAGACTCCTGCGGGAATAGTGAGCCAGGCAAGACCCCGCAAAGCGCGAGGAACGTGCTTGAGGAGGCTTGCGGATCGCCCGCGGAAAGCGACCAGAACACCTGCTTTTTTGCCATATTTTAAATCTGAAATATGACTTTTTGGACAGCCCCTCTTTATGGTGCGCCCGGCATGGGCTATAACTTGGTGGTGAAAGTCCACTACAGGCTTGGCAGTAGGAACTGTTAGCTAAAGGCAAGGGTGTCCATCGTGAGGTGGAATCTGAAGGAAGCCGGAGGCAAAATCCCGAACTGACGAACAGAAACTGTATAAAAGGCTGAATTGGAATGGATGAGTTTGCCAAACAAAACAAAGTCCGATACTGCACGAGTTCCATACAGTAAATACAGCAGTTACATGGGAGGAAGGTTGTAGTTCTTACCCGGGGAGGTCTTACAAGGGTTCCCGACAAGGGGGATGTAACATCCCACAGGAACAAACTTGTCAGCAATGGCAAGTTGAATTGTAAGAAGTCAGCAGAGGCCATAGTAGTTCCTTCGGAACGAAGGGCCGAACAATAGTAATCTTGGAGGAATACGGAGGTGAAGACAGTGCAAAGACCACAGAAAACATCGAAAGATGGCTATATGCAAAGGGATAAGTTGGAAACTGAAGAGTATGCAAAAGCGTGCAGTACTGTCATCAAAGAAGTAGGAAGCCAAGATGGTATCGATTTAATTGATAAAGTGATTGATGATAACAACCTTCTTATGGCATGGCTGGATGCTCCGGTTAATAAATATTTCGCTCCTTTGGTATTCACGATATAAGCACCTAGGGCCAATCCTTCCATAGACGTAGAGCAGGCACCGAATAAACCAAAATACGGGGCTCCAATTGTTCGACTAGCGAAACTTGTTGGGGTGATCTGATTGATTAGGTCCCCAGCTAGGATAAATTGAACTTGATCCTTTTGGATGCCCCCTTTTTCCATGGCTTTTTGACAGGCCTCTTCAAAAAGGATTTTATGTGCTTTCTCATAGGAATCCTGTCCAAGCCATAAATCAGCATGAAGGAGATCGAAATCTTCTGCGATTGCTCCGTTTGCTTCAAATGGTCCACCAACTGTTCCAGTAGAAAGTATGACGGGTTTTTGTTCGAAGATCCATGTACGATGACCTGCGAGTATCATAAACCACCCCACCTAATTAGAATTGTCTTTACTAATGCAATAACAAACGCAGAAAAAACACCAAATAATATAACAGACCCAGCTAATTTAAACATATTACCTCCGACTCCTAATACAAACCCTTCGGTTCGATGTTCAATAGCAGCTGAAATGACAGCATTGCCAAAACCGGTAACTGGAACTGCTGAACCAGCTCCTCCAAATTGAGCAATTCGGTCATAAACCCCAAAACCGGTAAGAAGCATAGCAATAAAAATTAATGTACCCACAGTTGGATTTCCAGCCGTTTGGTCTGTAAAATCAAAATAATAAATAAAGAAGTCTTGAATAACCTGGCCAATAAGACAAATCAGACCACCTGTTATAAAGGCCTTTATACAATTTTTAAAAACGGGTCTGTCGATTTCTCGATTTTTTTGCAATTTTTGATATTCTTGTTGCACCGGGGTTAGTTGTTTCTTTTGATTATTTGACATAGCTTGCCCCTTTCTCTTTAAGTTTTCTCTTTCATTAGATTTTTAATTTTATTTAAATCTTTTTTTAAGCTCTTCTTATCTGTGTTGCCTTTTTGAAGTTTCTGTTCTAATTGTTCCAATTCCCACATCATTTTTTTATCTGACGAAACAATTATTTCATGGTTTGGGTACATTTTTTCCAAGTCGGATTTTATTGACTTCTCAATTTTCTTTAATCGAAAGCGATCAAAATTATCAACTTTTATTGCTGCAAAAAGCTCTTTTTCTGTATTCACAGCCTTTACATCTGAAATTTCTTCTTTGGCAATCATTTTTTCTTTAGCCCTATTGGCAACTGATTGATCGATGGGTTAGTCGTATGTACCAGTGAAACACCTAAATCATTGTTATCCTCATCTAACTGATTTTGGTTATCGTTACATCCTGTTCCAAACCCGATCACGGCTAAAATGGAAAGAAAAATTTTTATTTTGGTTATTTTGTCTTTCATGAAACCATCTCCGTTTTTCCCATTATTTAAAGGAATTAAAAAAGGTTGGCCTCCCAACCAACCTTTTTTATCTTACTCATTATTGTTGTTTGTATTGAGGTTCTTCTTGTTCAATTTGTTGAACGCGTGGTTCAATGCTGTTAATAACAGATTGGGTTTGTTTAGCAGCATCTTGGTAAAGTTGCTTTGCCTGTTGATTATCTGTACCAAGAGCAAATGTTTCGAAACTTGCTTGTGCACTTTTTAAGCCTGCTAGAGCTGTCTTAACATCATTTATTACTGTCATGATGAATCCTCCTTGAATTTTTTTTGACCTTTTTAGATTACCTGAATCAGAATTTTCTTATGTGGTGAATTTTTTGGAAATATAGTTATAAAATTACTTTTGGTGAATAGCACCATTTTTTCTGTAGTAACCTCGTTTCCAAATCCCCATCAATTCTTCTATTTGGCGACGATTATAGGATTGCGATGTATAATCTTTTTGGGTAATATGTCTCATCTCAAATTTTTTCCACCGTTCCCTTTAGTGAACATCATTAAACATAGATGTTGCCTCTGCTTTGCTTTAATTTGGTTAGTAATCCATTTGATTTGTCATGCCATTCCTCCCGTTTATGATTTAGTACAAAAGTATTATTCTTCGAATAAAATGTTGTATTATCAATTCTAAAAAATTTTCCTATCCCCGGTATCAACCTCAGTATTTATTTATAATTCATTATAGGTATACAACGTTTTAATTTCCTTCTGCCTTCATAGTTCTTTTTTTACCGTGTATCTCTTTCATTTTAAATTAGGGATATTAACCCAAGAATAAAAATAGGTAAATGCATATTCTGGATTAAAAATGAAATGAAGGTGCTTTTCATGAATCCAGAACCGCAATATGATTACAATTTATCTCAGGAAAATAATCAGGTTGAAAATTTAGACCAAAGGATTTGGGGTATAAGGCCATTTTTCTTTAGGCCCTTTTTTAGGCCATTCCCCTTTAGACCCTTCTTTTGGGGACCTTATTAGGCTAACCCATTTCTAAGGGGATTATTAGGCGGTTTATTAGGTGGACTAATAGTGTTGTTAAGCCCTTAGATTTAAATGATCTAAGGGTTTTTCGTAGCCATTAAAAGGGATACATCAAATTTTTACGGCTACTCCGACTTAAAAAAATTACCTAACTTCTCACATTTAATGGAGGAAAGTGGTTCCATCTAAAGTATATTCCTCAAATGATTGGGAAATTTAGTAAAGAATGTGAGCGCTGCCCGCGAGCATTGCAATTATTTATGAAAGAGAGGAAATTTATTGTTACAACTGAAGGAGTTATATTCAGATCTTCAAAACCAAACTGAAAAAGCAATAAAGGAAATTGAAAATTCTGATCACCCGATTGCGATTTTGCTTCAAACTATTTGAGAGAGCAACTGGAAATGATTAAAAAAATAATGCAAGAGCTTTCAAATGATGGGGCCGAACTAAAGAACATGTCAGAATTTCTGTCTATTATTTATCATGATAATGAAATAGCCCACCCTACATTTCGAGCATGGAAAAGAGCAGTTGAATGGATGAATCTTCCGTACCTGGAATCAGCAAGAAATTTGGAGCCGTTATTCCAGGAGATAAAGACCAACCTTGAACACTCAGCTGCTGAATTGGAAAGGATTTATGGGGCTAAGCAAACAAAATATATCATTCCATCTTTTTACATATCTGCCCTTCGCTAACAGCATAATCTTTTTTCTCAAAACTACTATCCAAGGAGGAAGTTCAATGTCCTGGGAAACGGAAAGAACCGATATAAATATGTACAGCCAGGGAGATATTGATAAGTGGGTGTACAGTACCTGTAATATATGCTCAATCGGCTGCGGCTGCTATATAGCCGTGAAAGATGAGAAGATAGTCGGAATCAAGGGAAACAGTGCCCACCCCATTAACAGAGGCAGACTTGGCCCCAAAGGGGAAAATCAGTGGTATGCCAATAACAGCCCTGATCGCCTGTTAACTCCCATGATCCGTGATTCTTCCGGAAAGTTGGTTCCTGCAACATGGGATGAGGCGATGAATTTAATGGTAAAAAAAGCGACCGATTCTCTAAAACAGAGAGGGTCAAATAGCGATTCAACCGGACAAGGTCTCTTAGAGGATTACTATACAATCGCAAAGTTCCGCAGGGCCGGCTTGCAAACTCATTTACTAGATGCCAATACTCGGCTTTGTACAGCTACCACCGAATTCTGCTTACTACAATCGTTTTGCTAGAATTGGCAATGTGGTACAAAAAGGACTAGTATTTGTTCCCTTTCATTTTGGCAGTTGGGAAAGACGGGAAGCCGCAAATGAGTTAACAGCGGATTTTACCGATCCACTATCCAAACAGCCAACATTTAAGCAATCAGCATGTAAAATCGAAAAGTTGCGTACCCAGCATACCGTAACTGAAGATGATACTTTACAATCGCTGGCTAATCAATATGGCATATCCGTTGAACATCTACAGAAAGCCAACGCATTCATTTCACCCTACGATATTCAAATTGGAAAGATCCTTGAGATACCGGCATCAACCATTAATGTACCAATACCACCGTATTTACCAGAGTTAAAGAATGGCTCGTTTTAAACATAATTGTTCAAATAGGGCCTCAGTTTTAGATTACCTTAGGGCTTTTTTGAAAGTGTTTTATAGTAGAAAACCTTCTTCAGATGTTGATGGCTATAGCAACGGAAAAAGGAGACGGGCACCCCGCTGCATTAAACGCTGTGAAGGATAGCGCTGCTTTAAATCCTCCATTTTCAAAGGGACAGAATCATTTAAATCCTGTTCAAATTGCTGTGTAAGTTCTTTTGCCACGTCTTTACTGTAAAAAAATTCACTCACTTCGTAATTTAAGCGAAAACTTCTCATATCGTAGTTTGCTGCTCCTACTTCCGCAATTTCCCCATCGATAACCATTGTCTTCGCGTGGAGCATTCCTTTGTTATATAAGTAGATATGAACCCCCGCTTCCAACAACTCCCCATAATAAGTAAAGCTTGCACGGTCTACGATTTTTTGATCGACTTCCCGGGGAACCAGCAATCTTACACGTACTTCACGTGCCACTGCCGTCTTTAGTCCCATAATGATATCTTGATCTGGCACAAAGTAGGGTGTAGTGATATCAATGGTTTTTGTGGCTTGTGTTATTCCAATAAAGTAGGCTTCCCTAATAAAAGGCGTAGGAATCCCAGGATTACCTTCAACTGTTTGTACATAGGCTTGGTTTATTTTCTCACTGCCCGGATCTTTATGCGCGTGTGCTTCTTGAATAGTTGCCAACTCGTTGCTCCATTCTGCCATCATGGTAAATGGTTTTGGTAAGCTGGTTGTAGCAGGGATTGGGGAACCATTTTTTCCTGGCTTTGTTTTGATTCTGAATACTGACTTTATTTGTTCTGGCGAAGCGATATTCCAATGGTGTTCGAAGATATTTTTCAAATCAGATGATGCTTCACCAGCTATTCTTACATGAGTATCACGCCAGAACCCTGCATTTGGCTTTAATCCCGCATATTCATCCCCAATATTAATCCCGCCGGTAAAAGCTTCCCTACCGTCGATTAGGGCGATCTTGCAATGATCTCGATTATTCAGGGCTGAAAATATCCAAGGGGGACGTAAAGGAAAAATGGTCCTGAACTCGATCCCCGCATCCATCATCCGGGAAATCTCAGTTCTGGATAATTTCCGGCTCCCCCAACCGTCCCTAATAAAGCGGATGTGCACACCGTCCATTGATCGTTCGATCAGCAGGTCCGTCATACGCCTTCCAATTTGGTCGGCTTTATATATGTAATATTCCAGGTCAATCGTTTTTTTGGCGTTCTTTATAGATTCCATAAATCTTTCATACGTTTTCATTCCATTTATTAGCACTTGTATTTGACCAGACCTTAATCCTCCCACGCTCATGTGGTTCAATGCTTGTGCGATTACTTTTGCTGAGTGGCTATACGAATCAGGCAATTTTTCTGATTTGTTAGAAGTAGAGGCCGGCTTTTGACCACCATTCATACGTATGGGATTAGATGTAATCAGATAGAGCCCAAAACCAATCACAGGGAATATTAAACTAATGGCTATCCAATTTAACGCCACTGCTGGTCGCCGAACCTCACGAATAGCCATAATTGATCATAAAACCAGTATTTAATAAGTATAGTCCAAAAATCCATAACAATAGAAAAGCCCCTTCCTTTTTTCTCTTTTAAAATGTACAAATGCTAACCCGTTTATAAGTATCTTGAAAAAAAATTAGCGGCAAAAGAAAAAAGTTGTATGGGTCGCCAGATCCGTGAGAAAATAGCAAAGTCCCACTTAAGGAATACATTATCCCCAAAAGGCTAAAATAATTTAGTAATATTAATACTCTCTATTGAGGTGATTATAGTAAGCACTCGCCATGAAAATGTTGAGAAAGTCCGATTGTTGGAAGACAAATTATTTGAGATGGATGCGACGGGGTGGTTGGAGTATGAATTTTGACATGGGAATGGTGGCTGTTGTTGTCCTTCTTCATTTCACCTTGGATTTTGTGGATATACACAAAGAAACGAGAATGGCTAGTAGAATCCATACTGTTTGGAGTTATTGTCATGGTGATCACAATTTTATTGGACACAATAGGGTTGCAATTTTCATTTTGGGAATATCCTATTGAATTTCTGCCCGTAATTCCAAGTGCATTTCCGTTTGATGTTTCGTTGGTACCTGTTGCCTATATGTTGCTTTTCCAATATAACCGAACATGGAAATCATTTATTTCAGCCCAAATTGTCATGGCTTTTGTATATGCTTTTATCGGGGAACCCTTATGCAATTGGATTAACCTTGTTTGTTATATTAAATGGAATTACATGTATTCCTTCTTATATTACATTCTTATTGGACTTGGAATTAGAGCACTTATTTTAAAATGGGTTTCTGTTTCAAAGTCGTGAAAAAAAGGTGCCAGGCACCTTTTTTCGTCATAAAATATCAGCAACTAATTTTACAATCAAAAAAGACGGGCCGAAGCAACCGAGATTTTTCGGATTTATCGACAGACTAAAGCTTACTCAAAGAGTAAGCTTAACCTCTATAAACATCATCACATGTTCCAGGTTTTGGTTCATAAAAACAATGTTCTTTAAATTGACCAGAATGAGGTTGACCATACCATGTTGGAGGGCATGGACCATGAGGATTAAAATACCAAAGAGCATATTTTGCTGGGTGTTCTCTCCAATAATCCAAATTTTTTTTTGCCAATCTTTTTTCAGAAGTTCTTGCTCTTTGATAAAATACATTCCCTTTTTGAACTGCTTCAAAGGAAAAATTTCCTCCTTGCACTTGAAAAATAACTTGCTCAACGGTTCTTAAACCTTTAAAGTCTAAACATTCTGCTACAACTCGATTCACAATTACATTTCCAACATATAACATTCCCAGTTTTCCTTCTCCTTCGGCTTCTGCTCTCATCAACCTTGCCATTAAGGCAACATCTGAACTTCGGTAATTTACTCTTGGCATTTTTCTACCCCCAAATATAGTATGAAAAAAAGCCTACATTCATGTCATTATTTATAGTATGAAAAAAAGCCTACATTCATGTCATTATTCATATTATTAAGAATGCTTAGTTTTTACCTTAGTTAAACCGGCAAGCTAATAGTATGTAATTGGTCCGTACAATTATATTGCAAACTATAAAGATAATACTGGCAAATATTTCGTGGATCCCCCTTAACGGCATCCCGAAACATATTAGTAAATGTTTTAAATGTATTTGAATTCCCCCATGATACGGCCAATCCTAGCAGATGTTTCGCTTTAGCTTTAGACAGCAGCCTAGCGATAGCAATCCTTTTTTCATTATAAAAATCACGAACCTCGGACATCCCACTAATAATCCCCCCGCCTAGAGCCCGATCTTTATGAGACAGCAAAAATTCCAACACTACCGAACCACCCGTCGAATATCCGCAGATTACCGCCTTTTCAATACTAAGATGGTCCATGAGCTTCGCGATATCGTTGGCAATCATCCGATAGGTGATAGGCTCTTTTGAATAACCACTCCGTCCATGTCCTCTTAAATCAAAAGTAATTACCTTGTATTGTAATGACAAGCCTTCGAGTTGGTAGGTGAAATTGGCACTGGTTAGTAACGGGGGGTTAAGAAAAGCGCAGAGCGCCCGCTTAGCGACGTACAAACTGGAGCGCCCCGCAATGAGAACAGATTTGCTTCCTCGAATAGACATCGCACGAAGAAAAAGCGATTAGCTTTTTCGAGGAAAAGGAAACACGGCGAGGGACGAGCCGATGTTGACTTATCGTAGTGGAGGGGAGTGAAGTTTGCTAGTCGCTGGCGCTCGTAGCTAGACAATAAAACTAATCCCAAGTTAATTGCTTGTATTTTTATACTTTCTTATACTATAAGAAAAACCGGGCAAAGTACGCCCGGTCCTTTTCTCTTCGCTGATGTTTACAGATAATCCGTTAATTTATATTCCGTTCCATATATCCCTTTATAGTATTCTGGAACCATAACGCCATTACATTTTTCACATTGAAATCTTGGAGGAGTTATCGGATCACCGCCATCCATTAGATCCATTTCTCTTACTACCTCATATGGAATTTTTTCTTCTTCATGACACATCAAACAATGATAGTTCACGAACTGTTTCTTGGGGCGAATATGTTCGATTCCTCGTTTTTTCTTCTTTCCTTTTTTTCGTTTCTTGCTTGTACCCTGTGATATGGTCAATCATCCTTTCCATATAAATTCTCGCATCCCTTGATAAAGCAATTTTAACACTTAATTTCCCGTCCTCAAGGCATACTTCTCCCATATACTCATAATAATTTCCACAGTGGGGGCAAATCATCGGATCCTTTTTGCCACTAGCGATGATTCGTTCTCTCCATGTTTGACGACGTAAGACTTTCTGTACTTTTACTACCCATTTACGCACTTGTTTTTGCCATGTGATTAATAGTTTTTTGCTTATTTTTTTACTTCTTCTCGAATACATGCCATAGTAACGAATGGTTTTAAACTGTTCATCTGGAATATGACGAATCAAGCGGCTAATAAACTCTTCCACCGTGACTACTTCATGCTTTTCTTTCCCATCTTTTTTATCGATATATTTGAAGGTCACAAATTGACCATCATATTCCTCAATACGATTCATTCCAATCGCTGGTCGACGAATATAACGGCCAATATACCTCAACTGTTCCTTTAATTTCCCCCTTTGTTTTGGGGCATACATAGAAGCCTTCTCCGTTTCTGGAAAAAGCCTTTTGTAATCGTGATTGGATCCGTTTCTTTTCCTCTTTTTTTAAGTAGCGTCGAATAAACTTCAAAACAACGGTCTGCCATTGTTTACGCAACATGGGAAACGGTATATAATCGTAACCTTTCCACTCTCCCTTCTTTGTGATTCCACCCATTGTTACCATCATATGTACATGAGGGTTAAAACTATCTTTAAGCCAAATGTATGTAAACCAGCGATAATACCTGGGGTTACCTTAGCTTTTTTCTGAAAATAGTCAGTAATTAACTTTGCGGCTTCATCCATTAATGGTTTAAGAAGCTCACGATGCCATAGAAAAATATCCCTCAAGCCTTCATCAATTGTAAAAATAACATGGCGATGGTTTACTTGAAGTGCGTCTTCAGTTAACAATCTACTCCATTCTTCGCTCTCCCCTACCGAGCATGTTGTACAAAAGCGTCCTTTGCATCGAAAGGGAACCAAATGCGTGTGGTGGCATCCTTCACAGACAAAGAGTTTGAATCCATTCTTTAAGTTCCCACAATCCCGAAACTTCTCAACCTCCTTGATGACGATGGGACGGATTCTCGCTCCATATTTCTTTTTGAAGGCTTCCCAATGTTGATGTTCATCAAATAAGATTTGTTTCAAAATATTTTTCTCCATATATTAAAAATACCACAGTGTGAGCTCTGTGGATGTGACGAAATTTTATACTTTCTTATCTTTTAAAGAAAACTCGGGCGTCCGAGCCTTTAGACAACCAAAGAGCCGTAGTTCAGCGAAAAACATTTTCGCTTGCGAGGTAATGCTATCAAAGTTTCTCTAGTCACCGAAAAAATATAAAATTTTTTCGGCTGCGATGTATTCCCACGAAGCTTTCCTTGTGCACTTATGCGTTAGGAAAGTAGAAGTCGAAAAATTTATACTATCCTTATCTTTTAAAAAAGCCGATTTTTTCCTACGCTAAGGAATAATCGGCTTTTAAGTTTTTTACTGATATTAGGAATATACCTGAAAAAAATATTATATTCTTTAAATTGTAGTTTTGTTGAGTGCAATTTTCAAGCCATCATATGCAAACATTATATCGTCCGGCAACTCCTTCCCACGTCTATTAATATCTATGTCATGGGATAAGTGTGTTAAGATCATTTTTTTGGGTCCTAACTTTTTTTTAATCCCTATTGCTTCACTTACATCATAGACAGATCTTTTACTTGCCGGCTGATTCTCTTTCCAAAAAGAAGTACCAAATATAAGTAAATCTAGATTATAGAATGGAAGCCACTGTTCCTCTGAAACATCAAAAGAATCAGACAAGTATGCCCAACGGTTACCTTTATCTTTTTGAACTAGAATCCCATAGGAATATCCGTTATGCCCGTGGTTTACTTTATGAAAAGAAATTTTATTGTTGCCATTCATCCATTTCGTTGTACCTACAAAAGTTAATCCTCTTCTATTGATTAAGTATGGAAAACGTTCCTTCAACTTATTTATAATTTCAGGAGGACTTACAATTTGGACGTTTTTATTGTTCCAAAAGCATAAATCAGCAAAATCTCCTAAACCTGCGATATGATCATTATGTGCATGAGTGATTAACACAGCCGAGGGTATTTCACTATTATTGTATAAATGAAATTGGAACTTAAAATCAGGAGAAATATCAATCAAAAATTTCTTATCATCTATATTAAATTCACAACTTGGACGGGTTCGATGATTATATGACTTCTCCGATTTACATACGGGGCAGCTACATAGTAATCTCGGTACACCTTGGGCATCGCTTGTTCCATAAAATGTGAGTATATCCATGTAATTCCCCCATTGAAAGTAGGATTAGAAGCTTTTATTTTATACCATGAATCCCTTTTTAATATTATCATTAATTTCACTGTTTAAACTTAATAAAATTATTATTCTCCCAACGCCTTATCAGAGTTAAATTTTTTTCTTAAAAGAGACATTAGACCACAGAAAGTTGCCTATGAAAATAGAAATAACTACAACCATACCTACACTTCTTGTAAAGATAGCTCAGCAAGACTTGTTAAAACGAGAGATGAGACAGGAATCATCCCCATTAAAACCATTCTTATAAAGGTGTTAATCCCTCCGACATATTCTTTAGGTATTATTCCTTGTATGTAGTCATAAATAAAGTTGTTAAAGTTGTTGCGTACAGCTGACTTAAAATATAACCTATTATTGATAAAGTCTGATTTAAAAAAATCAGCGGGATTAGAGAGATTACTAAGAATATCCCCATATCTTAAGTCTTTTTGATAAATTAGTACTCCTGAATAGCTGCCCATAGATAAATGTAACTAAAAAAGTAACCTCATCTAAAATTAGTGTTGGAAAATACACGATAAACGCAATGAGTATACCTGCAATGCCCGGGCCGGCAATTCTTCCAACATGGGAAAACCCTAGGTACCAAGAATTCCACACTGCATTTTCTTTAGTTCGCTTTAAACTAGTTTTGAGGGAGTAGTATTGACAATAATGGAATAAGCAACACACTAACTGCTTGTATAAATTCGGCTATTAAAAAACAGTTATTTTAGGAAAAGAATCAATAATCTTCCCAATGCAAGGTGTTAACAGATAAGGTGTCGATTGAAAAACCATCCCATCCCCATCAGGAACGCTGATTCAGTTTCTTTATAAATATAAAGTGGAACGACTATATAGAAAATTTGATTTCCTAATTTTGAAATTTCAATTGAAAGGGTATAGCCTTCAAATAACCCCAGTTTTCTAAAAGGCTTTTTACTTTTAAAATAGTTACCTCCCTTTTTTTTAGTAATCATATCCATAAAGAGCATTTAGACCACTATATTATATAAATATTTGAAAATCATCCAATTTAAAAAGGAATTTGAAAAACAGTAGTTTTTTACTAGCCGCTAACAATCTTTTGCAATTTTATTGTAACTTTAGTCTTAGTATCCTCTCTTTGATTAATAAAATTGTAACTACTTAGGGCTTGCTGAATAAGCAAAATTCCAGACTTGACAAGGATTTCGGCTACTATTGTCGAATATAAAGTGTAAGGATTTTATAGGAAACACGTAAAAAACCTTGCACTTGGAGGCTGTTACGATGTACAAAAATACAGAATATCAATTAACTTTTGTAGATGATTTTTTTCTACCAATCGGTGGGAAGAACCTTGTTGTTTGGATCAACGAGGAATATCTATTGCTACGTCCGAAAACGAAGAATTCAGTGCGTACAATTAGTCTTGATGTTGAAACGTTGGAGTTCTGATAAAGTTGAAAAAGCTGAACAAACAACTACGGGAAGATCATGGTAATCCCAAAATCGAGAAATTTCTGTTTCCGCGTCCAAGCGACCTGAAACTAATACGGCTTGCGCATCTGAACGAGCGACTTCATTTCGCCTGCAAGAAATTCAAATTGAAAAATATCTGGGTTCACGGGTTGCGGCATACCCATGCTTCTATGTTGTTCGCATCCGGGGCAAGAATGAAAGACATTCAGCAAAGATTAGGACATGCACGGAAAGATACCGTCAAAAATGAAAGTGCTGAGTTAACGTAAATTATTCCAGTCATAAAAAGCACATGCCCAACCAAAAAATAGGGTTAAAACAGACCATAAGCGAAATGCTTAATTTCTTTTTGAAAAAGTTACATTCAATTTACATTTACTTTCGCCTTTTTAGCTGTTTTTTCTATGAAAACGCCCATTTGGAATATATACCAAATGGGCGTAACCCTTGATATGACAGGGTTTTAACGTTTTGTAAATTGTGGAGCACGACGAGCACCTTTAAGACCGTATTTTTTACGTTCTTTAATTTTTGGGTTTTCACGGCACATCATTTAATGGAAAACTCCATATGTATCAATATATTTAGTAAGTTTCAATTTCACAAGATTTCATTGAATTGCGCCAAGGGGTATTCAAAGGGTATTCAAAATTTAAATGCTGGCGGGACCATATGTATAAAGACTCTATTACTTCTCAATCGCTTTATGCAGAAATCGAAAACAAGTAATCAGGAACAATGTCAGAAGAAATACAAAAAAGAAATATAAAGTTGAGTATCAAAAATTAAAAATGGTCAATCAGAGAATAAATTCTGATTGACCTTATAATACGATCGCGCCCGATTGCTGAAAACTACTACTCAAATAAGCTAAATATAATATCAGCTATGTAGGTTTCCAGAAATGCAGCCATAATAATGATTGGTAAAATTAAAACAGCGTAAATCTTTACTGTCCCCAATACATTTTTAATTAGAGACGTTCCTGCTTTGTCTTTCTTAAATACACTTCTTACTTTATCTCGAACGACTTGATTTAACTTGAACAGAACTGCTGCAAATAAACAAAAAGCAAAAACCTCAAAGATATAATGAGGAATAGCAGAAATGATTATGCCAAGACCCTTTTTAAAATTTGCCTGTAAAGCAATACCGAAAAGAATTCCAGTAAGAGCAACAGTTGAAATTATATTCAATAGATATAGAAATTGTATTGGAATTAAAGCCAAGAAAAACATTTGTAAAGGCACTATAAATCCATTATTAACGATAAATGACCAGACCTTTTTTATCCCTTTAGATTCTTTCACTTGATCAGGTAGATTATTTCCTACTTCTTTGGTTAGTTCCTCCAAACTTGGATTGATTATGTAGGTTATTACCGTTGCAACGATTGTTATTGCTACGGCAAATATCAAAAAATTAATCGATCTTTTAAATACGCTTTTGTTAACTACATTCTGTATTTTAACCACCTCACTCTGGCAACTTACTCAACTATATGGTCCCATTCGTATTGCGGAGGAGTCGCAATCGGTTTTAGTATAGAACTTTACTCAAAGCAAACAACTTTATTAGCACAGAACATGATATATCGACTATTATTGGTGGCAAACCAAATTCTTTAAATAACACCGATGCAAATGAGCCAAGATATACAAACCACGATGAATATCTATACGCACGTTTCGGATGTTATGAAAGAAAGTGCAGCAGATACCATTAATGATTTTCTCGATTTTTAACCAAAGGGTATTCAAGGGGTATTCAGCTCTATTTTTTAAATGAAAAACCCTTCCCGTTTCTCACGGGAAGAGGCTGTAAACGTTGATATAATAACGATATTAACGTTTTGAAAATTGTGGAGCACGACGAGCGCCTTTAAGACCGTATTTTTTACGTTCTTTCATGCGGGCGTCACGTGTTAAGAAGCCGGCACGTTTTAGAACAGCGCGATATTCCGGATCAGCTTGAAGCAATGCACGAGCAATCCCGTGACGAATGGCTCCGGCTTGACCGGTATAGCCGCCGCCTTTTACATTTACTAACACATCATAACGACCAACTGTTTCCGTTGCAACAAGCGGTTGTTTAACAACTTCACGCAATGCTGCAAAAGGAATATATTCTTCAATATCACGATCATTAATAACGATACGACCATCACCAGGAACTAATCGAACACGTGCAACAGAACTTTTGCGACGACCTGTTCCGTAATATTGTACTTTTGCCAAAATGATTTCCCTCCTCTAGATTAACCGCGCAACTCGTAGTTTTCAGGTTTTTGTGCTTGATGTGGATGTTCCGGACCTGCATAAACATGTAATTTTTTAAACATTTGACGTCCTAAAGAATTTTTCGGAAGCATGCCTTTCACAGCCAATTCAAGCATTCTTTCTGGATAGTTCGTACGCATTTCATCAGCGGTCCGAACTTTCAACCCACCTGGATGCTGACTATGACGATAATATTTTTTGTCAGCTAATTTGTTTCCTGTTAATTCAATTTTCTCTGCATTAATAATAATAACATGATCACCAGTATCTACATGCGGTGTATAAGTTGGTTTATGTTTACCGCGTAAAATCGATGCTACTTCACTTGCCAAACGTCCAAGTGTTTGACCGGCAGCATCAACAACGTACCATTTGCGTTCAATTTCTTGTGGCTTAGCCATATAAGTCGTACGCATTGATTACCCTCCTAATATCCATCAATTGTTTATATTCAACATAATAAGTTTCCGGGGCTTATCATGGAAAAAACAATGTACCATATGATATAATAACGGTTCTGAACCTTGCTGTCAAGGTAATGTACTTAATTTCGTTACTAAAAGTATGTGGCAATAAATGGGGCTCCCAATTCCGGCAGTCAAATTTAATAGTAAACTTTATATAAGTACAAGCCATGCCCGGGCACGGTTTTTCCTGCTTGCATTCTGTCCTTTGCTTCTATAATTTGCGGAATTTCTTCCGGCGCTCGTTTCCCTGTGCCAACCTCCAGCAATGTACCAACAATAATCCTTACCATATTGTACAAAAATCCGGTCCCTTTTATTTTTATAATCAATTGGTCCCCTTCTTGAATAAGGGTTAAGCTTTCAATCGTACGAATCCGGTCTTTTACTTCTGTTTTCGCTGAACAAAAGCTGGTAAAATCATAGGTTCCGACTAAATATTTTGCAGCTTTTTCCATTTTCTGGAAATGAAGGGGATATGGGAAATGGTAATAATAATTCCTCGTAAAAGGGTCCCGATCTTTTTTTAATGAAATATAATAATGATATTCTTTCCCTTTAACGGAAAAACGAGCGTGAAAATCAGACGGTACTTCCTCGGTTGTTACAACAACAATATCAGAAGGAAGTAATGAATTCAGTGCAATTTTCCAGCGGTCTTCAGGTATTTCAAGGGGACTGTCGAAATGGATGACTTGCCCCTTTGCATGTACATGGGCATCGGTTCTTCCAGAAGCAAAAATCGGAGTCATTTCCCCTTTATGCATTTTCATCAGTACTTTTTCAATCTCACCTTGAATCGTTCGTTTTTCCGGTTGTCTTTGATATCCCTCAAAATGAGTTCCATCATAGGCGATGACACATTTCAATCTTTTCATTCTAATAATCTCCGAGTCTCCATCAGTTTTACATGAGCTAATTTTTAATAAGAAAAGCGCAAAGTCCTGCTTTTGTACCGCTAAAGAAGAACTCTAGCGAAGTAAAAGTAATAGAATTGTCAAAATGAATAAAGTTAGTATGGCGATATTGTCAATCATCCCCCATTTTAGCAGACGATATTTCGTCCTTCCTTCGCCACCGCGATAGCCTCTCGCTTCCATTGCTGTAGCTAACTCTTCCGCCCGTTTGAATGCATTAATGAAGAGCGGAATTAATAGAGGTACGACCGCTTTTGCCCGTTGTTTAATGGTACCTTCTGAAAAATCAACCCCACGGGCCATTTGTGCTTTCATTATTTTATCTGTTTCATCCATTAATGTTGGAATAAAACGAAGAGCAATGGAAATCATCAGTGATAATTCATGAACAGGAAAACCTACTTTCTTCAAAGGTTTCAGTAAACTTTCAATCCCGTCTGTTATTTCAATCGGTGTTGTCGTCAAAGTTAATAAAGAAGTTACGAGTAATAAAAAGAAGAAGCGGAGGGAAATAAAAATCCCCTGACGCAGACCTCCTTGATAAATTTCGATAAAACCAAATTTATATAAGAGATCCCCTTCCTTCGTGAAAAATATATGCAAAAAGAACGTGAATAAAATAATCCAAAACAAAAATTTTAAACCGTTAAATAAAAATTTAATCGGGATATTTGATAGCCATATTGCCGCTAAGGTAAAAACCCCCAATAACCCATATGTCAACGCATTATCAGCCAGAAAAACAACAGCAATGAATATGATTATTGTTAATAACTTCGCACGGGGATCCATTTTATGTAATGGTGAATCAACTGGTATATACCGGCCGAAAATCATTTTCTCCATCATTTCTCGTTCACCCGCTTTATATAAGCAAATATATTTTCAACCAGCTCATCGATAGATAAGCTCGGTTCGGCAATTTCCTTTCCAATTTTATCCTCCAGTTTCAATTGAAAACGAACCGATTCCGGTACATCTAAACCTAAATCAATTAATTCAGCCGGTGATGAGAATATTTCCTTTGGTGTCCCCTTTTTATAGACCGTTCCTTTATGCATAATAATAATTGAATCAGCATATTTTGAGGCTTCCTCCATACTATGGGTGACAAGAACAATCGAAATCCCTTTTTCCTGATAAAGTTGGTAAAACATTTCCATAATTTCCGTTCGTCCCCGGGGATCAAGCCCTGCAGTTGGTTCATCCAAAACAAGAATATCCGGATTCATCGCAAGAACACCGGCAATGGCCACCCTCCGCATTTGACCACCGGAAAGGTCAAAGGGGGACTTGTTTAGGAGTTCTTCCGACAAACCCACTAATTTTAGCGCCGTTTTTGCCTGTTGTCTTGCCTCTTCCTCGGTTGCCCCAAAATTCATAGGTCCAAAACAAATATCCTTTTCAACTGTTTCTTCAAAAAGCTGGTGTTCAGGAAATTGGAACACAATACCGACTTTTTGCCTGATTCCCTTTAAGCCTTTTCCCTTTTTTTCAGAAGTTACCGTCAAATCACCAATCCGGATTTCTCCTCCTGTCGGTTGCAATAATCCATTCAAATGTTGTAATAAGGTTGATTTCCCCGAACCGGTATGACCGATGACTGCTGTGTAACTATGGGAAGGAATCGTAACATTGATATGAAAGAGCGCCCGTTTTTCAAATGGTGTTCCTTTTTGATAAACATACTCTAAATCTTTTGTAACAATTTGCATAAATAGTCCACCAACTTGTCTTCATGTAGAATTTCATCCGGTATATGGTATCCATTTTCCTTAAACTTTTTTATCAGTTTTTGAGTAAAAGGAATATCCAGCCCCAGTTCAACTAATTTTTCATCCATTAAGAAAATATCCGCAGGTGTTCCTTCTGCATAAACAGTTCCGCGATTCATGACAATTAGCCTGTCCGCTTTCACTGCTTCCTCTAAATCATGGGTAATCGAAATAATTGTTAAATTGTTAAGGTTTTTCAATTCTCTTACGGTTCCCAGTACTTCACTTCTTCCCCTCGGATCAAGCATTGAAGTCGCCTCATCAAGGATAATAATAGCCGGTCTTAATGCTAAAACACTGGCAATTGCAACTCTTTGCTTTTGCCCCCCGGAAAGATGGTGTGGCTCTTGATTAAGAAATTGGTCCATCTTTACTTTCGCAAGTGAGTCATGGACACGTTTCACCATTTCCTCTCGCGGAATCCCGTGATTTTCTAAACCAAAAGCAACATCATCTTGAACTGTAGTACCAACAAACTGATTATCCGGATTTTGAAAAACCATCCCAACCAAATCACGAACATCCCAAACCGTTTCTTCAGAGATTTCTTTTCCATTCACATAAATCGATCCGGAATCGGGAAATATAAGACCATTCATCAATTTCGCAATGGTCGATTTTCCTGATCCGTTATGACCGACAATCGCCAGCCATTCACCTTCATACACCGAAAAATTGACACCGTTTAATGCATAAGAGGCATTTTCATCATATTTAAACGTAACATCTTGGAACCGTACAATTTCTTTAGCCATGGATTTCATTTCACCTCGGAATACAAAAGCCAGTCTAACTGACTTAGCTAAAAACATTATAAAGGAAAACGTCCAATTTAACCAATTAATTTATCAATACAGTAAATTCATTCTATATATAAAGAGTTGCATCTACAAAACTTTACCTTATACCTTAAGCGCTAAGGTCTCTCAAAAATCCCCTGTAGGATATTTATACTTCATGTATAAAAAAAAGCCTGCACCCTTTCCATGCGCAGTCATATTGCTCAAACGAACCATTCATATCTTTTAAGTTTTTACAGAATAAGATTATAAAAATTAAAATGTATCCGTAATCAGAAAGGGTACTAGAGCTAGACAAAGGACTTTTCCCTTTATCGTAACACTCGCTTTTTTTCAGTATCATCCGTTAAACTCAATTTTTCAAAACAGGATCTTGATGAACCGCATCCAAAAATAAATTTACTAAAAAATATATGCTTAACATACAATATTTTAAGTCAAAATAAATACGATTCAAGAAATTTCCCGTCAATCCTTTTTGAGTACAAATTATTTATGGAAAAAGGGCAGAATTCAGTACAATCCCTTACTGCCCTCTTTGCATATGTTGTTAACATGAGGAAAATCTCCATAAAACAACATCATTCAATTAGTCAACGAATTCAATAATGGCCATCGGTGCACTATCACCACGGCGAGGTCCCACTTTAAGAATTCTTGTATATCCACCTTGTCGATCCTCATAACGAGGTGCAATATCTGAGAATAATTTTTGTAACGCATCTTTATTTGATTCATCATCTGCAACTTCTTTACGAACGAAGGCAGCTGCTTGACGACGTGCATGAAGATCTCCGCGTTTACCTAAAGTAACTAATTTTTCAATAACGGAACGTAATTCTTTCGCACGAGTTTCAGTCGTTTGAATGCGTTCATTAATAATAAGATCAGTTGCTAAGTCACGTAACAAAGCTTTACGCTGATCGCTTGTACGTCCTAATTTTCTGTAGCCCATGTTGTTTCCCTCCTTTTTGAAGTAAATTCCTTCAAATTACCGGTTTTCATTAATCGTCCTTACGTAAGGACAAACCGAGTTCTTCTAATTTTGCCTTTACTTCTTCTAAAGATTTTCGTCCAAGGTTACGAACTTTCATCATATCTTCTTCTGTTTTATTCGCTAATTCCTGAACAGTGTTAATTCCTGCACGTTTTAGACAGTTATAAGAACGAACCGAAAGATCAAGTTCTTCAATGGTCATTTCAAGCACTTTCTCTTTTTGGTCTTCCTCTTTTTCTACCATAATTTCAGCATGCTGTGCCTCATCTGTTAAGTCAACAAAAATATTCAGATGCTCCATCATAATTTTCGCAGCCAAGGAGATAGCCTCTTTTGGACCAATACTCCCATCTGTCCAAACTTCTAACGTTAATTTATCATAATCCGCTGATTGACCAATACGCGTATTCTCAACAAAATAAGAAACTTTTGAAACAGGAGTATAAATCGAATCAATTGGAATCACACCAATTGGTTGATCTTCTCGTTTATTATCATCGGCAACCGTATAGCCGCGCCCATTTTTGGCTGTTAAACGCATCCGTAGTTTCCCGTTTGCTGCTAATTCGGCAATGTATAAATCAGGATTTAAAATTTCAACATCACTATCATGATTAATATCAGCTGCTGTTACAACTCCCGCACCACTCATGTCGATTTCAAGCGTTTTTTCTTCATCGGAATAAATTTTTAACGCTAATTTTTTTAAATTCAAGATGATTGTAGTTACATCCTCCACGACGCCTTCAATAGTTGAAAACTCATGTAGCACTCCATCTATTTGAATAGATGTGACAGCGGCACCAGGAAGTGAGGATAGCAGGATACGACGTAAGGAGTTACCCAAAGTTGTACCATATCCACGCTCAAGCGGCTCGACTACAAACTTTCCGTACTTGGCGTCATCGCTGATCTCAACTGTTTCAATTATCGGTTTTTCAATTTCGATCATTCAAATTTACCCTCCTTCAAAACGTCGAAACCCCGGTAAGAATAATATATTCTAACCGAAATTCCCCCTGTAAAGTATTCCCGTTTGTGCACAACATTTTGGTTTTCTAAAAATTTGTTTACTGTATCATAACCCATTATAGACGGGCGATACGATTTCTATACACAAAAATTATACACGACGACGTTTTGGCGGACGGCAACCGTTATGAGGTACCGGAGTTACATCCTTAATAGCTGTAACTTCGAGACCTGCAGCCTGCAGTGCACGGATTGCTGCTTCACGACCTGCCCCTGGACCTTTAACATTTACTTCTAAAGATCTCATTCCGTGTTCCATTGATGCTTTTGCTGCTGCCTCAGCTGCCATTTGTGCAGCAAATGGAGTGGATTTACGAGAGCCTTTGAAACCAAGGGCACCGGCACTTGACCAAGAAACTGCATTCCCATGAACATCCGTAATTGTAACGATTGTATTATTAAATGTAGAACGAATATGTGCTACACCTGATTCTATATTCTTTTTCACACGACGTTTACGTGTATTTGTTTTACGAGCCATTTTACAAAACCTCCTTTACCTATTATTTTTTCTTATTAGCGACTGTCTTACGTGGACCTTTACGTGTACGAGCATTGTTCTTCGTATTTTGTCCACGTACAGGCAATCCGCGACGATGACGTAATCCACGGTATGAACCGATTTCCATTAAACGTTTGATGTTTAAGGATACTTCACGGCGAAGGTCACCTTCAACTTTTAATCTGTCTACCAGGTCACGAATTTTATTAATTTCCTCTTCTGTGAGGTCACGAACTCTAGTGTCTTCAGAAACACCGGCTTCTGCTAAGATTTTTTGAGCAGTTGATTTACCAATACCGTAGATATATGTTAAAGAAATGACGATGCGTTTATCTCTTGGAATATCTACACCTGCAATACGTGCCATGCTTGAGCACCTCCTTTAATTATCCTTGTTTTTGTTTATGTTTAGGATTTTCACAAATTACCATAACTTTTCCTTTTCTGCGAATAACTTTACATTTTTCGCAAATAGGTTTTACAGATGGTCTCACTTTCATTTGCTTTTTACCTCCTTAACTTTTCGGAGTACCTTATTTAAAACGATAAGTAATTCTTCCTCTCGTTAAATCATAAGGTGATAATTCAACAGTAACTTTATCACCCGGCAAAATCCGAATGAAGTGCATACGAATCTTACCGGAAACATGAGCAAGTACCGTATGCCCATTTTCCAACTCAACTTTGAACATTGCATTCGGCAAAGTTTCAATGACAGTACCTTCGACTTCAATCACGTCGTCTTTGGCCATTAATGTGTTCCCTCCTCGCGAGCCAAGTAAAATGACCGGAATGTATGCAAGGCATATCGCAGTTTTCCGTCAGTTACCCGACCTGTTTGTAAAATACTGTTTTTTACTTCAGGGGAAACATAATTGTATAAATGTAAATGATTTATATTTTTCTTCTTGGGACGATCAAACTTTCGCTTATCCCCATCCGCAATTAATACAAGATTATTGTCGATTTGACCTACAATGACAGAGAAAACACCAGCGTTTCTCCCTCTGGTTTCACAGACAATTCGACCAATATGTGCAGGATACCTATTCTCCATAGAAACCACCTGCTTAAGGGAAACAGAATACTATACACAAATAAACATTATACAATGATTCTCCTAATAAATCACGAAAAAATTTTTGCCAACGGAGAAAAAAGTTAACAAAAATATTCTATCAACATTATGGCTAAAAGTATTTTATTTTAAACCGGCAAGCAGCTTATCAATCTCTTCAAAAACTTTATTAATTTCTTGGACACCATTAATGGTTTTTAGCACATCTTTAGAGGCATAAAAATCAAGTAACGGCTTCATTTGTTTTACATTGACATCCAAGCGGTTTTGTACGGTTTCTGCATGATCATCCGGACGTTGGTAAAGCTCGCCACCACATTTGTCGCATGTATTTGCCACTTGCGGCGGGTTAAATACAAGGTGATAGGTTGCCCCGCATGATTTACAGATACGGCGACCTGTCAAACGTTCCATCAATATATTTTTATCAACGTCAATGTGAATGCAATAATCGATCTTTTTATTTAAATCATTCAATATTTGATCAAGGCTTTCTGCTTGTTGGACAGTTCTCGGAAATCCGTCGAGTAAAAAACCGGCTTGGCAATCCGATTTTGATAAGCGTTCTCTTACAATGCCAACCGTAACTTCATCCGGAACCAATTCACCTTTATCCATATAGGATTTTGCCTTTAAGCCTAGTTCTGTTCCATCTTTTATTGCTTGACGAAACATATCACCTGTTGAAATATGAGGGATTTGATATTTTTGAACAATTTTTTCTGCTTGAGTCCCCTTACCGGCACCAGGCAAACCCATTAAAATTAAATTCACTTGAATTCCCCCTAAAGTTTAGGATTATAGGAACTCCTGGATGGACGTTCCTAAACCCTATCCTATTTTAAAAACCCTTTATAATGACGTTTGACAAGTTGTGCCTCAAGCTGTTTCGTCGTTTCAAGAGCAACACCAATAACGATCAATAAACTTGTTCCACCAATTTGAACACTGGACGGTAATTTCCCGATTCCCGTGAAAATAACAGGTAAAATCGCAACAATTGCCAGGAAGATCGAACCTACAAAGGTGAGACGATATAAAACACCTGTAAAGTAATCTTGGGTTTGTTTACCGGGTCTATGTCCGGGTACGTATGCGCCCTGTTTCTTTAAATTATCTGCCAGTTGTTCAGGGTTCACTTGAATAAACGCATAAAAATACGTAAATGCAATAATTAAAATTACGTAAATGCTCATTCCAAACGGATGGGAATAATTAAACCATTCGGTAATCCATCGCGTTACCTTATTATCACCAAAAAAAGATGCAATTGTCGGTGGTGTAATTAAGAATGATACAGCGAAAATAATTGGGATAACCCCTGCAGAATTTACCTTCAGCGGAATATGAGAGGAATTACCGCCAACTGTATTTTGCCCGGCCACTCTTTTTGCATATTGAATTGGTATTTTCCGTACTGCTTGTTGGATAAAAATAACACCAACAACGATCGCTAAAATTAAGAAAACTAGTAGCAACGCAATCAAAATACGGATAAATAATTGCTCACCGGCATTTTCAAATTGAGAAGCATAGATTTGATTAATCATTGACGGGAAAGCAGAAACGATACCGGCAAAAATGATAATGGATATACCATTTCCTACACCTTTTGCGGTAATCAATTCGCCCAACCAAAGTAAAAAGGCAGTGCCGGCTGTCAGTACAAGTGCAATCAAGAGATGATTTGCGACTGAATTATCTTCTATCAAAAGTCCACCAACATATGCATTAAAACCGTAAGACATTCCCAAAGCTTGAATGAAACCAAGAATTATTGTAGCGTAACGGGTAACTTGGGCTATTTTTTTACGGCCGACTTCACCCTGTTTTGACCATTCCGTCAACTTTGGAACAACATCCATTTGTAATAACTGCATAATGATAGAAGCAGTAATATAGGGCATAATCCCCATCGCTAAAATAGAGAAGTTTTTTAACGCTCCACCGCCAAAGATATTCAATACACCAAATGCATTTGCTTGTGATCCAAAGTTTAATGCCTCGGCATTAACCCCCGGTACAGGAATGAATGTGCCAATTCTGAAGATGATTAACATCAACAAGGTAAAAATAATTTTATTTCTTATGTCTCGTACACGCATAAAATTGGAGAATGTCCGGAACATCAAACCACCTCGGTTTTGCCACCTGCAGCTTCAATTGCTTCTTTTGCAGCAGCGGAAAATTTATGAGCCTTAACGGTTAACTTTTTCTCAACGGTTCCTTTTGCTAAAATCTTGATTCCAGATTTTTGATTGCTTACAACGCCGGTTTCAAGTAAGAGCTCAGGTGTTACTTCAGTTCCATCCTCAAAACGATTTAAGGCATCTAAGTTTACAACTGCATATTCTTTCCGATTGATGTTTGTAAACCCACGTTTTGGTAAACGTTGGAATAACGGCATTTGTCCACCTTCAAAACCTAAACGGACACCACCGCCTGAACGAGCATTTTGACCTTTTTGACCACGTGTACTTGTTTTTCCGTGACCGCTACCAGTACCGCGACCGACACGTTTCCGACTTTTACGGGATCCTTCGTTCAATTGCAATTCATGTAGTTTCATGTTGGCACCTCCTTTGTTAAAACGCAATTATTATTCTTTTACCGATACTAAATGTGACACTTTATTAATCATACCGCGAATCGCAGCATTATCTTCTTTTACAACCGTTTGATGCATTTTGCGTAAACCCAATGCTTTAACAGTCTCTCTCTGGTCTTTTGGACGACCAATAAGGCTTTTGGTGAGGGTAATTTCTAAAGTTTTAGCCATCTGATTTCCCTCCTTATCCTAACAATTCTTCAACTGATTTATTACGTAATTTCGCTACGTCCTCAGCACGTTTTAATTGATGAATTCCGTCCATTGTAGCTCGTACCATATTAATTGGTGTGTTAGATCCTAGTGATTTTGATAAAATATCAGAAATTCCAGCTAGTTCTAGCACGGCACGTACAGGACCGCCTGCGATAACTCCGGTACCTTCATGAGCAGGCTTCAAAAGAATTTTTCCAGCTCCGAAGTTTCCGATTACCTCATGAGGAATGGTAGTACCAACGCGAGGAACTTCCACTAAGTTTTTCTTAGCATCTTCTACTGCTTTACGAATTGCATCCGGAACTTCTTGAGCTTTCCCTGTTCCAAATCCTACATGGCCATTCTTGTCACCTACAACAACAAGCGCTGTGAAACGGAAGCGGCGACCACCTTTAACAACTTTAGCCACGCGGTTAACAGTAACTACACGTTCTTCAAGTTCAAGTTTTGATGGATCAATACGACGCATAAATTTTCCCTCCTTTTTCTATTAAAATTCCAGACCGGTTTCCCGTGCTGAATCTGCTAAAGCTTGAATCCGACCATGATACAGATAACCACTACGATCAAAAACAACCGACTTATAACCTTTTTCTAACGCACGTTTAGCCACCAACTCGCCTACTTTTGCAGCTGCTTCAATATTGCTGGTTGATTCTAAATTAATTTCCTTATCTAAAGTTGATGCACTTGCTACAGTTACACCCTTCGTATCATCGATTAATTGTGCATAAATATGTTTGTTTGAACGAAAGACAGTGAGTCTCGGACGTTCAGGAGTACCGGATATTTTTGCACGAATGCGTGTATGTCTTTTTCTGCGAACCGCATTTTTATCAGGTTTTATAATCATGTGTGTCACTCCCTTCTAAAACGTTTATCCTTATTTACCAGTCTTACCTTCTTTTCGACGGACATATTCACCAACATAGCGAATACCTTTACCTTTATATGGTTCAGGCGGACGGACATCTCTAATATTTGCCGCTAATGCCCCAACTTGTTCCTTGTCAATACCTTTCACAACGATTTGGGTATTGGATGGAACATCAATTTCAAGCCCATTTTCCGGAGTGATCTCTACAGGATGAGAATAACCAACACTTAAAACAAGTTTATTCCCTTGTTTTTGTGCCCGATATCCAACCCCAATCAGTTCAAGAGATTTTTCAAAACCTTTTGAAACTCCTTCAACCATATTTGCAAGGATTGCACGGGTAGTACCGTGAACTGTCCGATGTTCTTTGGAATCAGATGGACGAGTGACGGTTACAACATTATCTTCAACAGTGATCGTTATGTCTTTATTAAACTCTCTGCTTAATTCCCCTTTAGGTCCTTTTACAGTTACTCTATTTCCGTTAAGTGTCACCGTGACACCTGCAGGAACTTCGATAGGTTTTTTACCGATACGTGACATTAAAATACACCTCCATTCATACCTAGATTACCAAACGTATGCTAAAACTTCTCCGCCTACTTTACGTGCACGCGCTTCTTTATCCGTAATTACACCTGATGATGTTGAGATAATAGCAATACCTAATCCGTTCAATACTTTTGGTACTTCATCAGCTTTTGCGTACACACGTAAGCCAGGTTTGCTTATACGCTTTAGACCGGTTATAACACGTTCGTTGTTTGGACCGTATTTTAAGAAAATACGAATGATCCCTTGTTTGTTGTCATCGATATATTCAACATCACGAACGAATCCTTCACGTTTCAAAATTTCTGCAATTTCTTTTTTAATTTTCGAAGCAGATACTTCTAAACTATCGTGACGTACCATATTCGCATTACGAATACGAGTTAATAAATCTGCAATTGGATCTGTCATTACCATACCATTTACCTCCTTTCGAAACGGGTTTTACCAACTTGCTTTTTTAACACCAGGAATTTGACCTTTATAAGCTAATTCACGGAAACAAATACGGCATAATTTAAATTTGCGATATACGGAATGTGGACGGCCACAACGTTCACAGCGTGTATATTCTTGAACTTTAAATTTTGGTTGACGTTTTTGTTTCACAATCATTGATTTTTTAGCCACGGTTTCGCCTCCTTTTTCGATTACTTTTTGAACGGCATTCCTAATTGAGTTAATAGCTCACGAGATTCTTCATCAGTATTTGCAGTTGTAACAATAACAATGTCCATACCGCGTACTTTGGCAACTTTATCATAATCAATTTCAGGGAAAATTAATTGTTCTTTAATCCCTAGAGTGTAATTACCGCGACCGTCAAACGCATTTTTTGAAACTCCACGGAAATCACGTACACGAGGTAATGAAACAGAAACTAATTTATCAAGAAAATCATACATCCGTTCACCACGAAGAGTAACTTTTGCGCCAATCGGCATTCCTTCACGAAGACGGAAACCTGCGATTGATTTTTTCGCTCTGGTTACTACCGGTTTTTGACCGGTAATTAGTGTTAATTCCTCTACAGCATTATCCAATGCTTTTGAGTTTTGAACGGCATCTCCAACACCCATATTGACAACAATTTTTTCAAGTTTAGGAACTTGCATGACAGATTTATAGTTAAATTTACTCATTAAACTTGGAACGATTTCTTTTATATATTTTTCTTTTAGGCGGTTCATCATGTGTACCTCCTTTCTTCACCACGAATTATTTATCTAATACCGCACCTGATTTTTTGGCAATACGTACTTTTTTACCATCTATTACTTGATAACCAACACGAGTTGGTTCACCGGTCTTAGGATCAATCGGCATAACGTTAGAAACATGAATGGCAGCTTCCATGTTTATAATTCCACCTTGAGGATTATCTTGAGATGGTTTTGCATGCTTTTTAACAATATTTACATTTTCTACAATCACCCGGTCTTTTTTAGGATAGGCGGCTAAAACAATACCTGTCTTGCCTTTATCTTTACCGGAAATAACCATCACTTTATCACCTTTTTTTACATGCATCATTCGCACCTCCTTAAAAGGCATAAATCTTTTTAAAATTAAAGAACTTCCGGAGCAAGTGAGACGATCTTCATAAAGTTGTTTTCACGAAGTTCACGTGCAACAGGTCCAAAAATACGGGTGCCGCGCGGGCTTTTATCGTCACGGATTATGACACAAGCATTTTCATCAAAACGGATATAAGTACCGTCACTGCGCCGTACACCACGTTTTGTACGTACAACAACTGCTTTAACTACATCACCTTTTTTAACAACGCCTCCTGGTGTTGCTTGTTTAACAGTTGCGACAATCACGTCACCGATATTCGCATATTTACGGCCGGATCCGCCTAATACTTTAATCGTTAAGACTTCGCGTGCTCCTGAATTATCAGCAACTTTCAAACGAGTTTCTTGTTGAATCATAAATGAAACCTCCCTTCGGAAACAATACGTTCTATTGGAAATTAAATAATAACAGCTTTTTCAACAACTTTTACTAAACGAAAACGTTTTGTTGCAGAAAGCGGACGAGTTTCCATGATTTGAACAATATCGCCAACTTTTGCTTCGTTCAACTCATCATGGGCTTTAAATTTTTTCGAATATTTCACGCGTTTACCATAAAGAGGATGTTTTTTATATGTTTCAACTAAAACGGTAATGGTTTTATCCATTTTATCTGAAACAACACGCCCTGTATAAACTTTACGTTGGTTGCGTTCACTCATTACCTTACCTCCTCCCTAGTATTAGTTGTTAATGCCGATCTCTCTTTCACGGATGACAGTTTTCATACGTGCAATGGATTTACGTACTTCCCTTATACGAGCAGTATTTTCAAGTTGACCGGTCGCCAATTGGAAGCGAAGATTGAAAAGTTCTTCTTTTAACGACTTAATTTTTTGTTCAATTTCGGTAGTGGTTAAATCACGAATTTCTTTAGCTTTCATTTACTTCACCACCAATTTCTTCTCTTTTTACAAACTTACATTTAATCGGAAGTTTATGAGATGCTAGACGCAATGCCTCACGAGCAACTTCTTCAGAAACTCCGGCAATTTCAAACAATATTTTACCAGGTTTTACAACTGCCACCCAGCCTTCAGGAGCACCTTTACCGGAACCCATCCGAACTTCAAGCGGTTTTGCAGTATATGGTTTATGCGGAAAAATTTTAATCCAAACTTTACCGCCACGTTTCATATAACGAGTCATCGCAATACGTGCTGCTTCAATTTGACGGTTTGTAATCCATGAAGCTTCAAGTGCTTGCAGGCCGTATTCACCGAACGCAACTTCAGTACCGCCTTTCGCACGGCCACGCATTTTCCCACGATGTTCACGACGATATTTTACACGTTTAGGCATTAACATTATTATTTTCCTCCTTCCTCGGAATTTTTCTTCGCAGGAAGAACTTCACCACGATAGATCCAAACTTTTACACCAAGTTTACCGTAAGTTGTATCCGCTTCTGCATGTGCATAATCGATGTCTGCACGTAAAGTATGAAGTGGCACCGTTCCTTCACTATAGTGTTCGGCACGTGCAATATCAGCTCCGCCAAGACGTCCAGATACCATTGTTCTGATACCTTTTGCACCTGCACGCATCGTTCTTTGAATTGCTTGTTTTTGCGCACGACGGAATGAAACACGGTTTTCTAATTGACGTGCAATATTTTCAGCAACCAGTTTTGCATCAAGATCTGCCTTTTTAATTTCAACAATGTTAATATGCACCTTTTTACCCGTAATTGCATTTAACGCTTTTCGTAATGCTTCAACTTCGGAACCACCTTTACCGATGACCATTCCCGGTTTCGCTGTATGGATGGTAATATTTACACGGTTTGCCGCACGTTCAATTTCAACGCCGGATACTGCAGCATCTTTGAGGCGATTATAAATATATTCACGAATTTTAATATCTTCATGTAATAGTTCTGCATAATCTTTATCTGCGTACCATTTGGATTCCCAATCACGAATAATCCCGACACGCAAACCGATAGGATTAACTTTTTGACCCACTCATTATCCCTCCTTTTTTTCTGATAGCACAATTGTAATATGGCTAGTACGTTTATTAATTTGTGAAGCACGTCCTTGTGCACGCGGACGGAAACGTTTCAATGTCGGACCTTCGTCAACATATGCTTTTGAAACAACTAAATTGTTTACATCCATTTCGTAGTTATGTTCAGCATTCGCAATAGCAGAATTTAATACTTTTTCAACGATTGGGGATGCAGCTTTAGGTGTGAATTTTAAAATAGAAATTGCTTCACCGACTTGTTTTCCTCGAATTAGATCAACGACTAAGCGAGCTTTACGAGGTGCAATACGAACTGTTCTAGCAACAGCTTTAGCTTCCATGGATTTGCCCTCCTCTCATTAACGTCTTGTTTTCTTATCATCACCGGCATGGCCTTTATAAGTACGAGTTGGTGCAAATTCACCAAGTTTATGACCCACCATATCTTCGGTAATGTAAACCGGTACATGTTTACGTCCATCATATACTGCAATCGTATGCCCTACAAATGACGGGAAAATCGTTGAACGACGAGACCATGTTTTAATTACTTGTTTTTTACCACTTTCATTTAATACATCTACTTTTTTCAGAAGATGTTCATCTGCAAAAGGACCCTTTTTTAAGCTACGACCCATGTTTGAACCTCCCTTCTTAATTGCCCTACGGTTCTATCATCGAACCGTAGCCAAATCATTTTATTTTTTACGACGACGTACGATAAACTTATCTGACTTATTATTTTTCTTACGAGTTTTATATCCAAGTGCAGGTTTACCCCAAGGAGTCATTGGAGATTTACGTCCAACAGGAGCTTTACCTTCACCACCACCGTGTGGATGGTCATTCGGGTTCATTACAGATCCGCGTACAGTTGGGCGTTTGCCTAACCAGCGGGAACGACCTGCTTTACCGATATTTATAAGTTCATGTTGTTCATTTCCAACTTGACCGACTGTTGCACGGCAAGTACCAAGAACCATACGAACTTCACCGGATGTTAAGCGAACTAGTACATATTTGCCTTCTTTACCGAGCACTTGTGCACTTGCTCCGGCAGAACGAACTAATTGACCGCCTTTTCCGGGTTTTAATTCAATGTTATGAATTACGGTACCAACCGGAATGTTTGCCAAAGGTAGAGCATTTCCAACTTTAATATCCGCATCCGGACCGGATTCAATATCCATTCCGACTTCTAATCCTTTTGGTGCAAGAATATATCTTTTTTCTCCATCATGATAATGGATTAAGGCGATATTTGCAGATCGATTCGGATCATATTCAATAGTGGCAACGCGTCCGAGTATGCCATCTTTGTTACGTTTAAAATCAATCACACGGTATTGGCGTTTATGTCCACCGCCTTGGTGACGAACAGTTAACTTACCTTGGTTATTACGGCCTGCCTTTTTGTTTAACGGACGTAACAATGATTTTTCCGGTTTATCTGTAGTAATTTCCGCAAAATCGGAAACCGTCATATTACGCCGACCATTTGAGGTAGGTTTATAATGTTTAATCGCCATTTATTTTCCCTCCTTTTCAATTACTTAAGCTTGAAAGATTTCAATCTCTTGACTATCTTCCGTTAATTTGACAATTGCTTTTCTACGTTTATTTGTAAAACCGGTATATCTGCCCATTCTTTTGAACTTACCTTTGTAGTTCATAATGTTAACTTTTTCTACTTTAACACCGAAAATTTCTTCAACGGCTTGTTTTACTTGGGTTTTATTCGCTCTGACATCTACTTCAAATGTATATTTTCTATCGTTCAAATCGTTCATAGAGCGTTCAGTAATGACGGGGCGCTTGATTACATCACGTGCATCCATTATGCTAGCACCTCCTCTACTTTTCTGGCAGCATCTTCTGTCATGATTAACTTTTCATGACCAATAATATCTAATACATTAACCGCATTTGAGCTGACAACTTTTACACCAGGGATATTTCGCGCAGATAATACTGCATTTTCATTAGTATCACTTGTTACAATAAGTGCTTTTGTATCCACTGACAGATTTTTTAGAACAGTTACAAAATCTTTTGTCTTTGGTGCTTCAAATGTTAATTGATCAAGTATCACAATATTGTTTTCTTGTACTTTTGTTGATAAAGCCGATTTTAATGCTAAGCGACGCACCTTTTTCGGAAGTTTATATGCATAACTACGCGGTACTGGGCCAAATACTGTACCACCCCCACGCCATTGAGGTGCGCGAATTGAGCCTTGACGAGCACGGCCTGTTCCTTTTTGTCTCCATGGTTTACGACCACCGCCGCGAACTTCGGAACGATTTTTTACTTTTGCAGTTCCTTGTCTCTGAGAAGCTCGCAAACTAATGATCACTTCTGACATGACATGTTTATTCGGTTCAATACCAAATACGGAATCATTCAGTTCGATTTCTCCGACTTGTGATCCGGCTTGGTTATACACAGTTACTTTTGGCATTCCTATGTCCTCCTTTCCTCTTTAATTTACTTTGCTTTTATCGCCGTTCTAATTTTCAAGAATGATTTTTTTGGACCAGGAACATTTCCTTTAATTAATAGAAGGTTTCTATCTGTATCCACCTTGACAATTTCCAGGTTTTGAATGGTAATTTGTTCTCCACCCATACGACCCGGTAATTCTTTAGATTTGAATACACGGTTTGGAGCTATTGGCCCCATTGAACCAGGACGACGATGATAACGAGAACCGTGTGACATTGGTCCACGTGATTGTCCGTGCCGTTTAATAGCACCTTGGAATCCTTTCCCTTTGGAAATTCCGGTTACATCGACAATCGTACCTTCTTGAAAAATATCTGCTTTGACTTCTTGACCAATTTCATATTCTTCTATATTTACATCTCTAATTTCACTGATGAAGCGCTTAGGAGCGGAATTTGCTTTGGCAACATGGCCTTTTTCGGGCTGATTTGCCAATCTTTCAGGTTTATCTTCATAACCTAATTGAATTGCATTATAACCGTCTGTTTCAACAGTTTTCTTTTGAAGAACGACGTTAGGTGTTACGTCAACAACTGTAACAGGGATAAGATCGCCGTTTTCCAAGAAAATTTGAGTCATACCAATTTTTCTTCCTAAGATTCCTTTGGTCATCAGTCACACCTCCTAAATTTTAAAGTGAATTGATTATAATTTAATTTCAATATCAACACCGGATGGTAAATCCAATCTCATCAAAGCATCAACAGTTTGTGGAGTTGGATTCACGATGTCGATCAAACGTTTATGTGTACGCATTTCGAATTGTTCTCGGGAATCTTTATATTTGTGTACCGCACGTAAAATGGTATAAACTGATTTTTCAGTTGGCAACGGAATCGGACCACTTACTGATGCTCCGGAACGTTTTGCGGTTTCCACAATCTTTTCTGCTGATTGATCAAGAATACGATGATCATATGCTTTTAATCGGATACGAATCTTTTGTTTTGCCATTATTTTCCCTCCTTTTCGCCTAATTGCTAGACTTCTCCATGAAAATTTCCTGCACACATGCCATGGCAAAGCGGCCGGGTGTGTCAGCAACCTCTCACTTCATCGCTAATAAAAGTCAACATTTGATATTATACATAAAAAGTATAACGAATGCAACCTTTTTCCAAAGTTATCTGTAACAAAACCTCTACTATTATACATAGAACATAACCTTTTTTCAACATCATTAGCATGGTAACTTTTGATAATAATTTGAAGCCGCATATCTGCTTGAAATTTTTTGTTTAAAAAAACAAGACGGATAGATTATCTACCCGTCTTTCGTCTGATCGAAATGATTTTTATTTTTCGATAGAAGCAACAGAGCCTGCTCCGACTGTACGTCCACCTTCGCGAATTGAGAATTTTGTACCTTCTTCAATAGCGATCGGTGCAATCAATTCTACTGTCATTTCAACATTGTCGCCAGGCATAACCATTTCTACGCCTTCAGGTAATTCAATGATGCCTGTAACATCTGTTGTACGGAAATAGAATTGCGGACGATAGTTTGAGAAGAATGGAGTATGACGTCCACCTTCTTCTTTTGTTAATACGTAAACTTGTGCTTTAAATTTTGTATGTGGTGTAATTGTTCCTGGTTTAGCAAGTACTTGACCACGTTCAACTTCATCACGAGCAACCCCACGAAGAAGTGCACCGATATTGTCACCGGCTTCTGCTTGGTCTAATAATTTACGGAACATTTCAACACCAGTTACAGTTGTTTGTTTTGGTTCTTCTGAAAGACCAACGATTTCAACAACGTCACCAACTTTTAACTCACCGCGTTCTACACGACCGGTTGCAACTGTCCCACGACCAGTGATTGAGAATACATCTTCAACCGGCATCATAAATGGTTTATCAGTTTCACGTTGTGGAGTTGGAATGTATTCATCAACAGCTTCCATTAATTCAAGGATTTTACCTTCCCATTCTGCGTCTCCTTCAAGAGCTTTTAAAGCAGAACCTTTAATAACAGGGATATCATCACCCGGGAAGTCATATTCTGATAACAGGTCACGAACTTCCATTTCAACTAATTCTAATAATTCTTCATCGTCAACCATATCGCATTTGTTTAAAAATACAACGATGTAGGGAACACCTACTTGACGAGAAAGAAGAATGTGTTCACGAGTTTGTGGCATTGGACCGTCAGCAGCAGATACAACAAGGATTGCTCCGTCCATTTGAGCTGCACCAGTAATCATGTTTTTAACATAGTCAGCATGTCCTGGGCAGTCAACGTGTGCATAGTGCCGTTTGTCAGTTTCATATTCAACGTGTGCAGTAGAAATCGTGATTCCACGAGCTTTTTCTTCAGGAGCACCGTCGATTTGGTCATATGCACGAGCTTCTGCTTTCCCTTGTTTTGCAAGAACAGCAGTAATTGCTGCAGTTAAAGTAGTTTTACCATGGTCAACGTGTCCGATAGTACCAATATTAACATGTGGTTTTGAACGATCATATTTAGCTTTAGCCATTAGGATATATCCTCCTTTAATTTTAAAATTTACAAAATATATTATGTAGCTCTGGAAAGGTGGTTAAACCATTTCCATCGCATTTGTAACCTTCAATAGTAGTTATACAAGATTCACTTTACAAAATCAATTATTGACCGCTATTTTTTTTAATTATTTCTTCAGCAATTGATTTTGGTACTTCTTCATAGTGATCCGTAAACATTGTAAAAGTACCGCGTCCTTGTGTGTTGGAACGCAATGAGGTTGCATATCCAAACATTTCGGCGAGAGGAACCATTGCACGAACAACTTGTGCGTTCCCCCGGGCTTCCATTCCCTCAACGCGACCACGACGAGAAGTAATATCGCCCATAATATCGCCCAAGTATTCTTCCGGAATAACAACTTCCACTCTCATAATTGGTTCCAGTAATACAGGGTTACATTTTTTAGCGGCATTTTTCAAAGCAAGTGAAGCCGCAACTTTAAATGCCATTTCGCTAGAGTCAACATCATGATAAGAACCATCAAATAATTTTGCTTTAATGTCAACTAAAGGATAACCGGCAATGACACCGTTTTTCATTGCATCTTCAAGTCCTGCTTGAACGGCTGGTATATATTCGCGTGGAACAACCCCACCGACAATTGCATTTTCAAATTCAAAGCCTTTACCTTGTTCATTCGGTGAGAACTCGATCCAAACGTGACCATATTGTCCACGTCCACCGGATTGGCGAACAAACTTCCCTTCAACTTGAGCTGAAGTAGTAAATGTTTCACGATATGCAACTTGTGGAGCACCCACATTTGCTTCTACCTTAAATTCACGGCGCATACGATCGACGATAATATCAAGGTGAAGTTCACCCATACCTTCGATGATGGTTTGACCTGTTTCTTGGTCTGTATGTGCACGGAATGTCGGGTCTTCTTCTTGAAGTTTTTGTAATGCTGTACTCATCTTGTCTTGGTCAGCTTTCGATTTTGGTTCAATCGCAACAGAGATGACCGGTTCCGGGAATTCCATAGATTCTAAAATAACCGGATTTTTTTCATCACAAAGGGTATCGCCGGTTGTTGTATCTTTCAAACCAACCGCTGCAGCAATGTCGCCGGCATGAACTTCCGGAATTTCTTGACGGTGATTTGCGTGCATTTGCAGAATACGCCCAATCCGCTCACGTTTCCCTTTTGTAGAGTTCAGTACATAAGAGCCGGATTGCAATGTACCCGAGTAAACACGGAAGAATGTCAGTTTACCAACATATGGATCGGTCATTACTTTAAATGCTAATGCAGAGAAAGGCTCATCGTCATTTGCATGACGTTCAACATCTTCATCCGTATCCGGAATAATACCTTTGATAGAAGGTATGTCAAGCGGTGATGGCAGATAGTCGACTACTGCATCCAGCATCAACTGAACACCTTTGTTTTTAAATGCCGAACCGCAAAGTACCGGGAAGAACTCAACGCTTAAAGTTGCTTTACGAATACCTGCTTTCAGTTCTTCAACAGTTATTTCTTCACCTTCAAGATATTTCATCATTAAGTCTTCATCAAGTTCGGCAACAGCCTCAATTAATTTGTTGCGATATTCCTCAGCTTGGTCTTTATACTCGTCAGGAATTTCTCCCTCAGTAATTTCAGTACCAAGATCATTTGAATAAAATACAGCTTTCATTTCAACTAAATCGATAATACCGTTGAATTGATCTTCGGCACCCATCGGCAACTGAATCGCATGGGCATTTGCTTGCAAACGATCATGAAGTGTATCGACTGAATACAAGAAATTGGCCCCGATTTTATCCATTTTATTTACAAAAACAATTCTCGGTACCCCGTATGTTGTTGCTTGACGCCATACAGTTTCTGTTTGTGGTTCAACACCGGATTGGGCGTCAAGAACAGTCACTGCACCGTCTAGTACACGTAAAGAACGTTCAACTTCAACAGTGAAGTCTACGTGTCCCGGGGTGTCGATAATATTTACACGGTGACCTTTCCATTGTGCTGTCGTAGCAGCAGAAGTAATGGTAATCCCCCGTTCTTGTTCTTGCTCCATCCAGTCCATTTGGGAAGCACCTTCATGGGTTTCACCAATTTTATGGATCCGGCCAGTGTAAAATAGGATGCGTTCGGTTGTTGTTGTTTTTCCTGCATCGATATGTGCCATGATTCCAATATTACGAGTGTTTTCTAAGGAGAACTCTCTTGGCATCCATATTTCTCCTTCCTTGTTATAATTATTAAAAAGTTAATTGCAAAAATCGTATACTTAATAATAGAAGTAATGAATTACCAACGATAGTGAGCAAACGCTTTGTTTGCTTCAGCCATTTTATGTGTATCTTCACGTTTTTTCACGGAAGCACCTGTATTATTTGCAGCATCCATGATTTCGTTGGCTAAACGTTCTTCCATTGTTTTTTCTCCGCGAAGACGAGCATAGTTTACTAACCAGCGTAAACCTAATGTTGTTCGACGGTCAGGACGAACTTCTACAGGCACTTGATAGTTCGCACCACCTACACGGCGGGCTCTTACTTCTAATACCGGCATAACATTTTTAAGAGCTTGTTCGAAAACTTCCATTGGCTCTTTTCCGGTCCGCTCACGGATAATATCAAATGCTTTATAAAGGATTGTTTGAGCTTTTCCTCTTTTTCCATCAATCATAATTTTATTTACTAAACGTGTTACTAGTTTTGAATTATAAATCGGATCCGGTAACACATCTCTTTTCGCAACTGGGCCTTTACGTGGCATTACCTTATTCCTCCTTTCAAAAGATAATCAACTTAAAAATGGTTTATTATTTCTTCTCTTTCGGACGTTTTGTACCGTATTTCGAACGACCTTGTTTACGGTTTTCTACTCCTGCCGTATCTAACGCTCCACGAACGATATGGTAACGTACCCCAGGTAAGTCTTTTACACGTCCGCCACGGATTAACACAACACTGTGTTCTTGTAAATTATGTCCGATCCCGGGAATATAAGCTGTTACTTCGATTCCGTTCGTTAGCCGAACACGAGCATATTTACGAAGTGCGGAGTTTGGTTTTTTCGGTGTCATCGTCCCTACACGTGTACATACACCGCGTTTTTGAGGTGATGCAAGGTTCGTTTGTTCCTTTTTAAAACTGTTATAACCCTTGTTTAGTGCAGGAGATTTTGACTTTTCAACAATCGCTTTACGTGGTTTACGAACTAATTGATTAATTGTAGGCATGATTTTTTCCTCCCTTCTTGGTTTTTTAAGCCCACACATCCAGGTGATTCATTTTTGGGCAAAAATAACTTTGTAGTTAAATAATTAACTACAGTAATATTTAATTCATAATAGCAACTGTTGCAGCACGCACGTCTATACCACACGCTTTTCCAAGTTTCTCCATGGAATCTACATAGATAATTGGCACATTTGCCTCATTCGCAATTTTAACAATTTCCGATATGAGTTTCTTATCGGCATCGCTAGCAACGATCACTTCATGAACAGAGCCCGACTTCAGAGCTTTCAAAGTTTGCTTTGTTCCTATTTTTATATTCCTGGCCTGTTTTACTTTTTCATAAGACATCTTATATATCCTCCAAAGCAACAGGATGATTAGGAGCACCTTGAATATATTAGCACCATAAAAATTAAAAGTCAAGTTGTTAATTGAATATTTTTAAATGGGCCGGGATCCGTTCGGACTGATCCCGGCACGTTTCATTTTTATTCGACAATTACCGGTTCTTCAATATCTTTCATTTTTTTGAACTTAGTTTTCCGATATACTTGCATTCCTGTACCGGCTGGAACAAGTTTCCCGATAATAACATTCTCCTTTAAGCCGAGTAATTCATCTTGTTTTCCTTTAATGGCTGCATCAGTAAGAACACGGGTTGTTTCTTGGAATGATGCCGCCGACAAGAATGAGTCAGTTTCAAGAGAGGCTTTCGTAATTCCGAGCAGTACAGGTTTTCCGGTTGCCGGATTTTTCCCTTCAAGCAATGCTTTTTTGTTCGCTTCGGTAAATTGATGGATATCCATTAGCGTACCCGGTAAAACATCTGTTTCTCCTGAATCGATCACTCGAACCTTACGTAACATCTGACGAACCATTACTTCGATATGTTTATCGCCGATTTCAACCCCTTGCATCCGGTAAACACGTTGTACCTCATGCAATAAATATTGTTGAACAGTTTGAACATCTGTTACCTTTAATAGTTCTTTCGGATCAATCGAACCTTCTGTTAATTCTTGACCCCGTTTAACCATATCACCCACAGCAACTTTTAAGCGGGCTGTATATGGTGCATTGTATGTCCTTGTTTCAATACTACCGGAAACAACAATTTCTTGTTGACGATCTTTTCCTTCGCTTATTGAAGTGATTTCACCGTCGATTTCAGTAATAACGGCTTGACCTTTTGGATTCCGTGCTTCAAAAAGCTCTTGAACACGAGGAAGACCTTGGGTAATATCATCCCCGGCAACCCCACCGGTGTGGAACGTACGCATCGTCAATTGCGTTCCCGGTTCACCGATTGATTGGGCAGCGATAATACCTACTGCTTCACCGACTTCAACTTCCTGTCCTGTAGCCAAGTTATATCCATAACATTTTTTACATACACCATGTTTTGTATTACATGTAAATGCAGAACGAATCCAAACAGAAGTAATTCCTGCTTTTACAATTTCTTTGGCAATGTCTTCAGTAATTAACTCATTTTGTCCCACGATCACTTTATTTGTTTCCGGATGTCTTACGGTTTTCCTGGAGTAACGTCCGATTAAGCGTTCTTCCAGCGGTTCGATAATCTCTGTTCCATCCATGATTGCAGAAACGTAAATTCCGCGATCTGTTCCACAGTCTTCTTCTCGAATAATGACATCTTGGGCGACATCTACGAGACGTCTCGTTAAATAACCCGAGTCTGCCGTCTTAAGTGCAGTATCCGCCAGACCTTTCCGGGCACCATGGGTAGAGATAAAGTATTCTTGAACAGTCAAGCCTTCACGGAAACTTGATTTAATTGGCAACTCAATGATTCGCCCGGCCGGGTTCGCCATCAAGCCACGCATACCGGCAAGTTGGGTAAAGTTCGACGCATTACCCCGGGCACCGGAATCACTCATCATAAAGATCGGATTGAATTTATCCAACGATTCCATCAGTTTTCCTTGAATTTCATCTTTTGCCGCACTCCAGATGGAAATGACACGATCATAGCGTTCATCTTCCGTTATTAAACCTCTCCGGAATTGTTTTTGTACATTATCAACTTTTCTTTGGGCATCTTCCAAGATTTCATATTTTTGTGGAAGTACAGTGATATCCGCAATACTAATGGTAATACCTGCTTTTGTTGAATATTTAAAACCGAGATCTTTCATGCGATCAAGCATTTTTGATGTTGCGGTTATTTTGTACCGTTTAAACACTTCCGCAATAATTTTTCCTAAATAGCCTTTCTTGAATGGAGAAATCAATTCTCTTTCTTCAAGGATTTCCTTAATATTTGCAGAAGGGTCAACAAAATACTTTGCAGGTGTCTTTTCTTCCAAATTTGAAGTTGTCGGCTCATTTATATATGGGAAAGATTTCGGTAAAATTTCATTGAAAATTAATTTCCCAACCGTTGTTAATAGCAATTTTTTGTTTTGCTTTTCGGTAAATGTTGGGTTTTTCAACGAACCGGCATGAACCGCTACCCTTGTGTGTAAATGGACATATCCGTTTTGGTAAGCAATGAGTGCTTCTTCCCGATCTTTGAAGACCATTCCTTCACCGATTGCCCCTTTTCTTTCTAATGTTAAATAATAGTTACCTAGCACCATATCTTGGGAAGGTGTAACAACCGGTTTTCCGTCTTTCGGATTCAAGATGTTTTGAGCAGCAAGCATGAGTAAACGTGCTTCCGCTTGGGCTTCAGCAGATAGCGGAACATGGACAGCCATTTGGTCACCGTCAAAGTCCGCGTTGTAAGCCGTACAGACTAACGGGTGCAAACGAATGGCACGACCTTCCACCAATGTTGGCTCAAATGCTTGAATTCCCAATCTATGTAGTGTTGGGGCACGATTCAATAAGACCGGGTGTTCTTTAATAACTTCTTCCAACACATCCCAGATTTCCGGACTGAGCCGTTCTATTTTCCGTTTTGCTGATTTAATATTGTGAGCTAAGCCTTTGACAACAAGTTCTTTCATGACAAACGGCTTAAATAATTCAATGGCCATTTCTTTCGGCAAACCGCATTGATACATTTTTAAGTTTGGACCGACAACGATAACAGAACGCCCCGAATAGTCAACACGTTTTCCGAGCAAGTTTTGACGGAATCGACCTTGTTTTCCTTTTAACATATGGGATAAAGATTTTAACGGACGATTTCCCGGGCCTGTTACCGGTCTGCCGCGACGACCGTTATCAATTAACGCATCGACAGCTTCTTGCAGCATCCGTTTTTCATTTTGAACGATAATGCTGGGAGCACCAAGATCTAATAAACGTTTCAGCCGGTTATTTCTGTTAATTACCCGACGATATAAATCATTTAAGTCAGAAGTGGCGAAACGACCGCCATCCAGTTGGACCATTGGACGTAATTCAGGCGGGATAACGGGTAGAACATCAAGAACCATCCATGAAGGATCGTTCCCTGAATTACGGAAGGCCTCAATAACTTCCAACCGTTTAATCGCACGGGTTCTTCTTTGTCCTTGAGCAGTTTTTAGCTCTTCCCTTAAAGTGGCACTTTCCTTTTCAAGATCGACATCTTGGAGAAGTTTTTTAATTGCTTCTGCACCCATTCCGGCTTGGAATTTATTGCCATATTTTTCCCGATAAGAACGGTACTCTTTTTCAGATAGTAATTGTTTCTTTTCTAATGTTGTATTTCCCGGTTCTGTAACGACATATGAGGCGAAATAAATAACTTCCTCAAGTGCTCTCGGAGACATGTCCAGCACAAGCCCCATCCGGCTTGGAATTCCTTTAAAATACCATATATGTGATATCGGAGCTGCCAGTTCAATATGCCCCATTCTTTCCCGACGAACTTTTGAACGGGTCACTTCAACACCGCAGCGATCACAGACAACACCTTTATATCTTACTCGTTTGTATTTACCGCAATGGCATTCCCAATCTTTTGTCGGACCAAAAATCCGTTCACAAAATAGACCGTCTTTTTCCGGTTTTAATGTGCGATAGTTGATTGTTTCTGGTTTTTTGACTTCACCATGTGACCATGAACGAATTTTATCCGGTGAAGCCAAACCAATTTTCATATATTCAAAGTTATTTACGTCTAGCAAGGGGTCGACCTCCTATTCATAAGGGTAATTCCCAATTTGGTTCATTTCAGGGAAAGAAAAACCCAATACACAAGCTCTCGATTTAAAATTGAGATCTGTAAGTATTGAGTTTTTTTCTTTTTTTACTCGGTGACACCTACTTTTTCAGATTCTTGATTATTGTTTTCGGATTGTATATTTAAAGCATCAGCTTGTTGAAAATCATCATCATCTTCTAAGTCCTTCATGTCAATTTCCTGTTGGTTTCCGGAAAGGATTTTGACATCCAAACCTAAACTTTGCAATTCTTTCATCAACACTTTGAAAGATTCCGGAACACCCGGTTCAGGAACATTCTCGCCTTTAACGATAGCTTCGTATGTTTTTACCCGACCAACAATATCGTCCGACTTAACGGTTAAGATTTCTTGAAGCGTATATGCCGCTCCATAGGCTTCTAAAGCCCACACTTCCATTTCACCAAAACGTTGTCCACCAAACTGTGCTTTTCCGCCAAGCGGTTGTTGGGTAACTAACGAGTAAGGACCTGTTGAGCGAGCATGCAATTTGTCGTCAACCATATGTGCCAGTTTAATCATATACATGATACCGACAGATACACGGTTATCAAACGGTTCACCAGTTCTACCGTCATAAAGAATGGTTTTACCGTCGCGGGCAAGACCGGCTTCCTCCAACGTATCCCACACATCATCTTCGGTTGCACCGTCAAAGACCGGTGTAGCAACATGGATGCCAAGTTTCTTTGCAGCAATCCCTAAATGCAACTCTAAAACTTGCCCAATGTTCATCCGTGACGGCACACCTAACGGATTTAGCATGATATCAACAGGGGTTCCATCAGGTAAGTACGGCATATCTTCTTCAGGAAGAATGCGTGAAATAACCCCTTTATTCCCATGTCGTCCGGCCATTTTATCGCCAACACGGATTTTCCGTTTTTGTACAATATATACCCGAACTAATTGATTAACTCCAGGTGGCAGTTCATCGCCGTCTTCCCTATTGAATACTTTTACATCAAGAACAATTCCGCCGCCGCCATGTGGAACGCGCAGAGAGGTATCTCGAACTTCCCTTGCTTTTTCACCAAAGATCGCATGTAGAAGTCTTTCTTCAGCAGTTAATTCCGTAACTCCTTTTGGTGTTACCTTCCCAACGAGAAGATCGCCATCTTTCACTTCTGCCCCAATGCGGATGATTCCACGCTCATCAAGATTACGAAGAGCATCTTCCCCAACATTCGGAATATCTCTCGTGATTTCTTCAGGCCCTAGTTTTGTATCCCTGGATTCAGATTCATACTCTTCAATATGAATAGAAGTATATACATCATTTTTCACCAGACGTTCACTCATGACGATCGCATCTTCATAGTTGTAACCTTCCCATGTCATGAAAGCAACCAGTACATTTCGTCCCAAAGCCAATTCCCCTTTTTCCATGGAAGGTCCATCGGCCAAAATTTCACCTTTTTTGACACGATCACCGACCTTGACAATTGGTCTCTGGTTAAAGCTCATTCCATTATTGGAACGATCAAATTTATGAACTTTATAACGATCCAAGTCACCGCGAACTTCTTGACCATCAATTGTTGAAATACGACGAACACGAATTTGATCGCCTTCAACATGTTCAACGATACCATCATGTTTACAAATAACTGCCGCCCCTGAATCACGAGCACTGACATGTTCCATTCCCGTACCTACAATTGGTGCTTCAGGAACAAGTAACGGAACAGCTTGACGCTGCATGTTTGCTCCCATCAAAGCGCGGTTAGAGTCATCGTTTTCAAGGAACGGAATACAAGCAGTCGCAACGGAAACGACTTGTTTAGGAGAAACATCGATATAATCGACACGGTCAACTGAAACAACTAAGTTTTCACCACGGAATCTTGCAAAAACTTCTTTTTCCAAGAAGTTCCCTTCGTCATCCACTTTCGCATTCGCCTGAGCGACAACATAGTTATCTTCTTCATCCGCTGTCATGTAATGAATTTCATTAGTAACCTTACCAGTCTCGTGATTAACCTTGCGATACGGTGCTTCAATAAAGCCAAATTTATTCACTTTCGCATACGTGGAAAGCGAGTTGATTAACCCAATGTTCGGACCTTCAGGTGTTTCAATCGGGCACATTCTTCCATAGTGTGAATAGTGAACGTCCCGTACTTCCATACTTGCCCGTTCTCGTGTCAAACCACCCGGTCCAAGAGCGGATAAACGTCTTTTATTGGTAAGTTCAGCTAACGGGTTCGTTTGGTCCATGAATTGTGACAGCTGAGAACTGCCAAAAAACTCTTTGATTGCCGCAATTACCGGACGAATATTAATGAGTTGCTGTGGTGTAATTGTGTTCGTATCTTGAATCGACATTCTTTCACGGACAACCCGTTCCATTCTTGATAAACCGATACGGAATTGGTTTTGTAATAATTCACCAACAGAGCGAATCCGGCGATTACCCAGATGATCAATATCGTCCGTTCTACCAACTTGATGAAGCAAATTGAAGAAATAACTAATAGACGAAATAATATCTGCCGGTGTGATATGTTTAATTTTTTCCTTTATACCTGCATTCCCAATAATATTAATTTCTTTATTCTCATCATCATTTGGAGCATAAACTCGAATGGATTGGATTAAAATTTCTTCTTCCAAAACGCCGCCGGTCGGATTAAATCGTTTAAAACCAATTCCTTTTTCGATATAAGGAATAAGTCGATCCAAAGTACGTCGATCTAATACTGTCCCTTTTTCAGCAACAATTTCTCCGGTTTCGGGATCAGCGAGTGTTTCAGCCAAGGTTTGCCCAAACAAACGATTGGAAATATTTAATTTCTTGTTCATTTTATAGCGCCCAACATTGGCTAAATCATACCGTTTTGGGTCGAAAAAACGTGAGATCAATAAACTCTTTGCATTTTCAACGGTTGGCGGTTCACCCGGCCGCAAGCGCTCATATATTTCTATTAATGCTTTTTCCGTGCTATCGGTATTATCTTTTTCCAGCGTATTTCGCAAAAACTCATTATCACCTATTAAATCAATGATCTCTTGATCTGAACCAAATCCTAAAGCACGTAATAATACTGTAACCGGAAGTTTTCGCGTACGATCGATGCGAACGTAAACAACATCTTTCGCATCGGTTTCATATTCGAGCCAAGCACCACGGTTTGGTATTACAGTTGCACTGAAACCACTTCTACCATTCTTATCAACTTTTGCATTATAATAGACACTGGGGGAACGAACCAATTGGGAGACAATGACCCGTTCAGCACCATTAATAATAAAGGTACCTGTTTCTGTCATAAGCGGAAAATCACCCATGAACACATCCTGGTCCTTTACTTCCCCAGTTTCCTTATTAACTAACCGAACTTTTACCCTCAGTGGTGCTGCATATGTAACATCACGTTCTTTTGCTTCATCAACAGAGTACTTTGGTTCTCCCAATTCATAGTCAATGAACTCAAGAGACAAATTACCCGTAAAATCCTCTATCGGGGAAATATCCTGAAACATTTCCCGCAAACCTTCATCAAAAAACCATTTGTATGATGCGGTTTGAATTTCAACAAGATTCGGTAATTCTAAAACTTCACGTATTCTCGCATAACTTCTCCGCTTGCGGTGCCGTCCATATTGAACTAGTTGACCTGTCAACTGATTCACCCCTCAAATCAAACGTTTTGAAAATGCCAAAAATCATTGAAATGCTCTTACTAAGTTATTGTAAAAAGAAAAAAGGGTTTCCTTTGAAAACCACAAAAAATCTAGTCTTATTTATACTATTTTCCCCATTTTTCCATAAAAATATACGAATAATTATGGAAAAATTGGTTATATAGGTAAATACATATTGGCATTAAATTATATTAACATATGCATTAATCAGAGTCAAATTTTTTTGCCTTTAAAATATAATATCCTTTATCCCGTTTTGCAATTTTCACCTCATCATATATTTCTGCCATCACTTTTTTTGCCGATGGGGCGCCCTGCTTCTTTTGGATAACAACCCAAAATTCACCGCCATCGCATAAATGCTGATAGCTTTTTTCTATGATTTCTATCACTACTTTTTTACCGGCACGGATTGGAGGGTTAGTTACGATTGCTGCATAGTTATGCTCAATCACATTTTCAAAAACATCACTTTCAAAAATGTTTACATTATCAATGTGATTTTGTTCCGCATTTTCTTTCGCCAGCCGAATGGCTCTCTCATTAATATCTATCATATGTATTTGTCTGTTTGGATAGGAACGTGCGAGCGCCAAACCGATTGGACCATAACCGCATCCAACATCAAGTATGGTTCCATCAACATCTGGGGGTATAAATGTGTCGATAAGCAATTTTGATCCATAGTCTACCTCATTTTTCGAAAACACACCACGGTCCGTTTTAAAGCGAAACAGGTATCCTTTTAGCTGACAAGACCAATATTTCGGATCACTGGCTACATCTGGTTTATGGGAATAATAATGATCAACCATGATCATCACCTCAATTCAGTTCTAGGTAGGAAGGGGGAAAGTTTTGTGAAAAAAGCTCGCTATTGTCAGCGAGCTTTTTTTATTTTATATAATCAATCCGAGATGAACTTGCTCAAGTAAATTATTTAACTTCAACGCCTGCTCCAACTTCTTCAAGTTTTGCTTTAATTTCTTCTGCTTCTTCTTTAGAAGCACCTTCTTTAACTGGTTTTGGTGTGTTGTCAACAAGATCTTTTGCTTCTTTAAGTCCAAGACCTGTGATTTCACGAACCACTTTAATAACTTTAATTTTTTGAGCACCGGCTTCAGTTAAAACAACATCAAATTCAGTTTTTTCATCACCAGCAGCTCCAGGAGCAGCTCCGCCAACTACAGCTACAGGAGCAGCAGCAGTTACACCAAACTCTTCTTCAATTGCTTTTACTAAATCGTTTAATTCTAAAACTGACATATTTTTTACAGCTTCAATAATTTGTTCTTTCGTCATCAGTTTTTCCTCCTAATTTGATAATTTTCATATTAAATAATCGAATGTTTTTAAACCGAACGAACCCTAATCTCTTGCATTAAGAAACATTAAAAAGTTTAAATCATGCAATCTTTATTGAATTATGCACTTTGTTCTTCTTTTTGATCAGCAACTGCCTTTGTAACAAGCGCAAAGTTGCGGATTGGAGCTTGAAGAACGCTAAGCAACATAGAGAGTAAACCTTCTCTTGAAGGAAGTTCAGCAAGAGCTTTAATTTCCTCAACCGAAGATACTTTTCCTTCAATAACGCCTGCTTTCATTTCTAATGCTTCATGTTCTTTTGCAAAGTTATTTAAAATTTTTGCAGGAGCCACAACGTCTTCATTACTGAACGCAATGGCATTCGGACCTGTTAAAACTTCAGTTAAACCGTTTAAATCAACAGCTTCAGCAGCTCTGCGGGTTAAAGAGTTTTTATAAACTTTAAATTCAACCCCTGCTTCACGAAGTTGTTTCCGCAGTTCTGTTACCTCAGCAACATTCAATCCGCGATAGTCAACAACAATGGTTGAAACACTGTTTTTTAGTTTTTCAGCAATTTCTTCCACTAACTGTTTCTTTTGTTCAACAGCACTAGACATACCTACACCTCCCAGTTGATGATTATCACATCTATACCGGCCTGTCTACCAAAAAACCTCCTTGCCGGTAGACAAGGAGGTTTACATAGCCAGTCTTTTCGACATTCGAAATCCTGGTAATCATACGATCTATGTTTATTACCTCGGTAGGAAATTAAGCTCTTGAGGAGCACCTACTGTCTACGGTATAAATGCTTTTATTTCATTGACGAAAAAAATCATAACATATATATGCTTTATCAGTCAACTGTCATTTTTAAACAGTTGTTGGGTCAAGTTTAATTCCAGGTCCCATTGTTGAACTGATTGTTACATTTTTTATATAAGTGCCTTTTGCGGCAGCAGGTTTCGCTTTATTAATTGTTTCAACAATAGTAGCTAAGTTTTCGAGAAGTTTATCATTGTCAAAGGAAATTTTTCCAATTGGAACATGGACATTTCCTGCTTTATCTGCACGATATTCAACTTTCCCTGCTTTAATTTCATTTACAGCACGTGTAACATCAAATGTAACCGTACCTGTCTTCGGGTTTGGCATTAAGCCTTTCGGACCTAACACACGACCCAATTTCCCAACTTCTGCCATCATATCAGGTGTTGCGACGATTACATCAAATTCAAACCAACCTTGTTGAATTTTATTAATATAATCTGCATCACCTACATAGTCAGCTCCGGCAGCTTCTGCTTCTTTTGCCTTATCACCTTTCGCAAAAACTAGCACACGTTGCGTTTTACCGGTTCCGTTTGGAAGAACAACTGCTCCACGGATTTGTTGGTCATTTTTTCTAGGGTCAATGCCTAAGCGAAATGCAACTTCTACCGATGCGTCAAATTTTACATAACTTGTTTTTTTCAATAGTTCAATTGCTTCTTTTGCATCATATGCTTTTGAACGATCAATTAGCTTTACAGCTTCAATATATTTTTTACCTCTTTTAGCCATAGTAATCCTCCTTAACTGTGGTTTTAACGGTTGGGACCTCCCACGAATAGAGGTTGCGACTTAAAAATAAACACTGTTGCCGCAACCCCATACTCTTCATGAAACAATTAATCTTCAATCACAATACCCATGCTGCGTGCTGTACCTTCAACCATTTTCATGGCTGCTTCAACACTTGCTGCATTTAAGTCAGGCATTTTTGTTTCAGCAATTTCACGCACTTTATCGCGTTTAACTGTCGCAACTTTTTTACTGTTTGGTTCACCGGAACCAGATTCAATACCAGCTGCTTTTTTGAGAAGTACAGCAGCAGGTGGTGTTTTCGTAATAAAAGTAAACGAACGGTCTTCAAAGACTGTAATTTCTACCGGTATAATCAAACCAGCTTGATCAGCTGTACGAGCGTTGAATTCTTTACAAAATCCCATTATGTTAACGCCAGCTTGACCTAATGCAGGACCGACTGGTGGCGCAGGATTTGCTTTACCTGCTGGAATTTGCAGTTTCACTACTTTGATGACTTTTTTTGCCACGAGACACACCTCCTTAAGTCCGTGATGTGGTAAATGGGTCTATGCCCTCCCACTCATTCAATAGCATATATCTTACAACAGCACTAAAACACTGTCAATCTCAATAAAGAGACATACCGACTTAAAAATAGTATCAAATTTCAAGACATTTTTCAAGCTATTCGTTACTATATTTTTTCAATTTGTGAAAAGTCTAATTCTACCGGCGTATCCCGGCCAAACATATTCACTAGTACTTTGATTTTTGCCTTAGCACGGTCGATATCTTCAACAGAAGCTGTAAAGTTGGCAAATGGCCCCTCAATTACTTTTACAGTGTCCCCTACTTCCAGATCAACCTCAATACGTTTTTCTTCAATACCCATCCGTTTTAAAAGTGCGCTAACCTCTTCCGGTAATAACGGTATCGGTTTTGAGCCGGAACCGGTTGAACCAACAAAGCCTGTTACTCCAGGAGTATTACGGACAACATACCAGGAATCATCTGTCATGATTAGTTCCACTAACACATAACCCGGAAATACTTTTTTCTTTACGACTTTGGATTTTCCGTTTTTTATTTCTGTCTCTTCTTCTTCCGGGACGATCACACGAAAGATTTTATCTTCCATCCCCATCGTTTCAACCCGTTTTTCCAAATTTGCCTTCACTTTATTTTCATACCCTGAATACGTATGAACAACATACCAATTTTTTTCCATTGAAGAGGACTATATGTCCTTCCCTCCCTAAATCAAAATATAAGATAAAGAAAACTTAAGCGTCCGAGCCTTTATGAACGACTCGTGACACGTCGATCACCGAAAAAAATATAATTTTTCGGCTACGATTTATTCGTTGGAAAAGTCATTGTTCTTTCAACTGCGGAGCCTATGCTTTCGAAGCCTTCCTTGCGCTACACAGCATTCCTTGTGCACTTATATTGAAAACTTAAAATTTCCCGCCACAAGCGAATTCTCATCCTAGCTGGAAATTTATACTTTACTAACGTATAATGAAAAAACCCGACAACCGGGTTTTACACTGTTCATTACCATTATAACAAAGGATGAACATGTTATTCACTTATTAAGGTAATAACTCAATAATTTGTGTTAAACCTAGATCTACTAAAGTGAAAAAAATTGTAAAAAAGATAAGTGTTGTAATTACAGTAATCGTATACTTGGTCAATTCTTTCCGGTGCGGCCATCGAACTTTACGCAATTCTACGATAACATTATGGAAAAACTTGCTGATCCTTTGCATGTCAAACCTCCAAAATTGGGAAATTACTAGGTTTATGCTTGTCTATGAACTGTATGTGTTTGGCATTTTGGACAATATTTTTTTAACTCCAGACGTTCGTCTTTGCTATCATTTGTTTCCGTCGTCCGGTAATTCCTACACCCACATACCGAACATGCTAATACTATTTTTTTAGGCATCTACACACACCATCAATCTTTAATCTAAACTACTCTATCTTTCAAACTTTAACATGTAACCGGTTATTATGTCAATGTCTCTTGAATGTCCTGTCGCGGTTTTTCTTGTGGAACTGAACAATAAAACTAGTCCAAAGTTATTGACCCGGATGTTTTATTCTTATTCTATAAAATTACAAACCCTTCATCGGCGTTTCCCTGGATTCTAAGTATTTTTCCAGTTTCCGTTTCACTCTTTGTAAAGCATTATCAATTGACTTGACATGTCGATTCAACTCTCCGGAAATTTCCTGATAGGATTGCCCGTCCAAATATAATGCTAAAACTTCCCGCTCCAAGTCACTTAACAACTCTGCCATCTTTATTTCAATATGATCAAATTCTTCCTGATTAATAATTAGCTCTTCCGGATCCAATGATTTTGTTTCTGTCAACATATCCATTAAAGTCCGATCTGATTCTTCGTCATAGACAGGCTTGTCCAATGATACATAAGAATTGAGGGGAATATGCTTTTGCCGCGTTGCCGTTTTAATTGCCGTAATAATTTGCCTTGTAATGCACAATTCCGCAAACGCTTTAAAAGACGACGACTTATCATCTTTATAATCCCGGATGGCCTTAAATAATCCGATCATACCTTCCTGAACAATGTCTTCACGGTCAGCACCAATTAAAAAATACGATCTTGCTTTGGCTCGAACGAACTGACGATATTTATGGATTAAAAAATCAAGTGCCTCACTATCTCCTTTGTGAACCATTTCAACGAGTTGCTCATCATCCATATTGCCAAACTGAAGATTACCGTATATTTTACCCTTTTCCCTCAAGAACATCACCCCGGCCACTCAGTTGTTAGGTACATTATACATTAGCAATTTTTATAGCGTCAACATCATTCATTCGCCTCTTCTGAATCTTTCAAAAAAATCAAGCACTTCCTTCGTTAAAGGTATTTTGGAAATTGGCCGTTCATGTTTAATTTCATCCACATTTTTTGAAATCTTTTTTTCTATTTCTTTAATTTCATTATACAATTCCCGGGCAGATTTACGAAATGCTCCCTTGCCAAAAATTTGCCCTTGCTCAGCGTAATCAGATGTTGCAACAAATACTTTTGTTGTACGATTAACCAACTGATTAGCCAATTTTTCAATTCTTTCGTCTGCCGTTTCCTTTTCCTTAGTAAAAATAATCTCGATATTAAAATTTCTATATTTCCGTTCTAAGCCTTTTACAATATAGGCATCAAAAACAATGATGACTTTGACTCCGGTAAACCCTTGGTATTCAGCCATTTTTTCAATTAGTAAATCCCTTGCAGCTGCTAAATCTTTATTCTTTAATTTCTGCAATTCCGGCCATGCTCCGATCATGTTATATCCATCAACAATAAGAATATCCATGGGTTTTACCTTAACGGACTACGTTTTCGATAAATTTCATACATTAGCAGTGCCGCTGCTACCGATGCATTCAAGGAAGTGACATGACCTCTCATTGGTAATTGCAGAAGAAAATCACATTTTTCTTTATGTAATCGGCTGATCCCTTTTCCTTCACTGCCGATGATAAGGGCAATCGGCAAGACTCCATCAACATCCCGGTAATCCATGTCTCCTTTGGCATCTGTTCCGGCAATCCATACTCCTTTTTCTTTCAGTTCATCTATGATCCGGGTAATATTTGTTACTCTTACAACAGGAATATGCTCAATTGCTCCGGTCGAAGCCTTTGCCACAGTTGCTGTCAAACCAACTGATCTTCGTTTTGGAATAATGATGCCATGGACCCCGCAGGCATCTGCCGTACGCATAATGGAGCCCAAATTATGCGGATCTTCAATTTCATCCAAGATGAGGAAAAAAGGGGGTTCATTTTGCTCTTCTGCCCTTCTGAACAGTTCATCAAGTTCATAATATTGATAAGCGGCAACTTGAGCAACTACTCCTTGATGGTTGCCGTCCACCATTTCATCAAGCTTTCTTCTAGGTACAAACTGAATAATTAATTGATTTTCCTTTGCCGCTTTAATAATTGGTTGCATCGCCCCTTTTTGGGAACCTTCGCCTATCCATATTTTATTTATATCCCGCTTTGCCTTGATTGCCTCCAAAACAGGATTTTTTCCAATAATAAAATCATCCATGTTGATCACCTATTCTTTCTTCTACTTTCATAAAAGCTTGCTGGATTAATTCCTCCAAACGAAGGAAGTTTTGCGAGAGAAAATGATACCCAAGCAATGCTTCAAAGGCAGTGCTATAACGATAGGTTTGAACATCCGTATTTTTAGGGGTTGTATGACTTTTCGCATTTCTTCCTCTTTTGACAACGGCCAATTCCTCTTCAGTCAGATATTCATCGTTAATAAAAGCATGGATAATAAAGTTTTGTGCTTTTGCCGATACATATTGAATCGCTTTTTTCTGTAAGATATTCGGTTTTACTTCCCCTTTTTTTAATAAGTGACGCCTGACATATACTTCATAGACGGCGTCACCCATGTAGGCAAGGGCAAGACTATTTAAGCTTTTTGGGTCTCGAACATAATCACTTATCAGCATACGTTAACTCCTTTTCCAACGCGTTCCTTGAGGGGTATCTTCCAAAACGATGTTCATCTCTTTTAATTGGTCACGAATTTGATCGGCTGTATGAAAATCACGATTTTTTCTCGCTTCATTTCTTTTTGTAATCAATTGTTCAATTTCCTCATCCAGTAATTGGTCTTTGGTCAGTTCCAATCCTAAAACATTAAAAAATTGTTCAAATGTCTCTAAAAATTTACGAATCACAACTGGCGATGTATTTTTTTCCATCAAATAATAATTTGCCAACTTGGATACCTCAAACAGAACCGATATTGCATTGGCTGTATTAAAGTCATCATCCATTTCCTCAATAAATTGATTATGGAAGTTTGCAATTTGATCGAGCCATTTTTGGTCATCTTCTACTAAGTTTGTACTCGCCTCCAAGCGATGTTTTAAGTTTTGGTACGACGTTTGTAAGCGTTCCAATGCTGATTTTGCGTTGTTCAATAATTCTTCACTGTAATTAATCGGATGCCGGTAATGAACCGACAGCATAAAAAAGCGTAATACATTCGGGTCATGCTGCGTAATAATGTCATGAACAAGCACAAAGTTTCCTAACGATTTGGACATTTTTTCGTTATCAATATTAATATAGCCATTATGCATCCAATAATTTGCAAAAGGTTTTCCCGTTAAACTTTCCGATTGAGCGATTTCATTTTCATGGTGTGGAAATGTCAAATCCTGCCCCCCGGCATGAATATCAATCGTATCACCGAGATATTCCCTTGCCATTGCCGAGCATTCAATATGCCAACCCGGTCGGCCTTTTCCCCATGGACTTTCCCAGTATACTTCACCGGGTTTTGCCGCTTTCCAAAGAGCAAAATCCAGCGGGTCCTGTTTTTTCTCGCCTACTTCAATTCTTGCACCAAGTCGTAAATCATCAATTGATTGATGAGATAACTTTCCGTATTCTTGGAATTTCTTCGTCCGAAAATACACATCCCCATCCGATTCATAAGCAAAATCTTTATCAATGAGGCCTTTAATAAAATGGATGATAATATCCATATTTTCAGTAACCCGCGGATGATGTGCAGCCTTGAGGCATCCGAGAGCAGCGATATCTTCAAAATAAGCCCGGATAAACCGGTCGGCCAAAGAAAATACATCTTCATTATTTTCGTTCGCTGCTTTGATAATTCGATCATCCACATCGGTAAAATTCGATACATACTTCACTTCATAACCACGAAACTCTAAATAGCGACGTACCGTATCAAAAACGATCGCGGGCCGTGCATTGCCGATATGAATATAATTATAAACGGTCGGCCCGCACACATACATCTTTACTTTTCCTTCTTCTATCGGTTTAAACACTTCTTTTTTCTGCGTCAATGTATTGTAAATTCGAATGGACATCTTCTAAACTCCTTTCCTTCTTTAGCCGTTCGATTTCATCTTTGAGTTCATTTATTTGTTGTTGCATCGATTTGCAAATGTCGGCTATCGGATCAGGCAAGTCCGTATGATTCAGATCTTTCTTTATTTTCACGCCATCCTGAATAACTACATGCCCGGGAATTCCTACCACAGTTGCGTTAGGAGGAACATCTTTTAATACGACCGAACCGGCACCAATTTTTGAATTTTCGCCAATGGTGATTGAGCCGAGCACTTTCGCACCGGTAGCAACCAGCACATTATCTTTCAATGTCGGGTGTCTTTTCCCTTTTTCTTTACCGGTCCCTCCAAGTGTTACACCTTGATAAATGGTTACATTATCGCCAATTTCGCAAGTTTCCCCAATAACTACACCCATCCCATGATCGATGAAAAGGCGTCGACCGATTTTTGCCCCCGGGTGGATTTCAATACCGGTCAAAAACCGGCTGAATTGTGAAATAAATCTAGCCACAAAAAATAATTTTTTCTTAAAAAACCAATGAGCAATCCGATGGAACCAAATGGCATGTAATCCTGAGTAGGTCAAAATTACTTCCACATAACTCCTGGCTGCAGGGTCCTGATCAAAAACAACTTCAATATCTTCTTTCATCCTTTTAAACATCATCTCACCCTCTTTGGCTAGAATCTCTTTCCCTTTTTGCTTTTCTAAAAATTAAAAACGCCCCTGTCACAAGGACAGAGACGCTAATTTTGCGCGGTTCCACTCTGTTTGGACCAATTTTATAGAAACAGCAAATGAAGGTTTATGGTCCCAACTCTGTCCTAATAACGGTAGGATGCCGCCTTTACCTACTCCAATGATTGTTTCAACAAAGGACTCCGGGGTGCATTTCAATAACCATAACTTTAGACCACTCTCAGCTTATGTGATCCTCTCTGAAAAAGTATCATTATTTACTTCTCCCCGTCACAGCTTTCATTTTATTCTCTTTGTACATTTACTATATTACATTTTTATAAAAAAGTTAACTTAAAATGTTGTGGATCCGTTTTTTTACCGTTTCTTTGCCTAATAACTCAATTGTATTCGGTAGTTCCGGTCCATGTTCTTGACCTGTAACAGCAACACGGATTGGCATAAACAATTTTTTACCTTTTTGACCGGTCGCTTTTTGAACCCGTTTGATTGCAGCTTTAATTTCCGCAGCTTCGAATGGCTCTAAATCCTCCAGTTCTTGTAAAAATGCCCGTAATACTTCAGGTACTTGTTCTTCACTTAAGATTGCTTTTCCAGTTTCATCATAGCTGATTTCCTCTTTGAAGAAAAGCTCGGACAATGAAACAATCTCCGCCCCATAACTCATTTGTTCTTGATAAAGAGCAACCAGTTTATTCACCATTTCCAATTGTTCGGGGCTTGGATTTTCAGGAACACGTCCTGCGTTCACTAAATGTGGCAATGCCAATTCTACAACTTTTTCAACCGGAAGTTTTTTCATGTATTGGTTATTCATCCAAATCAATTTTTGTCTGTCAAAAACAGCAGGTGATTTGGAGAGGCGAGCCGGGTCGAATATCTCGATTAACTCTTCCTTGGAGAAAATTTCCTCTTCTCCAACCGGTGACCAGCCTAATAATGCAATAAAATTAAATAATGCTTCCGGTAAATAGCCGAGCGCTTCGTATTGTTCGATAAATTGAATAATCGATTCATCCCGTTTACTCAATTTTTTATGATTTTCATTAACAATCAATGTCATATGTCCAAAAGTTGGAGGTTCCCATCCAAACGCTTCATAAATCATTAATTGTTTCGGTGTATTGGAAATATGATCGTCACCGCGAAGAACATGACTGATTTTCATTAAATGATCATCAATAGCCACAGCAAAATTGTATAACGGCATCCCGTCTTTTTTGACAATGACAAAATCCCCGATATCTTCAGACGCAAAGGAAACTTCCCCCTTGACGATATCATTGAAGCGATAAACTTTTCCTTCCGGGACACGGAAACGAATACTTGGTTTTCGTCCCTCCGCTTCAAGTCTAGCCTGATCTTCTTTTGTTAAATGACGGCATTTACCGGAATAACGCGGTGCTTCTCCATGGGCAATTTGTTCTTCCCGTTCTTTTTCTAATTCTTCTTCCGTGCAATAACACTTATAGGCTAATCCTTTTTCCAGTAAATCCTCATAATATTTTTTATAAATGTCGAGTCGTTCTGATTGCCGATACGGTCCATATTCACCACCGACATCAACACTTTCATCCCAGTCCATACCAAGCCATTTTAAATATTTTAGCTGACTTTCTTCCCCGCCGACAATATTCCGCTTTTGATCCGTATCCTCTATCCGAATAATAAATTGACCCTTTTGATTACGGGCAAATAAATAATTAAAAAGTGCCGTTCTTGCATTTCCGATATGTAAATGACCGGTTGGGCTCGGTGCATATCGAACGCGTATGTCGCTCATTTAAATTTACCTCCAATTATTTATCAATACGTTTTTACTATCGTTAACTTTACTTATTTTACAACAAAAACAGAGATTTGTTATCATCTTAACTTGAATTATTTTAAACCTTTTCTAACAAAACGACAGCCAATGAGGCAATCCCTTCCTCTCTTCCTGTAAATCCGAGCTTTTCCGTGGTTGTTGCTTTAACATTTATTTGTTCTCGTTCAGCTTCCAGAATAGCGGCAATATTTGTTTTCATTAATTCAATATAGGGTGCCATTTTCGGCTTTTGTGCAATAATAGTGGCATCAATATTTACCAGTAGGTAACCTTTATCTTTAATCATTTCCCAAACATTTTTCAATAAAACAGCGGAGTTTGCATTTTTATAAGCATCATCATTGTCCGGGAAATAACTGCCGATATCACCTAAACCAACCGCTCCTAAACACGCATCTGTCACTGCATGTAATAAAACATCCGCATCTGAATGCCCCAAAAGCCCTTTTTCATACGGGATATGTACCCCGCCAATAATTAACGGACGTCCTGCAACTAACTGGTGAACATCATATCCTTGTCCAACACGCAACAAGCCAATCTCTCCTTTTCCTGTTATTCATTCCCTTTTTGTCTTTGAATAATTGCATTGGCAAAAATTAAATCTTCCGGTGTGGTTATTTTAAAATTTTCATAATCTCCTTCAACGACAACAACTTTTCCTCCAAATCTTTCTAACAAACTAGCATCATCTGTCCCTATATATCCATCTTCTTCAGCCTTTTTATGGGCATTCATGATTAAATGGAGTTGAAATGCTTGAGGCGTTTGGATCGACCATAATGTTGAACGATCAATCGTTTCCTCAACAATACGGTTCCTCACTTTTTTGATTGTATCTTTTACCGGAACAGCTAACACCGCTCCCCCGTAGTGATTTGCCTTTTCAACCAGTTGATGAAGATATTTTTGCTTTACAAAGGGTCTTGCCCCATCATGTATAAGCACAATGCATTCACTTTGCAGCTGTTGCAATCCTTTATATACGCTCTGTTGCCGTTCACTGCCTCCTTCTACCATAGCCGCAATTTTTCTTAATTGAAATTGCTCAACCAAGTCCCTTATTTCTTTTCGATCCTGTTTATGAATAACGAGTGTAATGGATTTACACCAATTGTCCTTTTCAAAAATTTTCAAGGTATGTACAAGTACCGGTATTTCATCAATATAAACAAGCAATTTGTTTTTTTCCATACCCATTCGTTTCCCCGTACCTGCTGCCGGGATGACAACATGATATTCCATTCGTATACTTCCCCTGATCCTCTATATTTTGACTCTTTTCTGTAAGATTGTTGCATTTTGATTGAAAAATAACTTTTAATCACTTCTAACCTCAGGAACGATTTCAAGTTTTATGTATCCGCTTCTGCATCCAATAGCAACAAAATTTTAAAACAGCCTTTTCTTAATATATTAAAATAAGGAGGATCATAATTCAAATTGGATCCTCCTTTCATTAATCTATAAGGCTTTCTCTAATAATTTGGGCTTGGCAAATATCATTCGACCTGCAGATGTTTGCAATACACTTGTTACGAGAACAGTAATTGTTTTACCTATATGATTACGTCCTTCTTCAACAACAATCATCGTTCCGTCATCAAGATAGGCAATTCCTTGGTTATGTTCCTTCCCGTCTTTAATTACTTGGACAATCATTTCCTCACCCGGAAGAACGACCGGTTTAACCGCATTAGCCAAGTCATTAATATTTAGCACGTTTACTTGTTGAAGCTCGCATACTTTATTTAAATTAAAGTCATTGGTAACCACTGTACCATTTGTTAATTTAGCCAATTTTACCAGCTTGCTGTCAACCTCTTGGATATCTTCAAAATCCCCTTCATATATTTCCACTTTAATGGGAAGCTCTTTTTGGATTTTATTTAAAATATCAAGCCCTCTTCTGCCGCGGTTTCGCTTTAGAACATCTGATGAATCAGCAATATGTTGCAGTTCTTCTAAAACAAATTGGGGAATCACAATGGTCCCTTCCAAAAAACCTGTCTGACAAATATCCGCAATTCGGCCGTCAATAATGACACTAGTATCTAAAATTTTTAATTGACCACTACCTTTTTGGGTATTACCATCTGCTACTTTTTTCTTATTTGCCCGATTTTGGAAAATACTTAATAGTTCATCCCGCTTTTTAAAACCTACTTGGAAACCCAGATAGCCAAAAAGCATAGTCAAGATAATCGGGGCAATTTCATTAAGAACAGGTAAGAATACAGCATTTAAGGCATAACTAATCAAAAACGCTACAACCAATCCGAGTATTAATCCTATTGTTCCGAACAGTAAATCCAAAATTGGCGCTTTTATTAATGATTCCTCGACCCACTTAATAAAATTCACAACATATTTAACAGCCCAAAAAGTGATAAGATAAAAGATAATAGCTCCTAGGATTGCAGATACAAAAGGGTTATCAACAAGTGCAAACTGATCCAGGTTTGTCAGATGATATAAAAACGGTAAAAACAGAACACCTAATGTTCCTCCTACAAACAGGAAACAAGTTTGGACAATACGTGTAAGCATAAACTCACCTCCTCGTATAATATACATTATAAACAATTACTAATTTTTGAAACGTTATATAACAGATTTATTTTTTAAATGTAATCAGAATGAAATAGTTATTTTCCAACAGAATCTATCAAAAAATGTAAGGGCACCCAGAACAACTTATTGTTCCTTATATTAAGAAAACAGATCGTTCCTTAATCGAATGCTACTTGAAGCGCTTCATTAATCGTCGCTACCCCAATAATTTGAATAGGTTGGTTAATTTCCCAGCCACCTATATTGTTCCGGGGAATTATTATTCTTTTAAATCCTAACTTTGCTGCTTCCCTTACCCTCTGTTCGATTCGTGATACTCGCCTAATTTCACCTGTTAATCCGACTTCACCGATAAAACAATCGGTTGCCCGTGTCGGTGTGTCCCTGAAACTGGAAGCTATACTAATAGCAATAGCTAAGTCGATGGCCGGTTCATCTAATTTTACCCCACCAGCTGCTTTCAAATAGGCGTCTTGGTTTTGCAATAACATCCCAACACGTTTTTCTAAAACGGCCATGAGTAAAGAAACACGATTATGATCGATTCCAGTTGCCATTCTGCGAGGATTTCCAAATGTTGATGGCGAAATTAAGGATTGGACTTCAACTAAAATCGGTCGGGTGCCTTCCATTGATGCAACTACGGTTGAACCCGAAGAACCCATTGAGCGTTCTTCTAAAAAAACTTCTGACGGATTGGCAACATCATTTAAACCCTCTTCTTTCATTTCAAATATACCAATTTCATTTGTAGAGCCAAAACGGTTTTTTACCGCACGTAAAATTCGAAACGAATGATGTCGTTCCCCTTCAAAATAAAGAACCGTATCAACCATATGTTCTAAAACTCTTGGACCGGCAATAGCCCCCTCCTTCGTTACATGCCCCACAATGAATATCGGAATCCCACTTCTTTTGGCTATTCTCATCATTCCACTCGTACATTCCCTAACTTGAGAAACGGAACCTGGAGCAGAGGTCACATCCGGGTGGTATATCGTTTGGATGGAGTCAATTACTGTAAAATCCGGTTTGATTTCTTGAATTGTTTGTTCAATAAACAACATATCCGTTTCCGAAAGTACGTATAAATTGCCGCTTGTTATTCCTAAACGATCAGCACGCATTTTTGTTTGTTTTACAGATTCTTCACCTGATATATACAGTACTTTCAATCCTTTGGTAGCCAACTGGTTGGAAACTTGTAAAAGTAATGTTGATTTCCCAATCCCGGGATCTCCACCGATTAACACGAGTGAGCCATTGACAATCCCACCGCCTAAAACACGATTCAATTCAACTGAATTAGTTAAAACCCGCGTTTCCTCTTTAGATTCAACCGTTGTAAGAGGAACCGCCTTTCGATCCGATGTCAATGGTGAATGATGAGAAAATCCGGCATGGCGATTGCCTGTTACTTCCTGAATCTCTTCAACAAATGTATTCCATTGTTGACAGTTCGGACAGCGCCCTAACCATTTTGGTGATTCATAGCCGCAAGAATGACAAATAAATTTTGTTTTCACTTTAGCCATCTATATTATTTTCCCCTTAATATAAAAACATTGTTATATTTTTGTATTTTTCTACCTTATTTTCCCATATATAAGGTAACGAGGCAACCTACTAAAGTTGTATTTAGAAAAGTTGCCTCCTAATGTTTATTCCTTCAACTGATATTCATTAAGAGTATACATTTGCTTTTACTTTAAATTCATCCTCTTCAACATCCACAGTAACATGTTGACCGGGCTTCACTGTTCCTCTTAATAATTCCTCAGATAGTAAATCTTCAACATGTTTTTGAATCGCACGGCGTAAAGGTCTTGCCCCGTATTCCGGATCATAGCCTACTTCTGTAATTTTTTCTTTAGCCGAATCTGTTAATGTTAATTCGACACCTTGCTCTTTTAATTGTTTCTTTAATGATTCCAGAAGCAAGTCAACAATTTTTTTCAAATGTTCCCTTTCAAGAGAGTGGAATACAATAATCTCATCAACCCGGTTCAAAAATTCCGGACGGAAAGCCCGCTTTAACTCTTCCATGACACGATCTTTCATGTCTTTATAATCTTGATTTCCATCTTGGACACTGAATCCAACATACTTATTTCTTTTCAATGACTCTACTCCGATATTAGAAGTCATGATTACTATTGTATTCCTGAAATCAACCGTTCTTCCTTTCGAATCGGTAAGACGTCCATCTTCTAATACTTGTAATAAAATATTAAATACATCCGGATGTGCCTTTTCAATTTCATCCAGCAAAATAACGGAGTAGGGTTTTCGTCTTACTTTTTCAGTCAATTGACCGCCTTCATCATAACCGACATATCCCGGTGGTGAGCCGACAAGACGTGATGTGGAGTGTTTCTCCATGTACTCACTCATATCAATCCGAATCATTGCATCTTCGTCACCGAACATTGCTTCAGCTAAAGCCCTTGCTAATTCGGTCTTACCAACACCGGTAGGACCTAAGAAAATAAATGAACCGATTGGACGCTTCGGATCCTTTAGTCCGGCTCTTGCTCTTCGTACAGCTTTGGCAATAGCTTTAACCGCCTCCGTTTGGCCTACGACACGATTATGAAGAATTTCTTCCAGTTTCAATAATTTTTCTGTCTCTGTTTCTGCAATTTTTGATACCGGAATCCCTGTCCAGCTAGACACTACGCTTGCGACGTCTTCAACAGTAACTTGGCTGTTCTCTTTTCCTTGTTTTTCTTTCCATATTTTCTTTGTTTCTTCAAGTTGCTCACGGAGTCTTTGTTCCATATCCCTTAATGATGCAGCTTTTTCAAATTCCTGACTTTGAACCGCCGCATCTTTTTCTTTCCGAACTTCATCCAGCTTTACTTCTAATTCTTTTAAGTTTGGCGGTGTCGTAAAGCTACGGAGACGAACTTTTGAACCGGCTTCATCAATGACGTCGATGGCCTTATCCGGTAAAAAACGGTCGGAAATATATCGATCAGAAAGAGTTACAGCAGCTACAATTGCGTCGTCGGTAATCGCTACCCGGTGGTGAGCCTCATACCGGTCACGAAGTCCTTGTAAAATTTGAATAGATTCTTCTACTGTTGGCTCATCGACCATGATCGGTTGGAATCTTCGTTCTAGTGCTGCGTCTTTTTCAATATATTTTCTATATTCATCAAGGGTCGTTGCACCGATACACTGCAATTCACCACGTGCCAACGAAGGTTTTAAAATATTGGATGCGTCAATTGCACCTTCAGCACCACCCGCGCCAATTAACGTATGCAATTCATCGATAAATAGAATAATATTTCCGGCCTGACGAATTTCGTCCATTACTTTTTTGAGACGATCCTCAAATTCTCCGCGATATTTCGTTCCGGCAACAACGGTCCCCATATCTAAGGTCATTACCCGTTTATTACGTAAAATTTCCGGCACCTCATTGTTGACAATTTGTTGTGCCAGTCCTTCCGCAATCGCCGTTTTTCCGACACCGGGTTCACCAATTAAGACCGGGTTGTTTTTTGTTCGACGGCTTAATACTTCAATAACCCGTTGAATTTCTTTACTGCGACCAATAACAGGATCGAGATTGCCGTCCCTTGCCACTTGTGTTAAATCTCTGGCAAGACTATCCAAAGTTGGTGTGTTTACATTCGTTACACTCCCATTAGAAGCACCCGAATCACTGTTACCTAACAGCTGAAGAACTTGTTGCCGTGCTTTATTTAAACTTACGCCAAGATTGCTAAGTACACGTGCAGCCACACCTTCTCCTTCTCTAATTAACCCGAGAAGAATATGTTCCGTTCCGACATAGGAATGCCCGAGTTTTCTTGCTTCATCCATGGATAGTTCAATAACCTTTTTCGCTCTCGGCGTATATTGGGGAGTTTGTGTTAATTCTTTGCCAACACCAATTAAATTTTCCACTTCTTTTTGTATTTTTTCCGGAGTTAATCCAATTCCAAACAAAGCTTTAGCAGCAATCCCTTCACCTTCCCGGACTAATCCTAACAAAATATGTTCGGTCCCTACATTCACATGTTTTAAACGGATGGCTTCTTCCTGGGAAAGTGCCAATACCTTTTGTGCTCTTTCAGTAAATCGTCCAAATAGCATATATTTACCTCCTTATCAGTTGTTATTTTCCATTTGGAGGCGTTCACGAATCATCGTTGCCCTCCTTACATCTCGCTCAAATGGCCTAAGTCCTCCACCTGCATAAAGTTGTAAAAAACCGGGTTGTGTAAGAATCATTAACTCATTCAAAATATTCCTTGAGATATTTTTTATATATCCGATATCAATGCCAAGGCGCACATCGGACAGACATTGAGCCGCTTCCTTTGTTTCAATAATCCTGCTGTTCATTAGTACCCCTAATGAACGATAAATTTTATCTTCTAATTGAACACCGGATGTTTTAATAATCGCTTCTCTGGCCGCACGCTCCTGATTAACAATCTGTTGAACCACATCATTTAAGTCTATGATAATATCCTGTTCGGATTTTCCCAATGTAATTTGATTGGAAATTTGGAAGATATTGCCTAAAGCCTCGCTCCCTTCTCCATAAATCCCCCGGACAACTAAACCAAGTTGATTAATAGATGGAATCAACTGTCTCATTTGTTGTGTCATGACCAAACCGGGGAGATGCAGCATAACAGAAGCCCGAAGTCCTGTTCCAACATTTGTCGGACAACTTGTTAAATAACCACGCACTTCATTAAACGCATAATCCAAGTGCTGTTCAAGCTGGTCATCAACCGCATTAGCAAGATCAAGAGCTGCTTGTAATTGCAATCCTGATAAAATACATTGTATTCGAATATGATCCTCTTCATTAATCATAATACTAATTTCTTCATTTTGCGATAACAGACATGCACCGGTAATAGACTGATCGGCTAAACTTGGACTAATTAAATGTTTTTCCACTAACACTTGTTTCTGTAAAGGTTGAAGTTCTTCCATTTTTAACAATTCCGCATCTTTTAGCGGATGCAAATTTAAAAGTGGAATAACAGATTCAACTTGTTTTAGGACTTTGTCAGCTTCCTCTTTTGTAAAAATGGTTGGGAATAAGTAATCTTTTAAATTTCTTGCCAGACGAATTCTGGAAGTCAAAATAATGTCAGCCTGGGGACCATCTGCATTCATCCAGGAACTTATCGATTGATTTATAAACCGTTCGATTGACATAGTTTATTCGCCCCCCTCTTGCAATTGTTTCTCATAAAGGCGAATTTCATCCCTTACTTCAGCGGCTTTTTCAAATTCTTCCTTAGCAACTAAGGTTTGTAACGTTTCTTTTAAGATATCAATTTTCTTCCGGATGTTCAGGACTCCACCGGAACGTTGAGGGATTTTTCCATTATGTTTCCAATTTCCTCCATGGAGTCTTCTTAAAAGTGGATTTAATTGTTCTTGAAATGCTTTATAGCAATGTGCACATCCGAAACGTCCAATATTCAAAATTTGATTTAATGTCATTCCACATCTGTCACATTGAACAATTTCGCCGGATTGGATCGGATTATTTTGATTTAATTGTTCTATATTCGAGTTCAAATTGAATAATCCTGCTAATAAATTATTAATTGCAAATCCGGAAGTACCACTAATCATAAACTCTGTACCTTTTTCTTGTGCACAATGTTCACAAAGGTGTATTTCCGTTTTTTCCCCATTAATAATCTTTGTAAAATGCAAGGTTGCAGTCCTTTTTTGACACTCTTGACATATCAACTTAGTTCCCCTGCCTTATGATATTATTCATACTTTAGAGTTAATAACATTGCTTTTAAAATTCTTGCCCTTATTAAATCTCGTTCGGGCAAGTCTAAATAAATTACTGAACGATCCAGTGCACTTAACATTATTTTTTCTTCACGTTCATTAATAACTCCTTCTTTTCGTAATCGATTTATGATATCTGTAGCAGAAGATTGAGGAATTTGATTACCAATGATCGCAAACAATTGGTCGATAAGGTGTTTCTTACTATTCGGTCTAACTTTAATAATCCGAATATATCCGCCACCGCCACGTTTACTCTCAACTAAATAGCCGCGTTCAAGGGTAAATCTTGTATTAATAACGTAATTGATCTGTGAAGGAACACATTGAAATTTACTGGCAATCTCACTGCGTTTAATTTCTAATATTTCTTCTTCACTCATCTCTAATATTTGCTTTAAATATTCCTCAATGATATCCGAAATATTTCTCAAGGTTTCCTCCCTCCAAAAACCTCTTTGTATTATTTTCAAAAACAACAGAAGTTCCTATAATCAATTATATTATTAACTATTGACTTTGACTATATTTGACTTTAATTTATTATATATTTTTTTATTATGAATCGCAAACCAAATAACCATTTTCATTTATAATTTATTTGTTGCCTTTGAAAGTACCTTCTAAACATTGTTTACATAAAATAGCACATGATTTGATTGAAAAGTTGTCTTTCACGATGATTCCTTGAAAAATGCTAAACACATTTTTTGAGCGATAAGTTTTTGGGAAAGACTTTTTAAAGTCCGGGTAAAAGTTATTTCAATTTCTTGGGGTTTCGGGGAATTTATTCAGAGCGTGAGACGTTTTCTAAGGTTTGAGATTATGAAAAATGGTTTCATTCTTTTTTTAAAACTGATTTTGGTAAATGTCATTGGCAAAAGAGATCTTAAGAAAGCATAAACTTGATTGGTAAATACTGCGATCCTTTTATGCCTTTATTCTTAAGATCTCTCCAAATCGAAACCTGAATTAACTTTTTTAAAACAGGGATATTTCTAAATTGATTTAATAATTAGTTTTTAACAATTTCCTGTCCACGAACATTCCATGTAAATGCAAAAACAACTGCTGCGAGTACACATGATATCGTTAACAATATAAAACCTGCGTTCCATCCCGCTGCATCTACAAGGACACCCATTAAAGCATTTGCAGTTACTGTGCCACCTAGGTATCCGAATAATCCGGTTAAACCAGCAGCGGTTCCTGCAGCTTTTTTAGGTACAAAATCAAGTGCTTGTAAACCAATTAACATAACAGGTCCGTAAATTAAAAATCCTATTGCAATTAGACAAGCCATATCAATAATCGGCTTTCCTGCTGGATTAAACCAGTACACAAGAACAGCAACTAAAACTCCAAGAATAAAGACAAAGCCTGCGGGTCCACGGCGCCCTTTAAATACCTTATCTGAAATCCAACCACATAATAACGTACCTGGAATACCAGCCCATTCATATAAGAAGTAGGCAATACTAGATTTATCCATATCAAAACCTTTTTCTTCACTTAAGTACATCGGTGCCCAGTCAAGAACGCCATAGCGTACAAAATAAACAAAAATATTCGCAAATGCTATCGCCCAAACCCACTTATTGTTTAATACATATTTAAATAAGATCTCCTTCGTTGTCAGCTCCTTTTCAAATGTTTCTCGCGTTTTTGTTGGATAATCATTTCGGTATTCTTCAATTGGAGGTAATCCAACAGATTGAGGAGTATCTCGAATTAAGAAATACGAAATAATAGCAACTACAATAGCGATTAATGCTGGGAAGATAAACACTCCTTCAAAACCTGCATTCGAAGCAACTATCGTAGAAAATAAGGTAGTTCCTGTAACAGCAATCGGAGCCATTAGTCCCCCGCCTACATTATGTGCTACATTCCAGATTGCAGTTTTACTCCCTCGTTCACTGACACTAAACCAATGTACTAGAACACGACCGGATGGAGGCCAACCCATTCCTTGAAACCACCCTAAAATAAATAACATAACAAACATAATTGCAACTGAAGATGTAAATAATGGGAAACAGCCCATTAATAAACTAACAAATGCAGAAAGGATTAATCCCAACGGCAGAAATACACGAGCATTGCTTCGATCTGATACGGTCCCCATGACAAATTTACTAATCCCATATGAGAGCGAAACGGCTGATAAAGCGAAGCCCAATTCTGTCTTTGAAAAGCCTTGTTCTGTTAAGTATGGCATAGCAATTGAAAAGTTTTTTCTCAACAAATAGTACGCTGCATAGCCTATAAAAATACCGATAAACACCTGGAGTCTATATTTCTTATACACCGGGTCAATTTTATCCTTTGGTAGTCTTTCAATTGGTGAAGCTGGCTGTAAAAACTTAAGCATAATTCTTCTCCCCCCATTTAAAAGCTTTATTAATATTGAATGACAACAAAAAGACCATACTTAACTAATCACTTCTTTATCTTTTGGAAAGAAGTAATTATAAGCATGGTTCTCCCTATCTCCACCATAATTAACTTGTTATTATTATATTAGTATACTTCGAAAGCGATGTCAATGGAGTATTTACGGGAGTTTGACAGTTGATAATCAATAAAATCACAAGAAATTTTGACAGGTTTATTTTTGTCAATTTTTTGATTTAATATTACGTAACAATTCGAAACATCATATAATTCAGGCATCGTTGTCACTTTGGATGTTACAATTAGGCGAATAAAAACTAGTCGTTCCAAAATTCTGAGTCATACGGAAGCCATTAATTAAAAAGGAATGAAAAAATTGTAAAGAAGGCTAAATGTCCATTTGTACATTATAATTCGGTTAGAGCTAACGTTTTTTTCATATGGTCTTGTTTTCACATGAAGGTAAATTCTGTATCTCGACGACATGTTTTTTGAGTATCCGTAAAAAATAATTTTAATCAACAGTTTTGAAGATAGAACGCTCTTCTACCACTTTTATAGAAGTTTCTTATCGGATACAGATTACTAGAAAGAGCGATTTTTTGGAACTTTTTCAAAAAAAGAATAGGGTTGTCCAAAAAGTCATTAATTTTGACTTTTTTGGACAACCCATTTACTGTGTGCCCGGCAATGTCCTACTCTCGCAAAAGCAAGGCCTTCACTACCATCGGCGCTGAGAAGCTTAACTTCCGTGTTCGGGATGGAAACGGGTGTGACCTTCTCGCCATTATCACCGGACTATTTTTAAACAACATAATGTATATAATATGTTGTTTATTATTTCGCATGGGAATTTTCATTCTCTCAAAACTAAATAACGTAAGGCTATTTACCGAGTAACGTTCTTATCTGTCTTGCTTCGGCTCCTAGCGACTAGCGCCACTTCACACTCATTCACTACGATAAGTCAACATCGGCTCATTACTTCGCCGTGTTTCCTTTTCCTCGAAAATGCATTCGCATTTTCTTCGTGCGATGCTTATTCAAGGAAGATTATTCAGAGTCCTCGAAAATGCATTCGCATTTTCTTCGTGCGATACAAATTCAGAGAAGTAACTCTGCTCTCATTCCTGAGTGCTCCAGTGCGTACGTCGCTGAGCATAAGGAATGCTTCGTCAGCATTACCTCGCAAAGTAAAATCTGTGATTTTACTTGAATCGCCTCAGCATTTCTAATAGGTTAAGTCCTCGAACGATTAGTATCCGTCAGCTCCACACGTCACCGTGCTTCCACCTCGGACCTATCAACCTTGTCATCTTCAAGGGTTCTTACTTCCATAAAGGAATGGGAAATTTCATCTC